>Ga0316206_1000280_pt1 | contig 81294 bp, 67 predicted proteins | sample 6monthpyrite_MG_FD_204942 | JGI IMG/M metagenome (GOLD analysis project Ga0316206, IMG submission 204942) | Microbial mat bacterial communities from mineral coupon in-situ incubated in ocean water Damariscotta River, Maine, United States -... | ecosystem: Environmental > Aquatic > Marine >...
GACCTTGCAGCTCCAGGATCAGCATCATGGAGGAAACTTCTTCTGCCGTCAAACCGGATCGATTGATTATTTCATCGACAGAGACCGGATCGAAGCCCATATTTTCCATTAAATTGCCATATTCCTGCTTCAGGGTTGCGCTGGAATCAGCAGCGCTTTCATCAGGTTGAGTATCATGTTGAGGATAAGGCTGGGGGTTATTGTCTACCCTGTTTTCTACCAGAGGTAGCAGTTCACTAATAATATCATCAGCTGTTTCAACCAGCTTGGCACCTTCTTTAATAAGGTGATGACATCCTCGTGTGAGGGGGTTATGAATGGAGCCCGGGATGGCGAAAACTTCACGTCCCTGTTCCAGCGCGTAACGCGCTGTAATCAGAGAGCCGCTGCGCAATGCAGCTTCAATGACCAGTGTACCAAGACTCAGGGCGCTGATAATGCGATTTCGACGCGGGAAGTTTTCGGGTCTGGCCGGTGTGCCAACCGGGAACTCGGATATTAATGCCCCGGTTTCCCTGATTTGATGCGCGAGTTTCTGGTTACGGGCGGGGTAGATACGATCCAGACCCGTGCCGGTAACAGCAATGGTGTAGCCATTGGCATCCAGAGCCCCCTGATGACATGCCGCATCGATACCGAGTGCAAGTCCACTGCTGATTGTTAATCCTGAAGCTGCAAGGTGTCGAGCAAATTCGGTTGCAGTCTGTTTGCCAGACGGTGTCGGGTTGCGGCTACCGATCATGGCAATCTGGCTATTGTTTAGGCACTGTCGCTGTCCATTAACAAACAGAAGAGGTGGTGGGCCTGAAATTTCATGTAGCAGCGCAGGATAATCAGGGTCATTCAAGGTGAGGATATGGTGCGCCTCGTCTTCGTGTAACCAGACCAGGTCATTTTCTACCCCTGTCCAGTCAGGGTTGTGAATGGCATCAATTGCAGGGCGCGACAATCCGGTTGCCAGTAATTGTGCATCTGAACAGTCGAAAATATCGGCAGGTTGATTAAAGTGTGCGAGTAAGGTGCTGAAGGCTGCAGGGCCAATGCCTTTTGCACGATGTAGTGCAAGCCAGTATTTCAGATCTTGATCAGGGAGCATGATGGTTACGGGCGGTTCCTTTGCCTGCTGTGGCCAGCCATTTGCTGGCCACATTCAGAAAGTTTTACGGGTTACGAACGATATCCATCACGTTCATATTACGGCTTGATTTCATCACCAGAGCATAACTGACTTTTTCGAAGGTGCGGAAAATCATCAGTGTGCCTGCTTTTTCATCTGGTAGTGTGACAACGTCACCTCGTTTTTTGGTTACGCTGTCATCAATGGTTGCACCTGCCTGATAGATATCGAGTACATGGCCCGGTTTCAGACCTTCGCGAGAACCCTTGTTAATCACGACTACCTGGTTCTTGCCGATCTGATTAACACCATCGAGTACAGCCAGAATTCTGCCATCAATCTGGCTGGAAGGTGGGCGTGGAATGAAGTTAGCATCAAATTTGTCGTCACCACTTGGAATCAGGCGATCGCCAATCAGTGTTTCGCGAACTGTTCGGGTCAGCCTCAGCGTTGCCGGATCACCGGTGCGGTAAAGTTTGGCATTACCGACAAACAGCGCTTCATAGCCCAGGACTTCCTTTGTTGTCGGGTCAATGTAGGTGTTGCCTGCGCGTACGACCGAGTACTTGCGGATGCTGGTATCTTTTATGCCACGAACATAGATACTGTCGTTGCTGGAGGTCGCCAGGTGCTCACCTTTGTGAGCAACAATATAAGGAGCCTTGTCGAGCGCATTTTTGCCAACAATGGTGGGTTCTTTAAGAAACTGCTTGATAGCGCCCAGAGGGATGGTGTTAATCGCCTGATCAAGCGGGATGATGTGTCCTTTCGGGGTTAGCTTGACTGTCTTGGAGCCGCGGTTAACAACCAGTCGGGGTTTACCATCTACATAGATCAGGTTGATTGTGTCCCCCGGGTAGATAAGATGCGGGTTCGCAATTTGTTGATTGATGTGCCATATTTCCGGCCACTGCCAGGGGTTCTGCAGAAAACGACCGCTAATGTCCCATAGCGTATCACCACGAACAACAACATATTTGTCCGGGTGGTTTGGATTCAGTTTTACGGTGTCTGCCTGTGCAAGCCCAAAGACCATTAATGCGAATACTAATCCTAAAATTCTTTTCTTATACATATACATCCCTTCAACTGTTTCAGTGACAGCTTCATTTTTGTTAAGGGAAACACGGGATAATCCGGTGTTTCTGCAGCACATGAATGTGCTGCCATTCCCAAAGGATGGCAAGCCTTTGAAAATGAAGAAAAAGATAAAAATACTTTGTTATCATTTTCGTACACTGACCATACCTATATATAGAGCGGCCAGAGTTTTAACAAGTTTAGCTGAAAAACCCCATCTCTCATAGGATGGAATTTCAAGTATAATCCTGTATCATCATAAGATTAGCTGAACAATCTACATTTTTACACTAATATTTTTCATTTTGTAACCTGTATGGCAAAACTCGACATTCTTCATTACCCGGATACACGGCTTCGAACCATTGCGAAAGTAGTTGAAGAGGTCAATGATCGCGTACGTCAGCAGATCGATGATATGTTCGAAACCATGTATGAGGCACCCGGTATCGGTCTGGCAGCCACGCAGGTTAATTATCATAAACAAATAATTGTTATCGATATATCAGAAGAAAAGGACCAGCCTTTATGCCTGATTAACCCGATGATTCTGAATGCGGATGGCAGCGAGGTCTATGAAGAAGGTTGTTTATCTGTTCCCGGGGTCTATGAAAAGGTTGAAAGGCCACAAGTCATTGAAATACGAGCGCTCGATAGAAATGGCAAGCCCTTTGAACTGAAAGCCGACGGTCTGCTTGCAACCTGTATTCAGCATGAAATGGATCATCTTCAAGGTAAGTTGTTTGTAGACTACCTGTCACGTCTTAAGCAGGGAAGAATTCGTAAAAAGCTTGAAAAAAGCGCAAAAGTGACGCTATAAGTAGTTAATTTCCTTAAATGAGGCGCTATCATTGAAAATTATTTTTGCCGGAACACCGGATTTCTCGGTCTCTGCATTACAGGCTTTACTGGCTTCATCTCATCAGATTATTGCGGTTTATACGCAGCCAGACCGGCCATTCGGGCGTGGCCGTAAACTGAAGGCATCTCCGGTGAAAGCCTGTGCGCTGGAGCACGGCATTGACATTTTTCAGCCCGAGAACCTGAAAACAGCCGATGTTCAGCAACAATTAAGCGACTTGCATGCGGATGTGATGGTTGTAGTTGCCTATGGCCTTTTATTGCCTGAGGCGGTTTTGAATGCACCTCGTCTGGGTTGTCTGAATATCCATGCGTCTTTGTTGCCCCGCTGGCGTGGCGCCGCGCCGATTCAACGAGCCATTCTGGACGGAGACAGCAAAAGCGGCGTGACCATTATGCAGATGGATAAAGGTCTGGATACGGGCGATATGCTCTATAAAAAGGAATGCGGGATTTTGCAAACAGATACAGCCGAAGATTTGCATGATCGACTGGCGGCTATTGGTGCAGAGGCCATTGTCGAGGTGATTGATCATCTTGAAGATGGTTCAATTCAGCCGGAACCACAGGATGAATCTCAATCTACCTATGCAACCAAGCTGGACAAGGCAGAAGCAACAATAGACTGGATGCAGTCTGCACAGCAAATAAATCGACAGATTCATGCATTTAACCCGTGGCCAGTTGCACAAACGGTATGGGGTGAAAAAGTATTGCGAGTATGGCTTTCCGAATATCAACCAGTGGAAAGTAATGCGGCTCCCGGCACCGTGATCGCAGAAAGCAAGCAGGGTATTGATGTTGCAACTGCTGACGGCGTGCTGCGAATGCTGAAAATTCAATTACCCGGCGGCAAGCCGATGTCTGTTGCTGCTTTTCTGAATGCGCATTCTTTACTTGGCAGGCAATTAGGCTAGCATCAGGCCAGCCAGAATCAGAGTGCAAAAACATGGCTAGAAAAACCAGACCTGTTCGAGTGATTGCCGTACATGTGCTCATGCAAGTCGTGGTCAATGGCCGTTCTTTATCTGAGGCTCTGAAGCAAGCTCAGCCAAGTCTGAAAAAACATGAAGAGTCCTCATTGTTGCAGGAAATGAGTTATGGCTGCCTGCGCTGGTTTAATCAACTGGATGCAGTGATCGATCTGTTGCTGAAAAAGCCCCTGAAGGAGCGCGATCAGGATATTTTTTACCTGTTACTGGTGGGGCTTTATCAGCTGAACTTCATGCGTATACCACCACATGCGGTCGTTAAAGAAACGGTTAATGCATGTCAGATTATGGGTAAGGGTTGGGCCAAGGGGCTGGTGAATGCGTTGCTCAGGGGCTTTCAGCGTGATGGTGACAGTTTGCTTGCTGAACTGGATGATGACAGGGAAGCGCTCTATTCACATCCGTTATGGATGATAGAGCAGATCGAGTCTGACTGGCAGCAGGAGGCAGTACAGATACTGCAAGCCAATAACCAGCGTCCACCGATGGTTTTGCGCGTTAACAGCAGCAAGATATCACGTGATGGGTATGCGCGCGCACTGGAGCAGTCAGGCATAGAGGTGCAGCCACATACGGTAGCAGAGTCAGCACTGGTGCTTGATAAGCCCATGGCGGTGACTGCATTGCCAGGTTTTGAGCAGGGGCACTTCAGTGTGCAGGATGCAGCGGCCCAGCTGGTGGCACCCTTACTTAAGCTGGAACCCGGGCAACGTGTGCTGGATGCGTGTGCAGCCCCGGGGGGTAAAACAACCCACTTGCGCGAGATCTGTCCCGAACTGTCCTGTCTACATGCACTGGATATAGATGAATTACGCTTGCAGCAGGTACAGGAAAACCTTGACAGATTGCAATTGCAGGCAGACTTGCTTTGTGGAGATGCGGCTTTGCCAGATAGCTGGTGGGATGGTAAGTTGTATGATCGTATTCTTCTGGATGTACCTTGTTCGGGCACCGGAGTTATTCGCAGACATCCGGATATAAAATCTTTACGCCGAAAGGCTGATATTGATAGCCTCGTTGATCGACAAAGCGCTATACTCAATGCAGTATGGCCACTGCTTGCGCCGGGTGGCATACTGTTATATTCAACATGCTCGATATTTCGCCCTGAGAATGATTTCCAGGTCAGGGCGTTTATCGAGGGTAATGATGATGCCAGTGAAAGGATGATAGTAACTGACTGGGGGCATCCCGGTCTGGTTGGTCGTCAGATTTTACCGGGTGAGACAGGGATGGATGGATTTTATTTTGCGCGACTGGAAAAAAATAATTAAACAATGCCACTTTCAGGTCTTAAAATTAAGCTAGGGCAGACATGCCGTGTCTTTCTGTTGATATTCTGCGCCTGGTTCGGGATACCGGCGGTTGCCGCTGGTGGAGATCCGGGGCTGACGATTCACTCAGCGTCTACACATCTGGAAAAGGGCGTTTACTTGCTGGATACTCAGCTGGAATATGTTCTTAGTAAAGTAGCGATCGAGGCACTTGATAGTGGTGTGTCACTAACATTTGATCTGGATATAGAAGTCTATAAACCGCGAAAATGGATCTGGAATGACACGGTAGCTTCGTTGAGTCAGCGTTACCGAATTGTTTACCATGCATTGTCACGGCAATATATTGTTACCAACCTGAATAGCGGTGTGCAAAATAGCTACGCCAGCCGTAATACGGCCTTATTGACAATGGGGCGTATCGAAAATCTTCCAGTGATAGATAAAAAGCTGCTTGGTGGTGAAGGCCGTTGGGTACGTATTCGATTGTCACTCGTGATAAATGAACTCCCTGCACCGTTACGCCCATGGGCGTATATTAATTCTGACTGGCGTTTGAAAAGTGAGTGGTTTGAATGGCAACTGAAGTAAGGCAGTCATGGCGTCGGTCGTTGTTGCCGATGTTCAGCTTGTTAATTATCTTGCTGATTGCTTTTTACCTGCTGAGTAACGCCACCCAGAATACCACTCGTTTCAGTCACCTCTATGGTTGGATGCTGGTCATCAATCTGGCTGGTTTGCTGGTATTAATCATTCTGATTGGTTTAAATCTGTACAAGCTGGTCAGTCAGTATCGTGCCGGGGTTGCAGGCTCACGACTTACCGTTCGGCTGGTGATTGTTTTTGTATTACTCGCCGTACTGCCAGTGAGTATCGTTTATTACTTTTCATTACAGTTTCTGCAGCGCGGTGTTGATAGCTGGTTTGATGTGCGCATTGAACGCTCGCTGGAAGATGCGCTGAAACTAAGCCAGGTGGCGCTTGACCTGAAACAACGTGACCTGATTAAACAAATGCCGGCAATTGTTGCATCGTTAAGTGATGTGCCTAATACCAATGCTGGTCTGGCGCTGAGTGATTTGTTAACACGAACCGGTGCAGCCGAATTAAGCCTGATCGGAAAAACCAATCGTATTATTGCGTTCAGTAGTGCGGATTCTTCACGTATTGTTCCGCACCGGTCGGATGAAGATATTATATTACAGGCACGTCGGGGTCAGTATTATGTCGGCCTGGAGCCGGTCAAGAATGTGGGTATTCATGTTCGTATTGTTTATCCGGTGCCTGCAGGAGTTGAGAGTGAATCTCGGGTATTGCAGGCACTGTATCCAATCGATCAGCGACTGAACACACTCGCGGATAATGTGCAGAATTATTTTACAGTTTACAAACGCCTGAACTATCTGCGTGGACAGTTAAAAAACAGCTTCCTGTTAACCTTGTCGCTGGTGTTGTTGCTGAGTTTGTTTGCAGCGGTCTGGGCAGCGTTTTTCTCGGCACAGCGACTTATGGCGCCTGTGCGAGATCTCGCAGAAGGTACCAGGGCGGTAGCTGAGGGCGATTATGATAAACAGCTTCCTGCGGCAGGTCAGAACGAGCTTGGTTTTCTGGTGCAGTCATTTAATGATATGACGCGCAAGATTGCGCAGGCAAGTCAGCAGGCTCAGTTAAGCCAGCATCTGGTGGAATCGCAGCGTGAATATCTCGAGGCAGTGCTGGGTAATCTTTCGTCTGGCGTCATGACACTTGATCGCCGTTTGATTATTCGCACGGTTAATTCGGTTGCAGGTAAAATTCTTGGTCTGGATTTCAGTCAGTACCTGGGGCGAACGCTCGATACGATAGTCGCTGCAAACAGCTCGATGGAGCGTTTTGTTGAGGCGCTCACGCCGATGACCGAAGTGACTGAGCAATGGCAGAAAGAAATCATTTTGTTTGTTCAGGGTGGTCGCAAGGTTTTACTATGCAGAGGAACAACCCTGGTTGATGAGCAGGGTGTGAGTGGTGACCATGTTATCGTATTTGATGACATTACCACGGTCATACAGGCGCAGCGTGATGCAGCCTGGGGTGAGGTGGCGCGTCGTCTTGCCCATGAAATCAAAAATCCATTAACGCCCATTCAGCTGTCGGCAGAACGATTACAGTTCAAGCTGGTGCATAATCTGGATGAAAAAGATGCAGAGATTCTGCAGCGTTCCACGCAAACTATCGTACAGCAAGTGGAATCAATGAAAGAAATGGTTAACGCATTTACTGACTATGCTCGCGCACCTCAGGTGCAGTTTCAGAGAATTGATTTTAATCAGTTGATCTATGAAGTGACTGATATGTACAAAATGAAAAACCTTGCGATGCAGCGTCACCTGGATTCAAGACGCCCTGTTATACAGGCAGATCCGGCGAGGTTGCGACAGTTGCTACATAATCTGGTCAAGAATGCACTCGAGGCGATGGAGTCTGAGGCTGATAAGCGGATGGAATTATCTACTCGTTGCATGGAAGAGTCAGGCTGCCGTTTTGTTGAATTCAGCATCAGTGACCATGGTCCGGGGTTTCCGGAAGAGGCGATGGGCCAGTTTTTTGAACCCTATATCACGACAAAAAGAAAAGGCACCGGTCTGGGGCTGGCGATAGTAAAGAAAATTGTTGAAGAGCATGGCGGTATGGTACATGCAGAAAACTTGGCGGATCATGGCGCAAGGATTATGATTCGCTTACCCGTGATTGCAACACAACAGGAACAGGAGCCAGTATGAGTACACCTTACATTTTAGTTGTCGACGATGAGCCGGATATTCGTAATCTGGTGCTGGAAATCCTTGAGGATGAAGGTTTTGAAGTCGGCGCGGCAGATGGTGGTGAGTCAGCTCGTAAAGCATGCCGGACGCGACGGCCTGACCTGGTATTGCTGGATATCTGGATGCCTGATGTTGATGGTATCACCTTGTTAAATGAATGGACCGAGAATGGTGAGCTGCCTTTCCCTGTTATTGTGATGTCCGGGCATGGTACCGTTGAAACTGCGGTAGAGGCTACCCGTCTCGGTGCGTATGACTTTCTGGAAAAGCCGCTGTCGCTTGCAAAGTTGTTGCTCACTGTAGAGCGTGCGCTGGAAGCGGATAAGCTGCGTAAGGAGAATATAGGTTTACGTGAACACAGCCAGCCATTGCTTGAACCTGTGGGTAAAAGTAATGTGATGCGCCATTTACGCGAACAGGCAAAACGAATCGCACAGCATGACACGCGCGTCCTTCTCACGGGTGAGTCGGGCTCGGGTAAGGAAACATTTGCCCGTTACATGCATAGCTGCAGTGCGCGTAAAGACGGACCGTTTATAGATATGGCAGTTGGCAGTATTGCGCGCGAAAACTCAGAAGTGGAATTATTTGGTAGTGAAGAAGGCGATATAGTGCATTATGGGCGTATTGAACAGGCCAATGGTGGCGTACTTTATTTACAGGAAATTACCGATATGGACATGGAAACACAGGCGCGTTTGCACAGTGCCATTGAAGGGCAGAATTTCATGCGAGTAGGTGGTAGTGATCCGGTTGATGTTGATGTGCGTATATTTGCCTCAACTCACAAGGATCTGGGAAAAGAGGTTCAGGAGGGGCGTTTTCGTGAAGATCTGTACTATCATTTAAATGTTGTCCCATTACATATTCCACCCCTGCGAGAACATTGTGAAGATGTTCCTGAGTTATTGTCCTGGTATGTGGACTCGCTGATTGCACAGGATAATCTGTCATACAGACGATTTTCTGTGGCGGCACAAAACCGGCTGAGAAATTATCCCTGGCCGGGTAATATTCGTGAACTGAAAAACCTGGTGCAACGACTGTTGATTCTGGGTAGCAGCGAAGATATTGGTGTCGAGGAAATGGAAGGCAGCCTGTCGAGTGCGGCAGGCGGGCAGAAAATTGATATTGGTAGTATTGCAAGTGGAGCAATTGATCTGACATTAAGAGAGGCACGCGAGCAGTTTGAGCGTGAATACCTGACGCATCAGTTACAGGCGTGTGGTGGTAGTGTAGGTAAACTGGCCAAGCTGGTTGGTATGGAAAGAACCAATCTTTATCGAAAATTGCGTGCACTGGGTGTTGACGCAAAACAGGTATAAACAAACCAGGACAAGCAGGTATGAAAATTATTATTCTGGGTGCAGGCCAGGTCGGCTCATCCGTTGCACATAATCTGGCCAGTGAAGCTAACGATATTACACTGGTTGATACCAATGAAATGCTATTAAACGATCTTCAGGACAGACTGGATATTCGTACGGTAACCGGTATGGCATCGCATCCGGATGTTTTGTTACGCGCGGGAGCTGAAGATGCAGATATGGTGATTGCGGTTACCAATAGCGATGAAACAAATATGGTCGCTTGTCAACTCGCCTATACGCTTTTTCATACGCCAACAAAAATAGCCAGGGTGCGTGCACAGGAATATCTCGATCACCCGAAAATATTTAATCAGGAAGCCTTGCCGATTGATGTGACCATCAGCCCGGAGCAGCTGGTTACTGATTATATTCACCGACTGATAGAAACGCCGGGGGCATTACAGGTACTGGATTTTGCAGGTGGGCGGGCGCAACTGGTAGCTGTGTCTGCTTATTATGGCGGGCCACTGGTAGGTCATGAGCTGCGAACATTACGTGAGCATATGCCGAATGCCGAAGCCAGAGTGGCAGCGATATTCAGGCGAGGCCACCCGATTGTGCCTGATGGCCATACAGTTATTGAAGCAGATGATGAAGTCTTTTTTGTAGCAGCAAAAAAACATATTCGTAAAGTCATGAGCGAACTGCGCAAACTGGACAAGCCTGTCAAGCGGGTTATTCTTGCGGGTGGTGGTAATATCGGTAAACGTCTTGCGAGCGTACTCGAAGGTAAGTATCAGGTTAAAATAATCGAGCGCAGCATTGAACGCGCACAACAGCTTTCAGAAGAACTGGATAGCAGTATTGTACTGCATGGCGATGCTGCCGATGAGGAAATGCTGTTAAACGAAAATATTGAAAATACTGATGTATTCTGTTCGTTGACCAATGACGAGGAAGCGAATATTTTATCTGCGATGCTGGCAAAACGCCTGGGCGCTCGCAAGACGATGTCATTAATAAATCGCGCGTCCTATGTTGATCTGGTTGAAAGCGATGCGATCGACATTGCTATTTCTCCACAGCTTGCAACTATCGGCAGTTTGCTGACGCATATTCGTCGTGGTGATGTGGTTGTGGTTCATTCTCTGCGGCGTGGTGCGGCAGAAGCCATTGAGGCGGTTGCGCATGGCGACAGTCGCACCTCAAAAGTGGTGGGTAAAACCATTGAAGATATAAAATTGCCAAAAGGAACAACAATAGGTGCGATTGTTCGTGGTGAAGAAGTGATTGTTGCGCATCACGATATTGTGATTGAAGCAGAAGACCATGTCATACTTTTTCTGATGGATAAACATCGTATTAACGAAGTTGAACGTTTATTCCAGGTCGGGGTTACCTTTATCTGATATGCAGTTTACGGTTATACAGCGAATCTTCGGGCTATTGCTAATGCTATCGAGCATTACCATGCTGCCGTCTGCGGGCATTTCTCTATTGTATGAAGAGAGTGTACCTACCCCTTTTTTAATCTCGTTTGGCTGGACTTTGTTGGCCGGATTTTTAATCTGGATCCCGGTAAGGTCGGTAAAAAAAGAATTACGCTTACGTGATGGTTTTGTGATCGTGGTTTTATTCTGGGTGGTGCTGGGTATCGCTGGTGCGATCCCGCTTTACCTGTCGTCACAACTGGGTATGAGTTTTACAGATGCCGCGTTTGAATCACTGTCTGGCCTGACCACAACCGGTGCTACGGTTATTACCGGCATCGATAAACTACCCCATTCGATCTTGTTTTATCGTCAGCAATTACAATGGCTGGGGGGTATGGGTATTATTGTTCTGGCGGTCGCTATTCTGCCAATGTTGGGTATCGGTGGTATGCAGTTGTATCGTGCAGAAACGCCGGGGCCGATGAAAGACGCAAAGCTGACGCCACGTATAACTGAAACCGCCAAGGCACTCTGGTATATCTATCTGGGGTTGACCGTTGCGTGCGCACTTGCATACTGGTTGGTTGGTATGGATGCATTTGATGCGATTGCGCATAGTTTTTCGACTGTCTCGATTGGCGGGTTTTCAACGCACGATGCGAGCATCGGTTTTTTTAATAATCCGATGGTTGAAGTCGTCGCGATTATATTTATGTTTATTGCAGGGATAAATTTTGCACTGCATTTTGTCGCATGGCGTAACATGAGTTTTCGACATTATTTGTTTGATCCGGAAGCAAAGGCCTATTTTTTTATTTTGTTAATAACAGCCATTATAACATCGGGATATCTTTATTATAGCGGCGTGATGGGTGATGATTTCTGGAGCGCATTGCATCATGGTGTTTTCCAGACCATATCGATTGGTACAACGGCGGGCTTTACGACTACAGCTCACTTTGACTGGCCCAGTTTTTTACCGGTAATGCTGATTTTTATCAGTTTTATTGGTGGCTGTGCAGGCTCAACCGGTGGCGGCATGAAGGTTGTCAGGTTTATGTTGTTGTTGCGCCAGGGCATGCGCGAAATACTACGTCTGATTCATCCAAATGCACAAATTTCGATTAAAGTGGGTGGCAAGACCATGTCTCCACGTATTGTCGAATCGGTGTGGGGGTTCTTTGCAGCTTACGTGGCATCGTTTAGTTTAATGCTGTTGATCCTGATGATGACCGGGCTTGATCAGGTGACGGCTTTCTCTGCAGTCGCTGCCTGTATGAATAATCTCGGACCAGGTCTGGGTGATGTAGGTGCAAATTACAAAGATATCAATGATGTAGCCAAGTGGGTTTTAAGTTTTGCCATGTTATTGGGGCGATTGGAGATCTTTACCCTGCTGGTTATTCTTACACCACATTTCTGGCGTCGGTAAGCTTTTCCATGAGCATGAAAGACAAATGGAATGCACGTTACCGTGAAGCTCAACATTCAATGCCTACTGCAGCGGCGGTGATCTCGGAAAATCTTCATTTGTTGCCCGAAAGTGGTAATGCACTTGATCTGGCATGCGGTCTGGGCGGAAATGCGTTGTTACTGGCTGAGCGCGGGCTTGATGTGCAGGCATGGGATATATCGGATATCGCCATTCAGAATTTATCACAACGTGCGACCGAAGACGGATTATCAGTTAATGCGCAGGTTTGTGATATCGAATCGCAAATGCTGCCTGCGGATACTTTTGATGTTATTGCTGTCAGTTATTATCTGGATCGTAATCTGTTTGCAGCATTAAAGACAGCCCTGAGACCAGGTGGTTTGATCTTTTACCAGACATTCAGCCAGATGGCCGTTACTCAGCGTGGCCCGGCAAATCCGGTATACCGGCTGGCGAAACAGGAGTTACTACAGGCTTTTTCCTCTCTGGATATTGTATTATATCGTGAAGAATCCACTCTCGGAGATACTCAGTCAGGCTATCGGGATGAGGCGATGTTTATTGGTTGTCGGCCAAATAGCGCAAAGGAAGCATAATAAAGTGTGCGCGCAGTCCGTTTGCTGGTAGTTTACGCTGTTCGCAGGCAGAAAAATCCGCTAATATTAGCAGGTTTCAATATTGACTCGTTTTAGCAAAATAAGAATTCAAGCACCGGAGAAGAGATTATGCCTGTGACTATAGGTATTCCCAGGGAAATTACTGATGGAGAGCGGCGCGTTGCGGTTGTTCCTGCTGTTGCCGAAAAATACACCAAAAAAGGGCATAAGGTTATTATCGAAAAAGGCGCAGGTGACGCCAGTTTCTTTCCTGATTGTGCCTTTGATGATATTACCTTCGTTGATTCTGCCACTGAAGTCTATTCTCAGGCAGATGTAATCCTGAAAGTACAAATCCCGACTGACTCAGAAATTGACATGATGAAAGAAGGCACAATTGTGATTGCAGCGATGCAGCCACATCGCCATGCTGATCAGGTTGAAAAAATGCGTGATCACAAGATTACGAGTATCGCGATGGAGCTGGTGCCGCGTATTTCACGTGCACAGTCAATGGACATGTTGTCATCACAGGCTAGTGCGGCCGGTTATAAGGCTGTTTTACTTGCGGCTAATTTGTCGAGCCAGTTTTTCCCCATGCTGACGACTGCAGCAGGCACCATCAGGCCTGCCAAGGTTCTTATTATCGGCGCAGGTGTTTCGGGGTTGCAAGCAATCGCCACAGCGCGCCGTCTGGGTGCAGTAGTAGAAGCCTATGATGTACGAGCCGTCACCAAAGAGCAGGTTGAATCACTCGGAGCCAGATTTTTACAGCTGGAGGTCGATGCCGAGTCTGATGGCGGTTATGCTCGTGAGCTGACCGAGGCTGAAAAACATAAAGAGCGCGATATGCTTGCAGACCATATTGCCAAGGCCAATGCTGTTATTACTACAGCAGCTATCCCGGGCAGGCAGGCACCCACCCTGATCGAAAAGGAAATGGTTGAACGCATGAAGCCTGGTTCGGTTATCGTTGACCTTGCCGCGGAAAGCGGTGGCAACTGCGTTTTAACGGAAGCAGGTAAAACCATTGAGCATAATGGTGTTTTGATTCACGGTCCGGAAAATGTCCCCGGTATGCTGGCAGTAAACAGCAGTGAGATGTATGCGAAGAACTGTCAGAATTTATTAGAATTAATGATTGTTGAGGGTGAACTGAAACCGGATTGGGAAGATGAAATTCTTGCTGGCAGTTCACTCACACGTGATGGGAAAATTCTGCACGAGCCCACACGTGAGCTGGTTGAAGGAGAGTCAAAATGATTGAAACCATTTCAGGTATCAGTGCGTTATATATATTTATGCTGGCCGCATTTGCAGGTTATGAAGTGATTGCCAAGGTTCCGGTTATTTTACACACACCATTGATGTCCGGTTCCAATTTCGTACATGGCATTGTTCTGGTCGGGGCAATGATTGCTCTCGGTCATGCAACGACAACCAGCGGTCAGGTCATTGGCTTTTTTGCAGTACTACTCGCAGCTATGAATGCCGTTGGTGGCTATGTGGTTACCGAGCGCATGCTCGAGATGTTCAAGAGCAGCAAGGAGAAGAAGAATGGATAATGTGACCGAAGCGATTTATTTCGTTGCCGCGGCCCTGTTCATTCTGGGTCTCAAGCGGATGAGTTCACCTCGCAGCGCGCGTGATGGTATTGTCTGGGCGGGTATTGGTATGCTCGCAGCCACGATTGTGACTTTCTTTGTGCCGCATCTGGCCAATTTTGGTTTAATGGTTGCGGCTATTCTGATCGGCTCCGGTATTGCATTTGTTACAGGCAAGCGTGTTGCGATGACGGACATGCCACAAATGATCGCGTTATATAATGGCATGGGTGGTGGTGCAGCAGCAGCGATAGCCGCGGTTGAGTTGTTAAAGATGTCGGCGCAGCCCAACATGCCTCATGGTCAGGTCACGATGAATCTGGCGGTACTGGGAGCTGTGATTGGTACGGTTTCATTCAGTGGTAGTTTGATCGCGTTTGCGAAGTTGCAGGGCTGGTTACGTAAGGCATTACGCTTTCCAATGCAGCAGGCAGTTAATCTGGCATTTTTCGCGGCAACGGTTGGTGCGGGGGTTTACATTGCATTTGTAACGCCTGACGTGGTTGTTATTACGTTATTTTTTATACTCGCATTAACGTTTGGTGTGTTAATGACAATTCCTATCGGTGGTGCGGATATGCCGGTAGTTATCTCTTTGTATAATGCACTTACAGGCCTTGCAGTTGCTTTCGAAGGTTTTGTTTTAAATAACGCTGCAATGATTATTGCAGGTACGGTTGTGGGTGCCGCAGGTAGTCTGTTGACTCAGCTCATGGCCAAGGCGATGAATCGACCTATCAGCAATGTTTTGTTTGGTTCATTTGGTTCTGCCGGTGGCGGTGAGGAAGAAAGTGTTACCGGTAGTTTGAAACCGATTGAAGGCAGTGATGCTGCGGTGATGATGGCGTTTGCTGAAAAAGTTATTATTGTCCCCGGTTATGGTATGGCTGTTGCTCAGGCGCAGCACAAGATCTGGGAGATGTCTAAGTTGCTTATCGAGAATGGCGTCGATGTAAAATTTGCCATTCATCCGGTAGCAGGTCGTATGCCGGGTCACATGAATGTGCTGCTCGCTGAAGCAGGCGTACCTTATGACCGTATTTTTGATCTCGACGAAATCAATGAAGAGTTTAATACGACAGATGTCGCGTTGATTATCGGTGCAAATGATGTTGTTAATCCGGTTGCACGATCTAACCCGGACAGTCCTATCTATGGCATGCCTATCCTGAATGCTGATCACGCTAAAAATGTTATCGTCATCAAACGTGGCCAGGGTGCCGGATTCTCCGGTATTGAAAATATTCTGTTCTACGCTGATAACACGCGCATGCTTTATGGCGATGGCCAGGAAATGGCAAACGCGCTTATTCAGGGCATCAAGGAATTATAAATACGACTTTAATACTTATTCTTCCCCTTTATATTTCATATCTCTAATTCCCTCTCCTACACCCTGGGGGGGGGTTAGGGGAAAACCAGATTCAATACTCAGCTAATCGGATGTATTAAATCCGTAAATATCAAACCTTTTCTCTTAACCCACCGGTCCTGAAACCGGCATACCCCATTCAGGAAACGCAAAACATTGCCATCCGTGGCGGCTCGGTTGCGGCATCCGTGCCGCAAACGTTCCTGAATGGGGCATGCCGGTTTCATGACCTCGCCTCGTTGTTATTTTTTACGCCCTCTGCGTCTTTGCGATCTTTGCGTTAAAATCACATTCAAAAGAAACAAATACTGGATAGCATTTTGTACCCGGCGTAAATGTGATGATTTTGTGAACCTTTGAGTCGTAATATGGCACAATGCAAGCGATAGATTACATAAAAGAAAACGATTTCGGGGATGATATGCAGCGAAAGGTGCTGGTCATTGAAGATAATAACGATATTGCGCATTTGTTGCAGGTTAACCTTACTGACATTGCTTGTCAGGTAGAAACGGCAGGTAACGGGCGTGACGGGCTTGATCTTGCGCTGAATAATGAGTTTGATCTGATTATTCTGGATCTGATGCTACCGCAGCTGGATGGCATCGAGGTTTGTCGGCGTATTCGTGCGAAAAACAGTTTTATCCCTATTCTGATGCTGACGGCGAGAACCTCTGAGCTGGATCGTGTGCTGGGTCTGGAAATGGGTGCAGATGACTACATGACCAAGCCATTCAGTATTCGTGAATTACTGGCACGTGTTAAGGCTATTTTCAGACGTCTGGATCTGTCACAGCCGGCTGATGAAGACAGTAGCGGGCAAATAATAGAGCAGGGTGATATTTCTATTGATGTCGAAAAAAGGCGGGTGGTAATTAAAGGCAAACAGGTTGATTTAACTGCACGGGAGTTTGATTTACTGGTGCATTTTGCGAGCCACCCGGGGCGTGTTTACAGTCGGCCACAGTTACTGGACCAGATTTGGGGTTATGGTCATGACGGATATGAGCATACGGTGAATTCTCATATTAATCGACTGCGTTCAAAAATAGAACAGGATCCTGCAAAGCCTGAATATATTTTGACGGTCTGGGGTGTAGGCTATAAATATCCGGAAATAAACGAAACATGATTTTCAGAAGTTTATATAGCAAGTTTGCAGTTATTTTATTTATTGTATTTTTTGCACTCGCAGCTTTGCTGGGTGGTGTGATGATGTATTCCAGTTATTTGTATCATCAGGAGTCGGAGCAGAAGCTGAGTCAGCATCTGGCCGCACATATAGCCAAAACCTACCGGCTTACTGAAAAAGGCAAGTTAAAAAAAGACAGCATGAAACATCTGTTTCATAACTTTATGGAAATCAATCCTGCGATTGAAATTTATGTGCTTGATCTAAAAGGTCAGATTGTTGATTACAACGCACCTCCGGGAAAGGTGTTGTTAACGCAGATTGATCTTGATCCGGTTGAGCGTTTTATACGACATCCCGAGAAGTTTCCGTTACGGGGTAATGATCCACGAAAACTCAAAAGTAGTAAAATATTTTCAGCTGCCCCATTAAAGGAAAACGGCCGCAAGGTCGGTTATGTGTATGTAATTCTGGAAGGTGAACGTTACGATAATGTCGTTGAGCACATGATGGATAGCTACGTTATTAATATCAGTCTATGGGTGATAGCAGCGGGTGTTATATTTGCGTTAATGGTTGCACTGCTGGTGTTCCGTTTAATGACGCGTCGCCTGAGATTACTGGCAGATAACCTTGAAGTGTTCAGAGAGGGTGAGTTTAGTGATCCTCCTGTATTTAAATATCGCCTTAAAGGAAGGGGTGATGAGCTGGATAGACTTGGCAGAGGTTTTGCCGAAATGGCAGAACGAATTATTGCGCAGGTTTCACGTCTTCGTCAGTCTGATCAGCAACGTCGTGAGCTGGTTGCAAATGTGTCACATGATTTGCGCACACCCCTGACGACTATGCAGGGTTATCTGGAAACACTGTTGCGTAAATCCGGCGAGCTTAATGAGCAGCAAAAAGAGAAATATCTTAAAATAGCAGTAGACCATAGCAAGCGACTCGGGAAGCTGATTGCAGAGTTATTTGAGCTGGCGCGTCTGGATGCAAATGAAATTAAACCAAGCATGGAGCCTTTTTCAATACAGGAACTCGTGCATGATGTTATCCAGAAATACTGGTTGCTTACCAGTAATCGTGATATAGCGGTGCAGGCTCATTTCGATCATAGCCTGCCATTTGTAAGTGCAGATATTGGCCTGATTGAACGTGTTATACAGAATCTGCTTGAAAACGCAATACGCTATACACCGGATGGAGGCAAGATAGAAATTGTACTCGCGCGTAAGGGGCAGTCAGTACATGTTCAGGTGCGTGATAATGGTTGTGGAATTGCAGAAAAAGAATTGCCGATGATTTTTGAACGTTTTTATCGTGCAGAGAAAAGTCGCGAGCAGCATAGTGGAGGTTCGGGGCTGGGTTTGGCAATTTGCAAACGCATTGTGGAACTACACGGTGGACATATCAAAGCAGTTAGCAAGGTTAATCGAGGTACAATGTTTATTTTTAACTTACCTGTGCATGGTGGTATATAACTATATTTTGTTTTTGCTCGTAACTGCTACAGATAGAATAAAATGTTATAAAAAAGTGAAAACTTTGTGACTCTGCTGAGAAGGTCACGCTTCATACTTTAACGCTCAATAAATGTATGGAGTGAGTCATGTCTAAGAATCGAAATAAAATTTTAGGAATTATTCTTTCAGCCAGTTGCCTGGTTTCAGCCTCTGCTTTTGCAAGTGATAAGCATACGTATGAGGTAACCATTACAAATCTGACTCGTGGTCAGACATTTACCCCCATTCTTCTGGCGACACATAAGCCCGGCGTCAGCATCTTCAAGCTGGGTGATCCTGCGAGTGCAGAGCTGGCGACGATTGCCGAAAGTGGTAACCCCGGCCCGTTAACGGACAAGCTGATTGCTACAGGCAGAACGTCTGAAGTTAAAAATAGTGGCGCGTTATTAGCACCAGGAAAAACGGTAACCATGACAATAGCGGCGGGTGAACATACACGTTATATAAGTATGGCGGCTATGTTGATACCGACCAATGATGCATTTGTCAGCTTAAACGGCTTGCGTTTGCCACGTGGAAAACAGACTACATCACGACTGGCACTTGCATATGATGCGGGTAGTGAGCCAAATGATGAATTATGTATCAATATTCCAGGCCCTGTTTGCGGTGGAGCAGGTGCGTCACCGGATGCAAGTGGTGAGGGTTTTGTGCATGTTCATGCAGGTATTCATAGCACAGGTGATGATGTGAGTGTGCTCAATGCATCTGAGCGTGACTGGCGTAATCCTGTAGCACTGATTAAAATAAGACGGGTTCGTAAATAAGCAGCGCCTTTTAATGCCAGGGTGTCATATGCGTATAGTCAAAAAACATATATGACATCCTGCAGTCATGATTTCAACGGTCCCTATGGGTAAAGGTAGTTGTTTATGCAAATGAGTATTTTTCTGAAACGTTTTCTGATGCTGGCCATGTTGGTGGTTACAATCGCCAGCCTTACAGATTTCAATATATTTACGACGGGCCAGGCATCTGGCAAGGTTAATATAAAGGCGCCATCGATTAAAGGCAGTATCTGGCTCAATAGCAAACCCTTAAGCAATGAAAGCCTTAAAGGGAAAGTTTATATGGTTGAGTTCTGGACGTTTGGTTGTTATAACTGCCGTAATGTAGAGCCCTATGTTAAAAAATGGTATCAGCAATACCAGTCACAGGGGTTTGAAGTAGTAGCGGTTCATTCGCCGGAGTTTGCACATGAGAAGAATTTTGAAAACGTAAAGGGATACATTCAAAAAGAAAACATCGTATACCCGGTTGTACTGGATAATGATTTCAGGATCTGGAAGCGGTTTAATAACCGTTACTGGCCTGCCATGTATCTGGTAGATAAAAAAGGCATCATCCGTTATGCCCATTTTGGAGAGGGTCGTTATAAAAAAACAGAGTCTGTGATACAGCGACTGTTAGCTGAGTAATTACCAGTTGTAACCCAGTGTGAGGCCTGAGTATGTGCTGCCCAGGTTGTTGCTTGAATCTACCGAGCCAACTTCCAGTCCAATATTGAAGGGTTTGAAATTATGTAATGTCCACTTGAGTGCTATTACGTCAGAGTACTGACCATCAATGGCGGACTTGCTGCGCGTATAACTTGCACCAAGATCAGACTTTGAAAAAAAATAAGTTGCATTAACTGAAGCAGAGTTATCAAGTAATCCCGATGTAACCGTAAATGCGTTAGATGATATTAGCCGAATAACAACAGGCAGGCTCAGTATGCGGGTGTTGGCGGAATAATCATAACTGGAAAAACTGACGCCATATTCCCAGTTTTTAATGCCATAGTAGTAGACTGATGCCCCAAGGCCGTTTGATGTCAGTGATACTTGTCGCCCGGTAAGCGTATTTAATAGCTTCAGGTCGCGATATTCCGGTGTAAGACCAAAAGACCAGTTGTCAGTCGACCAGGTAAATGTCGCTTTGATAGTGTCGGTTTCTATTTCGCGACCCTGGCTGATAGTTTCATATTTTAAAAGTACATCGAAGTTTTTATTAAACCGGTGTGACAAACCGATGTCGCGATAGTCCAGATCGATAGGGTTGGTGCCTGTGGCACGGGTATTGCCCACAGAGAGTAACAATGTTGTTTTGTCAGTCAGACCAAGATTGATATCAATAAAGATATCTTCAGAGTCGCTGGAGTCTTGCAGATATTGAACCTGAAAGGAGCTTGATGCTGCTTCGGCAAGTGCGTTAGCAGACAGGCTGAATATAAAAAGACAGATAAGCAATAAAATTCCAGATTGTTTGATCAGTTGATGTGCAGGTCGTGTGCCGGGTATTATGAAATTCATGTATGTATAGTTCCAGTGCCCATATCAATGGATATCTTTTTTACAGACGGAAAATAGATCTGCGTTGTTTAACGCCGATGATTACGAATAAAGCGTTGGCGTGCAGTATGGCGTTGTGCTGGTGTCATACTGCGCCATTTTTGTCGAAAACGCTGACGTTGCTGAGGCGTCATACGCCTGAGTGCATTACGTACGGCTTTTCGTTCCTCAGGCGACATGTTTTTCCATTTCTGAAAAAGTTGTTTTCGTTTTTCAGGAGGTAGCTGTGCAAAACGTTTATACATTTTGCGCAATTGTTTGCGTTCCTCCGGCGGGAGATTACGAAAACGTATGAAACGTTCTTGTATCCACTGTCGTTGTTCCTTACTAAGGTTACGCCAGCGCTTCAGCCTTTTCTTTGCACGTAGGCGTTGTGCAGGAGTCATTTCAGCCCAGCGCTGAGCACCTCTTTGTAGTCTTTCCTGACGTTCAGGCGTAATGTCATCCCATTTGTCAGCGTAGCGATTAAGTATTTTTTGTTCCTTTGCGCCTAACTCATCCCAGGGAATTCCGTCATCGCTCATGCCGGTTACCGGCACTAAAATCATAAACAGACCTAATAGTAATGTTGCCAGTTTATTTTTCATCATGTTTACCTTTTAGCTTGTCATACTCAAGCATCGTCATGTCCTGAATTTCAGTTGGATCCACCCATTTGCCATCCACTTTTTCCCATTGCCCGAGAAAGTCGAGCATGCTGTCACTGGGTAGCGGGTCATCCTGTTGTTCTGCCCATGCCTGAGAAGACGTGAACATAATCAATACTAAAAGCGTTGTCTCAACTCGCACTACTGTCTTCCTCTACCAGCCATATGTAAAAATCCAGTTGTTCATACATATCCAGGTTGTTATTCGAGGTGACAATATCTAAAGGATCATCAAGCCCTTCTTCGGGCGTGGTATTGATATTCTGTAAAAAAAGAAAACTGCCGAGTGCCACGATAGCTATACCTGCCATGGCGCTTGCAGGTAGCCAGCGAAAGTGCTTCTCAGCAATAACATTTGTTATGTGACCCTGCTCGGAATCTTTAACATGCTCAAGTGCACGCTGACGCGCCTGATTAAGTCGTGACAGGGTTGTCGCATCAAGATGCTCTGCCTGTTGATCGAGATGGGAGTTCACTTTTTGCAGAAAATCTTTTTCATTCATGTCGGTAGTCCTCAAGCTCCAAACGCAGTGCATGTAACGCGCGTGAGTAATGTGTTTTCACGCTGCCCTGGGAACATTTCATTGCAGAAGCTGTTTCTGCAACACTTAACCCTTCCCAGGTTCGCAACAAAAAAGCCTGTTGCTGGCGGTAAGGCAGGTTATGTATTGCCTCATCCAGTTGTTCCATGGATTCATGGTTGCTTGCTGTTTGCTGCGGATCCCTGCCTGCCGGGTCAGGCACAGATGCCATGGCATCATCTTGTTCACCTTCATTATCTTTGTTACTAAAACCCAGCCAGCTCATCCATTTTGAGCGAACCTTGTTTTTTCGATACCAGTCGCGGATGCGGCTTTGTAAAATTCGATAAAACAAGGGCATCCATTCTTCTTCAGGTCGATCTGAGTACTTCTGAACAAGACCGATCATGCTGTCCTGGACGATGTCCAGTGCTTCTTCACGGTTACTGACTGCAAGCTCGGCGATTCTGAATGCCTTGCGTTCAACCTGTGCCAAAAACCTGTCCAGTGTTCGGGCCTTGTCCAGAGTACTTTCCTTTGCTGCTGTATTATTAATGGCATAATCATGCTGCATTATCCGTTGATTTTCCAGCGCGATTATCGACGCGCTGTTCTGCGATCCATTTTTCTGTGAATACGTTCACCACGGCGTGTCATACGGTCGTTGATACGTGATCCTTTTCGGTCGAGGTGTGCGTTAATACGGTCACCTTTCCTGTCATTATGTTTGTTGATGGTATCACCGCGTTGTTGCAAGCGATCTGCAAGTCTGTTTTTACCGGCTTCTCGAGCACGGTCAGCACGTGCATCAAAACGTTTTTCAATGCGATCGCCTCTGTTGTCCAGTCGAGTATCTATACGGTTGCCCTTTTTATCCAGACGCTGTTCAATATTGTCGCCACGTGCATCCATACGATCTTCAATGCGTTGTCCTGCACCATCGGTGTCAGCGATGGCCAGGCTGCTACCAGCGATAGTGATGATTCCAACCAGGGTTACCATTTTCTTTTTCATGTTGTTTCTCCAGTTAATTAATGTGCGCTCCCCCCTTAAAACGCATGGGGTCTGGTTTGGTTGACAAAGAGAGTGAATTAACTGGCAGAAAAGTAAAAAAACCGCGAATGGCAGTTATACGGATTATATAGAGGAAGGTTTCAGCTATTGCTGCAAAAATCGTTTGAAGGTATTTTTCTCGAAATCCTGTGTGTCTTCCTGATACTGGGCTCGTACATCCAGTATTTCCGGCAGGCTACGTTCAAAGACTTCGACCAGTTCCGGATCAAAATGTTTACCTGAGCATTTGCGTATTTCAGCAACTGCCTCTTCGACAGGCCATGCTTTCTTATAGGGGCGTTCGGAAGTTAGGGCATCGAAGACATCACTGAGAGCAACAATGCGTGCTGTAATCGGGATGTCACGGCCTTTCAGGCCATTAGGGTAGCCGCTGCCATCAAATTTCTCATGATGATACATGGCTATTTCCTGTGCCATGAGCATGAGTTCTGAATCATGACCTGAGAGTATCTCGGCACCGATCGCGGCATGGGTTTGCATGATATCCCATTCATTTTTATCCAGTTTTCCTGGTTTTAACAGGATTTCATCCGGGATACCTATTTTACCGATATCATGCATCGGGCTGGCATTCAGTATCAGCTCGGCTTCTTCTGCACCGAGACCAAGGTTTCTGGCAATAATTTCTGAAAATTTACTCATGCGAATGATATGGTAGCCGGTTTCGTTATCACGGAATTCTGCGGCACGGCCGAGTCGACGGATAACTTCCATGCGAGTTTCATTCAGTTCGCGGGTGCGTTCCTGTACCCGTTTATCCAGTTCATGATTCAGCTGCAGTTGTTTCAGGTGCATCAGTCGGACTTCGAGTAAATTGTTGATACGCAATAACACTTCGGTCTGATCGAATGGCTTGGTGAGAAAATCCTTGGCTCCATGTGCAAGTGCCTTGATACGTGTGTCCTGATCATTTTGAGCAGTGAGTACCAGAATCGGCACATAGGTTTCTTTTTCAATATTTTTCAATATCTTCATGACATCAAAACCGTCCAGATGCGGCATCTGGATATCGAGCAGAACAATGTCAAAATCATAGTCCGTATAGAGTGTTTCTACTTCACGTGAATCGGTAGTGCAGGTGATATTGTTATAACCTGCATTTTGCAGGATTTTTTCCAGTAGGCGTACGTTCATATCCTGATCGTCAACGATCAGAAGTTTTGCCTGTTGGGTATCAATGATCATGAGTATTTTTTTCCGTTAAGCCTTTAATGGTTAACCTCTTTATCGGCTAGCTTTCAGGATATTTGACTGTTATTTAGAGTTTAAAATGTTAAATTTCGAGAATAGTTGACATTCATCAATAAATCAAAGTGTTACAGGTAAAAATACAATACCCTGATCAGAGCTGAAGGACGTGCCTGCAATTATGATAAAGTACGGTCATGCCAGCCAACGAGTCACAAACCATTTTACATGTCGCAATTCCTGCACCATTTCGGTACACGTTTGATTACCTTGTTCCGTCTGGCGTAACGGGTAAACAGCTGCAGCCGGGTATGAGGGTGCAGGTTCCGTTTGGGCGTAATCGTCTCATGGGAGTGATAGATGTTGTTGATAATCAGTCAGATTTTGACATAAACAAACTCAAGCCCATCTTGTCTGTACTTGATGAAGAGCCTATTCTGGATAAGTCGGTGTTGTGGTTGTGTCGCTGGGCAAGTCAGTATTACCACCATGCAATTGGTGAGGTATACAGCGCTGCTTTACCCGCGAGTTTACGCAAAGGCAAAGCGGCAATACGTATACAACAGTGGCAATGGCGCTTGACTGACAGTGGTCGAAATGCAGAGGTATCTGCGCGTGCGCATCGGCAGCAGCAGCTATTGCAACGCCTGTCTGAGTCTGTTTCAGGTGTGGCAGAGGCTGATTTACGCGAATGGCAGCCGGATATCATGAGCATTCTAAAAAAAATGCAGGGCAAGGGTTGGGTTGAACGTTGTCCGTTTGAGCCAGATTGTCATGTTGCAAGGGCATGTTCAGAGACTGATCAGATGCATGCACTTAATCAGGCACAGCAGATTGCTGTGGAAAGCGTACAGAAAAAACTCTCTGCCTATGCGGCATTCTTACTCTATGGTGTTACTGGCAGTGGCAAGACCGAGGTTTACCTGCAAATCATGAAGCAAGTACTTGCAAGCGGACGGCAGGTATTAATACTGGTACCCGAAATTGGCCTGACACCACAATTATTACAGCGCTTTCAGCGGCGTTTTCAATGTTGCATTGTTACTTTTCATTCAGGTCTGGGTGAAACAGAGCGCAGCCAGAACTGGTTGCAGGCGCGCAGTGGTGAAGCGCGCATTATTATTGGAACGCGTTCAGCGGTGCTGACATCAATGAAATCCCCGGGTCTGATTATCGTGGATGAAGAGCATGATGTGTCGTTTAAACAACAGGATGGATTCCGTTATTCAGCGCGTGATGTTGCAATTGTGCGTGCGCATCATGAGGATATTCCGATTATTCTGGGCTCTGCAACGCCGTCACTGGAAAGCATGCATAATGCACAGGAAGGCCGGTATGATTTACTTGAGTTACCTGAGCGAGCCGGGAATGCCGTTCATGCAACCATGAATCTCGTCGACATTCGTCAGCAGAAGCTCGAGGAAGGATTATCAGAAACCGTATTAAGGCATATCAGGCGGCACCTGGATATGGGTGGTCAGGTGCTGGTTTTTCTGAACAGGCGTGGGTATGCACCGACATTACTCTGTCATGATTGCGGCTGGGTGGCCAACTGCCAGCGTTGTGATGCTCATATGACGATTCACATGGCGAGTCGGCAGTTACGTTGCCATCATTGTGGCACCGAACGCCGGGTTGAAGCACATTGCCCCGATTGCGGCAGTGCAGACCTGCACCCGGTAGGGCAGGGAACCGAACGCACAGAAACAGTATTAAAGCGGCATTTTTCAGATGTAAGCATTGCCCGTATTGATCGTGACACCACCCGGCGTAAAGGTGAAATGGCACGTATGCTGTCTGAAGCCGAAAGCGGCCAGAGCCGTATATTGCTGGGAACACAGTTACTGGCCAAGGGGCATCATTTCCCGAATGTCAGCCTCGTCGTTATAGTTGATAGCGACCAGGGTTTGTTCAGTGCAGATTTTCGCGGGCCGGAACGCATGGCGCAGTTGATTTTGCAGGTATCAGGTCGCGCCGGGCGTGCTGAACGACCCGGGGAAGTGATTATTCAGACGCATAATCCGGAACATCCGTTACTGCATTCCATTGTCCAGCATGATTATCGCCTGATCAGTCAGCAATTACTTGCAGAGCGGCTGGACAGCGGCTGGCCGCCAGCCAGCTATATGGCATTACTGCGAGCAGAAGCCACGGATCAGGCGTTACCATTTCATTTTTTACGTGATGCAATACAGCAAGCAACACTCCTGGAAAACAGCCCGGCTTTGCTGGGCCCTGTTGCAGCACCGATGGAAAAGCGTGCGGGCCGCTATCGGGCGCAGTTATTAATACAAAGCGGTAACAGGGCGGGTCTGCATGAATTTTTACCCGCCTGGCTGGCCTTGATAGAAAAACTGACATCAACACGCAAAGTCCGATGGTCACTTGATATCGATCCGCAGGAGATGTTCTGATCAAAATATCTGAAAGCAATATTCAACAAGAAGCCTATAGTGCTTTCACCTGTCTTCCCCCCCTGATATTATGGACACTTTGGATAACACCAGCCGTAATATATGAAAAACCAGATTTCACAACTGATTCAGGCATCACTGACTTCCTTGCAAGCACAAGGTGACTTACCCGAAGACATCAAGATAGATATACGTATTGAACGTACGCGTGACAAGGCGCATGGAGATTTTGCGTGCAACATCGCGATGATGCTGGCGAAATCCGCAAAAACCAACCCACGTGAGCTTGCGCAAAAAATACTGGAGCACTTGCCTGCATCCGATGCGGTCAGCAAAGCAGAAATTGCAGGCCCCGGGTTTATCAATTTTTTTCAGGCCACGGGAGCCTATCAGGAGGTCGTCGCGCGGATTCAGGAACAGACTGATCAATATGGTCGCAGTGATCTGGGTAAAGGTAAAAAAGTTCAGGTCGAATTTGTATCTGCAAATCCGACCGGACCGTTACATGTAGGGCATGGCAGGGGTGCCGCTTATGGTGCAAGTGTTGCCGATTTACTTGAAGCCGTTGGTTTTGATGTCCACCGTGAATACTATGTTAATGATGCCGGTCGCCAAATGGATATTCTGGCGGCAAGTGTCTGGTTGCGTTACCTGGAACTCGCAGGTGAGGAACTGGCCTTTCCGGTTAATGGCTATAAAGGCGATTATGTCTGGGATATTGCAGCAACCCTGCATCGAGAAAATGGTGATGCATTTCGTCATGCTGCAGCAACTGTTTTTGACACAGTACCTGTTGATGAACCGGCAGGTGGTGACAAGGAGATACATATTGATGGGCTGATTCAAAAAGCGCGTGACTTGTTGGGTGAAAAATCCTATCGCAAAATTTTTGATCTTGGTCTGAACACGATCCTCACCGAAATAAAACATGACCTCGAAGAATTTGGCGTTGTTTATCAGGAGTGGTATTCCGAACGATCGCTAACAGAATCAGGTGCAGTAGACAGAGCTATTGAGCGCCTTAAACTTTCTGAACATATCTATGAAAAAAATGGCGCGCTCTGGTTTTCATCAACGGATTTTGGTGACGAAAAAGATCGTGTTGTTGTGCGTGATAATGGTCAGGCTACTTATTTTGCATCGGATATCGCCTATCATGCGGAAAAGCTTGAGCGTGGATTTGATCGGGTTATTGATGTCTGGGGTGCGGATCACCATGGCTATGTACCCCGTGTAAGAGCTGCATTGAAAGCCCTGGGTGATGATGAATCAAAACTTGATGTTCTGCTGGTGCAGTTTGCGATTCTATACCGGGGTGGCGAAAAGGCACAAATGTCAACTCGTTCCGGTGAGTTTGTTACTTTGAAAGAACTGCGTAATGAAGTTGGGAATGATGCAGCGCGTTTTTTCTATGTGATGCGCAAGTGCGAACAGCACATGGATTTTGATCTCGATCTGGCCAAGTCACAATCCAGTGATAATCCGGTTTACTATATTCAGTATGCACATGCACGTATTTGCAGTGTACTGAGGCAGCTGGATGAAAAAAACCTGTCACGTGATATTGATCAAGGTCAGCAGAATTTACTCATGCTCACCGAAGCTCACGAAGAAGACCTGATGATAGCGCTAACGCGTTATCCCGAAATACTGGAGAGGGCTGCAATGAATCATGAGCCACATCAGGTTGCCCATTTTCTGCGCGAGCTCGCAAATTTATTTCACACATATTATAACGCCCATGCTTTTCTTGTGGACGATGAAAAGTTACGTGATGCACGATTGAATCTGGTGGATGCTGTACGCCAGGTGCTCGCGAATGGCCTTGGGTTATTAGGCGTTTCTGCACCGGAGGCAATGTAAGTCGTGGCCCGTGATTATAAAAATACACGGCGCAAGCCGGCTAAAAAACCGGTGCCTGGCTGGGTTTGGCTTTTAACAGGGTTGTTAATCGGGTTGATGGTAGCCTTTTTGGTGTACCTGACACAGCAGCCGGGTATCTCCGACACGCAAAAAGAAGCACAAAAGACACAAATAAATAAATCTGCAGTCAGGAAAAAAGTAAAACAGGTTAACAAACAAGCCAGTAAAAAAGGATTACATTACGAGTTTTATACGGTATTGCCCAAATCAGAAATCGTCATTTCTGATGAAGAAATCAAGCAGCGCGAAAAAGCAGGCAGACCCAAATACCGTTATTTATTGCAAGCCGGTTCATTTCGGCGCCAACAAGATGCTGAGTCATTAAAAGCACGACTGGCTTTTTTGAGTATTGAATCCAGCATTGAGAATGTGACAGTGAATGGTGATAACTGGCATCGTATTCGCATAGGGCCATTTAAATCATTTCGTGAGATTAATGGCACTCGTAATCGCCTGTTGAAAAATAATATCAATGCGATTTTAATCCGGATCAAATAAAAGGCTCATGCAACAGCTTTATCTTGTCGATGCGAGTATTTATGTTTTTCGTGCCTGGTTTTCTATGGACGACAGTATTGTAGATGCGCAGGGGCGTCCAGTTAATGCGCTTTATGGCTTTGCGCATTTTTTACTGCAATTGCTGGAGCGAGCGAAACCCACGCATGCAAGTATTTTGTTTGATGAGAGTCTGGATTCTTCTTTCCGAAATAAAATTTTTCCAGGTTACAAGGCAAACAGGGATCCTGCCCCCGATGAATTAAAATACCAATTCGGTCTGTGCAGACAGCTTTGTCGCACAATGGGTTTTCATGAGGCCGCGAGTCCGGAATTTGAAGCCGATGATCTGATTGGCAGTATCGCGCAACAATTCAGGCATGATGATAATCAGATCATTATCGTTTCCAGGGATAAGGATCTGGTACAGTTATTACAGGGTAACGATATCTTCTGGGACTTTGCTGATAATCGACAGCTGGATCTTGATGCCGCAGAAACACACTACGGCATACGTCCTGATCAGGTCGCAGATTTTCTTGCTCTGGCAGGTGATGCGGCCGATAATATTCCGGGCGTAAAGGGTGTTGGTAAAAAGACGGCACAGGTATTGTTGCAACAGTATGACTCACTTGAACAGATTTATGAAAATCTGGAGTGTATTCCGGATCTGGAATTAAGAGGTGCCAGGCGCGCACGTGATTTATTGCAACAGTATCGTGATGATGCGTTCATGTCACAACAGCTGACGCGCATAAAACGGGATATTCCCCTTGGTCTGGAAGCAGATGATTTGCGCTGGCAGCCAGCCCCGGAAAAAGTAGAGCAGTTTTTTGCAGGGCTGGGTGTAGGTCATAATCTGGCTGCGCGTTTTTCACACCTGGTATAGAAAAAATAACTTCATGAATACAAAAAAACTCCAGGCGCTTATTTCAACAGTGAGTGGCCATGAATTTTTTCTTGAAAAAAAATTCTCCGTGGGTGGGGGTTGTATCAATGAAGCCTGGCATGTGAGTGGTTCGGGGTATGATTATTTCGTTAAGCTGAATCAGGCTGCAGGCATTGATATGTTTCAGGCAGAGTTTGATGGCCTGAAGGAAATGTTTCAGACCAATACGATCAAGGTGCCGCAGCCCCTGTTGTGTGATTTACTCGATGATCAGGCCTGTTTGGTGATGTATTACATTCCATTGCAGGGTAGCGGCAACATTGCTGAAATGGGGCGGCAACTTGCACAAATGCATCAACATACTTCTGAGCGGTTTGGTTGGCATCGTGATAATACCATTGGTTCTACGCCACAAAAAAATAACTGGACAGATGACTGGGTGACATTCTGGCATGATCAACGTTTTGGTTTTCAATTGCAATTAGCTGCGAGCAAGGGCATAGGCAGACAAGTGGAAACGCAGGGTGAAAAGTTAATGTCTCGGTTGGAAGTTTTTTTCCAGAGTTATCAGCCTGAGGCTTCACTGTTGCATGGCGATTTGTGGTCGGGTAATGCGGGTTTTGATGCGCAAGGCACACCGGTTATTTTTGACCCTGCAGTTTATTTTGGTGATCACGAGGCTGATCTGGCAATGACAGAACTGTTTGGTGGCTTTGGTGCAGATTTTTTTGATGGCTATCAGGATGTTTTGCCGATCGATGATGGCTATGCGGTCAGGAAAAAACTCTATAATCTTTACCATATTCTGAATCATTTCAATCTGTTCGGCGGTGCATATGGAGTACAGGCAGGGAAAATGATCGATCAGCTTCTGGCAGAATGCTAAAGGGCTACGTTTTGGTGTCACTTCCACAGTCAAGCAATGTTAAATAAGCCGTTTTTCTCTCAATTTATCATGTAATTCGCCGATCTATAGCATAAGCCACCGAAAACCGCGGGGGAAACTGGCTGCGTGGATCAGAATTTTCTTGAAAAACTACAGACTTTAAAACAGGAGTATGTCAACTCATTGCCTGCCCAGATCATTGAGATTGAGCAGGCAACCGAGGCCTTACGTACTCAAACTGTTCTATCTGAGCAGTTTAATGACTATTATCGCCTGGTTCATAGTCTTACGGGTTCGGGCGCGACCTATGGTTTTACCGAAGTGAGTGAATGTTCACGTGTACTTGAACATCGAATCATGGAATTACCTGAAACCGAGCTTGAGCAACAGCCGGCGCTACTGGATGCGATCGATAGTGGTTTGTTTGCTCTGAAGCAGGCCATTGAACAAATTGATGATATGGCGCAAGCAGAATATATCATTGATGAAAACAATATTTTTGATATTGATCATTGGAAGATACTGGTCGCAGATGATGATAAATTCAGTCGCGAACAACTGGCAACAATGCTGGAATCAGAAGGTCATGTCGTACTCAGAGCGAATAATGGGCAAGAGGCATTTGATTTATATGAAGCTGAAAGCCCTGATTTAATTATCATGGATGCGATCATGCCGGAAATGGATGGCCTCGAAAGTGCGCGCCAGATCAAAGCAAAAAGTGAAGGTCATTTTGTTCCAATCATTTTCCTGACTGCGCTGGAAAAGGAAGATGATCTGGTTGACTGTGTGCAGGCTGGTGGAGATGATTTTCTGATCAAGCCTTATAATCGTGCGATTTTACATGCACGAATCTTTGCCATGCAGCGTATCCGGAAATTACAGGCAGAGCTGGAGACCTACCAGAAAACCACGGAAGAAGAGCTGAATATGGCACGTCATGTGTTTGAGGCTGCTACCAGGCGTAATAAAAAAGGCGATCAGAAAATAGAAATCTGGTCCGAGGCCTGTGGTCATTTTTCCGGGGATGTGATGTGTTATCGGCCTGGCTGGAAGGATGAACTTTATGTGATGCTGGGCGACTTTACCGGCCATGGTTTACGGGCAGCCATGGGTGCGCCACCTGTTGCCGATATTTTTTATGAAATGATTGATCAGAAAGCCTCCATCAAAGATATTGTGCAGAGCATCAATCGTAAACTGAAAATATTGTTACCTACCGGACAATTTCTTTGTGCGAGCTTTGTTCATCTGAATAAGGCAGAAGGTTATCTGGACGTTATTAATGCAGGTCTGCCTTCGGTATTACTTCTGGATCAGTCTGATGGCGTGGAAATGATTGACGCGACTACTTTGCCGCTAGGAATAGTGAACACATCGTCTTTGGAAGTTACCGTAAAACGTGTTTCGATAGAAGAATACACACGTTTGTATCTGTTTAGTGACGGTATTCTTGAGGCGGCAAATAGTGAAGAGCTGATGTTCGGTCAGGAGCGGCTCATGAAAAGCCTGTTTTCAACTTCAGACGTGTCAATGTCTGTTGCACAGCTCAGACATGATTTTTATAATTTTGTTGGCGATGTCGCGCCTGATGATGATATTTCTGTGATGGCTATGCTGTTGGTTTAATTTGTTTGTTTCAGCAAGGTATAAGTGCTTGCATTTATCAGTAAGACAGTCAATGATTGTATTAACTTAACTATAATATTGTATTCTTCTTGATCAGATGTGCGCGGGAAGTGCTTTAGATGAAGATACTGATAGTAGATGATCATGCCTTGTTTCGTGAGGGGTTATGTTATGTCCTTAACGAACTTGATATGCATGCCTGCATATTTCAGGCTGCAAATTATGATGCTGCCTTGCAGCATGTTCAGGATACCATCGATATAGATCTGGTCCTGCTGGATTTATATATGCCAGGCAAGAATGGATTTGAAGTACTGGATATATTTGCAACAAAATATCCAGCTATGCCTGTGGTGATACTTTCTGCGTCAAATCAGACAGATGATATCCAATATGCGCTGGATGCAGGAGCTATGGGTTATATTCCAAAAGACACCACCAGCACGGTCATGCTGAATGCGTTACGTCTTGTTTTATCCGGGGGTATTTATGTGCCACCGACTATGGTGCAGCAAAATCATAAGCTCATGGTTCAGCAACATAACAATTCCCCTGTATTAACACCGCGACAAACGCAGGTACTCAAAATGCTGGCGCAAGGTCATTCAAATAAAGTGATTGCATCTAACATGAACCTTGCAGAAGGTACCATTAAAATGCATGTGACTTCTATTATGAAAAGCCTTGGAGTAAGCAACCGTACCCAGGCAGTTATAGTGGCTGAAAAACTGGGGTTAGCGTGAGCCAGGTGGCTTTAAGTTTTATTATGTAATTGGACATGGCGAAGGAACGTGCGTAATTTTATAGGTGCAACCGGCTTATGTAACATTTGAAATCCGCTACTGTTAACCTCACGTAGACGTTCAACTGCAATGTCCCCGGTTACTATCAGTGCGGGGATGTTATTTTTACATTTAGCATGTATGGCATGAATCACATCTATACCTGTCTGGTTTTCGCGTAAGCGGTAATCGGCAATTATGCCATCTGGCATCCTTTTTTGTTGACTGATACGAGTCAGTGCCTCTGTTTTGTCGGCAGCAGTGATGACTTCACAACCCCACATAGTTAACAGATTTTTCATGCCTTCACGAACACTGGACTCATCATCAATAACAAGAATGAATGCACCTTCGATTGGTGTGTTGGTTAGATCGTTAACCGATGAAATAAAATTGGCTTGTCTGTCAATGTCGGCTTTCTCTACCGTGATGGAAAATGTTGATCCTTTTTCGAATTGTGACTCAACTTTGATAGGGTGACCCAGCAAGCTGGCGGTACGCTGCACGATAGCCAATCCCAGTCCGAGCCCTTTTCCCCGGTCACGTTCGGGGTTGCTGAGTTGGTGGAACTCCGAAAAGATAGCCTGTTGCTCTTCATCAGGAATGCCTCGGCCCGTGTCAGTCACGCTAATAACAACCGATTTGTCATTGGCTGTACAGCTGACCGTGATCTCACCCTTATCTGTGTATCGAATTGCATTGGAAAGATAGTTGCGCACTATTCGTTCAAGTAAGGTCTGATCACTATAGACTGTATATGAGCATCCTGGCCAGTTGATGTGTAATCCTTTCTCGATTGCCTGTGAATCAAAATCATTTGATAACTTTTTAAATAGGGCGTCCAGATAGAAAGCCGTTTTTTCTGTCTTCATGACCCCGGCGTCAAGTTGAGAAATATCCAGCAGTGCATTAAATAAACTTTGCAGCGCATCCACTGAAGATTTAATCTGGTCGACAACGCGACGCACTTTCGGGTATTGAATTGTTTCCACGAGTACTGATGTAAACAGGGTCAAGGCATGTAAGGGTTGACGTAAATCATGGCTGGCGGCTGCCAGAAATTTTGATTTAGCCATATTGGCTTTTTCTGCCTCATTTTTTTGTTCGACCAATTGTTCAACAAGATCAATATTTTCAAAGCGTAATTTTAATGACTCTGTAAGGGTTTGATTAATATAAGTGGCAAAATACGATAAAGCGATAACATAGGCAAACGTCATTAAACCTAACATCAGGTGAATAGGGTTGCCTTCCAGAAGCATCATAACGCCGATAGGCAATAATGATATGGGAAAATAGGCAAAAAAAACAGGAAGGTAAGTTGTCAGTGATGACAAGGATCCGGCACCCATGGAAACGATAACGAAGGTTAAAAAAAGTTGATATTCAAGTTGCTTTGATGGAAAAAGTATTACTCCACCAATACCCCATACCAGGCCAGTAATAGCGCTACCAATAATGAGATACAGTGCATATCGATGTACGTGTTCCTCTTTAAAATGGCGATTGAAGGCTGTAATTGAAATAAAACGCACAATCGCAGCAAAGATGGTTAATGATATCCAGATGAGCAGAGCGGTATGTGAAACAACATCCCATAGGCCATACAGTACGCCCAGACTGATGAGTAACACGATAATAACCATGGGTGGTAGTAATCGAAACAGTACTTTGACTTTTTCGACAAGTATTTTGTTCTCCTGAGTGCTGTTTCCACCAGCAACTTTCATTACATATACCCTCAGTTTCTCACATTCAAGGTGAAAGTTAACTTGTCTTAATTACAGGATATTCAGTAATCATACCGGCATAATTAAAACATTAATTGCATGTATAGATAACCCTGCCCCGTAGACTACAGACTAATGTCTGTAGTCTATACAGATCTTTGGCTACTAGAAGCGTTAGTTTAAACCTAGCATAATTAAGTTGCTTTTGGGGGAGTGCAATACGGAATAGCCTGCTGCACCGCTTGCAGTGAAATCAAACTCTAATATTCGAATAGATGCCGACCCACACCAGAAATAGACAGAGTATAAAAAACTTCTGACAGTTTTACTTAACAATGCGGTTATAAAACGTAAAGATCAGGAAGTTGATATGAAATTATTTATCAGTCTCTTACACTTGTTTATCGTGACAGAAGTATTTCTGCTTGCTGGGTGTGGTGGCTCGGGAGGCGGTGGCACGCCACAGCCACAAGGCACCTATATTACTGGCCAGGTACTCGATACTAACTCATTTGTTAATGGTCAGACTGTACCGGTCGTCGGTGTGGCGGTCAGTTTTATGGGTGAAACCAAAGTGGTCATGACCGACGCACAAGGAAAATTTACCATCGACAACCTCACCGCTGGTGACAAAGTGCTCGATTTGAATGTTTCAGGTGCTAGTCCTTCCCCCACGGGCGGCACTTATGCCGGGTTTCGTGAGAAAATCTCTATCGCCAGTGGTGCCAATACTATTACCCGACCCTTTTATTTACCGCGTATTGACAGTACGAGCCTGACAACTGTCGACCCGAACCAGACAACCGTGGTTACCAACACGGCACTGGGCATTACATTAACCGTTGCTGCCGGTTCAGCCCTGGATCAGAACGGCAATCTGTACACTGGACAGCTGTCGATCTCGGAAGTACCCAACGCTCTTGCACCGGCTAGCCTGCCTGCAGATCTGGGATTTGGCCTGTTATTCACCATTCAACCTGTGGGCGTCACCTTTTCTACTCCCGCGACCCTGTCTATTCGCAATGATCGTGATAACTGGGCTGCAGGCAGTAAAATTAATTTCTGGTCGCTGGACCCTGATACCGGTACCTTCGGTGTTGTCGGCGTGGGGGCAGTCAGCTCCGATGGCTCGATGATTGACACTGTAAGTGGCGGTGTACGCGCGGCTGACTGGCATGGCCCGTTGCCCCCCGCAGCCAAGGCAGGGACGAAACAAAAAGACAATGATGGCGACTGTCAGGGAGAGGGATGTTGCAAGACTTGTAAAGTTTCTTCTTTTGGTTCAGAAGTTCAGTTGAGTAACGGGCGTTTTAGCGAAACCATCAACCTGCCAGGCTACATTTCACAAGGCAGGCAGCGAGGAGTGAGCCTGGTTTATGCTTCCGACCGTGCTTATCCGGTTGAGGTGATGACGGTTGCGCCGGTAATGGAGGCGAACACCCCTGTCCCTGCCAGTCTTTCCTATCAAGGTGCGTTGAATGCAGTAGATCAGGGGTATGACCGGCTGTTGGATACGACTGGAATGTCTCAAGGACAGAATGACGTTTTTCGCATTGCGCTACCACTGGATGGAACCGGCTTGGCAACAAATTCCTATGTTGGTGAGGCACGAATTTCCAGCCATTATCCCCGGAGTACGGTTAGTGGCAAAATTCTTCAGGACTTTATGATCATCAATGATATTTCTTCAGAGTATGGTGCCGGTTGGCGTTTGATGAATGTTGACCGGATTTATCCTGCCACGTCAGGTGGCGTTGTTCTGGTTGACGGCTTTGGTTATCCGCGGCGTTTTAAGGAGGCAAATGGATCTGGATCCATCGTGACGATCATTGCAGATGCGCCAACATTCAACGACGCGGCTGTTATGCAATCGATACTCACTGAGATGGGTCTCCCGTTCCAGCTTCGCACAGTTTTCGCGAATAGCGCCGAGCAGCAGATCAGCATGGGCGATATTGCCAATACCAGCCTGTTTATCTGGATGGTGGGTAATAGCTTTCCGTACTTCGGTTTTGCCTCTGACACCGTCCAGGAGCGCAGTAATACGCTCACAGTTCTTCAGGCAGCAGTGGCACAAGGTGTCCCGATCCTTGCGCCTCATCTCGATCCGTCGCCTAGAGATACCGGGTTCTTCGTCAATCCCGCTTGCTGTGTTCGAGACCCTGAAACGGGTCAACAGGAGATCCTGACAGGCATGCGACGTTCAAGCAACTGGGCGGCAGTTAATGCACCACTAGGTACTCAACGCCTCTGGCAGCTTTTGGACACAGTTCATCCAATTTTTAATGGTCCATTCGGCACGATTGCACCTGATAGCGCCTCGCCAGTGACCAATGGACTCGGTACCGCACTGAATTTCTCGGGGAGAATGAGACAGCCGCAACTGCTTAATGGCAGCGAAGTACCGCTGGTTCGCGCCTACCAGGACAACGGCACCACAACCGCGCTCACCAATGAATACCCCATCGTGGTTACCTCGCATGCTCCTCTGGGAACACCATCGTTGACCATTGGTCTCTCGATAGGGAACAGCGCACCAGTCGACTCCTTTACTGAAACACTCATTAAAAATTCAATCAACTGGCTATTAAGTAGCGTTAGCACAGCACCGGGTCAACTGCTGTCTCCCGCAGGTGATTACTCAACTGTCACATTGTTGAGCAATGGTACCTATACCCGTCGAACCAAAACCGGTGATCTTTACACTTTTGATGCTGCAGGTTATCTGCAAACGGTCGCCGACCGGAATGGTAATACAACGACTTATACTTATGATGCCAATAACCTGCTGACACGCATCACTGACCCGGTCGGTAAGCAGACCCAGATGGTTTATAGCAACGGTAAATTATCAACAGTCACAGATCCCGCTGGCCGGGTTACGTCTTTTACATATGATGCGCAGGGGGATCTGATCAGGGTGACTTTTCCTGACAATTCTACCCGTCAGTTTAGCTACGATGCGCGACACTTGATGACATCGCAAACCAATCAGCGAGGTTTCATCAATACCTACAGTTATAACGTAGCCGGGCAGGCTATTAGCAGTACTCAGGCTGATGGATCAGTGAGGACCATAACGCCCTCGCAGAGTATCGGGTTGGGGCAATAATGTATCTGGCAAACTACTGTACAAGAGGTGGACTAGCGTGACCAATAAAACCACAATCCGCATCGCCGCAGTCAGTGTATTAACCGTCGCATTTATCGCGCCGGTCATCGCCATGGTGGTTAATGTCATCATTCCCCCGAGTGCTGCCGTCAATGCCTACATTGATCCGGCCGGGCGCAGCAGCGGCGCGGTCACCGGTCCATTCGGCGAGCCGCTGTCGGTCACCGATACCGCCGGTCTGGTGACCAGCACCAGTCGCAACAATAATGGCAACCCATTATCGACAGTACTGCCGTCTGGTGCCGTGATTGATCGCACCTTTGATACGCTTGGTAATATGCTCACGTTCATAGACCAGACGCTGGGCGGCACCACAGCTTTAACCTACGATCCAAATTTTAGCAACATCACCCAGATCACCGATCCGTTATCAGGCCAGACAATCATCCAGTACGACCTGAAGGGCAACCCCACGCAGTTAACCACAGCTGTAGGCCGTGTACTGAATGCGACTTACCAGGGCAATGGCTTACTGACCAGCCTGACCGATACCCTGGGCACGGTAGCAACCGTGACTTACAACGCCGATCAACTGCCGACCACGATCGTCGTCGGTTCAGGTACCGGTCAACGCCAGGCCACCCTCAGCTATACCACAGCCGGTTATATCGATATCTCCACCGATGCTATCGGTCGCATATTCGACCTGGACTATGATCTTATGGGCCGCATCTCTCAGTTGACCCTACCTGATGCGCGCACGGTTGGCTATGGTTACGACTCCGTTGGTAACCTTACCAGCCTGACCCCACCAGGTCGCAGTGCCTATGGTTTTAGCTATACTAATGTGGGCTTACTGGCATCAGAACAATACCCGGCCGTGACCGGCGGTGGTACCAACCAAGTGAGTTATACCTACAACCCGGATCGCCGGCTCAAACAGATCACGCGGGCCGATGGTGTGGCCATCAACCTTGTTTATGACAGCGCCGGTCGTCTGCAAACCGTCACCCAGTCCAACGGTAACTACACCGTTAACTATGGTGTGACCACCGGGCTGATCGATAACATTATCTCGCCCGATGGCATCACCCAGACTCATACCTATAACAACGATTTACTGACTCAGGTTAGCTGGTCGGGTAATGTGGTCGGCAGTGTCGGCTATGGTTACGATGCCAAAGGTCGTATCACCACCCTGGCCATTGGTGGCCAGAACTATACCTACGCCTATAATGCCGATGATGACATCACCCAGGCCGGCCAACAGACCCTGAGCTATGATACGACATCGGGTCTGTTAACCAGCACCACGCTGGGCACGCTGAACGAGAGTTACAGCTACAATCAATTTGCCGAGCTCAGTCGGCATACCGTCATGGCCGGGGCCACCACCCTGTACGACGCACAATACACCCGCGACAAACTGGGCCGCATTACGCAGAACATCGAGACCCTGCAGGGCACCACCACAACCTTCGATTACACCTATGACCTCGCTGGAAGACTGAGCACCGTGAGTGTGAACGGCACACTGACCAATACCTACACCTACGACAGCAACGACAACCGCACCGATAACGGCGCGAGCTACGATGCGCAGGATCGCATCACGGCACAAACCGGCATCGCGTACACACATAATGCACAGGGTGAACGCAGTCAGAAAACCCAGGGCACCAATGTCACGTTATATCAGTACGATGCACAGGGTACGTTAACCGGTACTACCTTGCCCGACACCACGCAGATCGATTATTTACTGGATGGTCAAAGCCGTCGGATGGTGAAACGGGTTAATGGCACCACTATTGAGGCCTGGTTGTATGCTGGCAATACACAAAACCCGGCGGCCCGGTTAAACGCGACCAACACCGTCACCCAACGTTATATCTATGCAAGCCGCATACAGGTGCCTGATTATGTAGATACCGGTGCCACGCAGTACAAACTGATTACCGATCACCTCGGCAGTGTCCGGCTGGTAGTGGATGCCAGCAATGGCAATGTTTTACAACGCATCGATTACGATGCCTGGGGCAATATTACCAGCGACTCAAACCCCAATTTCCAGCCGTTTGCCTATGCTGGTGGGCATTATGATAACGATACCCAGCTGACTCATTTTGGCCTTAGGGAGTATGACGCCAAGACGGCTCACTGGACTTCCAAAGATCCTATCGGCTTCGAGGGTAACAGCAATAATTTGTATACCTATGTCTCGGCCGATCCAGTGAATTTAATTGACCCTTTAGGGTCTGATGGTGTTGCACCAAATGTGGGTTTAAGTCGACCTTTAAGTGTCGCGGCCTCCGGGTCAGTTACGGCTGGTGGGGCAGCGGTCTCCAACGGCAGTATCGGCTATCCTAAGGGGAAATTTCGTTTAGGTTTAGGTTCTGGAGCTAGTATTACTAACGTTACGAAAGATATTTCCGTCGATAAAGATATTGTTTGTGAGGCAGCAGCTGTCTCGGGTGACCAGGCGAGCTCGGATGCTGTTGGACTAATGGATAGTTTTCTACAACCCTCTGATCCAGGAAGAAGAGTACTAAAAGCTACTTCGCGCATAGCAAAGCGTTTATTGTTGGGTGAAGGTATGGCATCACACAGGCATGCTGGCAGGCCTTACTGAGGAATCATTGGGTCGGACCAAATAATCAATAGGGTCAGACCCTATTGATTACCGAGTAAGCATGTAAGCGTGCGAGATGCACAGGAAGAAATAGTATCAACACACAGAGTGTAATATTTAATAATTAATGGGGAGTAGTATGAACAAGTTGTGGTTAATCATCATTGGTTGCAGTCTGGGTGTTGTCATCTCGGGCTGTGGCGGCAGTAACAATACCAATACACTTGATAACGACCTAGCTGTACTGATAAATGCACAAGGGCTAACCGGCGACCCGAGTACTGGCCGAAGTTTGCCAGGCATCAATGATCCATTGCCCCAACTGGGCATGAAACTGTTTTTTAGCAAGGCACTGGGTGCTGACCAGGATTCGGCTTGTGTAAGCTGCCATCACCCGGTTCTCGGTGGCGGAGATAATTTATCATTACCCGTGGGTGTAGATGCCGAGACCCCTGACCAGATAGGTATTGGTCGGCGCCATGAAATTGGATCACCCGGTTTCGATGGAGGTCCGACAGTACCGCGTAATGCACCGACAACGTTTAATCTGGGTATGTGGGACCAGGTACTGTTCCATGACGGCCGTGTGGAGAGTATAGATAAGACAGCGGGTGTGAACGGAGCTGGACCTGGCGGTATCCGCACCCCGGATTCGAGTTTTGGAGTCGCTGATGCCAATGCCGGTGCCAATCTGTCCGAAGCACAGACGCGTTTTCCCGTTACCTCACCAGAGGAAATGCGTGGCTTTTCATTCCCCGGGGTTGTAGGGAATGCTGCTATTCGTACAGACCTTGAAAACCGCCTCAAGTCAGCAACCAGTACTATCACGGCATTATCCACCAATAACTGGCTGAATGAATTTCGTACAGGTTTTTCAGACCCGACTGGCACAGCGGCGACACTGATTACGTATGGCAATATTGCCAGGGCAATGGGTGAATACGAGCGCTCACAGGTTTTGATTAATAACCCGTGGAAGAGCTATGTTCAGGGCAACCAGAATGCTATCAGCGATGATGCAAAGAAAGGCGCTATCCTGTTTTTCAGCTCTGTAGCAAACGGTGGTGCAAATTGCGCTGCATGTCATAAAGGTGATTTTTTCACTGACGAGAAATTCCATGTTGTGGCTATGCCGCAGATAGGTCGGGGAAAGGGTAACGGTGCTAAAGGCAATGATGATTTTGGCCGCTTCAGGGAAACCAGTCTCTCTGCTGACATGTATGCCTTTCGCACGCCTACGCTGTTAAATGTTGAAATGACAGGCCCATGGAACCACACCGGTTCGTATACAACACTGGAAGCTGTCGTCCGTCATCATCTGAACCCTCAGAGTGCGATTGATAACTATGATTATACTCAAATAGATCCGAGCATTGATGCCAGTGATCTGGCCAGTAATACACAGCTGGCCATGAATACACTGAGCGCGAACCGAACGGCCGGTATTATCAGCCCCATCCTGCAAAATGTCTCACTGACGGATGTACAGGTTTATCAATTGCTTGAGTTTCTTAAGACACTGACCGATCCATGTGTAAAAGACCGCAAATGTATTGGCAAGTGGGTGCCAACCGCACAAGACAGTAATCCTGATGCGCTACGTATTAATGCGATAGACAAGAATGGTAGTTTTTTGTAAGACAGCAGCTATTTTGGTAGTGTTGATCGGTACGAAAATACGCACTATTTTAAATGAGCATAAGTAATAAATATGCTAGCGGTCACCAGACCTGTCTATATTTGACAGGGAAAAGATACTTGAAGATAAATAGCAATATAAAATCAAACAGGTCGCAAAAAAAAGCAAACACGCAGTAAACGAGCTTGCCTTTTGTCATCTAACAGATTTAGTATACTTTCAACCCATTGATTATTAATGTAAAAAAATAACGCACCATGTTGGCGCGTAAAATAAGGTTGTAAAAACCCCCTGTAACCCACTGATTTATTTATTGTTTTAAGTGCTTTTTTTTATCCTCAGCTTCCGCTAAAATGTTCGGCCGCAATTTGTAAATAAGAACCCCTGAATGCGGGTATTTCCAATCGGTAACTTTTGAATCGGGTTTAGATGTCAGAGGCAAGTATGGGCGAGAATAAAACAGTTTTTAAGCAATTTGGATTACCCCGCGAGCATGGTTTATATAACCCTGCCAATGAAACAGAAAACTGTGGAGTGGGCTTTGTTGCCCATATTAAAGGTGAGGCCAGCCACCAGATAGTGCTTGATGCCGACCATATTCTTCGCCGCATGGTTCACCGTGGTGCTTGTGGCTGTGAAGCTAACACGGGCGATGGTGCAGGCATACTGACCAATCTCCCGCACAAATTTTTAAGCAAGGTTGCGAAGCAGGATCTGGGTGTTGAGCTACCAGGGAAAGGCTATTACGCTGCGGGTATTGTTTTTCTGCCAGTTGACGAAAGTGAGCGTCAGCAGTGCAAAAAACTTGTCAATGAGTTGATTGAGCAATCAGGCCAGCAGTTGATTGGCTGGCGTGAATTGCCTGTTGATCCGATCAAGGCGGATGTTGGTCCAACAGCGCGGCGTGCTATGCCACACATGGAGCAATTGTTTATAGGCGCAAGTGATTGTGACGGCGATGATTTCGAGCGTAAATTATATATATTACGCAAGCAAAGTACGCATCAGGTGCGTAGTGATGATGCGATTGCACAACGGGATTTATTTTACTTCTGTTCACTATCGAGCAAGGTAATTGTTTATAAGGGTATGTTGAATCCGGATCAGCTGATTCCGTTTTATCCCGATCTCGCAGACGAAGATTTTTGTGCGCACCTGGCAATGGTGCATTCACGCTTCTCGACCAACACATTCCCGTCATGGGATCGTGCACAGCCCAATCGATTCATGAGTCATAACGGTGAAATTAATACACGCCGGGGTAATGCGAACTGGATGCGTGCACGAGAAGGTGTGGCTGAAAGCGAATTGTTTGGCGATGATATCAAACGCTTGCTACCTGTGATCGAGTCAGATGTTTCAGATTCAGGCAGCTTCGATAATGTGCTTGAGTTTTTGCTGATGGGCGGTCGAAGCCTGCAAGAGGCGGTGATGATGATGGTGCCGGAAGCCTGGCAGAATGATCATGGCATGTCTGAAGAAAAACGCGCATTTTATGAGTACCAGTCTGCCCTGATGGAACCGTGGGACGGTCCGGCTTCTATTGTATTTACCGATGGTGACTATATTGGAGCAACCCTGGATCGGAATGGTCTGCGTCCAAGCCGATATTACCTGACCCATGATGACCGCGTTATCATGGCATCGGAAGTAGGAGTGCTACCGGTAGAACCAGAGAATGTAAAACTGAAAGGCCGTTTGCAGCCAGGTAAAATGTTTTTGATCGATTTCGAACAGGGTCGCATGATCCCGGATGAGGAAATCAAGCATATATTTTCATCAAAGCAGCCTTATGGTGAATGGCTTGTAAATCAGCGTATCGCGTTGTCACAACTGGATCCTAATCAGGAGCCTCATAGCTTTGATCCGGATACCTTGCTGCAGCGTATGCAGGCTTTTGGTTTCACCACTGAAACCATGCAGTTTATGTTATTGCCGTTGGTGCGCGAAGGTCGTGACCCGGTTGGTTCAATGGGTAATGATGCTGCGCTGGCCTGTCTGTCTGACAAGTCGCGTATGTTGTATGACTATTTCAAACAATTATTTGCCCAGGTTACTAACCCCGCGATTGATTCCATTCGTGAAGAAGTAGTCATGTCGCTGTCTTGTTATATCGGCCCGGAAGCAAACATACTCGAATCAACCGAACTGCATGCACACAGGCTGCATATTCCTCACCCGGTTCTGACTAATGAAGAACTGGCTGCGTTAAAGCACATGGATCATCGTGGCTGGACGACACAGACGATCGATATTACGTTTGATAAAAGTGAAGGTGAGTCGGGTCTGGTCAATGCGCTTGATCGAATTTGTGACGAGGCTACGCAAGCAATTAATGATGGCTTCAGTATTCTGGTTTTGTCAGACCGAAACGTTTCCGCAGATAGAATTCCTGTGAGCGCATTGCTTGCAACCGGTGCTGTGCACCATCATCTGGTGCATAAACAGCAGCGTACGCGGATTGGTCTGGTGCTCGAGTCAGGTGAAGCAAGAGAAGTGCATCACTTCTGTTTGTTAACCGGTTTTGGTCTGGATGCTGTTAATCCTTATCTGGCCTTTGAGTCTTTGTGGCAGGCTCAGCGTGACAACCTCCTTGCCGGTGAAGCTTATGATAGTGATGAGAAAATCGTTGCAGCCTATCGTAAAGGGGTTGCCAAAGGCATGCTCAAGGTGATGGCCAAAATGGGTATCTCTACGCTGCAGTCATACAAGGGTGCGCAGATATTTGAGGCGGTAGGGTTGGCCGATGAAGTTATAGAGCGCTGTTTTCTCGGTACGCCGAGTCGTATCCAGGGTGTGGGCTTTGATGTGCTTGCGCGTGAAACCATACGTCGACATGAATTGGGTTACCCTTCGCATATAGAAACAGTTCAGCCGACTTTACCTAATCAGGGTGATATGCACTGGCGTGCGACGGGTGACAAGCATATGTGGAACCCGGCCAGTATTGCGAGTCTGCAACAGGCAGCACGTACGGGTGATCGTGATGCGTACTGGCGTTTTGCAAAAATATCAAATGAAGAAGGCACACGCAACTGTACGCTACGCGGCCTGATGCAATTCAAAAAGGATGCTAATGGTGGTTCTATTGATATCAGTGAAGTTGAGCCGGTCGAAGCAATACTGAAACGTTTCGCAACAGGCGCGATGAGCTTTGGTTCGATATCACAGGAAAGCCACGAAGCGCTTGCGATTGCAATGAACCGACTCGGTGGAAAATCCAATACGGGTGAGGGTGGTGAAGATGCTGATCGCTTTACGCCGGATGAGAATGGTGATTCCCGTCGCTCGGCAATCAAGCAGGTTGCCTCGGGGCGCTTCGGTGTTACTATCTGGTATCTGACCAACGCAGATGAAATACAGATCAAGGTTTCACAAGGTGCGAAGCCAGGTGAAGGTGGTGAGTTACCTGGCACAAAGGTAGACACCAATATTGCGCGTATCCGCCACTCAACTCCGGGAGTGGGACTGATCAGTCCGCCGCCACATCATGATATTTATTCTATTGAAGATCTGGCGCAATTAATTCACGATCTGAAAAATGCAAACCCTGCGGCACGTATTAGCGTCAAGCTGGTTTCAGAGGCGGGCGTGGGTACGATTGCATCGGGTGTTACCAAGGCACATGCAGATCATATCGTTATTGCGGGCCATGATGGCGGTACCGGTGCATCACCGATTACATCAATTAAACATGCAGGTCTGCCATGGGAGCTCGGAGTAGCTGAAACACATCAGACGCTGGTAATGAATGATCTGCGTTCACGTGTTGTTATCCAAACCGACGGGCAAATGAAAACAGGGCGTGATGTTGCTATCGCTGCGTTGTTAGGCGCTGAAGAATTTGGTTTTTCGACTGCACCCCTGATTACTCTGGGCTGTGTGATGATGCGTAAATGCCACCTTAATACCTGCCCGGTCGGTATCGCAACACAGGATAAAGAACTGCGCAAGAAATTCAAAGGCAAGCCTGAGCACGTTGTAAATTATTTGTTTATGGTCGCAGAAGATTTGCGCAAGATCATGGCGGAACTGGGTTTCCGTACGGTTAACGAAATGATCGGCCGCGTTGATTGCCTGCAAATAGATCAGAGTACCAGCCACTGGAAGAAAGATGGTATTGATCTGTCCATGTTGCTGACACCGGCAGAAAAGCCACATCCAAATGTAGAAGTTCATCAGACGATCAAGCAGGATCATGGGCTTGATGATGCACTGGATAATCAGTTAATCGAGCTCGCTAAGGAGGCCATTGAAACGGGTAAGCCAGTCAATATTGAATTGCCGGTTATTAATATCAATCGTGTAGTTGGCACCACGCTTTCGCATGAGATTGCAAAAAAATGGGGCGAAGAGCTGTTACCGGATGGCACAATTAACATTAAGTTGAATGGCTCTGCTGGCCAGTCACTGGGTGCATTTCTGGCCAAAGGCGTAACCTTGGAAATCGAAGGAGATGCAAACGACTATGTAGGCAAAGGCCTCAGTGGTGGTCGTGTTATTGTTTACCCGTCAAAGAGTAGTACCTTTATCGCAGAAGAAAATATTATTGTTGGTAATGTTTGCCTGTATGGCGCAACCAGCGGTGAAGCCTATTTCAGAGGCATTGCAGCTGAGCGTTTCTGCGTGCGCAACAGTGGTGCCACTGCGGTTGTAGAGGGTATCGGTGATCATGGTTGTGAGTACATGACGGGTGGTCGAGTTGTCGTTCTTGGAGCAGCCGGGCGTAACTTTGCTGCGGGCATGAGTGGTGGTGTTGCTTATGTCTGGGATAATGCAGGTGATTTTGCAACCCGTTGTAACATGGGTACAGTTGAACTTGAAAGCATGCAGGACAAAGCTGATATTGCAGAGTTAAAGTTATTGATAGAAAAGCATTTGCAGCACACGGCTTCAGAGGTTGCAAAACGTCTGCTGGATGACTGGAGTAGTTCGTTGGGACGTTTTGTGAAAGTCATGCCAACTGATTACAAACGCGTACTGGAAGAGCAGAAGAAAAAGGCAAATGCAGCCTGATATGTCATTTTGACAGAAACGAACATATAGAATCAGAGATAAAAGAATGGGTAAGCCAACAGGATTTAAAGAGTTTGAACGCAAGACAGAGCCGTATCGTGATATAAGCGAACGCCTTGGTGACTATAATGAAATATATACACCGCATGATGAGTCACACCTGATAACACAAGGTGCACGCTGCATGGATTGTGGTGTTCCGTTTTGTCAGTCTGACACAGGTTGTCCGGTTGATAACCTGATTCCGGAATGGAATGATATGGTTTATAACGGCCGTTGGAAAGATGCAGTTGTGCGCTTGCATAAAACAAATAATTTTCCTGAATTCACTGGCCGTGTCTGCCCGGCACCTTGCGAAGGTTCATGCGTTCTGGGGGTTATTGAGCCCGCAGTAACCATCAAGAATCTTGAGTGCGCGATTATTGATCGCGCTTTTGATGAAGGTGAAGTGGTTGCAGTAGCGCCTGAGAAACGAAGTGGCAAAACAGTAGCCGTTGTAGGCTCTGGTCCAGCAGGTCTTGCTGCTGCGGCACAACTGAATGCAGCAGGTCATCAGGTAACAGTTTATGAGCGGGCTGACCGAATTGGTGGTTTGCTTATGTATGGCATTCCAAACATGAAGCTTGATAAAGATGTTATTAACCGCCGGGTTAATTTATTACGTGAAGAAGGCATTGAGTTTATAACCAATGCGGATGTGGGTAATAATGTCGATGCAAATAAAATCATGCAGGATAATGATGCATTGTTATTAACAACGGGTGCGTCAGTACCACGTGATTTGCCTGTCGATGGTCGTGAGCTTGGGGGTGTTCATTTTGCAATGGATTATCTGACAGCGAATACTAAAAGCTTGCTGGACTCAAAACATGAAGACGGAAATTATATCAGTGCCAAAGATAAGCATGTTGTAGTTATCGGTGGTGGTGATACGGGCACTGATTGTATTGGTACAGCTCTCAGGCATGGTTGCAAGTCAGTCGTCAATTTTGAATTAATGCCTGTGCCACCTGCAGAGCGGGCGGAAAATAATTCATGGCCGGAGTGGCCACATATCTTCAGGGTCGACTATGGTCATGCTGAAGCAACAGAACGTCAAGGTGAGGATCCGCGTACCTATTGTGTGTTGAGCAAAGGCTTTGCAGGCAAGGATGGCAAGGTGAGCTCGGTAACTACAGTTAATGTAAAGTGGGAGATGGATGAAACCGGTCAGTGGAAAATGAATGAGATCGCAGGTTCTGAAAAAGAATGGCCCGCGGACCTTGTGTTGCTCGCAATGGGCTTCCTTGGGCCAGAGCATGTCGTCAGTGATGCATTAAATATTGAATACGATGCGCGCTCCAATTACAAAGCTGATTATGGCAAGTATGCGACCAGCATAGAAGGTGTCTATGCGGCAGGTGACTGTCGCCGTGGTCAATCACTGGTTGTCTGGGGTATTAATGAAGGCCGTGAAGCTGCACACGAAATTGACAACTGGTTAATGGAAAATTAACTGTCCGTTGTATTGTCTGTTTATATATTCTGGAATAATATAATTTAGTTATTCCGGCGCAGCCCGGAATCCAGCTGATTAATAAATAGTCCTACATTTTCCGTATTCATAATAATAAAATAAAATGGTTGCAACAGGTTTCAGTTGGAACATTCAAAAAACATTCTGGATTCTGACCTGCGTTTGAATGACGGGATAAATACGTGGGCCTTTACGTAATATGACGCAACTGTAGTAGTGGTCACCAAGCCGCTAAAGACCACTTGAATTTAAAAGCTCACCTTCATTTTTAGCAGCTCGGCCAAAAACTCAATATGATCCGGCTGGTCATTAAGGCATTCGATATAATGATAGCTTTTGCCCCCCGCCTGCAGAAAAATATCACGGTTTTCCATCGCCATTTCTTCCAGTGTTTCCAGGCAGTCAGCAGGAAAACCCGGGCAAATAATATCAACAGATTCAAGCCCATCCTGCGCCCATTGCTCCAGTGTTTTATCGGTATAGGGTTTGATCCATTGTTCTACGCCGAAGCGTGATTGGAACGCACAAATCCACTCATCATCATGAAGGTTTAATTTTTCCGCAAGCAAACTGGCAGTTTTCAGGCATTGTTTCTGATATGGGTCACCAGCCTTGATATAGGCTTGAGGCAATCCATGAAAAGACATCAAAAGTTTATCGCTTTTACCGTGGGCATCACGGTAATGTTTTACGCTGTCAGCTAGTACGCGTATGTAATCAGGGTGTTGATAATATGCTCCGAGAAAGTCGATAGACGGAATATCGCGCCACTTCTTTATAACAGCGTTAACAGCATCGTAGGTAGATGCTGTTGTTGTTGCAGAATACTGGGGATACATTGGCAATACGATAATTCTGTCTACATCGTGTTTTTTTAGTGCGTGCATAGCATGACTGATGGATGGCTTGCCATAGCGCATGGCAAGTTCAACAAAAACAGTTTGTTGTTTCGGGTCAAGTAAATTTTGTAATTGCTGTACCTGTTGACTGGAGATGGACAGTAATGGACTGCCATTTTCTGTCCAGACTTTCTGGTAGGATTTTGCAGCTTTTTTTGGGCGTACATTAAGTATGACGCCATACAGAATTGGTTTCCAGAGCCATGCGGGCTTCTCGATAACGCGTTGATCTGATAAAAATTCAGCGAGGTAACGCCGTACTGCTGATGGTGTGGGTTCATCTGGTGTACCCAGATTAGTAAGCAAAATACCTGTGCGTTGTTTTTGTCTCTGAATCATATGTAGATTATATCAGGACTGATCTTTCCAGAACTTTACTTTTTCCGGATTTTTGCGGATACCAAAAAGACCTTTGCTATAAATTTCAATTAGCGCTTCACGCGAGGGCTTATAGCCAGAAAAGGCAGATTTCTCAAGGAGTCCGAGCGCTTTTTTTGTATCCTGCTTAATGCCACCCGCACCCTGAAGATAGATCATTGCTAAAGGGTGTTGTGCTTTGGCATTACCGGCTTTAATTTCAGCCATATAGATTTTTATGAGTGTATTTGCTGCAGGTGTGAAGCCTTGTCTGGCCGCCTGTACATACCACTTTATAGCTTCATTGGGGGATTTTTTTACACCAGTTCCGGTAAATAACATGCTTGCAAAGTGATATTGAGCGAGCGCAACTCCACGGACACCGGCTTCTGCATAGAGTCTTGCAGCAAGTGTGGGGTTCTTTTTAACGCCAATGCCTTTCATGTAATAAGATGCAAGGTTTGTCATGGCGAACTGTTGCCCGAGGCTGGCTGCAAGTTGGTAATTTTTAATGGCTTGTTTATAGTTCTGTTTGACTCCGAGTCCTTTTTCATAAAAAACAGCAAGATTGAACAATCCATCGGGGTCGCCGGCTTTTGCAAGGACGCGGATATGTTTAAGGGCTGTTTTGTAATTCTTTTTCTTGTATGCAGCTACACCTTCCTTCAATTCCTTGAAGTAGTCGGGCCCGGTTTCGATGAATTTTACAAGTGATGATGCCAGTTTGAGTTGAGTAGCACGTAATTCTTTGAGGTTCTGCAGTTTGCCACCGCCAACGATCAGTGCTGACAGGTTGGGAGTTAGCTGAAATTCATATTGTATGGTGACGACATCTTTGAAGACACCACTGTATTCATAGGCAATAAACGGAGTGTGGCTAATCTTTTTAAGGCCGCAATTATGAAGTTTGATTTCTTTTTTAAAGAGCTTGTTGAGTTGTGGCTTTGCCTGCTTGCAGTATTTTTTTGCGTTGGCCTCAGTTCGTACGGCGTGCCCGGTATTTTTCTGGATGTTGATGTTGGTCTTGAAGTCTTTACTGGCATACTTGCGGCTGAATAAAAATTCAACATTTCTGATGCCGACCTGATTGATTATTTTTTCAGCTTTTTCCTTGCTGATACCCAGCTTGATCATGCTTGCGAGTGTTTTGGATTTTTTTGATTTGCTAGCTGTTTGTTTATTTACGACCAGCCAGTCATTTGAGAGTGGTGCAGTGAAGCCAATATCACTTTTGAATGCCGCAACAGCATTTATTGATATAGCCAGGCCTGCAATTATTGTGAGTAAAGACTTCATGCGCACTCCAGTAGTAGCTATTTAGTTTATGACGCCTGTTGTTGATCCAGGTGTACATCCATTTGTGGATAAGGGATGGAAATACCCCTCTCATCAAAGGTTAGCTTGATAGCCTCATTCAGAGAAAATTTTACCGACCAGTAGTCCGATGATTTGACCCATGGGCGGACAACAAAGTTCACACTACTATCTGCAAGCTCTGAAACTGCGATCAGTGTCTCAGGGTCTTTCAGTATGCGTTCATCCTTTTCAACCAGCTCCTTCAGTGTATCACGTGCAAGTTTGATATCACTATCATAGCCAATGCCGACGACCATATCGATTCGACGCGTTTCTCTGGCTGAATAATTGGTAATGACATCACCATAGACTTTCCCGTTGGGAACAATGATTTCACGATTATCACCGGTGCGCAGTATTGAGCTGAAAATACTGATATTTTTAACGGTACCCATAATGCCAGCAGCTTCAATAAAATCACCTGCCTTGAATGGACGGAAGATGATTAGCATAACGCCCGCTGCAAAATTCTGTAAGGAACTTTGTAATGCCAGACCAACAGCCAGACCGGCAGCGCCAAGTAAGGCAACCAGTGAAGTGGTGTTGACGCCGAGCTGATCCATGGCAGCTATAACAACAAATAACAACAGTACGGTACGTATAATAGAGGTGACAAAGTTAACCAGAATTGCATCCATTTTAGATCGCTTAAGAACCCTGGAAAGCAGTTTGGTTACAAAGTTAACAATTATTTTACCAATAAAAAAAACCAGTATTGCCAGAACAATATTGATACCCCAGGGTAAGACATATGTATCAATTATTTCCTTGATGTCGAAGTTTTCCATGATGATTGCCTCAAGTATTACTATTGTTGTAAATATTTATTTTTCAGATTGATGGTAGGGTTGGCTAAGTTCATGCACGGCATCAACCAGAACGGCAGTATGTTCCGGGTTAATGGTTGGATGTATGCCGTGACCTAAATTAAATACATGTCCATTACCTGTGCCGAAGCTTTTAAGTATATGTGCAACTTCCTGGCGAATTCGCTCGGGTGATGCATATAAAACACAAGGGTCCATATTGCCCTGTAACGCGACTTTGTCACCAATGCGTTCCCGTGCAGCGGAAAGCTCGATGGTCCAGTCCAGTCCCACACCATCGCAACCGGTATCTGCAATTGATTCCAGCCATTGCGCGCCACCTTTTGTAAACAGTACGACAGGCACACGGCGACCTTCATGTTCACGCGTTAGTTGGCTAACAATTTTTTGCATATAGCGTAATGAAAACTCGTGGTAATTTTGTGTGTTGAGCATGCCTCCCCAGGTATCGAAGATCATGATAGCCTGTGCGCCTGCCTCGATTTGTGCATTCAGATAAAGCGTGACGGAGTCGGCCAGTTTATCCAATAGCATGTGCATGGTTTCAGGCTGCTCAAACATTAATGATTTTGTATTGGCAAAGACCTTGGCACTACCACCTTCGACCATATAGGTTGCAAGTGTCCAGGGGCTGCCAGAGAAACCGATCAGGGGTACGCGTCCTCCGAGCTCCTGTCGGATGAGACTAACTGCATCGGTTACATATGAGAGCTCCTGTGTCGGATCAGGAATACCCAGTTTTTTTATATCTTCAGCAGTTTTCAGGGGCCGTTCGAATTTAGGTCCTTCGCCCTCGCTGAAATATAGCCCGAGTCCCATCGCATCAGGAATCGTCAGAATATCTGAAAACAGGATCGCTGCATCCAGTGGGAAACGATCCAGAGGTTGAAGGGTGACTTCGCATGCCAGCTCGGGTGTTTTACACAATGTCAGAAAGTCACCGGCTTTTTCGCGCGTTGCACGGTACTCAGGCAGGTAACGACCTGCCTGTCGCATGACCCAGACAGGAGTAGTGTCTACAGGCTCGCGTAATAATGCGCGTAATAAAAGGTCATTTTTTAATGCGGGTTTAGTGCTCATATAGGTCATGATACCAGTTGATTGAGGTCTTTAAATAGGTGAAGGCGAAGTATAGCGTTTCAGTGGTTCGCGATCAATTTCAGCGCTATTTCTTACCGGCACTGATTTCAGACTGAATGGCTGAAAATGAGCGTATCCAGGGTCTGTTTTTTTGCAGATGAGCAGGAAGTCCGGCAATGGCTGTTTTTATCGCTAGCCTGTCCGATTTATGTCCGAATAGCAAAACGTACCAGTTTTTTCCTTTTCGCTGGATACCATAAATAGCTGTTTTACCCTTCATGCCGGGTAAGCTCGCTTGTTTGATCAGATTGTTTACCTGACTGGATGCCATGATTTGAGCCGTAAAATGCGACGGTTGCTGTTGCATTATCCATGAACGCGTAAAAATCATATTTTTTTTCAGTTTATGCTCAAAATTAGTGTCAATGCGTGATGTACTTATCACAGGCTTTGGTGTCGGCTGTATCGCTACGGGTGGCTTTTTACTGACTTGAGGTTGTATTTTTATTCCGGCTTTTACCACAACAGGTTTTTTATCATGTATTACAGGTAGTTGTTTAACAATGGGTGCCGGTTTGTTTGTGATGGCAGGTTTGGCAGGCGCGGGGTCAGGTATTTTACGCAGCAGATATGCCGTTTTTGAATTTTCCGGCAATGGCAGTGACTCCTGTGCAGTGCTTGCCTGCTTGTTGCGGCTATTATCAAATAGACTGTTTATATCATCCTGAAATAATAGAGCAGCTCCCAGAATCAGAATAATAGCAAGAGTACCCGCGATGAATCCTTTTCGCTGATGTAACCGGGTTTCTGGTGCCTGTTTGATCGTTACAGGTTGAGCTGAGGCAACAGGTGGATTTTTTTGCATTAGAATTTGATGTGCAAGCTGATGAATACGTTTTGGAAGCCCCTGGGACTGCTGGAAAATAAAATCAATATCCTTGTCAGAAAAAGGAGACTCACCTTCAAACCCAGAGATAATCATACGATGATTAATATAATCGCGCGTTTGCGCCAGATCCAGAGGGTTAAGGTGGACAAAGTGAAGTCGATCATTTAATTGCAACAGGTCAGCAGTAAAAGCCGGGTTTGTGACCAGCAATACATGCCAGTGATCAGGCGTTGAATTTTCCTGCGGTTGCTGCAGGGAAAGTAATACCTTGAGGCTATCAGCAGGTAATTCATGTGCATCGTCTATTATAGCAACGGGTACGCGGTTATTTGTACGTAGTATATTAGCGTGGTCCTTGAGTAACTCTAGAGTCGTCTGGATATTGAGTTGTTCGGGTAATTCAAAGCAACGAGTAAGCTGTGTAAGCAGAGCCTCAGGGTTCATTTGCTCACTCGCTGTTATCTGGCAATAATCAAGCCCGGGAGTGTTCCGATTGATTAGCTGCAGAATCAGTGATGATTTGCCACTGCCTGTTTCACCTGACAGCACAAGGACCAGATCTGAAGATTGCAACAGGTGTGTCAGATGATTGAGATGCTGTTCTTGTTCAGGGTTGGTATAAAATTGTTGTCCGGGTATGTCGGTCGTAAAAGGTAGCGTGTGCAGGTGAAACTGATGAATATAGGGTGCGAGTTCATTTTCTAGCGCGAGATCAAACACATCTGTCCGATTATCTGAATTACTGGTCAAGAGACTCTCCCTGAGCGAATACAATACGATATCCCCGGTGTACCTGTCGGTCACGTGCATTGATCAGTGCATCAAGTGCATTGTCATGCTCGTCATAATATTCTTTTGTCACCTTCCCTGAAGATCCCTGATAACCGGATTCTTTTACCAGCGTCCAGCCTTCCAGCAGGTCTTCCTGCAGGTGAAGGTGAAAAAAACGGGGCGGTTTATCACCCAGAGGAGCTGTCTGCATATATATCCGCATAGCACGCCTGTTCAGGGGTATTTCATGAGCCATCAGACAACCCGGCGTTGTCCAGTGGTTTTCTAAGCATATTAGGAGCGTTTATAGAAAATGTAAAGCGATTTCAGTGTCTTATCTTTTAGTGCTGATTACCAGCCGGGCTCAAGTGGATTGATGACACGTTGATATTCCCGCATTGCATAACGATCGGTCATTCCTGCAATGTAGTCGGCAACAGCACGCGCCTTACCATTGATTCCGGTTTCCAGTTCCATGAGGCGTGCTTTTTCAGCCGTTGCAGTGGGTAGCAGGCGTGTATCCTGAATGAAAACATCGAATAACTGATGCAGAATACTGACGGCTTTGGAAGACATGCGATGAACCCGGTAATGCCGATACAAATTACGGCGCAGGAACTGCTTGAGCTCAAGATTTTTCTGTTTCATTGTCTCGCTGAAAATAATCAAGTCGCCATCGGACTGGCGAACATCATCAATACTGGATGGCTGATATTTCTGTATTTGTTGCTCACTTGTCGTTATCAGATCTGTAACCTGTTCATTGATAATTCTTCTGACGACTTCATATATTGTTCGACGTTCATCAAGATCAGGATATTTTTTCAGGACTTCATGAAAAGGCGCTGCGAATAATTCTACAGATTCGAGTTGATCGAGTGTAATCAATCCTGAGCGGAGACCATCATCAACATCATGGCTATTATAGGCAATACTGTCTGCAAGATTGGTAAGCTGCGCCTCAAGTCCCGGGCGTGTACCCTCAATAAAACGCTGACCCACATCACCCAGTTCATGTGCATGAGGGATAGAACAGTGTTTGAGTATGCCTTCACGACTCTCGAAGGTCAGATTGAGCCCCTTGAATTCAGCGTATCGTTCTTCAAGCTCATCAACAACGCGTAGTGACTGCAGGTTATGTTCAAAGCCACCAAAGTCCTGCATTTTTTCATTGAGTGCATCCTGTCCAGCATGACCAAAAGGTGTATGCCCGAGATCATGAGCGAGTGCGATTGCTTCTGTCAGGTCCTCGTTCAGGTTCAGGGCGCGTGCTATCGAACGGGCAATCTGCGCAACCTCGATAGAGTGAGTCAGACGGGTACGGTACAGGTCGCCTTCATGATTGACAAAAACCTGGGTTTTATATTCAAGGCGGCGAAAAGCAGCAGAATGGATAATGCGATCACGGTCACGCTGGTATTGTGTTCGGTGAGTCGGTGATAGCTCCTGATAGGCACGTCCACGTGAACTGCTGTCAGCTGCTGCGTAAGCTGCCAGATTCAGCATGGTTGTTTCTGCACGAGAGATTGACTGTCAATACGTGGAAAAGAGTTCAGCATTTCCAGCAATACTGTGTGATCAAAGTCCTCGGTAACCAGCGCATCACCAATGGCATGCATCAGTACGAAGCGTAGTTTTCCTGCAAGCACCTTCTTGTCTACAGACATCAGCTCAATAAATTGTTCTGTGCTGACCTCAGCAGGTGCATCAACAGGGAGTTGTGCGTTAGCAATCAGGTCATGGGTTCGATCAAGTTCAGTTTGAGATATCCATCCTAGCCTGAAAGAAAGTTCAGCAGCCATGATCATTCCGGTTGCAATGGCTTCTCCATGTAGCCAGGTCCCATACCCTGTACCGGTTTCGATGGCATGTCCAAAGGTATGCCCAAGGTTGAGTAATGCGCGTTGTCCACCTTCGCGTTCATCGGCAGCGACAACTTCGGCCTTGTTTTGACAGGAAATATTGATAGCATAAGCCAGTGCATCCAGATCACGTGCGAGTAATTGACTGATATTTTTTTCCAGCCATAGAAAGAAATCAGGGTCACGAATCAGTCCATATTTAATGACCTCGGCGATACCCGCGCTCAATTGGCGATCATCAAGTGTATTCAGTGTTAACGTATCGGCAATCACACATCGTGGTTGATAGAATGCACCTATCATATTCTTGCCGAGAGGGTGGTTGACACCGGTTTTGCCGCCAACGGATGAGTCCACTTGCGCTAGCAGGGTCGTCGGGATCTGGATAAAATTAACACCACGTTGGTAACATGCTGCTGCAAAGCCGGTGGTATCCCCGATAACGCCTCCACCTAACGCGATCAATGTACAGGTACGGTTAAAATGTTTTTGCAGTAAAATATCAAAGATGCGGTTGCAAATGTCCAGTGTTTTGAACTGTTCGCCATCCGGTAAAATGATATGTTCACATTCAAAATCGGACAAGGCGGTCAGTGTCTTGTTCAGATATAAAGGCGCGATAGTTTCGTTCGTAACAACCAGAACCTGCTTGCCGGGGATATGTTCAGAGATGAGCTCGGCATTACCCAAAAGGTCAGTGCCAATGTATATGGGGTAACTACGATCTCCGAGTGCGACGGTTAATGTTTTCATGGGCTTATTTTACCTTGGTAGGCCTTTTTTCACAAAGAGCAGGCTATCTTGCCCTGTTTCAGGATTGCATTTTCAGGTGCAAGTGCTCAATAATCTCGTGACAGACAGAATGTATCGCTCTGCCATCCGTATCAATAATAATATCGGCCAGTTCACGGTAGATAGGGTCGCGAATATCAAATAATTCTTGCAGCTTTTTTTTGGGGTCTGCTGTTTGCAGCAGGGGGCGGTTCTGGTCCCTGCGAGTGCGTTTGATCTGTTGGGCGACAGTCGTGTGCAGATAGACGACTTTACCGCGTTGTACCAGATATTTGCGGTTATCGGGCATCAGTACCGAACCACCTCCTGTAGCCAGGATAATGCCGTTTTCCTGTGTTAACTCATCAATTACCTGAGCTTCACGTAGGCGAAATCCTGATTCACCCTCAAGTTCAAAAATAAGAGGAATATCAACGCCAGTACGTTTTTCTATCTCCCGGTCACTATCAAGAAAGCGGGTCGCCAGATTGTGAGCAAGTCGTTTGCCAATAGTGGACTTACCTGCCCCCATCGGGCCTACCAGAAATATATTAAACGGAATGGTCATGGCCTGCAGAGAGATCGCCTGTTATTAATACAAAGAAGAAAATCTGAATATAGCAAAATTAACGCTGTAAATAAAAAAACCCCGGCAATCAACTTGCCAGGGTTTTATGCAAAAATAGACAGTTATTGAACTTGCAGATTATCCTTGATAATTTTAGGTGTTACAAAGATAAGCAATTCAGTACGGGAATCACGTTTTGTATCATCCTTGAACAGGTTACCGATCACAGGCAGGTCACCAAAGAACGGTATGCGATTGCTGGAGTGTTGTTTATCCTGTTCATAGATGCCACCCAGAACAACTGTTTCACCGTTTGCAACCAGCACCTGAGTGTCAATTGAGCGAGTATCGATACTGGGTACACCATTAAATATGGCTCCCACACTATCTTTGTTAACGCTCAGATCCAGAATTACCTGGTCATCAGGGGTAATCTGGGGTGTAACAGTCAGGCTCAATGCCGCTGTTTTAAAGGAAACAGTCGCTGCCCCGCTGGATGATGCTTCCTGATAAGGTATTTCCACACCTTGCTTGATTGTAGCCGCTTTCTGGTTTGCAGTAATAATGCGAGGACTGGAAACAACTTCACCCTGGCCTTCGATTTGCAGAGCAGACAGTTCCAGTTGAATAACGGCACTGCTAGCCTTCGCAATAGCCAGGCCAAAAGTACCTGCATTGCCTCCTGCAGGTAAGTTAACGACCAGGTCTCCTGTGCCGGTATTAGGCGTTGTACCAGCGATACCGCTACCACCGGCATAAGTTGTATATTGACCATTAGTCTTCTGTCCGGCGACACCGAAGCGAACGCCAATATTACGGGAGAAGTCGCGATTGGCAATAACGATTCTGGATTCAATCAGTACCTGTCGAATCGGGATATCGAGTTTTGTAATCACAGCTCTGATCTGTGCCAGTTTCTCGGAAGTATCCTGAATCAACAGTGTATTGGTACGCTGATCAATCGTGATGCTGCCCCGGCTGGACAACAGATTATTAGACTTACTCTTTAACAGTGCTGCTATATCACCGCCTTTTGCGTAGTTAATCTGGAACCACTCGGTGCGCAGCGGTGCGAGTTCAGCAATCTGTTTCTGCGATTCAAGCTCCAGTTTTTCACGCGCTGCAATTTCAGCACTGGGTGCAATCAGGACTACATTGCCTGTTTTACGCATGCCCAGACCTTTGGTTTTCAGTATAATAGCCATCGCCTGGTCCCAGGGAACATTTTTCAGACGCAGACTGATGTTACCTTTGACATTGTCACTAACCACAAGATTGAGCCCGGTAAAGTCTGCAAGTAACTGCAAGACTGCACGGACTTCAATGTTCTGGAAAGTCAGTGAAAGTCGCTCACCTGTATAGCCAAAGCGTTTCTTTTTGGCCGCCTGAACCTGGTCTTTAGTTAATGGTTTGACTTCTATCGTGTAGGTATTACCTGTCTGGTAAGCGAGATGATCATAATTGTCATTTATTGGCGTGATAACGATCCGGGTATTATTTCCACGGGTCATGGTATCAATCATTTTAACGGGAGTGGCAAAATCAAGTACTTCCAGTCGACGAACCAGTTCATTGGCTACAGAGCTGTTAATGAAGTCGACAATAATTTTCCCGCCTTCCTGGCGCATATCAACACCAGTCTTGGAGTCAGATAATTTAACAATAATTTTTCCTTGTCCCTTTTCGCCACGACGGAAATCAACGTTGGTTACACTGTTTTGTGCGCTAGCAATATACTTATGTTTAGTAGTTGTTGCAGTTGAGGTGCCTGTAGTAGAAGCGGTAGCTCCGGCCCCGTCGAGCGTCACGTAAATTTTATTACCGCTTACACTGGTTTGATAGGAAACCAGTTGTGACAGGTTGATAACGACGCGGGTACGACCGCGTGCTTCAATTGAGTTAATGCTTTTGGCCATACCAATGCCAATGCGCATGTTGCGTTTGCTTAGTTTGTTTTGTGTACCCGCAAGATCCAGTGCGATGCGCGCAGGATTATCGATAGTAAAACTGAGAGGATTACTCGCGGCTTCTGATAATGTCAGCGTGATCTGGACGCGGTCACCAGGCATGGAAGAGTAGCTGATATCTTTCAGTGTGTTGCCCGCAGCCAGGCTATAACCTGAAAATAGCCACATTGTCGCAAGTAAAAGTACCTGGGTAATGCGTCGGCCGAGTCCATTGTTTTGATATGATACAGAATTATTGATCATGGGTAGTTTCCTGGTGCAAATGTTCATTTTCATCACGTTTCGTTATTTCCCTGTTCCATTACTGGATTGCCCAAGTGTGGCAGGACGTTCCATCCAGTCGCCCAGTCCATCTGGTACAATTTCAGTCAACTGAATTTTATCTTCAGTAATTGCGATAATTTTGCCATGGTTCTGACCGATATAATTACCGGTTTTCAGGCGATGTATGGTGCCATCATTGCTCTGGATTAATGCCCAGATAGTGCCACTCTGGGTTAGCGAGCCAACCATACGCAAGCTGTCCAGTGGGTATGATTCCAGAACTTCACGCGCACGGCCTTCAATTGGTTTGGGCCCACCCTTGCCTTTGCCACGAACTTTACTGACAACTTTCGCCTGACGGATGATGGTTGGTTCAAATGGATCTTTCAGATGCCCGGCAGTATATCTGAACGTTTCATAGGGCTTTATCACCGGCAAGGGTTGCAGCTTGGGCTTTTGATTGGTTTTGGCATCATGTACAAATTTTTGCAGATCACTGATATCAGAACTGCAGGCAGCGATACTGATAGATAGCAGACCTGCAATCAAATACTGAGAGTAACGGTTAAGGGACAAATGTGTCATTATTTTTTGTCTCCTTCGTCACTCAGGTAGCGATAGGTTTTCGCTGTTGCAGTCATAACCATTTTATCTTTTCCACGTCGGCTCAGACTAATATTATGTAAGGTCACAATGCGCGGTAAGGCAGCTATACCACTCGCGAAAGTACCAAAGTCATGGTATTTACCAGTTACACGGATTTGAATAGGCAGTTCAGCATAAAAATCCTGTGGTTTTTCAGGGCTGGGTTTGAATAATTCAAATTCCAGACCACTGGCCAGACCGGTTTGAGAAATATCAACCAGCAGCGCGGCTACTTCAGTTTCATTAGGTAACTGGCGACTCAGTTTTTTGAAGTCGTTACGCATTTCATCCAGTTGTGCTTTCAGTTTATCCAGAATAGATGCTTTGGCTGCACGGATTTTAAGACGGTTTTTAAGTACGCCTTCTGTTTGCTGGGTTTTTTCCAGAGCATCTTGCTGGTCGAATGTGTCCATATATAAAACACCAACAACGACCAGTGCACACGCAATTGAAATCAGTGCTGCCTTGGCAATGATTGGCCAGTTGCCAATATTATTCAGGTCAAGATCAAGATCTTGCAGGTCTGCGAGAGTACTCATGGTTTTTTCTCCGCGTCCTTGGCCTTATTATGATTGAGGGTCATTCTAAGGGTGAATTTACTAATACGACTGCGACCACTCTTGGATGTAGAAATAATATTAAGGCGAGGGTTAGTGAGCCATTTTGATTTTTCGATATTCCACATGTAGCTGGAAACACGGGCATTTGATTGAGCCAGGCCATTTATAACCAGTTCGTTGCCATTTTGCTTCAGGGATGTCAGGTAAACACCTTCGGGTAAGGTGCGTACTGCTTCATCAAACATATGAACCACTTCCGAACGACTGCTTTGCAAGCGCTGAATAATACCCAGATGTTTGCTCAGTTTTTTCTTTTCTGCTTCGAAAGTGCGAATTTTTGCAATCTCGATATCAAGTTTTTTGATTTCTTTCTGCAGATAGGCGTTACGTTTGTTTTGTGCGCTGATGCGATCCGCATAGTAGTAGTGAACAGCACTCATGGCTATACCGGAAAGAACCAGCATAATAACCATCACAATAATAAAGTTGGTTTGTTTTTCCTTGCGCAGGTCATCGCGCCAGGGTAGTAGATTAATACGAGCCATGTTAGTCAAAACTCCTTAGCGCAAGTCCACATGCAATCATCAGTGCCGGAGCATCATTACTGAGTGTTTGTGGCTTGACCCTGGGTGCCAGTGACATATTGGCAAAAGGGTTTGCGATCGAGGTGGCAGTGCCGATTTTATCTTCAATCAGCTCATCAACACCGGGTATGGAAGCACTACCGCCTGCCAGAATGATCTGATCAACACTATTATATTGACTGGAAGAGAAAAAGAATTGCAATGATCGGCTAACTTGCTGGGTCATTGCATCCTTGAAGGGATCCAGTACTTCAGGAATGTAGTTGTCTGGCAAGCCACCCTGACGTTTGGCCATTCCGGCTTCTTCGTATGACAGGCCATAGCGACGCATGATTTCTTCAGTGAGCTGCTTGCCACCAAAAACCTGTTCTCGGGTATAAATAATTTTTCGATCATGCAACACATTCAGTGTTGTCATGGTTGCACCAACATCAACGACCGCAATGGTCTGGTCATAGCCACCATCAGGTAATTGTTCTGCGAGTAATACAAATGCATTTTCGAGTGCGTAGGCTTCAACATCGACAACCTTGGGTGTCATGCCGCCAATCTCGAGTGCGGCTACACGGCTTTCGACATTTTCGCTTCTTGAAGCTGCAAGCAAGACATCAACCATGTCCGGATTTTTTTCTGAAGGGCCCAGCACTTCAAAGTCCATGCGAACTTCATCAAGCGGATACGGGATATACTGATCGGCTTCCAGTTCAATCTGGGACTCCATTTCGTCATCCTTAAGGGATGCGCTCATGGAAATAATCTTCGTAATGACTGATGAACCGGCTACAGCTACAGCAGCGTTTTTGGCTTTAGCACCGGAACGCTTGACTGCACGCCTGATACTTTCACCAACAGCCTCAATATCAGCAATGTTTTTTTCAACGACTGAATTGGCAGGTAATGGCTCTACAGCGTAGCTTTCTACGCGATATCGTCCACCGTTCTGGCTTAGTTCTAGCAGTTTGACCGCTGTCGAGCTAATGTCCAACCCGAGCAGAGGGGGCTTTTTCCGTGATAATAGTCCCACTATGTGATTTCCTTTTTTATACTGTTTGTTACGCGGGAAAAGTGTCTAATTACATTAAAATCTATACTTAACCCTTTGTCAACTAATGTCTTCTGGGGTTTTTATCCCGGTCTTGCTAGAATAACGTCACTGAAAATAATTTCTTTAATTTTTTTATGTGATGCTAATAGCCTTTTAGTTATTTATTATTGTTAATAGTATACTTTCCGTTTTTGGCAGTATCGACATTAATTGAGTATCGGTCAAGATTTACTTGATTTCCATGTACTTTGTCACAACTTCTGTTTTCCTGGTTGTCATAGTATCGATAGTATATGCCTCAAATAATTCATTTTTGAATTCCAGGGCATACAGAGAAAATATATTTTTCTTTATTATCAAACAGTTGAAGGTATATGGAAGTGATTAAGCAGCAATGTATGACGGAAGCATTACATATATTATAGCTTTGATTAATGTATTTAAATAAAGGCAGCTAAATGATAACCAGATTTTTTTTTACATTTTTCAGGCATTCTTAGTCTATGCATAAGTTTTTCAAGGTGTTGCGATATTTGTTTCTCGCCGGTTTTATTTCGGTAACCGTCGGGGTGCTTGTCCTGGGGGCAACGTATTTGTATCTTGCACCTGATTTACCTGATATCGAGACATTAAAAGATGTGAAACTCAAACTACCACTCCGTGTATATGCACGTGATGGTGCATTGATTGCAGAATTTGGTAAGGAACGTCGTACACCGGTTCATTATAATGATGTGCCGGACTTGATGATAAAGGCCTTTCTGGCCGCTGAAGATGATCGTTTTTTTACCCATCCCGGTGTTGATTATCAGGGCTTGATCAGAGCCGCAGTCCATTTGATCAAGACGGGTCAGAAGGGGCAGGGTGGCAGTACCATTACAATGCAGGTTGCGCGTAATTTTTTCCTGAGCAGGGAGAAGACTTATTTAAGAAAAATAAATGAGATATTCCTCTCCTTGAAAATAGAGCATGAGTTAACCAAGGCAGAAATTCTGGAGCTATACCTGAATGTTATTTATCTGGGTAACCGCTCATATGGTGTTCAGGCCGCAGCTCAGGTTTATTATGGACGCAATGTGCATGAGTTGAGCCTCGCAGAAATTGCGATGATAGCCGGTTTGCCAAAGGCACCTTCACGCTATAACCCGATTGTTAATCCCAGGCGCGCCTTGTTAAGGCGGAACTATGTTTTGGGCCGCATGCGTAGCCTGGAGTTTATAACGGAAGAACAATACCAGCAGGCAAAACAGACTTCTGTTGTTGCCAGTCTGCATGGACTGAAATTACAGGTAGACGCGCCGTATATCGCTGAAATGGTACGTTCCGAGATGCTTGATCGTTATGGTCAGGATATATATATCAAGGGCTATCGTGTGTACACAACAATTGATAGTCAGTCACAGGCCGGTGCAAATGCGGCTTTGCGAAAGGCCTTGCTTGCTTATGACAAGCGGCATGGGTTCAGGGGGGCAGAGCGCCATTTCCCTGAATTAATCGGGAAGGAAAAAATCGAATGGGATCAAGTGCTTGCAGATATAGCCAGAGTTGGCGGCCTGAAGCCCGGGATTGTAGAAAAAGTAGAGGACAAGCAGGCCACTGTTTATCTCGGTAAAGGACGGAAAGTTATTGTCGACTGGGATAGCGTCAAGTGGGCCAGAGTCTATGTCGATGTAAACCAGCGCGGGCCGGAATTAAAATCAGTCAGTGAAATCCTGATGCCAGGGGACATGATCAGAATCGAGCCCTCTGGCAATGATAAATGGCAATTGTCTCAAATCCCCAAAGTCGCCGGTGCACTGGTTTCGCTAGCACCGAAAGATGGTCGTATACTCGCATTGACGGGTGGGTTTGATTACTTTTACAGCAAGTTCAATAGAGTAACACAAGCACATCGTCAGCCTGGTTCCAGTATTAAGCCTTTCATTTACACAGCAGCACTTGCAAAAGGCTTCACTCCGGCATCTATCATTAACGATGCCCCCGTGGTGTTTGATGATCCTGCACTGGAAAGTACCTGGCGACCTGAAAATTATTCAGGCAAGTTCTATGGGCCGACACGTCTTCGTGAAGCTCTGGTTCATTCGCGCAATCTGGTATCAATTCGCTTGCTGCGTGAAATCGGTATTGGCTATACCGCGCGTTACCTGAAGCGTTTCGGCATAACGCGAGACATGATACAGCGTGACTTGTCACTGGCGCTGGGCAGCGGTTCAGTAACGCCGCTGGACCTGGCCTCTGCCTATACGGTTATTGCGAATGGAGGTTTCCGGGTTACCCCTTATTTTATTGATCGTATCGAGGATGATGATGGGTCGGTATTGTTCAGGAGTAATCCGGCGATAGCTTGTGCGGAATGCGAGGCTGAACAAAAAAAAGCGCCTGCTAGTTTACCGGCAGATCCCGCAACGACACCACCGGAACAACCCGTGAACCTGGCCAGGCGTACGCTGAGTGCACAAAATGCATACTTGATTCAGTCTATTATGCGGGATGTCGTCAAGCGCGGTACGGGGCGCGGTGCGTTACGTCTGGGCAGGCGTGATCTGGCAGGCAAGACCGGGACTACCAATGACCAGCGTGATGCCTGGTTTTCCGGATTTAACGGTGATGTGGTCGCATCTGCATGGGTTGGTTTTGATAAGGTACAACCATTGGGTAATCGTGAAACAGGCGGGCGTGCGGCCTTGCCTATGTGGGTTGATTATATGCGTGTAGCACTTAAAGGGGTTCCTGAAACGGTTTTAAAACAACCCGCCGGTATGGTAACGGTACGCATTGATCCGGTGACTGGCCTGCTCGCGAACGCGACGACCAGAAATGCTATTTTTGAAACATTTATAGCCGGAAAGTTACCCGTACGCAGTGACGATACGAATACAGAGCGGAATTCACCGAACACGGGTTCAAATACGCAGAATAATGGCTCTGGCCAGCCAGATATTATATTCTGATTCCATGTCAGTACGAAAACAGGAACAGTTGCGTGCAAGAATTGCGATAGAGGCCGCGCGCCTGATGACCGAGCAGGCGATTCGTGATTATCATCTGGCAAAGAAAAAAGCGGCGCAGACTCTCGGGGTTTCAGACAAACAAGCTTTGCCTGCCAATCATGAAATTGAGCAGGCGATTCGTGATTACCAGTCAATATTTCAAGCCTCAACACAACCCCGTACACTGAGTAAATTACGTCAGGTCGCTGTTGACGCGATGAAGTTTTTTATTGACTTTCAGCCGCGGCTTGTGGGTGATGTGTTATCGGGTGTTGCGGGTCAGTATGCTGCCGTTACGTTGCATTTATTTGCAGATTACCCGGAACAGGTCAGCATTTTTTTAATGGAACATGACATTCCATTTCAGGAAAAAAATAAACGCCTGCGGGTCAAGGCAGATCAGTTCCAGATCTATCCGCAGTTTTGTTTTATGGCTGATGAAATTGAAATTGAACTGACTGTTTTTAATCAAAAGGAAATACGGCTGGCACCAGTCAGTACAGTAGATGGTAAGCCGATGCAGCGCGCAAATATAAAGACAGTTGAATCGTTATTACAGGTTTAATCGTCATCCTTATCATGACCGTGCTCAATATCAAGACTGGATTGTAGCAAGCCTTTGGTATCGTCCGGGAGTTTTTGAATAAACGGATCATCAACGAAACGGCTGTTGATTTTTTCTCCAAATAAATCACTGGCGAGTTTATCTGCCTGATTAAACAGTCTGGAAGCCGGGCTGTTCCGGGTCAGGTCTGCGAGTAAGTTTACTGCGGCATCGGCAGTCAGTGTGCCGGTAAAAACAGCTTCCGTCTGACTCTGGCTGCTAATAATTTCATCATAGGTAAGATCAACGTTATAGCTACTGATTTGTTCATTGGCACTGTTTAGCTCAAGTGTTTTACTGAGAGCATTTTTAAGATTGCCATCAAAAAACTTGTCCGCTATTTCAGACACATCACCTAGCAGGTTTTTGATTGCATCGGTTTCTTCTTCATTCAGGTCACCGTTCACAGTGTATTGAAAACTGTTGTCTGAAAATACACTTTGACTACTGCTAAAGCTGGCACCGCTGGCATTAGCCTGAAAACGGCTATTGTATTGCGCGCCACTGTTACGATTTAGTTCAATTGTGACCAGGTCACCTTCAGCGGTTTGTATTTGCAGTGAAGTTGAAAAAGAGCGTTGAATTTCAAAGCTGGATGATTGAGACAGGCTTTGTAACAGTACATCGTTTTGTACAGCAGAATCAGTGGTTGCAGGTGTAGAAGCTTTCGTGTCAGTTGCAGCAGACTGATCAGGTGAAGACAATCTGTTCAAGCCATTTTTTATAAGCTCGTAGGTTTTGGATATATCATCCAGAGCCTGTTGATTGAGTCGACCAAATTGATTTAAAGCCTCAATAGTCTGATTGAAGCCACGTGCAATATCGTCATTGATTTCATCCAGATTGTCGTGATTGTCATGATTATCGGAACGGCGTTGATTAACATTATTCAGTACCTGTTGCGCAAGTTGTTCCGGTGTCGGGCTTGCAGTACCTGTTGTTCCTGTGGATGGTGTCGGTGCGGCTGCATAATTTTGTAATGCTCCCGATAGCTGTTTATCCAGTAATGCCTGTGCAGAGAGAGTGTCGGGTGACTGCTCATTGCCGAAAGGTGAGCGGATGACAGGATTGATGCGTGTGACCTGAAAAACAGACAAGTTTGACGAGTTAAACTGATTGCTCAGTCGGATATTGGCATTCGCTAAAAAAGGGTTTACCTGATCAACCTGCATAATGTGCTCCTTACATTCCATGCGTTGTTTGTGATCATACGTTCGGCATAATTTATATAAGCTTTAAGAAATAAATAAAAAAATTATCTGGATGAACTTTGTTAGAATACGCCTAACATCCGGAAGAAAGTCGAGGTTTTTATGACGGGTGTTTTTGATGAGTTTTAGCCATATTGCAAATAATCTATTTAGTGCAACATGATTCCTCATCTGTCGTCATGCCGGTGCAGGCCGGCATCCAGTGAACTGGCCCGGAACCTGGATTCTGGCCTGCGCCAGAATGACGGAGTGAAGGTATATTTATCATCTGGAATAGGTGCAATTCATCAAAAGAAATCAATCACAAGAGATTCAATTAAAGATAAACCAGAATAGAATCAGCCCAGTCAGGCAATTAATCCAAATCAGGATAATGCTCCGGGTAAGCCTTTCTCGCGACTCCGGTATCTACTGCCGCTTTTGCAATCGCAGGTGGCACAACATCAATCAGACGTGGGTCAAAAGGTTTGGGAATAATATACTCAGGCCCGAAAGCTAGCGCATCACGACCATAAATATCCAGCACGCTTTGTGGTACAGGTAAGCGAGCCAGGTCTTTGAGTGCATGTACGGCAGCTACCAGCATTTCACGGTTGATAATACGTGCCTGAACATCAAGTGCTCCCCGAAAAATAAACGGAAAGCCCAAAACGTTATTTACCTGGTTCGGATAATCGCTACGACCGGTTGCCATGATAAGGTCATCACGAACCTTGAGTGCTACTTCGGGGGATATTTCGGGGTCGGGGTTAGACAGTGCAAATACCACCGGGTTGGGGGCCATCGATGCAACCATGTCTTCTGATATCAGATCAGGGCCGGATACACCAATAAATACATCGGCATCCTTCATGGCTTCTTCGAGTGTGCGCAGATCGGTATCAACCGCAAAAGCCTGTTTTTGTTCGTTAAGATCATCGCGCCCTGTATGAATGATACCTTTGCGGTCAACCATAAAAATCTTGTTGTGATCAGCGCCGAGGTCATCAAGCAAGCGCATGGAAGCAATCCCTGCAGCACCTGCGCCCAGACAGACAATTTTGGCGTCTTCAACTTTTTTATTGGCAATCTCGAGTGCATTCAGCAGGCCGGCACAAATAATAATCGCTGTGCCATGCTGGTCATCATGAAAAACAGGTATATCGAGTTTTTCGATCAGGGTCTTTTCAATCTCGAAACATTCAGGTGCCTTAATATCTTCCAGATTTATACCACCAAAGGTACAGGCGATGCGTTCAACGGTTTCAATAAAGGCTTGCGGGCTTTCAGATTCAACCTCGATATCAAACACGTCTATATTTGCAAATGTCTTGAACAATACGCCTTTGCCTTCCATCACCGGTTTACCAGCCAGAGCACCGACATTGCCAAGTCCAAGCACAGCCGAACCATCAGTAATTACGGCAACCAGGTTAGACTTGGAGGTGTACTTGTAGGCAAGTTCACGATCTTTTGCGATTTCACGTACGGGTTCCGCGACTCCGGGTGTGTAGGCTAGTGATAATTCCTGCTGGGTATCACAGGGTTTGGTGACCTGAATGGCAATCTTGCCAGGGGTTGGTTTTGAGTGATAATCCAATGCTGCCTGTTTGCGGTCGTCTGCCATGGTGATTCCTTTGAGTCAATGTAAACTGATTATTTCACGATCTGCATCATAGAGGAATGGCGAAGACGTAATATATTCTGTCCTTTGTAGGGATGCACCCATCCACGTACCTCAATACGCCTGTGTTTCAGTTGATCCAGGTTGATATCGTTAAAGTAGTGTAGATCACGTCTTGCAATGCGCACAGCAAAGTTGCCGTTAAAGTTCAGCCAGACGGATTTTTTACTATGACCAACGCGGGTAATCAGACCCTGAATCAGAAAAAAGCCCCTGGCCTTTTCAGGCAGGCTATCGGGCTGACGCGGCTGTACTGACCAGACTCCGAGTTTCCTCAGGCGTGCATAGTGTTCTGCCCGTTTGTAACAGTTTTGGCCCCAGTCATTGGGCATAAAAAGAATGCGGTAAGCGAGACCTTTTTTTAGCAAGATCTCCAGCAGGTTACGACCATCGGGTAAAAAGACGTGTGCGAGAGTGCGGTGATAGTGGTCATGCCGCATGGGACCGTACTGAATTACAATTCGGTTACCAGACCGGGCAATCAGTTCGCGTAAAAGTCTGCTGGCTTGTTCCGCATAGGGTTCAGAGGCTTTTCCATGACGGCCAATTTCCGGTGTGTTGATACCGATAAAGCGGATACGTGCGCCATCGGTCGTTTCCAGGGTATCGCCATCATTAATCAGGCTTACCTGGGCAGACTTGTCTCGATGTGCTGGAGGACAGCTTGCATGACTTACGGGTAGCCATAGCAGCACAGCCAGCAAGATTGCAGATAATAACGGTATTAAAGAGTGTTTCATCATGACTCCTCCCTGGAATCAGTCCGGAATAAAAAAGGGCACCTGTGCAGATGCCCTTTTGGTAAAACGGTTGCCAGAAAAAAGGCTTATTTTTTACCGTATTTGCGGTTGAACTTGTCTACACGGCCAGCCGTATCAACAATTTTCTGCGTACCTGTATAGAAAGGGTGACACTTGGAACAAACGTCAATAAGCAGATCTTTGCCCATAGTAGAGCGCGTCTCAAATGTTTCACCGCAGCTGCATGTTACAGTTACGTCGTTATATTCTGGATGTATATTCGGCTTCATAGCTCGACCTCAATAAAATTCATAGTGCCGGAAATGCAAGGGCGTGTATATTACGTCGAAACAGCCCGACTGGCAAGTATTAATAGTAGGAAGGGCGGGTTTTTAGCAGCGACAGGGCTTAATGCACCCGGGGAAAACGTAAAATAGTCGCATTTCCGACAGGGCGATCAATCTGTTTGATAGTTTCCAGCAGCCCTTTTTCACCCAAAACGTTGTCCCACATCATTTTTGATATCTTGATACAGGCCGCCATGGGGTTCTTTGATTGCATGCGCTCCTGATCAATGCGCCATTGCAGGCAACGCATGCGTTGTTGACGATCGGCAGGCATGTCATCGATGGCTTTTTGCAGAACCTGATCACGACGGTTTTCAAATGCATCTGGGTCCTCACAGGCTAACTGTGACCATTCCTTGAAATCAAATGACTGTCTTTGTGTGGACTTACTCATGGCATCGCACCTTTAAAATACATCAATAAGCTAATAATGGCGTTTAAATTGCAAAAGTTATGTGTAATTTATCACATTTTGACGCGTGTTTGGATAAAAAATTATAAGTTATTGTATTATATGAAATATGTATAGTGGTTAGGGCAGCTAAGTGATTGATTTTACATTTGACGGCGTGCGCAAATTTAACAATAGTTAGTTAATATTAAACAAGCTATATCAGTATGCGGTCAAGTCTGATCTCAAACGGCGTTTCAGTATTAATCTGAACCTGGATAAACTCTTCATGATTACGTGTATAAATGTTCAGGATTTTTACTGTTTCATTAAACTGTTTCTGGTCTTCATCCAGCCAGCGCAATGAAACCGGTTTAGCAATCACGATTAAATCTTCAAGGTGGCTGTGAAGTTCGCAGGTAACGGGTTTGTAATCAGTCATCATAGAAATATCTCAAGCAGGTTATTGAGGTAGCGCAGGCCCTGTTCACTGGGCCTGATGTGAGTATCTGAAGTAATCAGTAATCCCGAGTCTACGGCTTGCCCGACTTTGTTTTGTATCATCTCAAGTGGCAGCCCGGTTCGCTGAATGAAAATTTCACTGCTGACCCCGTCTGTCAGACGCAGTGCATTCATCATGAACTCAAGAATTTTTTCATCATTGGTTAATGAACGTGACTGGCTGATGACATCTATGCTGGCTGCTTTTGCAAGATAATCATCCGGATGGCGGCAACGCTGACGGCGCTGAATATAGCTTGCATCCGGATTGCTTAATTTGCTGTGAGCACCTGCGCCAATGCCGAGGTAGTCACCAAACTGCCAGTAATTAAGGTTATGTCGACATGGCTGTTGGCGGCTATAAGCTGAGATTTCATATTGCTGGTAGCCAGCCTGTTGTATGAATGCCTGCCCTTGCTGCTGTATATCCCAGAGCAGATCATCAGTGGGTAAGTCAGGAGGCTGCTGATAAAACAAGGTATTCGGTTCCAGTGTCAGCTGATACCAGGACAAGTGTGAGGGCTCAAGTGCCCGTGCCGTGTCCAGATCCTGTAAGGCCTGTTCTGTAGTTTGCAGGGGTAAGCCGTACATCAGGTCCAGATTGAAGTTATCAAATCCGGCGTCATGTGCTGCTTCTGCAGCAGCAATAGCCTCTTTCTTGCCATGAATACGTCCGAGCCTGGTTAGCATGTCGTCATTAAAGCTCTGGATGCCAATCGACAGTCGATTTATACCAAGCGACCTGAACTCGGAAAATTTCTGGTATTCAACCGTACCGGGATTGGCTTCCAGCGTAATTTCAATCGTGTCAGAAAATGACAGTATCTTCTGCAGACCTTCAAATAAACGGCCATAGGCTTCAGGGGAAAGCAAACTGGGTGTACCACCACCAATAAAAACAGAATCAACTTGTCTGTTGCCAACCAGAGACAGGTCATGTTGCAGGTCATTCAACAGCGCATTGATATAGTCTTTTTCAGGAATCTCGCCACGCACAGCATGTGAATTAAAATCGCAATAGGGGCACTTTCGCACACACCAGGGGGTATGAATATAAAGGCCAAGCGGAATGGAATGTTTCATGGCAGGTGCTAAACCGGTAAAAAAACAGCATTATAACATGCGTGTATAAATGAGTGCTTGCTAAGCTGAATACGTATAGTGAGGCAGACAGGGGTATAAAGATGAAAACTGTTCGCGTATAAATTCGCTCCTGCGGAAAGAACAATAGCCTCGATATAACACCTTTCCTGATGCCTGCAGGAGAAAATCAGGCTATTATAGACTCAAATCATGAAAAAAAGTCATTCAAACAAGGCCGGACTGGCCAAGCTGAGCCCACCGCGATTAACAAATATATTGTTGCGTGAACGCTTGTTTGAAAAGCTTGAGCAATTAAAAGATTATCCGGTAATATGGATTTCTGCTTCCGGGGGTGCAGGTAAAACGGTTCTCGCAGCAAGCTTTCTGCAGCAGCAATCCGGTAACTCCATCTGGTATCAAATTGATGGAGGCGATCAGGACCCTGCCGCTTTCCTGGAATATCTTGGTATGGCACTGGATCAGTATGGCGCTGAAAAAGCGGATGCATTACCGGTGTTCACAGCACAGTACCAGAAAAGCATTGAGGCCTATTCGCGTAATTTTAGTCGTCAGCTATATCTGCAACTCGGTGAGAATGGTTTTCTGGTACTGGATAATTTTCAGGACCTGCCAGCAGAGGCAGAAACCCACAAAGTACTGAAACAGTTTTTTAGTGAGATACCACAGTATTTCAATATTATCGTTTTAAGTCGAACTGAACCTTCTGCTGATTATCTGCGTTTTCGAGCCAATGGCACGCTTGCCGTCCTTGACGGTCAGGACATCGCATTGAATGCGGATGAAACAGAAGAGATCTGTTTGTCCAGACTGGACAACCCCGATAAAAAAGCACGTAAACAACTTGCGGCAGATATTTATCGTTTTACTCAGGGGTGGGCTGCGGGGCTGGTGCTAATGCTCGAACAGTCGGGTGATGTGAATATCCCGAGCCGCCTCGCAGGTCAAAAAAACAACAGTCTGGTGTTTGAGTATTTTGCGGGTGAGATTTTTCAGAACGAGATTGACGAAACAAAAACATTTCTTATGAAAACAGCATTTCTACCTTTTTTCACCATCGCTGTGGCAGAGCAATTAACGCGTAACCCCGAGGCCGAATCAATTTTACAAAACCTGATTCAGCGTAATTATTTTACCTGTCGTTCCGCACTGGTCGCAGATGCGTATGAATACCATCCGCTGTTTCGGGAGTTTTTGCTTAGTCGGGTGGAAACCTTTTTTAATGTCAGAGACCTGCGCAAAATCCAGATTCATGCTGGCGAGCTGCTGGATGAAGGCGGCTGGTATGCAGAGGCTGCAAATTTATATTGTCAGTCCAAGGCCTGGGAGCGTATGGCCAAGCTGATACGCAGGCAGGGTTATCATTTAATGCAAATGGGGCGGCATGCATTATTGCACGGCTGGCTGCAATGTTTCCCGATGGAGTTTTTTGAAAAAGAACCCTGGATGGAATACTGGCTTGCCATGAGTCTGCAACCGATGAATACACGTGATAGTCGAAATCATTTCGAACGGGTGTTTGAGAAATTTACCCGGAGGGGAGATAGATGCGGGCAACTGAATGCATGGTCCGGACTGATTGAAACTTATATTCATGACCTTGCGAGTTTTATCGAACTTGATCACTGGATATCCGTACTGGAGCAATTATTATCTGACGGTGAGCCACTTCCGGACGAAGCATTGAATGCACGTGTTTCTATGGCGATGTTTACCGCACTGATGTACCGGCAGCCGTATCATGAACGAATGGAATACTGGGAAGGCAAGGTACGTGAGGTTATATTCAATACCCCCGATGTTACAAAGCGCCTCGATCTGGGCAGTCAGTTATTGTTGTATTACACGGTCTGGACGGGTGAATTACCAAAAGCAGCCGTATTGCTGCAGGTGTTACGCCAGTCTATGCAGCCAGAGAAAATGAATCCGCTATCATTGATTTTGTTGTATGCAACAGAAGCGACCTATTTCTGGAAAACAGGCGATCCGGTAGCAAGTATCCTGTTGGTTAAAAAGGGAATGGAAGTCGCCAATACCTATGATGTGCATGCCTATGATGTATTGCTGCTTGCAAGTGGAATTTACGCATCCTGCGCACAAAACAAACTTGATCAGGCCGCTAGCTATCGACAAAAAATGGAGGCCAGTCTGAACCGTAGCCGGCTGGTTGATGTGGTGCATTATCACTATCTTGCAGCAGGCCTTGCGATTGTAAACGGTGAGCTCGGCATGGCGCGAGAATATGCCGAAACGGCGCTCGAGGCCGCACACCATTCAGGTGCACTTTATCCTGAAACGCTATCTCGACTGATACTCGCATTATGTTTGATCCGGCAGGGAAAGCTTACCGAAGTTGTATTTCATCTTAACCGCATTCGTGATCTGGCCGAAAAGATTAACAGCCGCAGCCTGAGTTACCTGAACAGGCTGGTTGCGAGTGAAGCCGCTTTTTCCTGTGGAGAAACCGAGCAGGGTCTGATCTTTTTGAAGCAGGCAGTAGAGCATGAGCGTGATCTGGGTAGGGTACATCATGGTTTCTGGTGGGATCGTTCGCTCGCAGAAAATTGTATCCAGGCATTAAGTCAGAATAAGGAAGTTAAATTTATTCAGCAGTTAATCCGTAGCCATGAGTTGATTCCGGGAAAGGCACCACTGCATCTGGATAACTGGGAATGGCCCATCCGTATTTATACGTTAGGCCGTTTTTCCATCACCCATTATGGCGAGCCATTGTCGTTTACGCCCAAATCGAGTAAACGACCGCTTGAATTGCTCAAGGTACTGATCGCGCACGGAGGGCGACAGGTAAGCCAGGAAACGCTGATAGAAACACTCTGGCCAGATTCGGAAGGTGATGCTGCAGCTCAGTCTTTATATACCACCACGCACCGGTTACGTAAGCTGGTTTCAGAGCATGGCATTGTGATGCAGGAAGGACGACTATCTATTGATGCGCGTTATATCTGGGTAGACAGTCTTGCATTTTTACGTATAGCTGGACGTTTGCAGGACTGCCTGATGATGTCAGAACAAGCCGGCCAGGCCGACCTGGCTGAAATTGAGAAGCTTGGTAAGCAGTTCTATCAGCTGTACAAGGGAGACTTTATGGGGCAGGGAGAGATTGAAGCGACATATATCCCGATGCAGGAACGCCTGCACTTGAGGTTTTTGAAGCTAACCGAGATGCTGGGTCACTACTGGCAGCAACAGGGGGATCAGGATAAATGCATTGCCTGTTTTGAGGGTGCGCTGGAAATCGACCCGGTTGCAGAGGAATTTTATCAGGCTCTGATGCAAAGCTACCACCAGAGCGGTCGTGCTGCAGATGCGGTGTCATTGTATCAGCGTTGTCGAAAAAATCTGTCCAGTCGACTTGGAGTTTCTCCTTCCAAAGCTACGGTTGATATCTATCAAGGTATAAAAAAATAGTTTTTATTGGAGTATTTTGTGTTTCTGTAAGTCTTTTGTAAGGTGACAGGCGTTATTTTAAAGACTAACCAGCATTTCAGAGGCCGCGGACGCTGGGTAATAGAGCAGGGGAGTGTGCAGGAAGCAGACGGTTATAAGCACTATTATCCTGGTCTCTGAAAGAAAGGATTTTACCTTCTGGTGTTAAAGGGGCCTTCATGGCCCCTTTTTTTATTGTTTTTATTCAATTTCTGTAAGCAAAAACATTCTGATTATTAATAATCAAATTCTATTCCAGGAGAATTTTTTACCTGAAATGCTGCTTTTGTTACTCAAGTAAGCTGAACAGGCGTTGCAGGCTATGTTTACCTGTTCATAATAAAAGTACGATATTCCCTGCGTGGTTAACGCACGGCTCGATTATAAATATCGGGCAATCAGTCCATGTTTAACCGGGTCAGCCGGAACAGGTATCGTTACTTCGTAACCACTGCCCAGAGCAGACTCCATCGGGTTACCGTCCTTATCAAGCATTTTAGTGAGTGTAAAACGCTGGTTGCCGCCTGGAGAAATAAACTCAAGTTCGTCACCGACAGAAAATTTATTTTTGGCGATGACCTTTGCCATGCCGCTGGTCTGGTCGTAGTGCGTAATTTCAGCAACAAACTGTTGTACGTTATGTTTCGAGACGTTTTCCAGATAATTCTGATGGTCCTGAGTATGGTGACGCTGATAAAAACCGTCAGTATAGCCGCGATTTGCAAGCCCTTCGAGTGCGCCAAACAGGTTCTCGTCAAACGGGTTGCCTGCAACGGCATCATCAATCGCCTGGCGATAGAGTTGCGCGGTACGTGCGACATAATAGTATGACTTGGTGCGGCCTTCTATTTTGAGTGAATCAACACCGATATCGACCAGGCGATTGATATGCTCGATCGCGCGCAGGTCACGCGAGTTCATAATGTAGGTGCCCAGTTCATCTTCCATAATGGGCATCATTTCACCGCGGCGTTGACCTTCTTCGAGTAAATAGGCCTGATCAGCAAGGGGGTGGCGTTGTAGTTCACCGCATTGTGACAGTCCTGTATTGTCCTCTGTTGATGGATGCCTGGGGACGATATCACCACTGGCATCTTGTTCCGCGGGAGACAAATAATATTCCCAGCGACAGGCATTGGTACAACTGCCTTGATTGGGATCGCGGTGATTAAAATAACCCGATAGCAGACAACGGCCGGAATAGGCAATACACAATGCGCCATGTACAAAAACTTCCAGCTCCATCTCGGGGCAACGCTGACGAATGTCTTCAATTTCATCCAGTGATAATTCGCGTGAAAGAATGATGCGACTCACACCGATAGATTGCCAGAATTTCACGCTCGCATAATTCATGGTGTTGGCCTGCACAGACAAGTGAATCGGCATTTCGGGCCAGCGTTCACGCACCATCATAATCAGGCCAGGGTCAGCCATGATGAGTGCATCCGGCTTCATTGCAATCACCGGCTCAATATCAGCCATGTAAGTATCAACCTTGCGGTTGTGAGGCAGCAGATTACTCGCAACAAACAGCTTTTTACCCATTGCATGCGCTGTCTTTATGCCTTCATCAAGAATCTCTAGCGTAAAGTCATTGTTGCGTACACGCAGACTGTAACGTGGCTGCCCGGCATAAACTGCATCGGCGCCATACGCAAACGCATATTGCATATTTTGCAAAGTACCTGCGGGTGATAATAGTTCTACTTTTCGTTGCATGATTGTGTGTCTTTAGGTTAAAAATTATCCTGCTAATCCCGACAATAATTTCTGTAAAGCCTGGCCTCGATGACTCAGTCTGTTTTTAACCTCGGAAGGCAGTTGTGCAGACGAGCAGTTTTTACCCGGCACAAAAAATACCGGGTCATAACCGAAACCATTTTCACCCTGGGGTGCATGTAAAATGAGACCTTCCCAGGTCCCCTGAAAGATCATCGGGGTTGGATCAAGATCATGTTGCATAAAAACCAGTAAGCATTGGAACCGTGCTGTGCGCTGCTCATCGGGTACATCTTTCAAAGCCTGTAATAACTTGTCCAGATTTTCCTGGTCGCTTGCATTTTTACCTGCAAAACGTGCCGAATAAATACCCGGCGCACCCTTGAGTGCATCTACTTCGATGCCGGAGTCATCTGCGATTGCAGGCAAGCCGGTAATCTTGCTTGCATTGCGTGCTTTTAAAATAGCGTTCTCGACAAAGGTCAGTCCGGTTTCTTCTATCTCTTCAACACCCAGCTCTGCTTGCGGTATCACCTCGTAATCAAGGTCAGCCAGCAACTGGTTAAACTCACGAACTTTTCCTTTATTATTGCTGGCAAGAACAATCTTTTTCATAAATGGTTACCGCTTAACTTTCGAGCGCAGCCTTCTGATGATCAATCAGTTCGGCAATGCCTTTTTTAGCGTAGTCGAGCATGGTGTTCAGTTCTTCCTGGCTGAATGCATGGCCTTCAGCTGTTCCCTGTACTTCAATAAACTGAGCCTGGTCATTCATTACCACGTTCATGTCCGTTTCAGCATTTGAGTCTTCAGCATAGTCCAGATCCAGTACCGGGTTGTCATTGAAAATACCGACAGAAACCGATGCAATCTGACCCAGTAACGGGTTTTCCCCGAGCAGGTCTTTATCCATCAGATGCGCAATAGCATCGGCCAGAGCAATATAGCCCCCGGTGATAGATGCAGTGCGTGTGCCACCATCGGCCTGAATAACATCACAGTCAATCGCAATACTGCGCTCGCCGAGTTTTTTCAGATCAATCACCGCACGCAGTGAACGACCGATCAGACGCTGAATTTCCATGGTGCGGCCACCTTGCTTACCGCGTGCAGCTTCTCGACCCATGCGTGATCCGGTCGAACGTGGCAACATGCCATATTCAGCTGTGACCCAGCCCTGCCCCTTGCCGCGTAAAAAACCGGGTACCCGCTCTTCTACTGATGCGGTGCATATAACCTTGGTGTCGCCAAACTCGATTAATACCGAGCCTTCTGCATGTTTGGTGAAATTTCGACTAATGCGTATTTCACGCATTTGATCCTGTTTACGTCCGCTGGGTCGCATAGGGAATATTCCTTTGAGAAAATTGAATTAAATTTAGAGGGGTAGTATAGCGTTATTTCATTTCCATAGTGATACTGTTTTCCTGTACCCGGGTTTCCAGAACCCTGATACCGAGCAGGGTAACATTATCACTATGTGGGTGACTGATGCGCTCGGCCTCTTCCGCCATGCGATTGATGGCGGTATCCATCGCAATACCATCCAGGTGTGTAATATCTTCGATGTTAATCGCGCCCCACATACCATCTGTGCAAAGCAATATCAGGTCGTTATCCTGTAATTCTGCGATATAGCCCGTGCTGCTGGGTGGCATTTCATTCGGCCCACCCAGGCAATAGGTGACATAATTTCGCATCGGGTGTGTAAGCATCTCTTCCTCAGAGATCACTTCATTCTGGTAGAGCTCTTCTATATAAGTATGGTCGCGTGTGCGGTCAAGTATTTCGTTATCACGTAAAATATACAGACGACTGTCCCCCAGATGCGCCCAGAAGGCCTGACCTTCCTGAACCAGACAAACTACACAAGTGGTGCGGGGATAATACGGTGGGTCATCAGCAGCTCCCAGCTGGGAAATCTGGTGATGCGCCATTTTAAGTGTGTCATCAATGAATTTTGCAGGGTCTTTCAGCGGTGTTTTTTGCAGCTTGAGCTCACTGACAAAACAGTCCATGGCTTCCTGCGCAGCGAGTTCACCACCCTTATGTCCCCCCATGCCATCAGCAATCAGGATCAGCAGGGTTTCGCCCTGTTCGACAATGCAGCCGCGATCCTGATTCATACCGCGGTTGCCCAGGCGGCTGGTGTTACCTTGTTCGTATTGAATCATTTACCTGTTCCGTGCAAGGCGGGATTGATCCTGTCCCACAATCTTGCGCTTAAAGATTTTGTTGTTTGCTCCTTTGCTGACAAAGCTTGTCGCAGGTCATCAAGATGTTGCGGCCGGCATTCCGGGTCAACCTCAAGTGCCCAATCAACGACTTCAAGCAAATTTTTTGAATAATGTTTGCGAAATGCATCGACAGCAGGCTGCATTGTATCATCATCATGGCGCTGATTGGCAGGGGGAGGTGCTTTTCCTGCCATGCAGGTATAAAGAGTGGCTCCAAACGCATACACATCGGTCCATGGGCCGACGTAACCATGTTGTTTGTACTGTTCGATCGGGGAATAGCCATTTGTGGTAACCCGGCCAATTTGATCCTCGCGGCTTAACTGGCGTTGGTGAACTGCGCCAAAATCCAGTAATAACGGTCGTGCGCCACCACGCAGGTGGATATTACCGGGTTTTATGTCCAGGTGCAGATAACCACGATCATGAATCATCTCCAGCGCATCGATGATTGGCGGAAAAACAGTGAGGATAAATTTTTCACTCAGAAGTTTTTTCTGTTTATAGATATAGCCTTGTAAATCAATGCCTTTCTCATAATATAATGCCATGTAAACAGTGTTGTTGGCGCGAAAAAAACTGCGCACATTGACAATATTTTCATGTTGCAGGGTAGCAAGCGTGCTGGCCTCCTGAAAAAACATCATACGGCCTTTCTGAAAAGCCAGCACCGTACTGTCATCTTTGGGAATCACACTGTCGCCCTCTTCGCGTTTAGCGAGACGCTTGGGCATATATTCCTTGATTACAAACTCACGCTGCGTGTCCAGTTCTTCTGCGAGATAAACAATACTGAACCCGCCGCCGCCAAGCACTTGTTTAATACGGAAGTTTTCTATCTCTGTACCGGGCTTTAAATGTGGAATTTGGCTTGTCATTTGTCGCTGCTGGCCGTATGTTATCAGTCCTGCGTGATTGCAGGAGTTAAGGAATCATAAATAA
>Ga0316206_1000281_pt1 | contig 81128 bp, 83 predicted proteins | sample 6monthpyrite_MG_FD_204942 | JGI IMG/M metagenome (GOLD analysis project Ga0316206, IMG submission 204942) | Microbial mat bacterial communities from mineral coupon in-situ incubated in ocean water Damariscotta River, Maine, United States -... | ecosystem: Environmental > Aquatic > Marine >...
CCAGTTATTCCATGATGACTGGGGACAATAAAGGACAATTCTTTTGTATCAAAAGATAAGGATATTAATTACTCTTTGCGTGATGGTTTTTTCACATCACGCAATTTGTGCTGTCAACAGCAGCTCGGAAACCTATAAATATGTGATTAGTTTATCCTCATCGCATTCAAAAAATAAAATAAATACACCTAAGTCTCTGAGTAAAAAATATCAGACTTATCAGGTAAAAGTAAAAATAAAAAATAGAACCTGGTACAAAACCAGAATGGGTTATTTTAGCAATAAAAGATCAGCCAGCAACGCAATAAAAAAATTAAAAAAATTTTATCCTGGTGCGTGGATTGATCATATAAAAAAATATGACAAGAAATATCTGAAAAAATGGAAGAAGCGTCGTACTAAACCGGTTAAAAGTTTAAAAACAAAGACATTATCAATTGAAAAACAAACATTACTTATAGAAAAAGCCAGGCAATACTTTATTGATGGTAGGTATAAAAAAGCTATTCCAATATTTCGAAAGGTATATCAGTCAGGTAATGGTCATTTTCGTCAAGAGGCACTGGAATTATTAGGTGTCTGCCGAGAAAGGAACAGACAATTAGCACATGCAGTTGCTGAATACAGGACTTACCTCAAACAATACAAAACAGATAAAATTGCAAGCCGCCGGGTAAAACAGCGCCTAAATGCGTTACTAACAGCAACAAAAACCCCCAGAAAGGCACTTACCAAAGATAAAGGTCTGGCACAGCGCCCATCAAGCTGGCAATACTATGGTGCTTTATTTCAGTTTTATGATAAAAATGAAATTGATATTTCATCAAGTAGCACGATTGTATCGGCAGAACAGTTAACTACTAACATGTCATTTTCAAGCCGCTTAATAGACAGTGAATATAAAATCAAAACTCAGTTCAATGCTATACATGGGTATGATATTGAAAATGAAGAGACTTCTGATGAAAGAATAACGCGTCTATATGTCGACGTTTTATCGCCATCACGAACTTATTCAATCAGAGCAGGCAGACAAAGGAGTTCATCAAATGGGGCGCAGGGTCGTTTTGATGGTTTCGACTTAGGTTATCGTTTTAATTCAAAAGCACAATTAAAATTAGTCACCGGCTACCCGGTTGAAATCAATCCGACTGTAGATCATCATAATGACAAATACTTCACCAGTCTTGGTCTTAATATACAGTCCGAGAACAAACATATTGATTACAATATCTTTATTCTTGAACAGATTGCTGATGACCTAATCGATAGAAGCGAGGTTGGACTGGAACTTCGCTATCGGCACCCAAAACGATCACTGGTCACACTATATGATTATTCCACCCAGTATGAAAAAACCAATTACTTTGTAACCATTTTTAACTGGAAATATCCAAACGACTCATCGATCAATGTTTATCTTGATTATCGTCAAAGCCCATTTTTATCTACAACTAATGCCTTGCAGGGGCAGGTAGGGGTGTCGACCTTGAGTGATCTACTACAAACATTAAGTGAAGATGAAATTGAGCAACTATCATCAGATAGATCAGCAATCAGCAAATCAATGACTATTAAATATTCCATACCTAAAAATGAAAAAATAAAGTACCAGGCAGACTTTAGTGTTTCATCATTATCCGGCACTATCTCTTCCGGAGGTGTAGCTGCAACACAGAACCCGGATAATGAATATAGCCTGGCCTTTAGCTTGTTAGGTAAAAAATGGCTGATGAAATATGATAATTACCTGTTTAGAGTACGTAAGAGTCAGTTGGCTACATCTGATGCAGATATCGTAGACATAAGTGCTCGTTATCGATTTAATAAAACATGGCGATTTGGCCCACGATTACGGTTTGATGACAGAGACTATGACGACGGAAGAAAAATTAAAAAAGACAGAACCTCAGTTCGACTGGATTATAAATACAATAAAAGCGTGAAATTTGAACTGGATCTCAGCGTAGAAAATAAAACAACAACATCACCCACAGCCACAACACAATATGAAACCGATAACATTATTCACTTTGGTTATATCTACACATTCTGATAATGCTTAAAACCACTTTGATTAGAAAAATCGTATAAATTCATTTCAAAAAACAAGATCAAGTAAACTTTCATTGTTTTCTTTATAAGATGTAATCAAATTTATAGCCTTTTTATCTTTTTGGCGCTTCGCGATATCTAATGCATTTTGTTTGTTGTTATTCCTGATATTAACCTGTACTTTCTTTTCAAGCAGCTGACTGATGACTTTGTGTTTGCCTTGTATTACAGCCAGAATAAGTGCTGTATTACCATGCTGGTTTTTGATATTAAGATCTTTCGTATTATTAATCAGTACTAATGCATTTTTTGTTTTACCTTTAGCAATTGCAAGCATTAACGCCGTATTGTTTGTTCTGCTAACAAGGTTAGCATTTGCTCCTCTGGAAATTACCGTTGCTATTGCTTTTTCATCTCCATTTTCAGCAATATGCGATAGTAATGCGTAGCCCTGTCTGTCTCGTGCATTAAGATTAGCACCTCTGATTATCATCTGATCAATAACCGATGGCTGATTAAACTCGGCTGCTAATAAAAATGCTGTGCGTCCTAGCTTGTCTTTTATATTAAATCTCGCTTTATGCTTGAGTAACAATAAACTTAACTTTATTGATTTTTGTTTTATGGAGTAATGTAGCGCGGTCATTCCTGAATTGGCGCTTAAATTTATATCAGACGTGTTTTTTACAATGGCTTTAGCGGCGTCACTTTTACCAGATAAAACAGCACTGATTAATGCAGTATAGCCATTGTTAGCCTGAATGTTATCATTAGCACCTTTTGTTAATAAAAGGCGAACAGACTCAACATGATTACTTTCAGCTGCCTGTATTAAGGCGGTTTTACCCGTATTTGTTTTCAGATTTAGTTTTGCTCCTTTAGCTATCAATAAATCAGCAATCTTATGGTGATTTTTTGATACTGCCCGCATCAGTGCAGTAAATCCCTGACGATCCTGTTTATTTATATTCGCTTTCTTTTTTAACAGTCGCTTACATAGAGCAAGATCACCTTTCCATGCAGCAATCATAAGGTTTGTCCAGCCCTTATAGATACCACTTTTAGTCGCGGGTAATATTGTTCTTTTAGATTTTTTATTGACAAAAGATGTTTTGCCACCGTAAGAGAGTAGCACTTTTTTTGCGGGTTGCTTTTGTAATTTTATCGAATAATCTGTTGCTGTGTTTTTAAAAGCATCTTTCAAATTAACCTTGGCGCCTTTTTTAAGCAGCAACTTAACAGTATCAGCGTTAGAGTATCTAACAGCCAACATTAGTGGTGTTATCTTGTTTTTATTACGGTGATTTATAGTTTTTTTATTAATAAGGGCAGGGTGGATTGACGTTCTGCCAGACTCTAATGACAAATTTAGGGCAGTGTCTTTATTGTGATTGACTAAATTAACATTTGAGCCCTTCTTAATTAAAATGGCAATGATTTCTGGCTGGTAATGGATTGCTGCAATATGCAACAACGTATTACCCTGATTATCACGTCTTTTAAGTAGTGACTTTTTGAATAGTTTTTTTAACTTGAAAACATCTGATTTTTTTACTGCATGCACTGCAGATTGATAACTTATCGGTCGCTTTTTAGCATTGCTATTTAATATTTTGAGGAGACGTTTTGCTTTAAGATGGTTTTGACTCGCTGCCTTGTTAAACCAGTATATAGCTTTATCAATATCCTGTTCAGTTGATATTGCATCTTTATACATCAATGCAATTTCATACTGCGCCTTAACATGTTTTTTACGAGCAGCTTGTAGAAACCAGTGAAAAGCCTTCTTTGGTTCTTTTTTTAACCCATGCCCATTACGATATAAAACGCCCAATAAATATTGAGATTCTATATTCCCTAATTTAGCTAGCTGCAGTAGTTGCTGTTTCGCTTTACTGAAGTTTTTAAGCCTGATTTCTCGCTGAGCTGATTTAAGTGTTATCTGACCAGAATAAGCAGGGAATAGCTGCAGCGGTAATATAAGACTTATAATAACTAAAGAAATTCTAACGTGTAAAGTACTAAACCTCGCCATATTTTGTTTCAATTTCTATTCCAATACTTTTCAGAAAACCTGTTGGCAATATGCCGCCAGCACTTATGATGACTGCATCGTTTTTAATGGTTACTGTATCTTCCTCTGTTTTAACAACAACTTCGCTTTCTTGTATTTCTTTTACATTGGAACTGTACATAACGTTGATAGTGCCTTTTTTTTCGGCCTTATCAATACGATCTCTGTTCTTTGGCTTTGCACGAGAAAATGTAGCACTTCTGTAAGATAAGGTCACTGTTGTTCCCGGTTGTTCTGCAATACTCAGCGCGGCTTCAAGAGCACTATCACCTCCGCCAACAACCAGCACATTTTTTTCTTTATATTGCTCAGGATCTATTAGCTGGTAAACAACTTTGGTTTGATCTTCTCCGGGAACGTTTAATTTACGGGGCGTACCGCGTCGGCCAATGCACAATAATAATTTTTGAGTTTTGTAATCACCTTTATTTGTTTTTAACTGGAAACCTTCAGTAATGGGTGTAACAGATTCCAGGGTTTCATTAGTATGAAATTTGATACCCGTTTGATCAATAATTTTATTCCAGAACTCAAGCAAAGCTTCTTTTGTTGTTTCTTTTAAGCGTTGTTTACCTATAATCGGTAAATTAACAGGTGAGGTCATTACAATCTTGCCACGTGGAAATTTGAAAACAGTACCACCAAAGCTATCCTGATCAATGGTGCGATACTGCAATTTCTTTTCATGAGCGGCCAGAGTTGCAGAAAAGCCAGACGGTCCAGCACCTACAATAAAAATATCAAGTAATGAAGCATCTTTTGACTTTGTCAGCGACTTTATAATGTTATGTGTTGCCTGTTTGCCTTGTTCAATAGCATTTCTAATCAAGCCCATACCACCAAGTTCTCCGGCAATATAAATTCCCGGGATATTTGTTTCAAAAGTAGGCTCTACAAACGGGATATCTACACCGCGTGTGGCCGTACCAAAGACCAGGGTGATTGCATGAAATGGGCAAGCTTTTTGACATGCACCGTGCCCAATACAGTGTGAGGCATTGATGAGTTGCGCCTTGTTGTTAATAATACCGAGAACGTTACCTTCAGGACATGCGCTCACACAGGCTTTACAGGCCAGACATTTAGTTTCATCGATAATAGGGTGTAATGACGCTGGTTCAGCTAAACCTTCAGCCATAGCAGTCTCAAGTTGCTTCACATTGGAATGGTGTTTTTTTCTGGTAAGCCGCCAGTAAATCAAAACAAAGATTACTGGTATCAGATAATAAATCCATGATAAATAGTTTGATAAATCTTCCATAAGCACCACTATATATTTTTATACCCAGAAAATCATATTTGAGAGATTGAATTACTCTGTATGGTCTTGATTTACTGATATGAGTACAGTTTTAAACGTAGTTTTCATATTAATAGTTACATCCTGGATTAATAAGAAACGCAATTGTAGGAGCTAGATAATATCCTATCCTAATCCAGTCATAAACCCTTGATTCTAAGTTAGTAAAATCAAGTATTTATGACTTTTACCGGACCATTTAATAAGTAAAACTCCATAAATAACTCTAATAACTCAGTAAAAGTATTGATTAGAATAATCCGTATAAAGCAAATATCCTAATTAGTCCATCTGATAGCTACCAACACCCTACATAAGTATATTGTAATATTTGATTAACTATTATGAACCAAATATATAAAAAAGGCTTTAATTGGAATCCTCAACAGATTTATCGGTTTGAGTCTTTATATGCAATTTTCTCAATATTCGTAGAGCAGAATCATGCCTTAGTAAGAGATATATGGGATATATTTGGCGACGAAAGTAAACAAAATAGAAAAACAGAATCTGGTACAGCAATCAATCTTAATTATGGAAAACATATAACGCTTCAAAGGCTGTATAACGAAACAAATTTTACTTATGATCACCTAAGTTTTCATACTGTATTTGACTATCTCCCTGTAAAAATCATCCATAGAGATAGATATAATCCAGGGCTCCATTCCGGTATATATAGCGTTCTAAGATTTTGTCCTCAGTGCATGGCTCGTAAATATCATACACCTTTATTTCAATTAGATTGGATTGTTAAATGTCCATTTCATGGAGTTAAGCTGGAAACACATTGCCAAAAATGCAATGCATCTATGCCATACGAATTAACAGCAAAATTGTTCAGAAAACCATTTCACTGTACTTGCGGCCACCCTTTTAGTAATAACTACAAAGACAACACACTTAAAAATATTGCATCAGAAAAGCCTATTCGACAATATTTAAAGGTCGTCGATAAGGCATTTAAAAACAATATGTATGTGAATTTCAATGATTTAAGCTCTAATATTACGCAATTATTAAATGATGGCTATTTCTACTTAATCGAGTACTACGTTTCCATATTTAATTTGATCAATACTCAAGATAATTTATTTATACATTCTATTGAACCTTATAAATTAGCAGTTTTTAAAAATGATAAACATCTGGTTAAGAAGAAATGTCAGATTACTAAGCATCATTCGGTTGAATATTTGAGTAAATATAATGATCCAAAGTACTTTAATAAATTCCTCGTAACTACAAATGTAAAAAAGTACTCACAAATAATACTCTCGTTGATTCGGAAGAGATATTTTATGGAACATGAGGAGTGTATTATAAAAATAAAAAATTTAATGAAGAACTATGGAATAGTTAACTATTCATTTATTTGTCCATATGCTTTTGCATATATATTGTGGGAAATGTATTGGAAGAATGAAATTTCGAAAATGATAGGTTCATATAAATATGATGTAGTGAAAAACTATAATGAGCATTTTCATATATTGTATGAACAATATATGCACTTTAATGAATTTTATTATACCGAAGAAGATAAATACAAAAATGCAATTAGTTCTAGGTGGTTAATACATAATGTTTTATATTTGTTTGCATATCATACGATACTTCAAACAATTAGATTTACAGTCGATACTAAATCAAAAACTGGTGAACCAATACCTCGACAGTTTATTAACTATTTTGATAATCCTTTTTATATTCTTAATGAATCAGATGACTCACTTAAATTTATTTCTGCTTTATATGATATAAAGGTGTCATTAAAGAAAATCATAGTAAGAAGTGCTGATTACAAACATCATGAGTATATAGATAAAGTCATTTTAGCACTTAAATCAACTGATATTAAGAAATCAAACATAACAACTAACAGGATAATGCTATGGTGTAAAGATGCAATTAACAGCATTACTTTCAATAATCTGTAGTTAATATCTGAATCTTTTACATTTCGTCAGATCTTTACAATATTGGTTTGAAAATTAATTAATAGTAAATATAGCCAATTGGGTGTTTCATTATTGATCGATGTAAGAAAGGAATATTAGTAAAAGTGAAAAAAATCGTAGCCATTCTATTTAAATATTATTTTTATCGTACTATCAAAGGACGATATATATCGGTTGAAGATCCCTTAAAAGGACGGTTTTCTAAAAGACAAGTACATGAAGTATATAAAAATATAATAACAATCAGAGATGAAATTATGGAGTGTAGTGATCTTTCAATATATAAGTCACATGGTAACCGTTTACTTGTTTATTGTGGAATCATTAGTTTGGCGGCTTACAGGGCACTTAAAAAGAAAGAAATATCACACAGTTACGCAACGCTACTTGTAACTGATACGATTTGGTCTCTATATATTGTTTCAGCAAAATCACTTTGGAAAGTTTCAGCATTGTTTTCACAAAGACCTCAAAAACGCCTTAACCTAGTTTTAGGTTGGCTTTGTATATATCCATTTAACACTGATAAAAAAGGATATCAATACCAAATTATTTTTAAAAAAGATTGCTTAGAGATGAATTTTACACAGTGTGCCGCCCATCAATTTATGCTTTCCGTAGCGAGTAAAGAAGAAATGGATTTTTTTAAAGAAAGCTGGTGCTTATTTGATTATGCTTTACCTGGTTATCTAATTAAAGGAGGTCATTATGAACGACGACATACGCTTTCTAGTGGTGATGCTGTCTGCGATATGAAATGGTATGCACCTCCTACTAAGCCTAATAATAAACACTGATCGATTGTTTATAGTTAGTACTCTAGTTTATATAATTGATTTATTTCCCAAAGGTATGCTCTACACATACCTTTTCATAAAAGTGTTAAATCATTGTAATTAGAAAATATTATGCTTAATATATTTAATAATATTACATGGATTCTTTCTTGTTTACTGAATAGTTATCGTTGTATGATCACAACACAAATCATGATTTAGTCACACTATGAACTTATACTTTAAAAAACAGATAAACGTATTAACCATAATTATTTTGTGGCTTTCTACGATATCGCCTGTATATGCGTCATCAGTAAATCATGATAATCTTAAGCAAACACAAATGATGAAGATGCAATCTATGCATCATAGTAGTGCTGATCAAAATCAATCTATGTCGACAATGTCCGACTCTTGTACTTGTGTAGACAATTGCTCAATTCTTTGTGAAGCATGTGATCAAGTATGTGGTCAAAGTAATATAAACCCCTTTCTTTCATTATCAGATAATGGCTTTTCAATAGCCTCAGTGATAGATCGTGTTTGCACTTCACTAACTACCAGAAATGTTATTTCTGTTAATACATCTATTTTCCGACCACCCATTAATTAATGCATCCTGGCTATTCTGCCACTTAAGCCTTTTTAACAATCGCAACCTTATAAGCAGTTGTTGAACAGGTTTTAATAATTTCTATAGATAAATACGATAAAGATAGAGCTGTGCTCTAAAGATTTATATCAGCGTTGCTTAACTTGATATTTAAGCAACTCAACGACGTGCTTGCGTTAATCTGCTATGCATCTGAGTTATGGATATCTGTAATGAATGCTCATTGATAAATGTATTCTATATGCAGTGTGATCATAAGAAATGTATGAGTCTGAGTTAGTAATAATGAAGAAATCAGATCTCAACGTTATGGAGAAATACTATGTTTAAGAAATTTAGATTGATTAATTTATTATTAATATTGTTGTTACAATTTGTATTTACAAACGCAAATGCAATACCTGCATTTGCACGAAAAAATAATATTTCATGCACTGTTTGTCATGCAGCATGGCCATCTCTAAATGCTGTTGGAAGATCGTACAAAGAAAACGGTTATCGCTTTTCACCAATTCAAACGCCACAAGTTAAGATAACAGAGGATTTAAAGTGGGATGAAAGTCTTCCTGCTTCTGTATTGCTGGTATCAAGACCCTATGACAAAAAAGACTCTGGTGACACAAAGCTAAGGGCATTGCATGAGGCAGAGCTCATGATAGCTGGTCCAATGGGTGAAAAAATGTCTGGCTTTTTTGAGTTAGAAGCTGAAGACGAGGTAACAAATGATATTGGACTAGATGCTGGTATCCATGCAGCACAGCTTACTTACAATCATAGTCGTAGTTTAAATCTCCAGTTTGGATATCAATCTCTTTTAGCCTTTGATCCTTATCTAACGTATAGCGCACATACGAGAATGACCAGAGGACATCTTTCTGTCATTGACCAGGGTTTCGGGGGAGCTGATAACGATGCCAGGTTACGTGATTCAAGACAAAATGTTATCGCCTATGGCAGACCCATTGATAATTTGTTTTACGGGGTTTCAATAAGTGGAGTGGGAGGAGACTCAGAAGGAGAGGACGCTTCTACGATAACTGCACGATTTGCTTATGATATTAAACCGGGGCTAATGCTGGGTTTACTTTCGATTAGCGGAAGTTGTCCTGCAGGAGCAACTAACTGCACCGTCGAAAGAGATTACGCTCGAACGGGTATAGATTTTCAGCTTGAATTAGAACGGTTAATCATTTCAGGAGCTATTTTAAATGCTACTGATGACAATGCAACGGCGACTGCTGAAGTTGAAAACGATGCGCAATATATTCAGGTTTTATATACAAATAATAGTAATGGTAGAGCAAACTGGGCTCCACTCATAAGAATTGATAATTATGATAAGTCAGGAGGCGCGGAAACAATTGACGAGCTTACGCTGGGCTTTAATTATTATTTTACAGACAACGTTAGAGGAATGGTTGAGTACTGGGATCGAAGCGGGGAGGGAGCTACCGCTGATGATGATCGATTGACGCTGCAATTATTTGCAGCATTTTAATACCTGCTGTGGTCGTGGGTTGGCTACCTACTGTGAATGTTACGGTTGGTAGTCAATTTTTTTCAGCTTTTAAAAAAATTAAGAGAGGGGATAAAAAAGATGATGAATCCTAAAGAAAACTTTAATAAAGCAGATAAAAATATTTTATCAAATAGACGCTTGACTTGTGTGTAACACATACCCTGTAAACTTGAACTATGGTAACAGGTTTCATGTTTAGAAATATTAAGGAAATAATGTGGATACCGTGAATGCACTGCTTAAAAATGACCTAACTGTCTCGGCGCTTGCTAAATCAGCTAATGTAAGTCGTGATCAAGTTAGATATTACACTCGTATTGGGTTGTTAAATCCGCTGCGTAGTGAAAGAAATGGTTACAAACTTTATTGTCAGAGTGATATTACACGAATACTTTTTATCCTAAAGGCAAAGAACCTGGGGTATACCTTAAAGGAAATAGAACAAATACTCGCTCATACTCATCACGGTCATTCACCGTGTCCGTTAGTGAGAGATATTATTGAACAGCGCATCGAATCAAACCGCAAAAAACTTAATGAATTAATGGAACTACAAAAACGTATGGAGAAAGCAGCTTCTGACTGGAAAAGCAGGCCGGATAAAGCGCCAGATGGCGATTCTGTCTGTCACCTTATAGAGTCATTCGTTCACGATTTATAGATTTTAAATAAAATTAATTTAAACAAGGAGAATGATATGAAAAATAATATAAAAATATTAAATCTTATATTTGCAATGATGCTACCTGTCTTTCCTGCATGGGCAGAAATGGATATGGGTACTATGAATTTCGATTCTATCCAAATGGAAAAAATGATTGATAAGGCGGAGTCTACTACTAGCAAAAATAAACGAAAAAAATATTTGAATGAACATATGGATATTATGATGAAACAAATGGAATCCATGAGTGGGATGATGAGTCAGCATCATAAAATGGATAAAAATGAATTACATGATCCGGAAAACATGAATAAGCGAATGGATATGATGCAAATAATGATGAAGCATATGATGCGTCAACAAAACATGATGATGGAAGTTATGAAATAAACTAACGGAACATCCAGTTATTAGTATTGTCGAAATTTTACAAGTAATAAAAAATATTTTATTAGTCCATGTAAGGAGAGAAAAATGGATGTCATTATTTTAGCCACTAAAGAATGCAGTCACTGCATAAATATGTCAGAAGAACTTAAAGACATTGGTATTGATCATCGTATTCTTTATGCGGAAGAAGAGTCGCAACTTTGTCAGGATTTGTCTATACGCCATTCTCCGAATCTTGTGGTTAATGGTGAGGTTGTTTTCCGTCGTCAACCGTCAGAACAAGAATTGCGAGAATACTTTAAGTAGTAGACTAGAAGGGAATTTAGACCATGTCATTACATGAAACTAAAAAAGATAATGTTGTAACCCTTACAGATCCGGTTTGTGGTATGAATGTTGATATTAACTCGAAAATACAACTGCAATATGAAGGAACGGTTTATCGATTTTGTAGTGATCATTGTCTTGATAATTTTAAACTACATCCTCAAACATATCTTAATAAATCAAAGACACAAACCGAATTAGTTGAAAGTTTAAAGGGCCTTTATACCTGTCCAATGCATCCAGAAATACACCAACAGGATCCGGGTAGTTGTCCAAAGTGTGGCATGGCTTTAGAAGCGATGGGTGTACCTGCTGTTACAAGTAGTAAAACCAAATACACATGCCCAATGCATCCTGAAATACATCAGGATCATCCTGGCAATTGTCCGAAATGTGGTATGGCACTCGAACCCATTGGTTTGCCTGTAGAAGAAGAGAATGCTGAACTGACAGACATGACTCGACGTTTTTGGGTCAGTACAGTTCTGTCATTACCCGTGTTTATACTCGCTATGATTGCAGACTTGTTACCTAATTTATTACCCAAAGGTTTAACAATGCAAACTGTTCAATGGATAGAATTCAGTTTAGCAACGCCAGTGGTTATATGGGGAGGTTGGCCGTTTTTTGTACGTGGATGGCAATCGGTACGTACCTTAAATTTAAATATGTTCACTTTGATTGGACTCGGGGTTTCTGTTGCCTGGATTTATAGTGTTGTAGCTTTATTATTTCCTCAAATATTTCCTCCGGTGATGCTAATGACTGGCGGGCTCGTCGATGTATATTTTGAAGCAGCAGCTGTTATTACAACGCTAGTTTTATTAGGACAGGTACTAGAGCTACGTGCCCGTTCACGAACCAATGCTGCCATACAGTTGTTACTGGAGTTAGCACCTAATACGGCTCGTATTATTCGGGATGAAAGTACTGAAGAAGATATTCCGCTAGAACAAGTTCAGTCAGGTGATATTTTAAGAGTTCGTCCTGGCGAAAAGATACCGGTCGATGGAATCGTCTTTGAAGGTGACAGTAATGTTGATGAATCAATGGTTACTGGTGAGCCTATCCCCATTGCGAAACTAAAAGGTGACAAACTGATCGGAGCAACTGTAAACGGAACTGGAAGTTTGTTGATGCGTGCCGAAAAGGTTGGCTCGGATACGCTGCTTGCTCAAATCGTCAATATGGTAGCAGAGGCTCAGCGTTCTCGAGCACCTATTCAAAAACTCGCTGATTTAGTTGCAGGCTACTTTGTACCTGTTGTTGTGCTTATTGCTATTACTGCCTTTATTGTCTGGAGTGTATGGGGGCCAGAGCCTCGTTTAGCTTATGGCATTGTAAATGCGGTAGCCGTACTTATTATCGCCTGTCCCTGTGCTCTCGGATTAGCGACACCCATCTCGATCATGGTAGGAACAGGTCGTGGCGCTATGGCGGGTGTCTTAATTAAAAATGCAGAAGCTTTAGAGATTATGGAAAAGGTCGACACCCTGGTTGTTGATAAAACAGGCACCCTAACGGAAGGGAAACCAAAACTAGTTTCAGTATATGCCACTGAAGGTTTTTCAGAGGCCGAAATTTTACGTTTTGCAGCTAGTCTTGAACGATCCAGTGAGCACCCGCTTGCTGAAGCGATTGTTCGCGATGCCGAAGAAAAAGATATTGAATTATTCAAAACTGCTGATTTTCAGTCTGTGACAGGTAAAGGTGTATACGGAAAAATTAATGGCCATTTAGTTGCATTAGGTAATAAAAAATTGCTCGAATCATTAGATATTGATCTTAATAATTTATCACAACATGTAGAGCAAAAACGTGCCGAAGGTCAAACCGTGATGTTTATTGTTATTGACAAAAAAGCAGCTGGATTTATTGGAGTTGCAGATCCGATTAAAAGCACAACAGCTGAAGCAATTCGTGATCTTCATGCCGAAGGGATTACTGTTGTTATGTTAACTGGTGATAGTAAAGCAACGGCTATAGCGGTTGCTAATCAGCTGGATATTGATGATGTGCAGGCAGAGGTATTACCTGAACAAAAAGCTGAAGTAGTGAAAAAACTTCAGGCTGAAGGCCGCATTGTGGCAATGGCGGGTGATGGTATCAATGATGCGCCAGCATTGGCTCAGGCACATGTAGGTATTGCCATGGGAACGGGTACTGATGTGGCGATGGAAAGTGCAGGTGTTACGTTAGTTAAAGGTGATTTGCGCGGTATTGTGAGAGCCCGACGTTTAAGTCGCGCTACGATGCGAAATATTCGTCAAAATCTATTCTTTGCTTTTATCTATAATTCTGCAGGCGTGCCTGTTGCTGCCGGTGTGTTGTTTCCTGTCTTTGGTATTTTGTTATCACCCATCATCGCAGCAGCAGCGATGAGTTTCAGTTCTGTCTCAGTCATTACCAACGCACTTCGATTGCGGAGAGTTCGTTTGTAGTTGATTAAATAATACATGAATAATTATAAAGAGGTGAAATATGAATTATCGAAAAGTGACTGCAATTATTCCGAGTCTCTCACTAGAAATAGTTGAGCTTGAATTGAAAAAAATTGGCCTTCCAGGAATGTCTGTAACCAACGTGGAAGGTTATGGTGAATATCGAAATCTATATACAAAAGGAGAGCTAAGTGATTGTAGTCGGGTAGAAGTATTTACAGAAAAAGAAAAGGCTAAGCAGATTGTCACGACCATTGCTAAGGCAGCACATCAAGGTTTAAACACAGATGGCATTATAGCTGTACTACCAGTGGAAGATTTGATTCATATAAATGAGTTTACAGAGGTGACCGATGATGGGAAGTGATACGGTAATGGGATTTGGTGGTGGGTTCATGTGGGTCTTCTGGATTTTATTAATTGTAGTTCTAGTATGGGGTGTTAAAGCCTTCGGTGATAGCACGTCCGGTAATAATAATCAGGCAGAAGACAGCCCATTAGAAATTCTGAAAAAGCGATACGCGCGTGGTGAAATTGATGAAGAGGAATTTACACGTCGACGTAAAGAGCTTGAAACTTAATGAATATGCTACTAGCTATTGGTCATGGCATGATGCCCAGAGGGGAGATTAGTCTTACCTTTGCTGCTATTGGTAAAAGTCTTGGCGCCATCGATGATGCATTATTTGCCACTATCGTTCTGATGGTAATTGTTACAACTCTATTGGCACCTCCTTTATTACGGTGGCGATTATTAAACAAACCTTTGTCAGAAATTTTGGGCGCTTCTTAATAGGTAGATGATTGTAATGAATAAACGTAAATATTGGACTAAATTATCACCTTTAGTAATTTTCATTGCTATGTCAGCCTCATTTAGTCTTCATGCTGAGAATAAAGGCGAACAATTATTTATGCAAAACTGCATGGTGTGTCATAGCGACGATGGGGCAGGTGCCATGCCCGGTATTTCTGATTTAACAGAATCACTTAGCTGGTCAACTATTTCTGATTACCAATTATTAAGTCGATTGAAGACAGGTATACAGAAATCAGGTGAGTCAGTATCAATGCCTCCAAAGGGAGGTAACCCTGAATTAACTGATGATGATCTTAAAAAGGTTATCACATTTATGCGAAGAGAGTTTTTAAAGTAATGGATATAAATTATGGAGAATTTAATATGAAACGTACAATTTTATCATTTGGTCTGTTTACAACAATGTTTGCTACGGCAAGTACACTTTATGCAAGTCCGACGGTTTATATTCCACTAGGATCGGGTAATCAGGTTATTCAAGTAGATGCTGAAACAGATAAAATTACCGCGACTTATTCGGGTGTGGCTAACGCGCATGGTTTAGTGGCAACGCCTGATGGAGAGTACCTGATTGCAGGTAGCTTGCAGGAAACAGCATTAAAGAAAGGTGAGTCTAAAGACAAAGCAAACAGTAAATTGTTTTTTATCCATCCAGCACATGGTCATGTCATGTCGACAATCGATGTGAAAGGTTGGTCGCATCATCAGGCGATTACTCCGGATGGGAAATATGTGCTATCAACACACGGTATGCGCGGAAATATCAGCATTGTTGATGTAGAAGAGAATAAAGTAATTAAAACTATCAGTACGGGTAAGGTTCCAAACTACACACTTATTACTGGTGATGGAAAATGGGCTTATGTCAGTAATACGGGTGATAATTCAATAAGTGAAATAAACCTTAACAGCTTTAAAGTCACTAGAAGACTAGACTCTGGGCCTGCACCTGAGCATATGGTTTTTTCTAACGATGAGAAAACAATTTACATCACTAATCCTCGTGCAGGTAAAGTGGCGGTGGTCTCTGTTAAAACTGGTAAGGTCGTTAAAAGCTATTCAATAGGTAAGGCTGTTCACGGTCTTGATATCGGTGATGATGGAAAGACACTATTTGTAAGTAGTAAGAAAGAAGACAAGTTAGTTGCTGTTGATACTGAAACGGGTAAAAGAAGAGAGTTAAAACTATCTCCGGCACCTTATCATTTAAATACGATTACTGGTATGGGTAAAGTATATGTATCAAGTCGCAAAAAACCAGTCATCTGGGTGATTGATCAAAAATCGATGAAAGAAATTGGTATTATTAATTTGCCGGCTGGAGAAGGACATCAAATGGCTATCGTTCCTTAAAGTTATTTAGATATCAGACATAGATTAACCATTAAATAATCAAATTTGGTTTAAGGGTGAATATTATGAATAAACATACTTATAAATTTATTGGATTTATATTTCTATTGTTTAGTGTAATCGAACCACTTTATTCTGCTAATTATAAGTTCAACACTATAAAGAATGGTGTAGCTGTATATCTCGGGATATTGCCAGCTGAAATGATTGATGGGCATAAATCACAATCTATGCATGGAGGTATTCCTCCAGGTATGTTCAGGTACCATATTGCTGTTGCCTTATTCGATGATAGTTCTGGTGAGCGGATTAAAGATGCACGTATCACTGTTAAGTTGCTAGATTCAAAAAATAATCCGATAAGTGAAGCTAAAGAACTTGAATTTATGTTCATAAATAAAAAGCTTCTATACGGGAATTATTTAACCGTTAACAGAATGGGAGAAACTTATAAAATAGTAGCCACCGTTGAATTTAAACATAACAGTTATAAGGGATTTGAAATTATCACTGATTATCCTTTTGTACATATCTAGATTGTTAATATATTTTCTTAAAATAGGTTTTTATCTATCAACAAGGAGAAAATAATGGATGACTGGTTATCATTTTTAATTTTTGCAGGGCTTTTTTACTTCATGATGCGTTACGGTTGTGGTGCGCATATGATACATGGCCATAAAGATGCTCAACATAAGAATACTGACGACAATTTAGGTGGGAATACAATAAACCACATGGACCCTGTCTGTGGTATGAAAGTCGATAATCATAAAGGGTATGGAATAATGCATAAAGGTATGTTGTATCGATTTTGCTCTAGAGCTTGTCTGGACAAGTTTGAAAAGAAACCAGATTACTATCTATCACAGCAAGACAATCATGGAGAAGAATCATGAGTACACTACTTTCTCTAAAAGCAACAGGGCATGCCACTAGTATGTTTTTAGCAATAAGCTATACACTTTGTGTTGCATTTGATTTGGTGTTTCCTGAACACGCTATGTACCAGGCCTGGCAGAAGTTATTACCTGGGTTCGAGTGGATCAGCTGGCAAAGTTATTTCATTGGTTTGATAGAAGCCTATGGTTATGGGTGGTTTTTCGCGCTTATCTGGATACCAATATATAACGTTTTCGTTAGACGAGAATTGACAAGTTAAATAAGGGATCTTATGACTTTTCATATAGAAGGCCGGTCTAAACATGAATTGATGCCTATAGAAAGGCTGTTTGATAGACGATTGGTCAATAAAGCAGGGCAGGTAAAATCATCACACGCTATCGATCAGAAAGAATGGTATGAAAATGATAAGAGGCTGCTGCAGCATAGACACAGGTTAATAGAGTCGTATCAAAGCGTTACAAACATTACAGATGAAGTAAAGGTTGTTTGTGCGGAACAAATTATGTCATCTCCCATAAAGATACTTGAACCCGATACCACTGTTAAAGAGGCAGCGAAAATATTTCATAAATATAAATTCAGACATTTTCCTGTTGTCTCTTCAGATGGTGAGTTAATGGGTGTGATATCTGACAGAGATGTTTTAATGGAGTTAGATCGTATCAGTTATGTAGATGAGGGAAATACTTCTCAAATAATTAGCAATAAAAAAGTCGAAGATATTATGGTTCATGAAGTCTTAACGGCAAATAAAAAAACAGATGTCCGTTATATCGTATTACTCTTTGTTGAAAATCACATTGGGTCAATCCCGATAATGCATGAGTCAAAGCTGGTAGGTATCATTACCCGTAGTGATGTATTAAAAGCTATTTTAAGGCACTATGAAATTGAATTATGGACTTAATATATCCAGGAGTATTCAATGAAAGATGAAAATAATGTGCGTGACCCTGTTTGCGAGATGAGTGTGTCTGCTGGAAGCTTTGATTATAAGCATCTTGGTATGAACTATTCGTTTTGTTCACAACAATGTCATGATCGTTTTGTTGGTAATCCACATCTGTATATAGGCAAACCTGGGAAACCTTCACCTAAACAACAGGGTAAATCTATTATAAAGCGCCGAATTTTGAAATTCGACAGCAATATCCCCGATGAGGTTTCTAAAGAATTGATTCTGGTGCTTAATAATATGATGGGTATTAAGAATGTTCTTGTTGAAAAAAATGTTATTTGTATAAGCTATGATTTATTAGAAGCAACAGCTGAACAAATTGAAAATACAATATTAGAAACTGAAAAAAAACTGTCTGCCAGTTGGTTAGAAAAGATCAAGAATGCTTTTATCCATTATTCTGAAGAGATGGAGCTTGATAATTTAGAGCACCAAGAGTCATCTGATGGACATCATTGTTAATAATGTATTAATGAAAAGGTGTTTTATCAAAATATAACCATAAAGAATAGAATCGTTTTTCTATGCTTACCGGTTCGACGTATAATTTACCTGATTTTTATACATATCAGTAGAATCAATAACATTGAATAAGACAGGTACACTTAAGGTCAATATCAAGATGTAATGACCCAAAAAGGCTGATTTGCGTGCTTTTACGATAATTATGTAAATAAAATTAGATATTATGTAATAAAGCTTCAAATGCATTACTTTATACTAAACACATATTAAGGCTACAGGCACTTTAACTGGTATGATCCGGCATTCGATAATCAAGAGAGTTATGTTATTTGCACTCACGTTGTGGGTTCTGCAGGTATCAACGGCGTTCTCAAGCACCGGATTTGTTAATGCATCAGATGATGTGCTGATTCAGACAACTGATACTCTTCATCAGTCTGTGACCTTGTCATCTAGTGTTGATTTAAAGGATTGTCAGTCAGAACAGCATTTGGTTTGTGATACTGAACATTGCGCAAGTTGCCTGTTTGTTATCGTTCCTGCTTCGAATGATCTGACTGTTGTTATAAATGCCACTAGACATATTAATTTATTCACTAACTCCCTTCAGCAATACCCCTCTAATTTTTATCGCCCTCCGCAAAACAGCTAAATTCCAGCTAGAAGCCAATGTTTTATCTTGGTTTCGTCATTAAGTTTGTAGTTATTTCAATGTGAATAACGCTAATTCAAAACGCTTGTTCACAATACTTAAATGATTTAAATCCATTAGAAGAGGGTTTTACAATGATTCACAAAAATTCTTGTTTTGTAGATACAGAAAATAAAAGTGTTAATCAACCGCGTCGCCGTTTTGTTCAGGGTGTTGCATTAGGTACTGTTGCGACTGGTTTGGGTATGATTCCACAGGCAATATTTGCGGCTTCTCAGCAACGTGGGCCGCAAGAACTCAAAGGTACTGTTTTTGATTTGAGTATCGGTGAGCAAATAGTCAATATCACTGGCGCTAATAAAACGGCTACAACCGTTAACGGTAGTTTACCGGCACCTGTCTTACGTTTTAAAGAAGGTGATGATATTACCCTAAATGTAAAAAATACATTGCCTGATGATAGCTCGCTTCATTGGCATGGATTGATTTTGCCTTCAGCAATGGATGGTGTTCCAAATATCAGTGATGGTTTTAAAGGTATCAAACCGGGTGAAACATTCACTTATAAGTTTCCGGCAATTCAGTCAGGTACTTATTGGTATCACAGTCATTCTGGTTTTCAGGAACAAACCGGTGTTTATGGCGCGATCGTAATCGATCCTAAAGAACCAGAGCCGTTTGAATACGATCAGGATTACGTGGTGATGTTGTCGGACTGGAGTGATGAAGATCCTACTAATGTCTATGCAAAATTAAAAAAATTAAGTCACTATTATAATTTCCGTGAGCGCACAGTCGGTGATCTTTACGGTGATATAAAGAAAGACGGTGTTTCAAAAACATTTGATAAGCGTTCGATGTGGAACAGAATGCGAATGAGTGATCGTGATATTTCGGATGTCACCGGTTATACCTACACATTCTTAATGAATGGACAGAACCCGGCTACTGGATGGACTGGTTTATTCAAGCTGGGTGAGAAGATTCGATTACGCTTTATTAATGCCGCGGCGATGACCTTTTTTGATGTACGTATTCCCGGATTGAAAATGACCGTGGTAGCTGCTGATGGTCAGCTGGTGAAACCGGTTTCAGTTGATGAATTTCGAATAGGTGTGGCTGAAACCTACGATGTAATTGTCGAACCTGAAGACAATAAAGCGTATACCGTGTTTGCGCAGACTATCGATCGTAGTGGTTATGCAAGAGGCACCTTAACGCCAGACCCTGAAATGAAAGCCATGATTCCAGAAATGGATGCTGCGCCTTTATTAGGTCATAAAGACATGGGTATGGATATGTCGAGTGGTGAGCATGCTGGACATGATATGTCTGCAATGGGTGCTGGAAAAAATAACACAGACATGAAAGATATGGATCGTTTTCAACATGAGATGAAAAAGAAAGCGCGCAAACTACCGGAAATGAAATGTGGTGCCAATATGGATATGTCATCGAAGGCTAATAAAATGGCCGGTGGAATGAAAGACTCCAGCCATGCAATGGCAACATCAGCTGATAATGCAGGTAAAGCCGGCTACGGCAGCGCACGTAAAATAAAGCATGCTGATACCGAGTTTGGTCCGCATGTGGATATGCGATCAGAGTCACCGCAATACCGACTTGATGAACCAGGCATTGGCTTAGAAAATAATGGCCGCCGAGTGTTAACGTATGCGGATCTTAAAAATTATTATCCAACACCGGATAAGCGTCAGCCATCACGTGAAATTGATTTACATCTAACCGGCAACATGAGTCGTTATATGTGGTCGATTAATGGCGTTAAATTTGCTGATGCTGATCCAATTCAACTTAAATTTGGAGAAAGAGTTCGTTTTAATCTGGTTAATGACACGATGATGAATCATCCAATTCATTTGCATGGTATGTGGAGTGATCTGGAAACCGGTGATCCTGATTTCATACCACGAAAGCATACGATTATTGTGCCTCCCGGTGGTAAAGCCAGTTATTTGGTAACGGCGGATGCAAAAGGTGGCTGGGCCTACCATTGTCATTTGCTCTATCACATGATGGGCATGTTCCGTAAAGTTGAAGTGGTATAAACAGGAGACGAATGATGAAAAATTTAATAGTAGTATCAGCATTAATCCTGGGCTTTGCATCACCATCTTTTGCTGCGATGGAAGATGATCCTGTTTTAACAAAGCTAATGATTAACGAGTTTGAAGTCAGTGATGAAGTGGGTGATCCATTAATCCTGGATGCTCAAATGTGGATCGGTAAAGACCTGAATAAATTCTGGATTAAAACAGAAGTTGAACAGGTTGATGGTGAGACTGAAGAAACTGAAGTTCAGCTTTTGTACAGTCGTGCGATAGCACCGTATTGGGATCTGCAAATGGGTGTTCGTCATGATGATGCGGATGGACAGACCCAAGACTGGGCGGTAATTGGTTTAGAAGGACTGGCGCCATATTACTTTGAAGTAGATGCCGCTTTGTTTATCGGCGAATCCAATCAGGCAGCTATACGCTTGAATGCTGAATATGAATTCATGATAACGCAGAGACTGGTATTAAGCCCTGAGATTGAAGTGAATGTTTATGCAGAAGAGGATGATGTTCGCGGTATTGGGTCCGGTCTCGGTAATATAGAAACTGGTATACGCTTACGCTATGAAGTTAAACGTGAGTTTGCACCCTATATTGGCGTGACATGGAATAACAAGTTTTCAGGTACAGCTGACTTAGCCGAGGCAAACTCTGAGGAAACGAGTTCTTCTGCTTTCATCATTGGTTTGAAAGCCTGGTTCTAGAAGACTGAAAATACTAGAGGAATAACGACTCCAGGGATGGAGATAAACAAGATTATAAATTAAGAGATGACATAGGAAATTATAGTGAAATATAAAAAAATAATCCTGATCAGTTTTGCGGGGCTCTTGGCAGCTTGCACCGAACCGAATTCAAATGAAAATAAAACTGGGGTAGAGCCTGTAATACAAACGGCTTCAATTAATAAAGTGAAGAGAGTAAAAGACTTCGCTCAAATTACCAGAGGCGGCAAAGTATTTCAGAAAAACTGTATCTCGTGTCATGGTGCTAATGCAGAAGGTCAGTCAAATTGGAAACAAACCGATGCAAATGGAAAATATCCCGCGCCGCCTTTAAACGGAACAGGACATGCCTGGCATCATACAAATGCTGTAAACACTAATTCTATTAAAAATGGGACCATTCATCTAGGTGGTAGTATGCCCGCTTGGAAAGATAAATTATCGGATCAGGAAATAAGTGATGTGATCGCCTGGTTTCAATCAAAATGGACCGATAAGGTCTACTGGACATGGTATGAAAAAGTTGAAAAGTCAAAATAGAAAATGATTGAATTTCACTACTATATAAACAGGAATAATAAAGTGCGGTTAATAACAAATAATAAATTTAGAACACTACTGATAATGTTTATCTCATTGTTGATTCTAACCGGGCTATCTGGATGCGGCACGCTTCATTCTGGTGGTGGGCACAATCATTTTGCTTCAAATCATACGCCTAAAAAGACGAGTGCTAATCTAAACAGTGGTCAGTGTCATTCTTCAATTTTGTCATATATATTTAGTAACAAACCGCTGCTTGTGACTTCTAATAAAATTGAGTCATTACAGGCTGTAGAAGATTCTGATAAATCTGCTTCATTACACTGTCGTGATTCATTAAGTCTTAATTATAGAAACAATCACCTTGATCTTAGTTCTGATAGTAAAAGATATATTTTTACTTCACGAATTCGAGTATGAACTTAATAATTCATCACTCCAATAATAATTAACTGACTAAATAAATTTTTACTTTATACTCGATTAGGAAATAAAATGTTCGAAATTATCCCAAACTGGCATCCTCTGTTTGTTCACTTTACTGTGTCTTCATTAAGTCTGGCTACAATTTTTTACTGTTTGGCTTATGCTGTCAGAAACAAAGTATCGTATGAAAAAATAAAGATGTTTGCTGACTGGAACTTATGGTTAGGAAGCGGGTTTGCTATAGTAACGGCCATTGCTGGCTGGTTTGCCTATAATTCAGTAGCACATGACACTCCCTCTCATGAAGCAATGACGGATCATCGCAATTGGGCATTAGCAACATTAACCTTGTTTATGATAATGGCTATATGGGCATATTTCAGAAAGCGTTCAAATAAAGTACTGAATACAGGCTTTACAGCTATTGTACTGATCGCGTTTATCTTACTCGGATCAGCTGCCTGGAGAGGCGGTGAGGCTGTTTATCGGTATGGACTTGGTGTAATGTCTTTACCTAAGGTTGAAAAAGGAAATGATGGTCATAGCCACGAACATGCAGGGCTAGATGATCACGGCAAAATGAATCAAACCATGAAACTACCTATGAGTGAACATAGTAACGATATAGAAATGATCAAGAAAGAGAGTGATGATCATGGAAACCATAAGCATTAGAGGATAATAAGTATGAATCGTGATAACTTTGTATTGGATATTTCTAATATGAAATGCGCCGGCTGTATTGCTGCTATCGAAACAGCATTAAATAATCTTGGTGATGTTGACATTCTTTCTATAAATATTGAAGATCATAAGGCAGTGGTAAACTCACCACATTCTGTTAAGGATATTGTTAAAACGATAACTGAAGCTGGTTTTCCAGCTTCACAAATTAAATAGAAAAATCAGCCATGAAAATATATATTAAAAATATGGTGTGTGACCGATGTAGTCTTGCTGTTTCTTCATTACTTGATGAAATAGATTTAGTGCCGTTATCTATTGAGCTTGGTCAGGTTGATTTCGGTGACTATGAACTAACAAACCTGGAATTACATGAATTACAGTCAAGACTGAATGGGCTAGGATTTGAGTTATTAGATGATAAAAAAAGTCGTGTTATTGATAAAATAAAAACCTCTGTTATTGAATTGGTTCACAGACAAAACTCTATGATGAAAATTAAACTTTCAGATTATCTTAAATCTCAAGTGAACTATGACTACAATCATATAAGTTATATGTTTTCGAGTATCGAAGGAATTACTATAGAACAATATTTTATTAATCAGAAAATAGAGAAAGCAAAAGAATTACTTGTGTATGATGAAATAAATGCAACAGAGATAGCTCATCGATTAGGCTATAGTAGTTTGGCTCATCTAAGTGGGCAATTTAAGAAAATCACAGGAATGACTCCCAGTCAGTTTAAAAAATTAAATGATGCGCAATTACGAAAACCTTTGGATCAAGTCTAAAGACATATTTAGAGCTTAAATATGATTTTTATTAAAAGGGATTCTTATAAATTAGTCATAGGATTAATTCTGCTAGTCTTATTTATCGGATTATATGGTTATATTGAGTACTCTGACTTATCAAGGTATCTTTTAGATACACAGTCTTTACAGACAATAATTAATAGTATTGGATTTCTTGGGCCGCTTGTTATTGTTTTTTTTATTGCAGGGGCTGTAGTAATGAGTCCAATCCCCAGTGCACCGATAGCCATTGCTTCTGGTTATATTTATGGGCATAGTTGGGGGACTGTTTATGTCTTAATAGGGGCAGAGTTAGGTGCCATTATTGCCTTTTTTATAGCTCGATTACTAGGTTATGACGCCATTCAAAAGAAGTTTGGCAAACAACTCAATATCGGTTGGTTAAATTCAAGTAAATATTTGATGCTAACAGTTTGTGTTTCCCGTTTAATCCCCTTTATATCTTTTGATATTGTCAGCTATGCTGCTGGTTTAACCAAATTAAGTTATTTACAGTTTGCTATCGCAACACTGGTAGGAATTATCCCTGCAAGCTTTCTGTTAGCCCATATTGGTAGCGAAATGCTAGATAGCAATATCAATGAAATGATATTTACTATTCTACTGTTAGGGCTAATTACACTAAGCTCCGTTGTGGTTAGTTTTATATTTAATATAAAAAGAAGATCTTAAAAAGTGTCACTGTTAATTTTTTTAAAAAAATATTAATATAATTGGGTATAAAATATGAAAATACTATCTAATATCACAATGATATTTATCATCAGTATTAATGCTTCATTAGCAGCTGAGCCAAATTGGAATCAAGCAAAAGAAACACATGCTCGTGAAAAATCTATTGATGTTTATTTTAGTAAAACGTGTGGTTGCTGTAAAAAATGGATGAGTCATTTAAAGTTGCATGATTTCAAAGTTAATGAAAAGCCAGTGCCCTATATGCAATCAATCAAAAAGCAACATCGAATACCCGGTGAATATTCTTCCTGCCATACGGGATTAATAGGGGGCTATTTAATAGAAGGTCATGTACCTGCAGATGACATTAAGCGACTTCTTAAAGAAAAACCAAACATCAGAGGCTTATCAGTACCCGCTATGCCAGTTGGTACTCCTGGGATGGAACATGGTAATAAAAAAGATCCTTTTTATGTTATTACACTCCCGCATAAGGGTGAACCGGAAATTTTTCAGTCGTATGAGAAATACTAATTAACCATTGCCATTGCCATTGTCATTGTTCATTGATATTGGTGTAATTATTGGCTGAAGCCTTGTCTAGTTGTCTGGTAACGTTGGTAGAATATTGTGATCAGTGATTTAAAAGAGGAGTAGAGGGCTTTAGCATCTCGCCTTTGTTAATTCTGAGCTTTATATAATCTATTAAGGCTGTCCGTAGAGTAGAATCAATCAAAGGTAAATCGCGGGATTTTCCTCGATGTTTTTTAACAGATGTGTAAAATTATTCAGCTTTGACATTAGCTCCAGATTTTGCAAGCTATCGTGCAGCCTTATTGAAGTTGTCGATATCAAAGCCAATAGTTTTTCTCTAATATTTAGATTTGAGCCTTTCATTATAAATACCAAGATATTTAAGGAGTATCCTGTGGAAATATATAAAGTCTGGATGAGATTATTCATTATTATCGCAGCAAGTAATTTACCGGTTTCATTTGCCTCAAGTGAGGAAGTTTCACTTGGTAGTAAGCAGGCACCCGTCACTATAATTGAGTACGGTTCTTTAACATGTGATAACTGTTTATCCTTTCACAGGTATGTTTATCCTGAGTTAAAGAAACAATACATAGATACAGGGATAGTTCGTTTTATTTTTCGCCATTTCCCAACGGGTGGAGCAGCGGTATACGGGGCGCGTGCGGCTAACTGTGCGGGTGATAAATATTATGAAATGCTTGATAAACTTTTTTCCACTGTAGGTCAGTGGTTTCGTTCGGAGAACAGAGATGCCGTATTTGTAAAGTATGCAACATCACTCGGAGTGAATTCAGAAGCATTTGTTACATGTATTAGTAACAAAAAGCATTTAGATAACATATTGCTTCAACAGAAGGCAGCAAGGAAAGGTTTAGATGTCATCGCAACTCCAACCTTTTTCATAAATGGAAAAATGGTTCGTGGAAAAAGAAACTTTCTTGAAATGAAAGCGCTGATAAGTGAAGCGATTAACAAAGGTAACTAATGATTAGATATTTTTTAGTAGTATGGCTATTATGAGATCAGCATGCTAAGCGCATCAAGATTCCTGACAAGACGATAAAGTCAGGGACGCCGAAAAGCGGCACCCTTTGCTTAGACGTTATCTGACTTCTTTCGGCCAGATTGGCCTTGCAGTTAATCATGGAAGGCAACTGATGACTCAAAGAAGACATATTAGATATTTCAAAAGCGAGATGTTTTATGAGCTTTAACTCTTACCCCAAATGTCTCTGTGGATTGCTCATGGTAGAATTCCAATCATTGTTTCGTTGTTAACTACGGAGTACAACACAAATAAAATTAATATATATCTTGACCTAGAGTCAACTCCAAGGTGTATTGTCTAAACATCATAAGTTTCTTTGGTGTTATTGGAGTACTAATTATGGCGGTTAAGGTTGTAGTGTTTTCGTCCCCTGGGTGCAGTAAGTGTGATCATGCAAAAGAAGTATTACGCAAACTGGGCGAAGAACTTGGTGGAGATGGAATTCAGTGGCGAGAGGTGAATATTCTTGATGATATGGACTATGCAGTTGAACTGGGTGTTATGTCGACACCTTCAATTGCCATCAATGAAAAACTAGTTTTTAGCAGTTTGCCATCAGCTAAAAAATTACGTAGTGAACTAGAAAAACAACTTGATAATAATGAGAGGCTTTAGTAATGATTACTTTATTGTTATTGACGGCAACTTTGCTAGGGCTACTTGCTTTTTTTGAGCCATGTACCATTGCAATCCATACTTTATTTTCAGTTCGAGCTAATCAGGCATCTGATAAGAGCTGTTGTCAGAGTTTATTGATAGTCTGGTTGAGTCGAACCATTTTATTAGTCGCCATATTTACACTTGCTGTTTTCTTTATAGATGTGCCCAAATGGGGGGCGTATACACCCAGTATTATTCTGATGGTGATGGCAGTGCTATATTTGGCTTCACGGTTTATCTATATTCCAATACCTCATCTTGAATTCTTTAAGCTAATTCCCGGGGGTAAAAATTTACCATTTGCTGTTCAATTAGGTACCACATTACCGGCCTGTACTTTGCCACTGGTTATTGTTACTGGCGGCATGGCAGTAAGTGTTGGTTCGATCGGGTTTGCGGTACTTGCTGGTACTCTGTTTGCAACACTGTTTACCTTGCCGATGATTATTGCATCGTTCAAAGGTGTTGATGATGATGCAAGACAGCTATTAAACCGTACCGCTAAAGGCAGCCCGTATTTAACCGCCGTACTGTTATTTGGCACTGCGTTATTCTTACTGATTCCTGCATTAGATATTAATGCCGCCATGTTTAAAGAAGCGCTACATACTACAAGCTGGGCCGGCATTGGCATCGCTTTTCTGGCTGGATTTGTTTTTAGTTTTAACCCGGTGTCTTTTGCTTCGGTGCCGGTGATGCTGGCTTATGTGACCAAAGCACATGAAGAACGCCGCGCACTTTATATGGGCGGCGCATTTGTCGCTGGTATGATTGTGACTCATGTGGCACTCGGTGTGATTGCAGCACTGGGTGGCGAATGGGTGAAAGATATCATGGGTCGCCACTGGGGGTTGCTATTAGGGCCTTTACTCATTGTTATGGGCTTGATGTGGGCAGGCTGGCTTAACATTCGACTACCGTGGATGGGTGTAAGAGGGCGTAAGGTAACTAGTCTGTGGGGAGCATTTTTACTCGGTATTCCATTTTCAGTCGCTGTGTGCCCTTTCTGTACACCGGCGTTAATGGTGGCATTAACAGCCAGCGCTGCCATTGGTTCAGTATGGTTTGGTTTTGCTTTGTTATTCTCTTTTGCAGTTGGTCGTAGTATCCCGGTTATATTGGGTGTCTGGAGTATGGGTTGGTTAGAATCATTAAAAGCACTATCAAAACATCAGAAATATCTCGAGATTATTGCTGGAATTACTTTGATTATTATTGGTTTATATCTATTGAATGAATACTTTTTTATTATTGAGTATTAATCAGTTCGCATAATACCAGGTGTGTAATCTGCACCTGGTATCTGAACATAATTATTTTTCAGGTCATAGACGATGAGCAATATCTACAGAATAGGTGATATCACTAAGCAGTTAAATTTAACTGCTGATACCTTACGTTATTATGAAAAAATCGATTTGCTCAAGAATATTTCAAGAACAGCATCAGGTATGCGAGAATATAATGATAAAGATATTTCACGCCTAAAATTTATTAAACGTGCACAACGTATGAATTTCAGTCTTGATGAAATAAGAGATTTACTCAGTATGCGCGATAATCCGCAACATGCTAAAAAAGAAGTGAGACAATTAACAAGTAACAAACTTACAGATGTTGAACATCAGCTGGCTGATCTTACGACTCTGCGCAATGAATTAAAATTACTACTTAATTTATGTTTTGGTAGTGAGGACGGCTGCCCGATCATTGAAGGGATCGATGCCGATGCTAATCAAAATAAATAAAAATAATTCTTAATATTTGTGTTCTTAATATATAGCAAGATATCTGCTTAGATTCTAATGAGTTAATAATGTTTAAGATGATTTATTTCTAGTTAAAACCGATGTATCTAACATAAACAACCTACAAATATTTTATAAATCTACCTGTGTACAGGGTTGATAATAGGCGGTTTAAATAGATATATATGGGATCTTAATATATCGACTATACTTAAAAAATGGTATTGTATCTAAGCAGTCGCTACGAAGACTTTATGATCTTTGGCTGGGAAATTGAAAATTGAATATTAATATTTATATCTATATCTTATTATTAATGGGTATGTTGTGAGACCACTGATTTTTATTATACTAGCATTCTTATCTTCTAAAGCATTTGCAGAGTTTTCACAGATTATTTGTGAAATTCCAAATAAAAACAGTGAAACATGTCCTTATTCTGTCCAGACAATGTTTAGATTTGATAAAGAACTTTTGAATACGCCAGTTTGGAGGACTATTTCTGGTTCAACCGATTACTGTTCCCAAGATGCTAATAAAATTTTTAAAAAAGGGCACGACAAAGTTTATACTCATCATATGAAAGTGACAGCTAAGACAGTTGTTTTTACAGATGATTATCAATCATATTTGATCATGGATAGAAAGACACTTAGGGCGGGCTTTTCGCAGTCTAGTGATGCCTCATTGGCTCAAGAGGCTTTAACCTATAAGTGTGTTATTAAATAATAGTATGACTGGATTCAATATTAACATTGGCTGGATACTTATACTGGTAACGCTTTCACTAGTTGGGCTGGTATATTACAAAATAAAGCAGAAGCACATTAAAATTGAAAACAGGATTACATCTTTACTAGAGACAGATACTCTTGAATTAGAAGGTGTATCAATTGCTTTAGCTAATCTACACGATGGAGATAACATGCAAGCACTAATAAATTTAAAGAGTGCTTCTTTGAATGCCTCCGAAAGAAAAGATCTAAAGGGTGCCATAGCGGAACTTGAAGTAGTAATGCGCATAAAACGATGATTTGTTGCAATATTAATTTATAAATTGAACCATTTACTGCTCATAAAGCCTTTATATTACTTAAATTGAAAAACTTAGATATTTGTGACATAGTTAAAACATGAAATCGCCATTTCTCATTTTTTTTATTGTATTTAATCTGCTGACCGCTAATTTGGCGGTTGCATATAATATGCATGATGAGCAAATTGGCGATTCACACCTTGTCCAGAGTTCAGATGATTCAATCTTAGCAAGTTGTATTGATGAATCCGCTTGTGATCATCATTGTCATTTTTCTTCTCATATGACTGGTTTTATTTCTAATACCGTTTCCTTTGCACCAAACAATATCCCAATATTCTATGATCTTGAAGGTGTTCAGCTCTATTCTACTCTTCTTGATCAACCCATACGCCCACCTCTAGCCTGATTTTATAATTTCTATTTGATGTAGTGGTGAATAAATCATCACTCGACTTTAGTTTTATATTTTTAATCAGGAAATTACATGAATTATTTACACCCACGGCTGTATATAGTCTGGTGCATTATGCTCAGTTCTATTGGCTTAACAGTTAATGTTTATGCAGATGGAGATGCGATTAACATTAATCAGGAATCGCTAAACTCACAAAACCAAATGACTTTGTCATCTGCGATAAAACTGACATTACAACAGAACCCGCAATTGCATCAATTTGAATTTTCTCGTCTGCGATTAGGTGCTGAAAGTGAGATTTCAGCTTTAAAGCCCGCATACCAGTTAGGAATGGATTTGGAGAATGTCGCTGGTACTGGTGAGGCAAAGGGTACGGATAGTGCTGAATGGACGGTTTCATTATCATCAACAATAGAACTCGGTGATAAACAACAATCACGAATATTTGCCAGTGATGCTGGACTGGAAAAGCTGGAATTTGAGCAACAAGCTCAAACACTGGATGTGTTGGGTGAGATGACGCGTTCCTTTATACAGTTGCTTTCTACGCAGCATGAGCAGATATTAGCCGATGAAGCTATCTCGCTTTCTAAAACATTATTTATGACGGTACAAAAACGCGCGCAGCAGGGCGCTGTATCAGATGCTGAAGTAATGAGAGCCCGTGCAAATCATGTTCAATCGCAAATAAAAAAACAAGTATTGCAACGGCGCATGCAACGTGAAAAAGTTTCACTTGCTCGTTTCTGGGGTACAGTAGACCCAGGCTTTATCGAGGCTGTAGGTAATCTATATTATTTTGGGAAAAGCAAAACGTTTCAGTCACTTTATAGTGAAGTGAAACATTCTCCGGCAATTAATGTCCTTGCTAGTGAAAGTCGTTTAAAAGAAGCGGAAATTAAATTGGCTAAATCTCAAAATAGCACTGATTTAGAATGGCAAGTTGGCTTCAGGCGTTTTGAGTCCAGTGGTGATACTGGCTTAACATTGGGTTTATCGATACCACTGTTTTCACAGAGCCGCAACTCAGGTGCAGTCTCTGCAGCAATGGCTGATAGAGACGCGATTGAATTACGCCGTACAGAAAACTTGTTATTACTGCATGAACAATTATTTACTGCTTATTCACAACGACAACAATTCGTAGACATTCACAAGCAGCTGAATCAACAGGTAATTCCCGAACTAGAAAAAGCGCTCAAACTAACTCACAAAGCTTACGAACATGGCCGTCTGACTTATCAAGACTGGGCATCAGCACAACAGGAATTGCTCGATGCCAGGCGTCAGCAGATAGATGCTGCAAAAAACGCTTTGCTTAATCAGTCTGTGATCGAACAACTCACAGCTGTATCTCTTACAAATACACATTAATTGACTGCATTTGCAGTGGATTAACGAAAGGATTTAAACATGAAAAAGAAACAATTTTATACCTTACTTTGTGCAGTAAGCCTGTATACCGGTTTAGCTCAAGCGAACGCTAATTCAGCTGAATCACATGACCACAATAGCGAACATACTAGTGAGGAGAAGTACGGCCATGATGAAGGTGGTCACGAAAATGAAAAAGAAGGTCATGATGACCATGAAGAAGAGCAGGTGACACGTATCTCCGAAGAAATGGCAGTTAATGTCGGTATAAAAACGGCTGCCCCTCAATCTCAGACATTACATCAAAATATTATTGTTTACGGCAGTCTTGTAACTGACCCAGAGCAATTAAGTCATGTTCGTGCGCGTTACTCGGGTTTGATTAAAGAGGTTAAAATCAATATTGGTGATCGTCTTAAGAAAGGAGACTTGCTCGCACGAGTTGAATCCAATGAAAGTTTAAAAATTTATAAAGTTGTAGCACCTATCTCTGGCACTGTTATTCAACGTCACGCCAATACAGGTGAAATTACACGTGATCAGGTACTTTTTTCCATCGCTAATTTCGATACGTTATGGGCTGAGTTTAGAGTTTACCCGGCACAGCAATTTCGCGTTAAAAAAGGTCAAAATGTCTCGGTTAATGTTGAAGGGAAAACATTTAATGGCCGAATTGCACATGTTATTCCTGCACTAGACAAACCGTTTCAATTAGCACGAGTTAAATTTACCAACCCTAATAATTATCTTTCACCGGGCTTTTTACTGGAAGGGAATATCACGGTTGGAAAATTTAATGTAAAACTGGCGGTTGAAAAAAATGCATTGCAACGCATGGGCGAACAAAGTGGTGTTTTTGTAAAAGAAGAAAACGAATATCATTTTACACCATTAATGACAGGGCGTAGCGATGATCATTATGTCGAAGTGTTATCGGGACTGAACCATCAGCAACGCTATGTTAGTAAAAATAGCTACTTGATCAAAGCCGACATCGAAAAATCAGAAGCCGAGCACGAGGACTAGGAGAGCATTATGATTGAATCAATTTTGCGCCTTTCTATTGCAAGGCGATATTTATTTCTTAGTCTGATTCTGGTGATTACCGGCATTGGTGTTTGGAGTTATCAACATTTACCGATTGATGCAGTACCTGACATCACAAATGTTCAAGTACAAATTAATACAGCGGCACCAGGTTATTCACCGTTGGAGTCAGAACAGCGTATTACTTACCCGGTAGAAACGGCGCTTTATGGTTTACCAAACTTGTCTTATACACGTTCATTGTCACGTTATGGTTTATCACAAGTGACGGTAGTATTTGAAGAAGGTACGGATATTTATTTTGCCCGTAACCTGATTAATACACGCCTTGGTGCGATTAAAAGTTTGTTGCCAGCTGGGTTAGAACCTGAAATGGGGCCAATTTCAACCGGGCTCGGTGAAATTTTTATGTACACGGTGCGCGCAGAAGTAGGAGCCACTCAGAACAATGGTAAAGCCTATGATTCAACCGCACTGCGTGAAATTCAGGACTGGATTATCAAACCACAACTTTCTCAAGTTAAAGGTGTGGTTGAGGTCAACAGTATCGGCGGTTACAACAAGCAGTACCATGTGCAACCCGACCCGAAAAAGCTGTTGTATTATCAAGTAAGTATTGAAGATTTAGTACAGGCGTTGCAGGTTAATAATGATAACCGTGGTGCAGGTTATATCGAACGTAATGGTCAGCAATTGCTAGTACGTTCACCTGGCCAGCTGGCAACAATCGAAGACATTGGCAATGTCATCATCACAGAGAAAGATAGCATACCGATAAAAATCAGTGATGTCGCTGAAGTTGCAATTGGTAAAGAATTGCGTACCGGTGCTGCAACTCAAGATGGCGTTGAAACAGTGCTGGGTACTGCGATGATGTTAATCGGTGCCAACTCACGCACTGTTGCGCTTGATGTGGCAAAAAAGCTTGATGATGTTAAAGCATCATTACCCGATGGAATTATCGCGGAAGCGGTTTATGACCGAACGGCTTTAGTTGATAAAGCGATCGCCACGGTGAGTAAAAACCTACTTGAAGGAGCGTTACTAGTTGTTGTTGTTTTATTTTTATTGCTTGGTAATCTGCGAGCAGCATTAATTACCGCAGCAATTATTCCATTATCAATGTTGATGACTATCACCGGCATGGTGAAAGCTGGTGTCTCGGCTAACCTTATGAGTTTAGGTGCGCTGGACTTCGGCCTTATTGTCGATGGCGCTGTCATCATCGTTGAAAATGCAGTGAGACGACTCGGGCACGCACAACACAATGGCTCAACACTGTCGTTAAAAGAACGACTTGATGTGGTTTATAGCGCAACTTCTGAAGTGATACGTCCAAGCCTGTTTGGTGTCGCTATCATCACGGTTGTGTATATCCCCATTTTCACTCTTACGGGAGTCGAAGGAAAAATGTTCCATCCGATGGCGGCTACTGTAGTGATGGCTTTAATATCATCAATGATTTTATCGCTCACCATTGTACCAGCAGCTGTTGCCGTTTTTATGCATGGCAAAATCAGTGAAAAAGAAAGTGCCATTATTACTTCGAGCAAAAACGTATATAAACCGCTATTGTTATTAGCATTAAAGTTCCGTTGGGCTGTGATGGGTTTTGCTGGTTTACTGGTCGTGTTAAGCGTGTGGTTAGCTTCGACACTGGGTTCTGAATTTGTGCCACAATTAAATGAAGGTGACATAGCACTGCATGCAATGCGTATACCTGGCACTGGTTTAGAACAATCAGTGGAGATGCAGGAGATTCTGGAAAAACGGATCAAATCTTTTGCTGAAGTCGATAAGGTGTTTGCTCGAATTGGTACACCTGAAATTGCCACCGATCCTATGCCGCCGAATGTCGCGGATAATTTTGTGATTTTAAAACCGCGTAGTGAATGGCCTGATCCTGATAAAACGAAGGCAGAGTTGGTCAGTGAAATTGAAGAGTCACTAGAACAATTACCGGGTAATAATTACGAGTTTACCCAGCCGATTCAAATGCGATTTAATGAACTGATTTCAGGTGTTCGTGCGGATCTCGGCATTAAAGTGTTTGGAGATGATCTTGACCAACTGGTTATTACTTCAAATGATATTCTAAAAGTTCTCAGTCAGGTTTCAGGAGCTGCCGATGCTCGCGTTGAGCAGGTTACAGGTCTACCGTCGTTATCTGTTATTCCTGATCGAACTGCATTGGGTCGCTATGGGCTTAACGTCGTGCAATTACAAGACTGGGTATCTGCCGCTATTGGTGGTGAGTCGGCTGGTATTTTATATGAAGGTGATCGTCGCTTTGAGCTGGTAGTGCGTCTACCTGAAACCTTGAGACGCAATGTTGAAAAGCTGGCCTTTTTACCGGTGCCTTTACCAAATGGCGAATATGTGCCGCTTGAAGAAATAGCCACGCTCGATATTTCACCGTCGCCCGCGCAAATCAGCCGTGAAAACGGGAAACGTCGCGTGGTGGTAACTGCCAATGTACGTGGTCGTGATCTTGGTGGTTTTGTTAAAGAGGTAAAATCACAAATAGCAGAAAAAGTAGATTTACCTGCCGGTTATTGGCTGAGTTATGGTGGTACGTTCGAACAATTGGAGTCTGCCAGCCAACGTCTGTCGGTTGTTGTTCCGATTACCCTGTTTATAATTTTAGGTATTCTGGTGATGGCTTTTGCATCATTAAAAGATGCACTCATTATCTTCAGTGGTGTCCCGTTAGCATTAACGGGTGGGGTGTTGGCCTTATATTTACGCGGTATGCCTTTATCTATTTCGGCTGGCGTTGGCTTTATTGCGCTATCGGGTGTGGCAGTACTGAATGGACTCGTCATGGTCGCTTTTATTCGAGAGCTTTGGAAAGATAATGGTGATCTTGTTGTCGCCATTGTTGAAGGGGCTTTAACACGATTACGTCCTGTACTAATGACGGCCTTGGTCGCCAGCCTTGGCTTTATACCAATGGCATTAAATACAGGAACAGGAGCTGAAGTCCAACGACCTTTAGCCACCGTCGTTATAGGTGGCATCATCTCATCAACCATATTGACGTTGTTGGTACTACCTGTGTTGTACCAATGGTTGCATGGTGATCGTTCACGTTAAGTCATTAGTTTGGTACGAGCGCAGCGAATTATCGCTGTGCACTTAATGTAAGACAAGAGAGGGTATTTACTCTCACTATAAAGCATACTTAGGTGGCCTCATGGTTAGGCAAGGTATTATCCGAGATAATTCTATAACTATAAGGCTTCATTTCTAAAGTGCGTTATCAGTCATTACACTCATAATGGAGAAATATATTATGATTATTAACATCAGAAGAAATTTAAAATTCTTAATTCTTGCGCTGGGTTTTCTGGTCACTCCGTTGATGGCTTTTGCATTTGATGCGAATCATCACAACCATGGGGTTAAAGTTGAAACCATGGACTCAAATGAAGCTTACCTTACAAAAATCCATGCTCAAAACACAGAGACAGGTGTCGAGATTGTAGGCACTTTAAAACGTAAAGGTCATAAAAATCGTAGATTACATGGCTACATTATTATTGAAGTAGTCAGTAAAGACGGCACAATGATAGATACAAAAACTCTAAAGCTTAATAACAAGTCAGGTCCAGCAAAACATGATCATTATCGAAAGTTTTCAACGACCATGATGTCTCCAAAGATCAATAAGTTTCATGTAAGAATTAGACATAGCATTCTCAATCTTAATGAGTAAAGATCTCATATTCTTAGGACACTTAAAGGATAAATATTTATACGATATAGATATTGAATAATATACTTGATATGCTTTGAAAAAAGGCATATCAAGTTGTCATATAAATCGACTTAGGTTATATGGTTTGAATTTATTTATATTTCAGTATTATTAAAGTAAACATATCATCATGCAATTACCATCTAAATATATTTTGGATAGAGAAAGTATAAAACAAAATACTTATAGGCTTGTCTGCCTATTCTATGCAAACAAGGAAATATCAAGAAATACTGACCCTGGAAACAGAAATAGTGGAATTGCAAAACTAGAAGATAGTTTTTTCTTTTCTGAATTCAGTCGTTTATTGATAGAAATCGCAATATCAATACGTGTCTTAGATGACCAAATGATGTCACTTAGTGAAGAGTCCACTATTAAGAAAAATTATTTAGATGCAAAAACTGAGGTAAATAATAGCTATAATTGCATGATGTTCGATGAAATGAACTTGAGAGAAGTTTGTAATAAAATTATCCATGCTGACGTTGTCGAGCCGCATCTCCAAGAAGTGGAAAATGATGGGCATGATATAGACAATATTAATTGGCTAGGTTGGTCAGAATCTGTCGAACAGTCTGGAGAAGATGTGATTCCAGAACCAGAACCTATTAAATGGATGTTTTTAACAAATAATGTTCGGCTTGGTGGGAAAAATAGAGGTCAGCAGTGGTGGCATTTACTTGAAATTCCACTTTTTGTTGAAGCCATTAGTGAGTTACTAGCCTAGCTTTCAAATAAAGTAATTATATTTATTCATAACAACGAAGAGGTCGAACATAAAAACTATGGCTAGTACATTAGTCACAACAAGCGGCTTATTAGATAAATCAGTAAATGGATTACTTGATGATTTTGGAGCGGGTAATTCTGCTCCAGGCTCAGGGAGTGCTGCTGCACTGATGGGGATTCTTTCTGGAAAACTAATTATTACTGTATGTAGTTTGAGCCTTAAAAAGGCCTCCCAAGAGAAAATGAGCATTGACGACGGGACTTTAAAATCAACTCAGTTGAAATTTATACCTTTTGAAAATCAATACCAATATATCATTGACGACATACAAAATAATATCGAACCTGAACTCAAGTACTTATTTGAAGAAGATTCAAAAGAATTTGAGAAAGTGGTACAGCTTAGAAAGCAACGAAATCAAGCTGAAAAAGACGGAGACAAATCCTCTCAGTCAAAATTCAATAAAGAATCATTAGATAAACTACAGCATGTAACAGAATTCGTTTTCAGAATATCAGACCAATGCTTTAAGCTTATAGATCACGGTAACTTTATTTTTGATAGTGCTTATACGGCTGTTCGAGGTGATTCTGGTGCTGCAATTAGTGCTGCTATTGCAGGTGTAACATCCTCAATATTTATCATTAATTTAAATTTGGTCGCTCTAAGCCGTAGAAACTGGTCTAAAGAACAAAAGAAAGCGTGTGATGAGATCTACGAAAAACTTCAAAGAAAACAGATTGAGGCTTTTACCAGAGTAGGAGCCTTGAGTGCAGAAGTGGTGGAAACAATGCAGTTTAATATCGATGACGTTTAAAAAAAACATATACAGCTACAAACAATAAGAAATGCTAGAAAGTCATTCAAACAATTGTAAAGTGCATGAGTGACAATAAAGATAAAATTTCTCTTTAATTAAAAAATGATTATTTTCTGTGTCGCTAATCTAATCATATCTGAATTTTTTATAGATTTACCACTCCGTCTGATCTCATCACTTTCACCAATTATCTCAATTTCTTTATATTGTAGTAATGTCGTAAGTGCTTCTCTATATAATTCATCATCTGCAGGAGTGTTGTTACACGTCACGGTAAAAAATTCTGAATAATTAATACCTTGTTTGTATTGTGATAATTTACTAGGTATATCGATAACGAGGGCATCGTGCGTTAACTGTCTTGCATTGTTATCAAACATAAACCCTAAAGAGAGTTGATCCTTGAGTGTTGCATCATTCGCAGGATCATATCCCAACATATTCAATCCGGCTTTACCATAATGTTGAAAATGGTTATTCATTTTCCAATGTAGTCTTGTCATTTCATCTTGTGCTCTTGGGTGCATTGATAAATGTACAAGCCAATAAGCTCGGTTGCTTTTTCTGGATATAATGAAAAATGGTGTGAAAAATCGGGCTCCACTTTGTGATTTTATGGCATTAACAAGCTGAGTTTCTATAACATAGCGCCACATAGGATTGTCTTCTTTTGCCTCAATTAATTCGTCAACATCTAACACTTCGTGTAACCCAATACTTTCAATAATTTTCTTGTATTGCTCATAGCTTTCATCACTGATGAAATTTATGAGGGAATCAGTAGCAAATGTCAGAATAACTTCAGCATTATTAAAGTTATTAAAAATATTTTTTATTTGAGAGAAGGAAACATCGCTGTAACCATATTGATCAAGTAAAAAGATGCAGCGTTGAGACCTGGGCATATTTTTTGTTGCGCAGATAATTTTATCTAATTGTAGATTGAACGGATCATTAATCAAATGAACCGTTTTATCAACGAGATTTTTAAATTCGGACTCTTTCAAAGTGGCCTGTAAATAGGCGGAATTCGCTTTAGACTTATCAATAAAGTAGTAATTTGTATTGATTTTTAATGTGTTACGAATACCATGTTCTTTGCGTGTTACATTAACCTGTATTTCTGCTTCTTTAATGGTATTAAGCAGTATCAGAGGTGAGCCATGTATTATTTCACCTGATTTATAATGGGTATATAAACCACCACCGGAAAAACCATCAACCAATGTTAGGTTGAGTTGTTCAATGACAGGTCTTTTACATAGAATTTGAACATAATTAGATAGGTACTCACGTAAAACATCATGTTTGGCTAAACTATGAGCCTCAATGGTAGGAGGCGGACTACCTAACTCCCATTCATATCCAATCTTAGGCATGATCAATCCTTTATCTGTTCTTTTGAAGAACTATTTTATTGTATTTATAATTTTACTAATTATTAATAAAACTAAATCACACTGTGCCAAAAAGTATACATATTAGACTAGTTAAATCTCAGTTGAGTCCCATCCGGGAAACTACCTTTTCTTTTTCTCGTATTTTCATTTATTTGAATTAGCCCTTGTTTTTCCATTTCTCTGAGGGCTTTGGTTTTAACATGACTACTATGAAATCCAGTCTTATCAGATTTAACAAAATTCAATACGTCCTTGATGAATACCCAGCCTTTGTTTTTAAATTCTTTACTTAATTGTTCAATAAGTGGCTTAAAGTTGGCTGAAGTAAGATCAAGTGAGAATTGCTCTTCATTAACTCCATAAAAGGCAAAATCGCCAAAAGGAGCGACTTTCCATATGGCTTGTTTCATTTTATCGCAGCCTGTTAGGCTCTTGGTGCCAAAGAATATGGCATAAACCAGGCGCTTTCCCTCATAGAGTTCAAAGTGTACAACGTATGTAGCACCTGCTTTTCTCAGCTGAGTTTTATATAAATCAAAGAAATATTTTTTTCTATCTAAAGCGCTCTTAATCTCAATAGCCTGTCGCCATTCCTTACACCCATATAACTCATCTAAATACCCTTCGAAGTTATCATGTTCTTTAAAACGATTTATCCATTCATACATGAACGATATATATACTTCGCTATTCCGATTGTTTAAGATTCGTTTAATAATCGACATAGGTGTATCTTTCACCCCAAAGGGGTCTATCATTGCCAGACAAGGAGCGAGTTGTTTATTTTGTTTATCAATATCATCAAGTACGGCCACCATCGACTCATTAAATTCACCTTCGACGGTATGAATGTTAAAACGTCCTGGTAAATCAGGCTTCATGTCATCTATTAGACTTGATAAATAATTCTTTCGTTTGCTGTCCTTCTCGATAAAGTAAAAAACAATTTCGAATTCAGATCGTTTAAGATTCTCATGATCTTTAAAGGTATTAATAGCAATAAGGGGAGAGCCAGATTCACCATGTTCATAGATACCTGGTCCTGAAAACCCATCAATGAATAAGATACGCTGATTCCAACTGGATATGATAGGTAACCAAGCATTTAGATAGTTTTCCAAAACTAAGTGTTTACCTTGAGAGTGAGGGTCTAACTTCCAAAGTGTTTTACGTGGCGTGGCCATAAGTTAACCTTTTTTATATTTGACTATATATGAATTGGCAGTTCATTCCACGTTTTACCTTTAAAGGTACGTCCATTTTCTTGTTTGGCGCGTTTTTTACCATCGGCCCCCCATCCACCCCATTGCTTAAAGAAAAACGCCACGTTTTGTTGATGACATTGCTTCTGGATTGCATCAACCCATTCAGACTTCATTGGCCTCGCTTTAGGTCCTGATTCACCACCTACAATAACCCAATGTATGTCGTTTAGGTTAATAGCATCTAAATTTTCCAGAAGTGGTTCTACTGATAAAAAGCGAACCGTTGCGTTGATGCGACGTAATTCATCAATTCTTGGTACACCATACATATTATCTTCAACTGATACACCTAGCCAGGCATTGTGCGGAGCACGACGTGTTTCAAAATAATCGGCCATACGTGAAGCACGTTTGGTTAATATTTGATAAGTATGCTGTGGCGTTAAAGCAATGGTTTCCATGATTTTATCAATAAAAGAATAGGGAACCTCTTCATGAAATAAGTCGCTCATTGAATTCACGAAGTATGTAGTTGGTTTTTTGCGTTTAAGAGGCTGAGTAATTCGATCAGCCATCAATGAAATCTCGAAACCATTTTGATAGCCGTTGGCTTTCATTGCGGTCAGTCTTTTTGCCATGGTCTCGGCATAGCAGTGTTTGCATCCTGGCGATATTTTTGTACAGCCCGTTACAGGATTCCAGGTTTGTTCAGTCCATTCAATTTTAGTTTTTGTGCTCATTTTCCTTACTCCGTAATTGTGCCTGTAGACTGGCTATCGAGGAGGAGAGTTCATTAAATCTTTTGACTCCGGCGATCGCTTCTTCTTTTAATGTATCATTCTCTAATTGTAGTTTAGTCATGATATCAAGGGATTGAGATAATTGCGTCTGCTGAGATTCCAACTGTTTTTCATGCGTGATTTTAAGGTGCTCACTTTGCTGAGACGTCTGATGTAATTGATCTTCCAGTTTGCGGCACTCAGCTTCGGCTTGTGAGTGATCACGCTTAGTTTGATTATGACGCTCATTTAATTCATTGGCAGATTGCTGATACTTTTGTTCAGTCTTTTCATGCATTGAGACTATTTGGCGCAAATCATCAATCTCTTTCAGTAACCGATTTTCAGTTTGTAGGCTTCTTTCGTGTTCATCGACCCTATGCTGCTGATGCGCCTGAAGAATATTCTTTAATTGCGTATCATATTGGGATTGCTGTACCTGCATTAGTTCAAGAAGACGTGCTACTTCTTCATGAGATTTCTGTAATTCATTAGTCGTAGTCGTGGCCTGACCCTGCAATGTCAGCAATGCTTCCTTTGTCTTTGATAACTCTGCTTTTATAGCGGTCAGTTCTTGCGTCAAATCTGACACTTCTGCTGATTTTTCTTCGAGGGCTGTTAAGGCGGCCTGTTTTTTAGTTTCAGCTTGCACAACCTTCTCGTCTAACTCTTCACGAAACGACTGGTAATTTGTCTCTGCACGCGCAACAGCTGTACTCCAGAACTCATCAAGTGGGCTCATGAGATCATCTGGAACGGATGATGGAAGAGAAGGGGAGTTGGATTCTGAAAAACTCGTTTGCCAGCTTTTCAAGTGTTTACTAATCGTTGAGTTACTGCCAGTACCCAGTTCTACGCGTACACGCTGTACAGAAGGATGGATACCTTGACTAAAGAGTTTACGAGCGACTTTTTCTACGTCGGGATATTCAATACCTGGGCGAGCCATACACTACCTCATTGAAACGTTAATCTGCCAAATATTCTGAATTATATCATACTTTACACTATTACGTAACATGTATAAAATAACATGATACTATACGGAAATTCATGATTATGTCTCTAATCATGAATTAGTGTAAAATAGACAGGAGAGTTCTTACAGGAGGCCTATCACGTGATTTATCAGGAAAAAATGATCATACCTTTACAGGCGATTGAGTATTTCAAGCCTCCTGAAGAGCTTAATGGGCAATATGGCCGCAATCGGTCCGACACGAAACAAAAACTGATCGATGCCGATACTGATCTGGATGCTATTCATAGTTGGCTCAATGAATTTATTGACTCGCCACAAACCTATCGTAATTACAGAAAAGAAGCAGAACGATTGTTGTTATGGTCACTGATAGAGCGTGAGAAACCATTTTCTAGTCTTAATAGGGATGATTTTTTGGCCTATGAGCATTTTATTAGCGATCCACAGCCAAAGAGCCGATGGTGTGGGCCACGGGTGGCAAGAAATAAAGAAACTTGGAAGCCCTTTATAGGCTCACTTAAGGCATCCAGTCAGCACCAGGCACTTATTATCTGCCAAGCACTTTTGAGTTATCTCGTTGAAGCTGGTTATTTGGCTGCAAATCCACTCGTTCTACGTCGTCGAAAGCGAAAAACTCCAGTTAGTCAGGAGAGTACTGAACGGTTTCTAGAGCAGAGCTTGTGGCAATATCTCCTGGATTTTATTGATACCTTACCCAAACACACATCTCGTGAAATCGCACACTATGAGCGTAACCGGTACCTATTCTCTTTACTCTATCTACTTGGACCCAGGGTTAGTGAAGTGGCGAACCATACAATGGGTAGTTTTATTGAACAAAGAGGCAGATGGTGGTGGCGCGTGACAGGTAAAGGCGATAAAACTGTAAAAATCCCTGTAAATGACGATATGCTAGAAGCACTTTCACGTTATCGACAATATTATGGTTTCTCTGCACGTCCAAATCCAGATGAAAAGATACCTTTAATTATGAGTATAAAAGGTTCAGGTTCTATTACTGCGAATATGATATACAGAATTGTTAAACAAACGGTTAATGCTGCATCAGATGAATTGCAACATAGGGATCCAATAAATGCTGAAAAGTTAAAACAAGCATCTACACACTGGTTTCGTCATACTGCCATTACACACCAGGCTGATGCTGGTATTGAGTTGCGCTACTTAAATAAAAGCGCCCGTCATGAAAAAATCGATACTACAGCCGGTTATTTGCATGCTGATGAAGAGCAATGGCATAACGCTATGCAAAAACACAACCTTAACTATAAAATAAAATAATAGTATTTATAATATTATTTTTTCGATCATCTAAATTTATTTCTATAATTAAAAATTCTTGTATTGACAAGAAAAATATTAGAATTATGCTAACAGATCCCTTATATAAGGTGTAAGGAGATTTGTGCCTTGCCTTTGCAGAATCCTCATTCAGATCCAGTGGAACCGATTCCAATTCCACCTCATCGTCAAAAAATCACTAACTTGTTTACTGATTACAGTGTCAAGGCAGAACAATTTTTACAATTCGAAAGTGACTGGGAATATCGTTTTTTTATTCTATGTGAATGCAACCCAGAAGTTAAGCAACTTTGTTCTAAACCTCTAAATATCAACACTAGAATAAAACAAAAGAAAGTTAATAAAACATTTGATATGTGGTGTTGCTGGGATGATGGATATCGAGAGTATATTGATGTTAAACCGAATAGGCAGTGTATCGAATACAAAAGTGGAGCGCTATTACCAGCAGAGTGGGACCTAATTGAAGAATGGGCAAATCAGTTTAATCCTATAGTTAATATACGTCACATCAGTGACGCATATATAAATGCTAATGCAAAGTTTATTATCAATTGGTTAGATTTATATCCTGTCATAAAATCGAATAAAGGGTATGAATTCAATCAAATAAAGCAAAAAATACAAATTTATCTAAATGATTATGAAAAACTTAAAATTGGAGAACTTTTTAAAAAATTATCACATGATAATTCTGAAGAAATAATTTACGCCGTTATCAATATGTTGTATCGAGGCGACTGCTATGCTGATCTTAATAAGTATGAATTTGATCTCAATCTGGTCTTAAGCAATGGCTAAGCGAAATTTATTATCAAAGCTAAAAGTTAGGACAGAAGATATTAATGTGCAAGGATGGATCGAGCCTAACATCAATGCGTTGTCGAAAGATGATATTACAAAGTATCAAAATAGAAAGCGAGCAATCTTAGATTATTTAACTAAACCTGATAAAACATTAAAAGATATTAGTAAAGAGACAGGAATAATAGAACCTGAAATTTATCGATATTTAAAACGATGTTTGAGTTTCCAACAAAATGGTGATGTATATGGTTTCAATGCGCTTTTACCCTATATACATATATATGATTATACGAGAACTGATACATCCGATTCAGGAAATGCCGGAAAGTTAAAACAACTTTTTACCGAATTACCAGATGTTGAACAATATGTAACTAATTTATTTTTAGGAAGGAGAGAGAAGGATAATCGTGTAAGAGAGCCTGAAATGGCATTCATTGATATCCATGAATGCTTTAAAAACAAGCTTACTCAATTAGGAAAAACTGATAATGATTATCCTCTAAATACTAAAACAAAAGCAAGATCATCATTACGAGATTATTTACATCAGCTTCAGGATAAAAATTTAAGAGGTTTTGCTAATGCGCGTTATGGTGCCGATACTGCAAGAAAACTCGATGCAACAATAATAAATGAAGAATATGAAAAAAATAGACTGATTTGGGATAACGTGAAGCCATATAGTGATGTTCAGCTAGATGAGCATCTTCTTAATGTGCTTATGATTATACATATTCAGGCACCAGATGGTTCTTGGATTCCCCAGTTATTTGACAGACTCTGGTTGATTGTACTGATTGATGTAGTCACAAAGGTAATCATAAGCTACCACCTCTGTCTTACACGATACAATAGCGATGATCTATTGGAAATCGTCGCTAAAAGCATGGAGCCAACTTGGAAGCCTAAAGAGCTTACTATTCCGAAACTTACATATAAAACAAACGCTGGATTTCCTGCAAGTAATATCCCTCAGTGTGAATGGTTATTATTTGATAAATTATCTATGGATAATGATGCATGTCACATGGCTAAAAGCGTTCAAGAAACGATTATTGGTACAACAGGGTGTACTATTAACCTTGGAAAAAAAGCACACCCAGAAACAAGAGGGATAGTAGAAAGAGTATTCAGAACCTTAGATTCATGTGGTTTTAATAGAATAACTTCCACAACCGGGATGAATATATTGGATAGTCGACGAAGACATCCAGAAAGAGATGCCATAAAATACGAAATACACGTTAACGAGCTAGAGGAGTTGCTAGACGTTATTATTGCAAATTATAACGCGACACCGCACTCCAGTTGTTTTGGTATGACCCCATTAGATTTACTAAACGGTAAGTTATCGGAAGGTTTTAATGTGTTACGAAAACTACCTAAGGAACAACGCGATAAAAATCCTTTATTTAATTACTCAATAGATTGCACTGTAAGAGGAAGTATCAGCTCAGGTACTCGACCATATGTGCAATATATGAATGCAAAATACACAAACGAATTGCTTTCTACCTCACCTAGCATGATTAGAAGAAAATTAACCTTAATTCCAAATAGAAAAGATTTGAGAGTAATCCCAGCATATTTTGATGATGGAATGTTCTATGGGTACTTGAGAGCAGCATCGCCTTGGAATAAAGAAAAACATTCTCTCAGAATTCGAAAGGCCATTATTAAAAATATAAACGAAGGTAAGCTATCTAGAAATACAACCAATCCAATTCGAGCTTACCATAAACTATTAGAAAAAAGAGCACGCTCAAATAGGAAAGATCGAAATCGATTGGTAGATTTTCAACGTAAGACAGAGATTGATTTAACCAATACAATTTCTGAATTTCCTGTTGAAACAGTTACTCAAGTTAAAAGCAAAAAACCTAGGCTACTTCATCGTCATGGCTGGATAAAAATCACTTAATTCTTAAGAAATATAGTTAGGTTATTTCTTTTTGGAGAAAAACATGATTACAAATATTAAAACAGGTGAACATCCAGTTGAAATGAATATATACCGACTACCTACCGTTGCAATGGAAAATATGTTAAATGCCGTATTTGGTTGGATAGACAAATTAACACCAGGTGCAATCGTTTACGGTAAACCACGATCAGGAAAAACTGAATCGATATTTGAAATCGTAGAGCGTTTAGAAAGTCTTTTTGGAAAATATATACCAGTCGATATATTTGACTGTGCACATTATGCAGGTTCAACTGCTAATGAGAATCGTTTTTACCAGGAGTTGTTAGAAAAATTTGGATATGCTTTAAAGCCAAAGATTAATGTTGCTATAAATTATAGTCGTTTAATTACTTATATGATTCAGCAGGTTAGGGAAGCTAATGATTTTAGATTTATTTTATTTCTCGATGAAGCGCAATGTCTACATGAAAATCATTACAAGTGGTTGATGGGTATTCATAACAAGCTCAAACTAGAGGGTGTCCGTCTTATTGTATTTCTAGTTGGTCAACCTGAATTAATCGCTAGAAGGCACGATTTTGCAACTTCCTCTCGTAAACAAATTGTTGGGCGGTTTATGGTTGGTGCTCATGAGTTTTTTGGGATACGTAATGAAAATGAAATGAAAACATTTTTAAAAGGCTATGACACTGCTGTATATCCTGAAAATAGTTCTTGCAGTTATACCAACTATTTTCTGCCAAATGCGTATAAACATGGATTTAGGATTCAAGATTATAATAATGAATTTATAAAATCATTCAAAATGAAACTAAGTGAAGAAACCTCCATAAATTCCCGTTATTTTGAAATCCCGATGGAATCGTTGCCACTTGCAGTAGGGTATATTCTGCAAACCCTATCTCAGTATGATAGCCAGTCAACAGAACTAAATGAAGATCTCATAAACGAAGCTATAGACTATTCTGACTATATAGGATGGATGCGTAATGTGGTTGAGCATAATGAGCACTAATAAACACGCAATGGTATTGCGCATATGTTTATATACTTTTACTCTCCGTAAAACACCATACTAGGACTTTTACATTTCAAAGCATATCAACATCAAGGCTTTTATAAGTACATTCATTAGCTCCAACAGCAATAGAGGGTGAGGCTTATATTTATAGAGTATTGCCATATATACTATTTAACATAATATACATTATGCGCATATAGACAACTATAAATAATGCGTCAGGTACCTCTATTAACTATGCGATTGATAAGACTGGGCTGTATGCTAATTGATCTAGCCCCAGGATGTATTCAATGTCCTTAAGAGCTTTACGAATTTCTTTAATAGACTTAAACAGTATGATGCCGTCGTCAAAATCAAACCACATGAGATCAGAGAGTTTCTCTTCACTAACGATATAACATAACTTCGTGGCATTTCGGCAATCAAGATAATATTGGGCAAGCTCTTTGCTATTGAAGGCTAAATGAGGCGCTTTTTTTGTTAACGTGACACGAGCAAGACCATCTGCGACTTTAGAGCCGTGAAAATCAGGTGCGTGACAAGCGATAAAATGTAACATGGCTACTTAACAGCTCTTATATTAAGGGTTTATATGTGCAATCATAAGGGCGATTTCTTAAGAAAACCTTATGGAACAACGATTTAGAATAATAATGGTACAAAAATGATAAGATTTCCAATCTTTTAGGAATAATCTGTCTTAATTACTGTCTCAATGGTTATAAATTAAGAAAAATTTTACATTATGAATAATACCCAACCAGAATTCATGAAGATGAGAGATCATCTTGAATCAGTCATTATTGGACAAGAAAAATTAGTTGACCGCCTGATGATTTCACTCTTAACAGGAGGCCATCTCCTTCTTGAAGGTCCACCAGGTCTTGCAAAAACGACTGCAGTTAAGGCAATTGCAAGCGGTATACATGCAAGTTTTCAACGAATTCAGTTTACGCCCGATCTACTACCAGCTGACTTAACCGGGGGAGAAATATTTAACCCCACTACTCGCGAATTCGAGTTTATTAAGGGGCCCGTTTTTAATCAAATTATACTGGCTGATGAAATTAACCGCGCACCACCAAAGATTCAGTCTGCTTTATTAGAAGCCATGCAAGAACATCAGGTAACCGTAAATGGCGTTACCAGAGATTTGCCAGAATTGTTTTTAGTATTAGCGACACAAAATCCGCTTGAGCAGAGTGGCACGTATCCCCTGCCTGAAGCACAACTAGACCGTTTTTTACTTCACGTTAAACTTGATTATCCCAATATAAATGATGAACTATTGATTCTGAAACAGGATCGGAAAAACTTCCAGAACAAACCCGTGACCGGCGAATCAGCACCAGAAGATATCCGCCTGACACCTGAAAATGTTATGGAAGTACGCAAGCAAGTTGCAAATACGTTTATTGATGAGAAACTTGAAAAGTACATAGTTGATATTGTTACGGCAACCAGGAATATTTCAATCATTGATGAAGCTTATGCTGAAATGATTGATTATGGTGCCTCACCTCGTGCTTCTTTGGCTTTATACAAAGCAGCTAGTGCAATGGCATTTATCAGGGGTAGAAATTACATGATACCTGAAGATATTCATGAAGTTGTATCAGATGTGCTCAGACATCGCATAATCATCAATTTTAACGCCACATCTGTAGGCATCTCTAAAGATGACCTGATTCTTTCAATCATTAATAAAATACCTGTACCCTGATTAGTCTTTTACAGATATATGAAAAGCTGGTTACATTTTTTATCAAATATTTTTATAAAAACAATTCACCATCATTCTGATAATGGTGATGTGGTTATGAGTAAGGATGATCTTGTATCATTTTTTAAAAAAGCACAGCACTCTTATCAACTCAATGTTGGCCTTATAAGTATTGATAAACTTCATGGTGAAAAAATATCTCCTTACTCTGGTCATGGTCTCGATTACAGTGAAAGCAGATATTACACACCTGGAGATGATATACGTACCATAAACTGGAAGCAGTCAGCAAGAACAGATCAGTTAATCACCAAGAAGTTTCATCAGGAAAATGAAAATATTGATTACCTTATACTTGATCAACGTCACGCTATGTTTTTTGGTACTTTATCACAACCAAAAATGGCTACAGCGATCAAGCTTGGCATTATTTCAGTTATAGGATCACTCAATAGCAGAAAAACCATCAGAATTATCAGCATGGGCAACAAAATTGAAATCAGCCCTGTTCTCGATAACTATGAAAAAATACTTTCCTTTTTTACCAATGTTGCAAAAAGAAAAGTATCGGGTGAGAGTCATATACAACCGGATTTTTTAGCGGCATTAAAATGCATGCAGTCAATAAAACCTATTGCAAGTTCAATTACATTTATCTCTGATTTTCATGACCTTAGTGACAAAGAAGGCAAATATATAAAATCACTATGCAGTGCTAATAACGTAATGCTTTATCATGTACAGGATCACATCGAAAAAAGCCTGCCTAATCTGTTCCCTGTTAACTATCAGTCGCTAAATGGAGACAAATCAGTAACATTATCCTCACGTACTGAATTGAAGGCCTTTATAAAAATGATTGAGAGTGATAATTTGATTTTATCAGAATTATTATCGAGCCTGCCTACTCACCTTAATAAAATTGAAAATACGATTAATGATAATGAGTTATTACATTTACAGGTTGCACAATGGATGTAAACGTTAAACCCGTAATTGATATTCCAGCATTCCTGCAGCCCACATCTGAATCTGACTTCATGTTTTATATAGTTATATTAGGGCTGTTTTTCATTATAGTTCTACTTCTGTTTTTTGAAAGATTGAAAAAATCACTCCAACTAATAGAAATCAAACGAGATATAAAATCAAATAAAATCAGCCATAAAGAAGCCGCCTATTACTTCTGCACAATAGTTAGCCAAAAAGATCTTACGGCTATTAAGTCTCTGAGCAGTCAAGAACTGCTGGAGATTAAATTACTAAAGTACAAAGAAAACCATGAAACCAATAAGCGTGAATTTCTAAAAATTATTGATAAATTAGTTATTTTTACTCTTCTGGGTAAATACTAATGTCATATGAACTTATCCAGCCATACTGGTTATTCCTCACCCCTGCTTTGGTTTTACTACAAATAGTATTTTCACGCTATTCAATACTCAATAAACAAAAAAACAACCTTGAGACTCCTTCTGTTTATTTACCTTATCTGATTAAAAATACTGACTCAGGCATCCGATCTAAAAGTAAAATATCATATTTTAACTGGTTAATTATTTTCTTATTTTCATTATCGCTTTCACAGCCAGTGAATAAAATAAAAAAACAAACCAACCCGGATTCGTTAAAAGATATCATTTTTATGATTGATACATCTGTCGGTATGTCAATTAAAGATTATTCATTAAATGGTAAAGCCGTAGACAGAATAACATTGCTCAAAGCAGTGCTGATCGAGTTTATCGGACAACTTGAAGGCAACCGAATGGGCCTGGTGGTGTATGCCGATAGTGCTTATACATTGGTTCCATTGACTCGGGATAGAAACCTTCTTATTCATTCGGTCAGCAGAATTGAGCCGGCAATTGCAGGTCGACGTAATGATTTGAGCAATGCGCTCAGCACAGTCATTAAACAATTCGACTTTGGAAAAAAGAAACCCTCCGTCATCATTTTATCTCAGGGGGCAAATATAGAAACCAGTCTTAGCCCCATTCTTCTTGCACAAAAATATAAAGAACTACTTATTAAACTACATTTTGTAGGGCTAGGATCTTTAAAGGATCAGAGCAATAGTTCAACTGGGCTCATATTTGATCCAATTGATAACAAGTTACTTAAGAAACTCTCAGGGATAACAGGTGGTGAATATTTTTGGGCAGGTAAATCTGATAACTTAAATAAAATATTAAGTGCTATAAGTCGCTCTGAATCCTTTAGTGTGAAAAAGTCTGATTATTTTTTAACAGTCAATTATTACCAGTGGATACTTTATATAGTCATGATAATGCTTTCAATGTCTACGATCAGGCATTGGGTTCATAGGTTAAAATTATGACTATTGGAGCATTGTTCTCGATATTAAGTTACAGAGAACCACTCTGGTTTTTACTGATACTAGTTCCGATATTCTCTCAATTGTATAAATATTTTATAGGTAATAAATTGTTACCTGTTAAATACTTCGATCCTAAAATGAGTTATTGGTATTTAAATCATGATCATACATATAAATATTCACAAAGAAAACTACTAATATTAGATTACTTATTTTGGTTGTCTTTTTCTATCGCAATGGCCGGCCCTGAGTTTGCAGAAAAAACCCCCATTCATACTGACCTTCGTGGTGACAATATACTAATCGTGCTCGATACATCTGCATCAATGAACGCTGCAGATCACAAACCATCTCGATTACAACGCGCACGCTCTGAACTACATTTATTGACAAATAAACTGAAACAAGGAGATAAACTAGGGCTCATGCTCTACGCAGCTTTACCTCATCTGTTATTCCCTCCGACAAGCGATAAAGACGTTGTACAGTTCTACCTCGAAAAAATTGAACACGATATGTTGCCAACAGCTGGTTCAAATATCAAAGCGGCACTGAATCAGGCCAGTATCTTTATGTCAGTAAATTATCCATCGAAAAATAATTATATTTTATTGGTTAGTGATGGTGATGTTGAAAACCAGAATAAAACAATCCGTGAAATAAAATCGTTAGAACTGACTATTCCTGTCTATGTACTGGGTCTTGGTATGAAAATTAACGCCCCTATTCCATCACTGGATCAGCAATATAATTGGGTGCGAGCAAATAATCAGTCTCTGGTTTCAAATAGAAATGATAACTTTTTACAGTCAATTGCAAAAATTACAGGGGGTCAATACCACGTCATTTCTGATACTGAATCAGATCTGGATTTTCTATATCGTAAAGGCATCAAGTCAGGATCATTTACTGTAAAAGACAGAGAAAATATAAACTGGATTCAGATGTACCACTTTTTTCTTTTATTTGCAGCTCTTATACTTTTTTATAAGCGCATTCTCGCTACTGGTATTTGATGATGTTCAGGATAAAACACACATTGTGTTTATTATTCATTTCGCTTCTAACTGGACAAGCCAGTGCACAGATGGATGAAATTTCAGTTATTAACTTTGATAAAGGCATTGATTACTACAAAACCAATCAGTTTGTTGATGCTGAATCTGCATTTGCAAAATCTATCGGATATGAAGCACGTATGGCACAGGCAATATCTGCATACAAACTTGAGAAAAAAGATAAGGCTATTTCATTATTTATGCAGTCAGTATTATTGGCTGATAATGATAGTCAACGATTCAAAGCCATTAATAATGTAGCTATTGTACATTTTCTTAGCGGCAACTATATACGCTCAACACAATACTATGAAGATGCTTTACGTTATTCGCCAGACAATATAAAGACTCGTCAGTTTTATGAGTTATCTGCTTATTTAACAAAATTGTTAGAAGCCAGAATTGCCAGAAAAGATGCAAAATTAAAGCTAAAAAGGTCTGGACGAGGCAATAAGTTACGAAAATTGGAGGAAGTGATCTTTGACAGAGAAGCAAACCTAAGGTTAGAAGATAGCGACATCAAAGACACAAAAACCAGGAACTTACTTGATAATGTAATTGCAAACAAAGATCTCTTAAATCAGTTAATTACCGCAGGCATTGATTCCATTGAGGTCAATACATCAGGAGTCTTAACTGAACAAAAAACATTTGTAGATTTACAATTACAGTTTGAATTTTCAACACTAGAACATGCAACTTTTACCCCAGATGCATCAGTATCCGATCTATGGAAGAGAATTTTTGAACTGGAAGAAGGATTTCCTGCTGCACTAGAAACCATTGAAACATTACCCGGGGTACGACCATGGTAATGCGGCTATTCATAGTATGTTGCTTACTTTTGCTTCCAGCTCTGTTATCAGCGAATGAATTAACTGCGCCAAAAGTTAAAGTATATAAAAGCAGCAAGGAGATTCAATTATCTGATATAGAGCTCTGGCAACGTCAGCTATTAACGATTGAAGTAAACTTTACTACAAATGAAGAGTTTTCATATATAAGTGTTGATAAAACCCAAAATCAATCATTTCTATTCAAACATAAAATCCATGAACAAAAAAGATTAGACATTACGGGTGAATTTAATAAAAGTGTTACCTTGTATTTCTGGCCACTTAAAACTGGCGTACAAAAACTAATCATACCTGTGGTCAATTTGAAATTGTCAGGAAGATCTATAGAGAAACTAGCTTTATCATCACCAAATATTTTAGTTAACCGTCTTCCTGCATACTTGCCATCTGGTTTTCCCGTTGGAAAAATTGAAATAGAGAGTCAATATTCAGGAAATTCTTTCCTGCCTTTCGTTTTTACTCCCGGTAAATTAGCCTCTTACCAGCTAATAGCAAGAAGCTCTGGTCTTGATGAGTCTTTCGTCCCTGACTATTCAAATTACCTCGAAAATACTGATATAACTCGATTGACTTCAAACCAAAAACTGATTTCTTCTACTTATAACCATGACTATATTTTAACTAGGCGCTTTACCATTCCGATGGTAACAAATAGCAATGGATTGACTGGTTTTAATTCGTTTAAGGTTTTCTCATTTGATCCTGAAACAGCAAAGGTTATTAGTTACCACTATAAACCAGACGCTCTGTTATCTCTGAATATTCCGGCACAACTCTTACTGACCATAATCGTATTATTCATATTGTATTTCTTAAGCCAGTTTTTTATTCGACGTATTCAATATGTACTCTCTCGCCGGAAACAATGGAATTTAATTTATTTAAGTAATGATGCGTTACAGCTTTCCTTAGCTTTAAAAAATCTACCTTATCAAGACAATAAAACATATGACTCTTGTGATTTCAATCAGTCAAATACTAGTCTTAGTAACTGGTCAGAAAGCTGGAATAGCATTGAGTTAACCAGATTAATTAATAACCTCAATGAAATAGTTTTTTCTGAGCAGTCTGGCCTTGATTTTTCTGTTGTAAAACAAGATATAGTCTCTGCTCTTCGAAAACATGAAAACTTTATATTTTTTTGCCACACAGGCAAAATTACACGATAAATCGCTATATTTACTATGAAATTCGGCATCAGATTTGCGTAGGTCATGTATAATAGCTGCCCTACAAATCAATCGCACAAATAACCCAATTCGAATCCAAAACGCTCCACAAAATGACAGATACTGAAACTAATCTACTAAAAATACAGCTCCCTAATGAACCCGGCCAGCATGCTTTGTGCAGGCTTTATGGCAGCTCTGCCAGTCTGGCGATATCTGAGATAAGTGAAAATCACGATGGTCCGGTAGTGGTAATCAGTAATGATATTCATAATAGCTATATTTATGGCGATGAAATCAATTTTTACAATGATGGTGACAAGTCACGTCAGATGTACTTTCCAGACTGGGAAACGCTACCTTACGATATATTTTCCCCTCATCAGGACATTATCTCTGATCGACTTCGTACTCTTTATCACCTTCAAGAGCTTAAGACTAAACAAATATTATTGTTGCCTGTTTCTACATTATTACAACGCCTCACACCAAAATCATTCATTGAAAAATCTGTTCTTATTATAAAAAAAGACCAGCAACTAGAAAGTACTTCATTTAGAAGTGTTCTTGAGAACAATGGCTATATTTGTGTTTCGCAAGTCATGGAACACGGTGAATTTGCCGTTCGTGGTTCTATTATTGACCTCTTTCCAACGGGCAGTAAAACACCTTATAGAATTGATTTATTTGATAATGATATTGATTCAATACGTCGTTTTGATATTGAATCTCAACGATCAAGCGAAACGGTAGAAAATATTGAAATATTACCGGCACGTGAATACCCTATCGATGACGAAGCCATTAAGCACTTTCGCACACAGTATCGTGAACGTTTTGAAGGCGATCCTGCAGCCAGTAATATTTACACTGATATTAGTCAGGGTATTTCACCGGCCGGTATAGAATACTATTTATCACTTTTCTTTGAAAAGCTTGAAACTATTTTTGACTACTTACCCAGAAATACTTTATTTTTATATCCTGAAAACTTAAGGCAGGAAATCGATGATTTTTGGGCAACGTTAACTGAACGTTATGAACAACGTCGACATGATATAAGTCGACCTATTTTAACTCCAGAAGAAATATATTTAACTTACGATAATCTGCAAAGCAGAATAAGCAATCACAAACGATTTTCTTTAACTGAGTTCGAGTCACCCACCCCTGATGATAAATCGTTTAATATCGACGTCAGTGCACCACCGCAATTACTGATTCGGTCTCAATCAGAGGCTCCATACCAGGCTTTATTTGATTTTATCGATATTGATCAGGGTAAAATATTACTAATTGCTGAGTCTACTGGTCGAAGAGAAACACTACTTGATTTATTTCATAGTCATCATGTAACACCTTCCACTGTTAATAGCTGGTCTGAATTTCTCCAATCTAAAAACAAATTTTGCATTACCGTTGCTAATGTAAATAAAGGCATCAGTCTTAATCAATATCAAATTACCGTTATTACTGAACCACAAATATTTGGTGAGCGCGTTCAGCAAAAAAGACGGCGAAGACAACAGCAACGTGATGCTAATGCAATCATTAATAACCTGACAGAATTATCAATAGGCTCTCCGGTTGTACATATGGACCATGGTGTTGGCCGCTTCCTGGGCTTACAAACACTGGTCATGGATAATATTGAACACGAGTTTCTGGCGATTGAATATGCATCTAATGACAAGTTATACGTTCCTGTCTCTTCACTACAAGTTATTAGTCGTTACACCGGTGCAGACACCGATTCTGCCCCACTACACAGACTAGGCGCTGAAACCTGGCAAAAAGTTAAACGAAAAGCTGCAGAACAGGTTGCAGACATTGCGGCTGAGATTTTGGATATTCATGCCAGAAGAGCCGCTAAAAAAGGCCTTAGTTTTAACATAGAGACTGATGAATACAACTTATTTGCTAGTTCATTTCCTTTTGAAGAAACACCAGACCAGCAGCAAGCCATTGATGCTGTCATTTCAGACATGAGTTCTTCACAGCCTATGGATAGAGTCGTCTGTGGTGATGTCGGTTTTGGTAAAACGGAAGTTGCTATGCGTGCTGCTTTCATCGCTGCTAACAGCGGCAAACAGGTCGTCATGCTGGTACCGACAACCTTACTCGCTGAACAACATTTTCAGAACTTTAAAGACCGGTTTGCAGACTGGCCTTTTGTTATTGAATCGCTTTCACGTTTTCGTACAAAGAAACAACAAAACGAAATTATAGACGGTCTTAATAAAGGCAAAGTCGATATTCTTATTGGTACTCATAAAGTTTTATCAGATGATGTTAATTTTAAACAACTGGGTTTAGCTATTATTGATGAAGAACATCGCTTTGGTGTTAAACATAAAGAAAAACTTAAAACATTACGTGCCGAAATTGATATCCTGACTTTAACAGCAACGCCAATACCAAGAACCTTAAATATGTCGCTGTCAGGTTTAAGAGATCTGTCAATTATTGCGACCGCCCCTACTCAACGACATGCGATCAAAACATTTGTTACAGAATGGAACACAGTTCTTATTCAGGAAGCAATCCAAAGGGAAATAAAGCGCGGTGGTCAGGTTTACATCCTCCACAACGATGTGAAGACAATCGAAAAAATTACACATGAGATTTCCGAACTTATTCCTGAAGCCAGAGTAGATTTTGCTCATGGACAGATGCGTGAAAAAGAACTCGAACAAGTGATGCTGGATTTTTATCATCACCGGTTTAATATTCTGGTTGCTACGACGATTATCGAAAGCGGTATCGATGTACCAACTGCAAACACCATTATCATTAATCGGGCAGATAAGCTTGGACTGGCACAATTACATCAACTACGAGGCCGCGTCGGACGATCTCACCATCGTGCTTATGCATACTTGATTACACCAGATAAAAAAGCCATGACTAAGGATGCTATTAAACGTCTGACGGCAATTGAATCTATGGAAGACCTGGGTATTGGCTTCACTCTCGCTACACATGATCTGGAAATACGAGGTGCTGGTGAGTTATTGGGTGAAGGACAGAGTGGTCAAATCCATCAGATTGGCTTTACCCTCTACAGTGAATTGCTGGAACGCGCTGTTAAGGCGTTAAAATCTGGAAAGCACCCTGAACTTGATAAGCCATTCCACAGTGGTCCGGAAATCGAATTAGGGCTGCCTGCATTGATCCCTGAGGACTATATACCGGATGTTCAGCACCGACTGATTCAATATAAACGTATTTCCAATGCATCAAACGATGAAGAACTAAAAGATTTGCGTGTAGAGTTAATCGATCGTTATGGTTTATTGCCTGAACAACTCACTAATTTGTTTACAGTCGTCGAAATTAAACTCAAAATAGAGGCGATTGGGATCAAGAAGATAGATATACACGCGGATGGCGCCAGAGTCGTGTTTTCTGACGAACCGGATATAAATCCGACTAAACTTATTCAATTAATCCAGTCAAATGCTAAAATGTACAAATTCAATGGCAGAGAATCTCTGTATATAACGACCAGCATGGGTGATCATGCACAAAGAAAAGAGAAAGTTACAACCACACTTTTAAGTTTAATGAATTAATCGAGATACTTTGAGTTCTTATATGAAAACTATTTTTAAGATTGCCAGCTTCTTCTTGATATTGCAGTCATCCAGCTCTTTGTACGCTATAGATTATTCTGACCTGCCAGCATATGAAATTGAAGTTGTAATATTTACATTCAAAGACAGCCACTCTGCTGGTAGTGAAATCTGGCCTGACCTGGTTAAAAATGAATCTATAGAAAGTAGCATTGAGTTGCATAACAGCAACTCATTAACGTTAATACCAGGGCCTGACGAAAAAGCTTATTACTACTCGAAAATACCTTCAGATCAATATAAGTTAGAGAAAGAAATTAACAAACTAACTAAGTCACAAAAATACAATATTATTTATCATGAAGCCTGGATCCAGCCAGGCCTAGATAAAGATAATGCAGAATTTATTCACATTCAGTCTGTTGATAGCAGTAGTGATGTGCCACTTATCGATACGTTATCACCAATAAATGCAAACAAGCCTGGTAATAGCCCAGCCAATCCGTTATTTATTGCACAAGATACGAGCCCTAAAAACAATATACTGTTAGATGGTGTTGTAAAAGTAGAACTAGGCCGCTATCTGCACATTTACTTTGATTTGAAATATCAGAGAGATTTGGCGCCACAACAAGGTGTTATTGACAGCACAACTACAAACTCATACAAAGACATTCGTTATTATCCAGTGCAGACGCACAGAAGAATGCGCAGTAAAGAAGTACACTATATAGATCACCCATTAATTGGGATTCTGGTACTAGCTACACCATTTGAGTTACCAGATACAGGTGAAACAGAAGAGCTTGTAGATCAGCCATTATTTAAGTTAAAGAACATACCTGTAGAAAATTAACCTTCTGTAAACCAAGTTACTCTCTATATTTCCTGGCAAGTTTTAATAAGCTTGCCAGTTCCTGCTCTATAGCTTTACGTTTTCTGATCAGATAACGCCTGAGTCTTTTTTTCTTAATTAAAACAAAAAACACACGCATATTATCAATTATTTTTGTATGTTCATGAGTTATGATAAGAGCCACTAACGAGGCAGGAATTAAGCTTAAAAAATATATTAACCCGATATTAAATCCGAAATTTGAATAAACCTGCTGAGTTTGAATACCCCAAAATACGCTAAAAAATAGCGTTCCGATCAGAATTTTTGCAGTATCACGTTGATCATCAGCCCTTGCCAGTAGAGCAGATAAAAACTGTGTAAGCATAAAAGGTATGAGTGAATTAATAAAACCCCAAAGCCCTATAGGTAACATAACTAGTATTGTAAACAGGCTTTTAATTACAAAGCTTCTGATTACCTTCGAGTTGTATGTGACATTTAAGTTATAATCGTTTATACCCAGCTTTCTGCACAAACGATTGAATTGCCTTAAATGCAGCTTAAATCGACTGATTTCATCCGGTACATGTTGATTGAGATAGTTTTTAACTGTTAACAACAGTTTATGACTTTTAAATTTTTCGCTGAGATTTCTTCGACGAATCTTTTTATGCCTAAGCGCAAAAAAACGTTCTATTTGTTTTACAAACACCAGATCATCTACTTCGTCTATTTCAAGTACCTGATCCTGCATAGACTTCATTACATGATCAGTTAATTGTTTGATATGATCTTCATTATCAACTTTTAAGTTTTCATCAATAACAAGCGAATCACCATAATTAATAAAAACATTACTCCTGAATCTTTTAGTTTGAGTGAAATTCAGACCTACCGGAATGACTTCTGGCAAGCTGCCATATTTTTCTTTATAACCTAAAATTATTCTGGAAATTCCAGTTTTAATTTTTCTGAGTTTCGGGTCAGAGTGACTCTGCCCTTCTGGAAAAATCATTAATATCTGGTTATCAGCAAGCATCTTATAGACTTTGCTAAACATCTGATCATTATCAACCTGACCACTTTCTGAGTCCTGCCGCCTGTAGACAGGAACTGCTTTCCAGACTGATAATATAATTTTTAAAAATGGATTTTTAAACAAACCACTTCGGGCAAGTGGGTGTATAAGTTTGGTACTGGAATATTGCAATAAAACCGCATCTGCAAGTGCATTCGAGTGGTTGGCGCAGAGTATGACAGGCCTGTTTATATTTAATTTATCTGACCCACTCACTTCGACTTTTTTATAAAATGTTTTTACAAAAAATGTGCATAGCTGTAACCAGATCTTTTGTGGAATTCCTAATTCGTGATTGCTGTTTTCATCCATGATTATACTTTTTTATTTTATATTAAAATCATGCCCCATGACATCAAGGATAGCTTGTAATCTGGCCAGACGTTCAACCGGGTCCTGCAGTTCAAGTAAGGCTTGTTTATCTTCAATCTCAAATGGTAATAACTCACATAACCTGCATCCGACATCAGAAGCATTTTCATAATCAATATTCAGGTTTAAATTTTGGATAACCGGATTGTTTTTAATTGATTTCAATATATCAATTAAATGAGAATATTCAGCGGGAACCGCTGCTGAAATTTCTGCTTCAATAAAATCAACATCTGCGACTAATAACTTATCTGACATTTCAGTGATGTTTGAAATCGATACTCTGTCGCGTCCTTCAGCCGTTATTCCAAACAGACCACTGGGTAATGTTTCCCAGTCAACTATTTCTGCATATGTACCGATCTGATAAATATCAGGTTTAGCACCGACTTCATGACCTTCTTTTATTGAAATAACAATGAAGCCATGATCATTCTTCATGCACTGCTTGACCATATCAATGTATCTGGCCTCAAACACTTGCAATGGAATACGTCCGCCTGGGAACAGCGTCATATTCAATGGAAAAAGTGGACATGCTTTCATCTATGTATTGAAATACGCGTTAGCTGGATGCTTGTAAGCCTGCTTCAATTGAAGCACGCATACGTTGTTTATAGGTTTCGAGTGCATCTGATGGTATTTTTTCCATGAGTTTTTTTAACTCTTCACCTGCTTTCTTATGACCATTTATGTCAGCAAGGCTTAACCACTGAAACGCCATTTCGTCATTGTGCTCAATATCAACACCTTTAATGATAATCTTAGCAAGTGCATATTGCGCACGAGCATAATGCTGCAAGGCTGACTGGTAGTACCAGTGAACCATCTTCTCACTATCGGGTTTCATACCATAAACACCCGACTGATAGAGACTGGCAAGATAATACTGATCTTTAGCATCACCTAACTCAGCAAGCTGAACGCAGATATCTTGTGCCGCTTCATCATTTTGCTCAATGCCAAAACCATTTGCATATAACCAGGCCAGCGTTCGTAAAGCCTGTACATGATTTTTTTTAGCCGCTTTTTCTAACCAGATAAATGCTTTGCTATAATTTAGATCTACACCACTGCCGTTGGCATAGATCATACCTAGCTGATGTTGAGCCTCAGTGTTACCTGATTCGGCTGTTTTAACAAGCAGATCAATTTCGGACTGGCTAAGGCTATCTCGCGGGGTTTCTTGATTCTTCAAAATTCACTCGTTAAATACGTATTCAGTTAAGGAATTATATCATGGTTTTCTAATACCCTATTCCAGATACTTTGTCTGCTTATTGCTATAAAATTCCTGCATAAACGCTGAAAATGCATACTTATCTTTAAATTGATCTGGCTTTACAACATCATATTGAAAAATCTCTACTTGTTTATTGCGCGTCGTTAAAAAATGCCAGATTTTATCGACCAGGTTATACGGAGGTTGCCATTCAAAGTCTTCCTGGGCCTGGTAGTAAATCAAAATTGGCAAGATAGGTACATTTGATTTTATCGACAATTCAAAGGCGCCTCTTTTAAACTCCTGAGTGATACGCCTGCCTGTGCAGCCACCTTCTGGGTATAACGCTATATTAAGCCCCTTTGTGGTAGCTAGTAACATGTTATCAACGGTTGATGCTCTTGAATCAGGATCATCACGATCAACATACAAGGTGCCAGCCGTACGATTAATTCGTCCAACAATTAGCCAGTCTTTAACCTGAATTTTTGCTAGTGAGTGGACCGGATATAATGAAGGAATCCCAATATCTTCTAAAGCTGAAGGGTGATTGGCAATCAGTATGAATTGTTTAGGTATAGGGTTGATATTTTTCTGATGGATGATAAATCGGATACCCAGTGCTCTGGTAAATGATCTGCACCAGAAACGAAACAGCATAAAATAAAACTTACTTTCATGCATTAACGGGACGTAGCTTAATGCATACATGAAGCCCGTATAAACGATAAACTCAACAATATTTATAACTGTAAATAGTAACCGTACCAAACTCTCGAGCATATTCCCTACTCTGATTTTACGTCATCGTTTAATTATAGATCATGAAGGCTGATGTTTTATTGAAGCCTGCTGTTCAAAATAGCTTTTAGTTCGTCTGCAAAGATATTATTACTGGCCTCTTTGGAGCCTAAATTCCCTCTGGTTAGACGAAACCGAAGCGCCTCATCCGAAGTTTCCTCAGGCTGCCATTGACCGTTAAAATCAATTTCAGAATCATGACTGGCATTGACTTCATACAAGCAGTCATCGAGATAAAATAGTAGAAAGGCGTACGAAGAATCATCGCTATGGCTATATGAAGCCAGTAGAAGATTTATCGATGAAAGTTCACCGCGGGATAAGCCGAACAAGTTTTCAATCTGTTCGACACTAAATCCTTTCCAGTCATTAAGCCATATTGTCACTATAAGATAATCTTCTTTAAATAAGATCGATAAGTTATTGTTTATTCTTGATTTCTTCTGTTCTAACCAGTGTAACAACAGTTAGTGTAATGAGTGCTGAGAAAATAATAAAAACAGGTAAAACACCCAGTAACCATGGCTGCTCTGTTAGATACATGGTGCATGAATAAGCCAGTAAATAAAAACTTGTAATAGAAACATTAAGGAATGTTTTAGCTGAACCTTTTAGGTGTCTGGAATGCTTCCAGGTCCAAAAATTACCAATAAACAACATAGGCCAACCCATGCCTAAAACAATGTAAGATAAATACTGTTCCATATCACTCTCTACGTTAAAAATTAATCAATCTATGAATACCATAGGTTAGTGGATAATAACAACTACTTCAGAATATAATGTCTCGCTAATACTATAACAGAGACAATTAATGAAAACCCCTGGCGATTCCCAATATATTATTGAAACTCATTACGAAACCTTTGATAAAGATGTTATCCAGCAATCACACACGACGCCAGTCATATTAGACCTCTGGGCTGAGTGGTGTCCGCCCTGTTTGATGATTGCACCCGTCCTTAAACAACTGATACATGATTACGAAGGAAAGATTATTCTGGCTAAAGTAGAAGTTGATGAAGGCGAAAATATGAAGATTGCCGGACACAATAAAGTTAGAGGGTTTCCTACCATTATGTTATTTCAAAATGGTGAAGAAAAAGCGCGCTTTAGTGGCGCTAAACCAAAGCATTTTATCGATGATCTTATACAGCAGCATTTTGAACTGTAAGACTAAATTTTAAGCAACTCCGCTATTTCATCGTACTCAGCATTTATGGTTTCTATAACAGACGTATAAATTGAAGAATCCAGGCCTGTTTGCTGCCAGGCAAAGTCATCAACCTCAGGGGCCAGATCGTGGTCTACCGTATCTAATTCAGCTAACACAGCAATAGTGTTCGCTATATGAATGATGCTGACTTCCTGCTTAAAATCAGGCGCTTGCTCAGGATGATGATGATATCCGATACAATATTTTAAGTACGGCGGTAGCATCCAGGCATCAGCCAGCTTCAAGCCTACATCCATATGATTAAAGCCTATTACCTGATCTTCAGCTTGATGCATTTCATGCTCTTCAGGACCTTCCATAGTTAGCAGTATCGCTTCCTGAGAAAGATCAGGAAGTCGGTTAAAAAGAATCAATTGGCCAATATCGTGCAACAATCCGCCTACAAACAGGCCTTCTCCGTTTCTTAAACCACAAAGTTTTGTTAATTGATTAGCCGCTAACCCACAAAGGATACTGTGGTACCAAAAGTCTTCCATGGTAATAAGACTATTTGGGATGCCTTTAAAGGTATCGAAGGCTGAAGTAGCAAGTACAAGGTCTCTAATTTGGCGCGTACCTAATAAGGTTATGGCACGCGAAACAGTGTCTACCTCACTCATGAATCCATACATGGCGCTGTTTGAAATTTTTAAAATTTTTACGGTTAGACTAGGATCCTGGCTGATAATTTTGCCTATATCTTCAATCGAAGAATTTGGGTCCTCAACCAGTGCAGTGACTTTTAAACAAACTTCTGGAAGCGTGACCAGCTTGGACACGTCAGAAATCAAGTCATCTAATGATAAATTCATAGTAAATCTCTAAAAAGCACCCTGATAAGTATTGCACAAAAATCTCTAATTTGGATTTACTCGAATCCATTGGTCGAATATACGACAGCGCCTGTCTACTATCGATTTCTAAACCCACTGATTAACAGAGAAACAACATGACTTTAGTTAGCTTTTTATTTATTATTCAAAGAATAATTATAACATAATCAAAAACTTAAGCAGCTTAACATTCTAAATCGGGCAATTATTATGCTTAAGATAGCTAAATTAGCACTTCTTTAACTATTAATAATATAGGCTAGACTAATAGAATGACTTTCGATTGAGCTTACTTTATGTATAAAATGGAGTCTCTGATAAAAAAACAAAATCTAATTCAGGTTTTATACTTTTTATTATTATTTTCAATAGTAAATATTGGTACAACTCAAGCCAATATTTTATCTCCATTGAATAATCAAAATACACTTGATCAACAAAGAGAAACTTACCAAAAAGCACTGTCTGCCTTCCGTAATAAACAAGTGAGACTTTTTAGAAAATATAAAGAAGAGCTTTCTCATTACCCGCTGTACCCCTATCTGGAATACAAAGACCTAAAAAGAAATATAACAAACAAAAATCACGTACCTATTCGCAATTTTCTTACTGAATATTCAGATTCACCAGTCAGTAGCAAACTTAGAACACGACTTTTGAACAAGCTTGCAAAAAAAGGACTGTGGAGAGACTATTTACAGTTTTATCAACCTCAGCATTCAAATAGCCTGCAATGTCTTTATCTGAAAGCCTTATATAAAGAAGGATTTATTGAGCCAGCATTTCAACGAGTTCCTGAATTATGGGCAGTTGGAAAATCTCAGCACAGAGACTGTGATTTTATTTTTGATAAATTTACTGTTGCCGGAAAAATGACATTAGACCTTCAATGGAAAAGAATTGAATTAGCCATGAAAAATGGCAAAACACAGCTATCAAAATTTTTATCTAAAGATTTTTCTGTTGAAGAAAAAAAATGGGTGAAGCTTTGGATAAAAGCATACAGACGCCCTTCGACCTTATATAAAAGCAAGTTGATTCTAAAACCCCATGATAAACGCTTTACTGTTATCATTCATGTCATCAGTCGCTTAGCTAAAAAGGATCCAGATAAAGCCATTAAACTATTGGCTTACATAAAAGATAAAACTGGCATCCCATATGAAGATGAAATCAGCGTTTATAAATCAATTGGATTGACCATGGCCAGACGCCATAATAGCAATGCAGAATTATGGCTCAATAAAGTTCCTGACAACCATGCCACGTTGGATATTATTCAGTGGAAAATACAGAGCGGTATTCGAAATGGATTATGGTCAACAGTTGTTTTACAAATTGAAAACCTGCCTTTATCAGAACAACAAAAAATCAGATGGCAGTTCTGGTGGAGTTACGCACATAGAAAATTAGGACACAATATCGAGGCAAATGAGACTTTAAAACGCTTAGCACAAAAAAGAGACTATTATGGTTTTCTAGCTGCTGACTTAACTGACCAGCCATACAAGTTTGAAAATAGCCCTATTAAAGTAAACCAAAAGTTAATAGACCAGATATTAGCTAACCGTGGTATTCAAAGAGCCAAAGAGTTCTATTATTTTAAACAAATTGCCATGGCAAGAAGAGAATGGAATAAAGCAATTTCTGACTACTCAAATGATAAATTATTAACAGCTGCAAAAATTGCCCATGGCTGGGGATGGCATGACAGAGCAATAGCAGCCATTGGAAAAACAAAAAATCTGAACGACATAGAAATTCGTTTTCCGCTAGCATACAAGGATATTATTGATAATTATTCGAGTCAGACACAGTTAGATTCTGCATGGACCTATGCAATAATTCGAAGAGAAAGTATTTTTATCAGAGATGCTAAATCTGAAAAAGGTGCGTTAGGTTTAATGCAATTAATGCCACGTACTGCCAGAGCCACTGCCCGAGCTATCAAAACTAGTTACCGAGGTACGCGTCAGCTTATAAAAACAGTACCTAATATTCGCCTAGGTACACATTATTTGAAACACCTGTTTAGAAAACATAAACAAACCGTACTCGCCACTGCTGCCTACAATGCAGGCACTAGTAATGTAAAAAAATGGCTACCTAATAACGAACCGATGGATGCAATCAGGTGGATAGAGTCAATACCATATAAAGAAACACGCGAGTATGTGATAAATGTACTTGCCTATAACATTATTTACCAATACAGAATGGAGCTTGATAATAAAACCTTATTAAGTCAGTTAATGCCACCTGTTCCAGCGAGGATTTAAGCTAACTCTAACTGATTGTTGAGAAAGTGGTTTGACAAACTCTTGATTTAAAGCGTTTTAAAATTTTCAGTTGATACTAAAGCTTGAACTGACATTGGTTTGTCTTTGTTTATAAATTACAGACAACAAACCAGAATGCCTAGCCTGAGATACAAAAATCATTTCATTGATCTATTAAAGACCTCTAACTGCCCTACCATTTTATTGATCTGCTCTCCTGCCCAGTAAATACGCTTACAGCTTGGACAGCCATGCGAGGTGACACACTGACACTGAATACTTTCATGTAAATTAAGCCATTGATTGATATTTAGTGTAACAAGGTCTGTATTACAGATCATACAACGACTAAATGGCCGGTATAACCAGTCAATTGCCAGATTTTTACTGATTTCTTTTAGCTGATCATAAACTAACGGTGATTTAACACGTATAACATTCGCAGTTTTATGAGAAATATATTTGATACGCTTTTCATTAATAATTAAGATCCGATCTTCAGTTTGAGCCATTTCGACTAATTGTAGATCGCTAAGCGTATTAGTTGGCATCTGGACATCGTAGCCTGCCGCTCTTAACCAGTGGGCAGTATCCTCTAATGTATGATCACAGATGATTTTTGGAATAGTCTTCTGTTGAGCCAGTAAAATCATTATTCACCAAAAAATGTAGTGAGAGCTCCCTTCTATTATTCCTTATTGAATTGTCGATAGTGTTATATGTTATTTAGCCTATGAATCGACTAAAATGTACCTAAATCAGCCAATGTTACGATATTTTTACATTTAAACATGATCTATAACCATAAATTAATTAATGATCTAGCGTGGGCAATCGGCTCACCTTCGTTACTTGATAAAACCCCATTTCAGAATCAACAGTTATTAACAACTGAATGGGGGCAGAATCAACTAGCTGACAGTAAATTACTATTGGCCGACCAGGACAAATCACCTCAACATATTCAAGGTTATCTTTCTGAAAAACCCAGGTTCAGATTAGGCTATTATTTTGAAGACTTAATAGCCTATTGGCTAACCATAAATCCCCAGTATGAAATTCTTTACAAGAATTTAACCATCAGTGAAAACAAGATAACCTTAGGCGAGATTGATTTTATTATTCGTGACCTCATAGAGAAAAAAACAATTCACCTGGAGGTGGCCGTTAAGTTTTATTTACGGACAGATCACAATAATAAATCATACTGGTTTGGTCCTAATCTTCGTGACAGGCTGGATTTAAAACTGGAAAAAACTTTTAAAAAACAAATTAGTTTTTCTGAGACTGAACTCGTAAAAACAACGCTTTTGGAAAAGCAAATTACTATTGATGAACACCATGTTTTGCTTAAAGGAAGGTTATTTAATCACTCAGTCAATGTAACAGGTGATCTATGCTGGCTAACAGAATCAGAGTTTAAAACAGTAAATGATAATGCAAAATGGATTATTCTAAATAAAACACACTGGCTGTCTGAAATCAACAATATAGATTATAACTTTCTTGCTTCAGAAGTTATGACCCAATCAGATGTATCTGATTTATTAAGCTCAGAAAAATTAATGCTTCCGATCTGTCTTGCAAGAATAGAGAATGACAATGAAACTAACCGTATTTTCATCACATCAGACTCCTGGCGAGCAGATGCAATAGCCACACTTTAAATATTTTCAATCTGTAGTACTTCAGCTGATCCATTTGAAACCTTCCACTTGATATTAAAATCATACAGACGTATCCCATATACTTTATCTGAATCAGATACATAGGCAGGACGAGGATCAAGTGAAATTGTTTCACTGATTAATTTTTCTAATTCAGGATACTCGTTTCTTGCAGTATTAATAAATAGCTTTGAGTTTGTAGAAAAATTAACAACCAGCTTGTTTTCAGGTGCCAGATCAGCGTAAGAAGAAAATACACTTTCTGGTGAATCAGCATATTTAATATATGGTTTTATATCAATAACGGGCGTGCCATCAACAAAATCTGCAGCAGAGACATGTAATATTATTTTATTTTTATCGTTATCTATTTTATTTAATTTGACCACGGACAACCCGACGGGATTAGGTCTGAATGGAGATCGACTAGCAAATACACCGACTCGTTTATTACCCCCCAGTCTTGGCGGTCTTATCGTCGGTTTGATTTCATGATTAAGATGCTCATGAAAAATAAAAATCACCCAGATATGTGAGAAACCCTCAAGCTCTCTGACGTAGTCCATATTGTTATAGGGGGGTAATAATTCAATGACTAATTCGGCACTTTCTGATAAACCTGCTTGCCGTGGAATACCAAACTTTTCTTTATAACAGCTGTGCACTGTGGCAATTGCATGAAATTTGAAATCCGAATTCATTTTTTTAAACGTTTAAAAACAATATTTCTGATTTCATCATCGGTAAGTGTAATGGGATTGGTCAACATACTACTTCCACGACTATGCGCAACAACATGATCTAAATGTTCAATTCTAATCCCATATTCTTTTAAGTACGGTAATTGCATAGTTTCTGTTAAATCAAATAAATGAGACACCAGTTTTTGACATGCGTCTAAATCAGACAGATCATTGATACCAGAGAATAACCGGCCGAGCATTGCATATTTAGATAATGCCGGATTTTCTATTTCCCGCTCGTTCATTGCTTCTATATTTATTTTAGTCGCTTCTGCCACAAGAACACCGCAAACAACTCCATGAGGAATTGGAAAAAATGCACCTAGTGGTGATGCCAGTCCATGCACAGAACCTAATCCTGTTTGTGCTAATGTAATACCAGACATCAGTGAGGCATAAGCCATTTTAGATCTGTTTTCATTGGTATTTTTACCATTAAACCAGTGTAAAAGCGATTCATTAAGAGCGCTTAATCCACTAAGCGCTAAGGCATCCGTCATTTCATTAGAACGAATAGACACGTAAGACTCCATCAACTGAGTCAGTGCATCCATTCCATTTGCAGCAATTAATGAGACAGGACAAGTTTCCAGTAAATCCGGATCAAGAATAGCAATTTCTGCAACCAGTTGTTCATCACGAAATGATTTTTTAAAACCATTCCAGGACTGTTCACTTAAAACTGAATTTTTTGTAGCTTCACTTCCGGTACCTGCCGTCGTCGGAACGGCAATAAAAGGAACAGCCGGTCCCGTATATGTAAGTTCTGGACCTACACCTTCGAGAAAATCCATTACTGAGTTTTCAATTCGTAATAAACCCGCTATTGCTTTACCTGCATCGATAGCACTTCCACCACCTATGGCAACAACGATTTCAAATGACTTACTTTTATGTTCAGAAACTAACTGATCGATTAGACCCGGAGAAGGTTCGTTATCAATATGTATTATTGTAAAACTGATTTGCTGAGATTGCAGATTGTTTTCTAATTGTATCCAGTGACTAGATTTAATAAAACTTTTGCTACCAGTAACAATCAGTACTCGTTTACCAAAGCTATTAATAAAACCTGGCAACTTATTAATGGTGCCTGCACCAAATTCAATTTTGGGAATTCGTGCAATAGAAAATGAATTGAAATTGAACATAATAATCTCGTCTAGTAATCTATCCGAGATTATACTTATTTAGATGCTTTATTGTGATTTATTAATCTACAAATAAAAGATTAAACTGACTATCTAGCGCCTCACCTTTTGCATCAAAACAGTAGACACTAACCTCACAGTTATTTTTACCACTCCATGAACCGATACGACATGATTTAAATTCAGTTCCACCGTAAGCGTTAACGGTAAACTGCCCTCTGTTACAACTTAAACCGTTAAAGTGCACCTGATAGATACCTTTAGATGTTCTTATTCTATCCACGCTTCTTCCATAATTAAACGTATATGAACTTGTACTAAGAATGGCTTCTTTTGCACCTGGACTGGAGTTCCATGTATAAGCAACAATTCCATTTTTTCCTATTAATGGCTTATCAGATTTTGCTACAGATATTACAGGCATAATCAGCATGAGAAACAATGCCGTAAAAGATAGTTTTACTGATATTGAGGATTTGGTTCTATTGCTAATCATCTGAGTACCTGAATATTTTAATTATTTTAATATGTCTTTTAAAGACAAAGTATTAATAAACAAGTTCAAATATGACGATGAATAAATTTAGGACAAAAAAAAGCCCCGTTAGGGGCTTTCCAAATATGGCGCGCTCGGGAGGATTCGAACCTCCGACCGCTCGGTTCGTAGCCGAGTACTCTATCCAGCTGAGCTACGAGCGCGTGTTTTGAAGGCGTGAATTATGCGGATATATACACCTGTCGTCAAGCTAATTATGTGATTATTTTAGAGTTTTCTTATACGTTAGCTAAATCATACAATTTTCTTTATTCTTTAAACTGATCAGGTTTATTAACGTATGAAATGATAGAAAAACAGGACATAAAAAAAGCTCTTTGGTTTCCCTAAGAGCTTTTTTCGTATATGGCGGAGAAAGAGGGATTCGAACCCTCGATGGGCGTAAACCCATACACCCTTAGCAGGGGTGCGCCTTCAGCCACTCGGCCATTTCTCCAGATCTTTATAAAGGGTAATTTTTTATTCATTACCAATAAAAACCGCCACATAAGCGGCGGTTTTTAAGTGCGGTAAGAATACCTGCGAATGAGGTTTTGGTAAAGACCCAAAACAACATTTTTTGGAATTATTTATTCCATTACATCGCTGTTACCACTTCCATCTTGTTCGCGTTTAATGCGCTCATAGATTTCTTCACGATGTACAGATACTTCTTTTGGTGCATTAATACCAATACGTACCTGGTTACCTTTAACACCCAATACAGTTACTGTAACTTCATCACCAATCATTAAAGTTTCGCCGACACGACGAGTAAGAATTAACATTAAGGTTGTCTCCGTGTATTTCCAATCACCAAATCAGTAACAAAGTTTCGTTGCGCGAGGTTTGTTACTGACTCTCCTAAACGACGGCTGTAATTTCTCCAGAAAGAACAACATATCATTTATCTTATATAGCCTACTATTTTGATTATGCCTGCTCTTCCAGACCAAAGGCAGAGTGAAGTGTTCTTACCCCTAATTCGAGGTATTTTTCTTCAACGACGACGGAAATTTTAATTTCAGATGTAGAAATCAACAGTATGTTAATTCCTTCGTCAGCCAGAGCTTTAAACATAGTCGTTGCAATCCCTGCATGGGAGCGCATACCTACGCCTACAATGGATATTTTAACTATATCCTGTCGTCCAGTGACTTTTTCAGCTTTAACAACACTGGAAGTAACATTCATTATTTCCTGTGCCTGTTCAAAATCGTTTCTATGTACGGTAAAGGTGAAATCTGTTGAGCCATCTTCACCGACATTTTGAATAATCATGTCCACTTCAATATTGGCTTCAGATATTGGCCCGAGGATATTAGACGCAATACCTGGTTGATCTGGCACACCGGTAATCGTCAATTGTGACTCGTCACGATTAAAAGCTATACCTGAAATCACAGCAGATTCCATTTGATCATCCTCTAAAGTAATCAGTGTGCCCTCGCCTTCTTCAAAAGAAGACAACACACGAAGTGGAACATTGTACTTACCTGCAAACTCGACTGAACGAATTTGCAAAATTTTTGATCCCAGACTGGCCATTTCAAGCATTTCTTCAAATGTGATTTTGTCCAGTTTACGAGCTTTTGGCTCTACTCGTGGATCTGTTGTATAAACGCCATCGACATCTGTGTAAATCTGGCATTCATCAGCTTTTAGAGCGGCTGCCATAGCAACGGCCGAAGTATCCGAACCACCGCGACCTAATGTGGTGATATTGCCATTTTCATCAGCACCCTGAAATCCGGCGACAACGATGATATTGCCATCGTTCAAGTCTGAATTTATTTTTTTAGCATCAATATCGAGAATTCGTGCTTTGCCGTGAGAATCATCGGTCAGCATTTTGATCTGTGAACCAGTGTAAGACTTAGCTTTATGGCCTGCTTGCTGTATCGCCATACTTAATAAAGCAATCGTTACCTGTTCTCCGGTTGAAACCAGTACATCCATTTCACGGGCAACAGGTCGATCCATAATCTCACCAGCTAGACCTATAAGACGATTAGTTTCACCACTCATGGCAGAAACAACCACCACAAGCTGATTACCTTCTTTGGCTTTATGGATTACTTTTTGAGCAACATGCTGAATGCGCTCAATAGAACCAACTGAAGTTCCGCCGTATTTTTGAACAATTAGTGCCATTTTGAATGATTTTTAAACCAGATCTCTACAATATTTAGCAACAATAAACAGGCCTGCTACTTGGCAGGCCTTAATGTGCGGCGAATTATGCCACAAAAAATGCTGTAAAACGAGATCTTAGCCCTCAATATTTTGGCGAACCCAGTCCTCAACTGAAGAAATAGCAGATTCAAGATTTTCTGGCTGCGTACCACCGGCCTGTGCCATGTCTGGTCGACCACCACCTTTACCGCCAACCTGAACAGCAACTGAATTGACAACATCACCTGCTTTAACCTGATTCGTAAGGTCTTTAGTGACACCTGCAATAAGGCTTACTTTGTCACCATTTGCGGCACCTAAAACGATAATGCCACTACCCAGCTTATTTTTAAGCTGATCCAGAAGATCACGAAGCGCTTTAGCTTCAGCGTCTACTTTTGCAGCCAGCACCTTGATGCCATTAACCTCTACAACCTGTGAGCTCAGGTCGCTGCCGGCGGCACTGGCCAGTTTTGCTTTTAATTGGTCTAACTCTTTATCCTGGGCTTTTAATCTATCGATTAGCTGTTGTACTTTGTCTTCAACGTCATCAGTAGACCCTTTGACCAAATTCGCTACACTCTTTACCTGACGTTCAAGCGCGTCAACCCAATCAAGCGCTATATTACCGGTTAAGGCTTCGATACGACGAACACCTGAAGCAGTGCCTGATTCAGATACAATCTTGAATAAACCAATATCACCTGAACGTTTTACGTGTACACCACCGCATAGTTCTATTGAGAACTCACCCATTGAAACAACGCGTACTTCATCACCATATTTCTCACCGAATAAGGCCATTGCCCCTTTATCTTTGGCCGCATCAATTGCCATGACTTCGGCATCCGTCGCTGAGTTATAACGAATTTGCGTGTTAACCAGGCTTTCAATTTCGGTTATTTGCTGGGGAGTCACGGCTTCAAAATGAGAGAAATCAAAACGTAATTTATAAGGATCAACCAGTGAGCCTTTCTGCTGAACATGCTCCCCCAAAACTCTACGCAAAGCAGCATGCATCAGGTGAGTTGCTGAGTGATTTCGAATAGTGGCTCTGCGTCGTCCTGCATCAATACCAGTTTTAAGCTTATCACCTACTTGAATGCTGCCATCAACAAGGTTACCAATATGCGCAAAAGCATCGGCCTGTTTTTGTGTATCCATAACTTCGAACTGAATTTGATCCGATGTTAGAAACCCGGTATCACCTACCTGACCACCTGACTCCGCATAGAAAGGAGTTGAATCGAGCACAACCACCGCTTCATCACCAACATTAATCTCATCTACCAGCTCACCATCTTTAATTAACGCTTTAACCGTACTTTCACCATCAAGGTGATCATAACCGGTGAATTCTGTCACCGTATCCAGCTTGAGATCTTTGTTGTAATCAACACTGAACTTACTGGCTGCTCGTGCTGTTTCTCGCTGTTCTTCCATACAAACGTCAAAAGCGGCCATATCGACTTCAAGATCACGCTCACGCGCAATATCTGCCGTTAAATCTGTTGGGAAGCCGTAGGTATCATATAATTTGAAGAGTGTTTCACCAGAAATAACGCTGCCCTTAAGTTCTGCAATATCTGCTTCAAGGATCTTCATACCCTGATCCAGAGTTTCTGCAAAACGCTCTTCCTCCACCGATAAAACCTGTTCAATAATTGACTGGGCTTTGGCAAGTTCAGGATAGGCATCTCCCATTTGCTCAACCAGAGTAGCTACCAATTGATTAAAGAAAGCCCCGCTTTGACCTAACTGATGTCCATGTCTTAAAGCGCGTCGGATAATACGACGAAGTACATAACCTCGGCCTTCATTTGATGGCGTGACACCATCGACAATTAAAAACGAACATGAGCGGATATGGTCAGCAATAACACGTAATGATTTATGCTCCAGATCTTTTGTATTGGTTAATTTAGCCGCTTCTTTAATAAGACTCTGAAACAGGTCAATTTCGTAGTTGCTATGTACATTTTGTAAAATAGCAGCCAAACGCTCTAAACCCATGCCTGTGTCTACTGAAGGCTTTGGCAAAGGATTCATCGAGCCGTCTTTATCGCGGTTAAACTGCATGAAAACGAGATTCCAGATTTCTATATAACGATCACCATCTTCATCTGGCGTGCCTGGAGGACCACCGAATATATGCTCACCGTGATCATAAAAGATCTCTGTACAAGGTCCACAAGGGCCTGTATCGCCCATTGACCAGAAGTTATCGCTCTCGTGTTTCTTACCGCCTTTCTTATCCCCAATACGAGAAAAACGTTCAGCACTGACACCTACTTGCTTAAGCCAGATATCAGCCGCTTCCTGATCTTCATCATAAACCGTAACCCAGAGTTTCTCTTCTGGTAGCTGTAAAACTTGCGTTAAAAATTCCCAAGCGTAATTGATGGCATCTTCTTTGAAATAATCACCAAAACTAAAGTTACCAAGCATTTCAAAAAAGGTGTGATGACGTGCGGTATAACCAACATTTTCTAAATCATTATGCTTACCACCTGCGCGTACACAACGCTGACTACTGACTGCCCGCGTATAAGGACGAGACTCCTGACCCAGAAAGGTTTCTTTAAACTGAACCATGCCTGCATTTACAAAAAGCAAGGTGGGGTCGTTACTGGGAATCAGTGATGATGAAGCAACAACTTCGTGATCTTTTGCTTTAAAAAAGTCTAAAAATTGTTGGCGTAATTGCGCGCTGCTTGTCATAGTAAGTTACATTAAGTAAGTTGTTTATATTATTGATTTTATTGTTGTTTTGTACATTAAAACTACAAATCAACCAATTCTGTAATCTGAGAACTTTCAAAACCACGATTTTGTAAATATCGGCAGCGTTTAGCTTTCTCGTTGTAATCTTCTGCTTTGCTATCACCATATTTACGGCCATAGGCTTGTTGCATTATAGCAAACCAGTCTTCAATCGAATCATCGTCATCATTTTGTTGCATGACGGTAGCAATAATATTAGCTGCCACTCCCCTTTCTTTAAGCTCTAACCGGATTCTTACAGGACCATAAAGTTTGAGTTTTCTGGATCGGAGGTAGGATTCTGCAAAACGAAGATCAGATAGAAAGTTTTCTGACTTTAACTGCTCTATCGCTTCACATATTTCTATTTCATCAAATTCACGTTGCTCTAGCTTTTTGTAAAGCTGCTGCTCAGAATGCTCGCGCATCGCCAACAATCTGAGTGAGTTTGCATAAGCAGTTTTATCAGGCTTCGGTTTCTTCTTCAGCATTTACTTGATCTGGAGTGCTATCAACCTTTTGAGAGTTTCTTTCTGGCTTAATTAATAACTTTTTACGCAGCTGCGCTTCGATCGTATCAGCAACATCAGGATTCTCTTTCAAGAAAGTACGTACCTTTTCTTTACCCTGACCAATCTTGTCGCCGTTGTAGCTATACCAGGCACCGGCTTTATCGATAAGGCCATTAGCGACACCCAGGTCGATAATTTCACCCTCGTGAGAGATACCTTTACCATAAAATATTTCAAAGTTAGCCAGCTTAAATGGTGGAGAAACCTTGTTTTTAACGACTTTAACTTTGGTTTCATTACCAACGACTTCATCACCGTTTTTGATCGCACCAGTACGACGAATATCTAAACGAACTGAAGAGTAAAACTTTAGAGCGTTACCACCAGTAGTTGTTTCAGGGCTGCCGAACATGACACCGATCTTCATACGGATCTGGTTAATGAAGATAACCAGTGTATTTGAACGTTTGATGTTAGCGGTAAGCTTACGTAATGCCTGTGACATTAAACGTGCTTGCAGACCAACATGGTGATCACCCATGTCACCTTCAATTTCAGCTTTAGGCGTTAAAGCCGCTACCGAATCGACGATAACAATATCAACACCTCCTGAGCGGACTAACATATCGGTGATTTCAAGTGCCTGCTCACCGGTATCTGGCTGAGAGACCAAAAGATCATCAACATTAACACCAATGTTTTCAGCATAAATAGGATCGAGAGCGTGCTCAGCATCGATGAAGGCAGCTGTACCACCAGCCTTTTGACATTCCGCAACAACCTGAAGTGTCAGTGTTGTTTTACCCGAAGATTCTGGGCCATAGATTTCACAGACTCTGCCTTTTGGTAAACCACCAATGCCTAAGGCAATATCAAGATTTAAAGAGCCAGTAGAAATAGACTCAATATCCATTGGACCAGAATCGCCCATACGCATGACCGAACCCTTACCAAACTGACGCTCAATTTGAGAAAGTGCGGCGGCAAGCGCCTTTTTACGATTTTCGTCCATTGTTGACCTCAAGTGTTCTTGTTATCTGTTAATAATTGAATAGATTAGGCCGGATTATCACATTAAAATTGGACTCGGCATAGCAAAAAAATGTTGATTTTTAGGCTATTTAGAATTGGTTAATTATTGATCAGTATTAAGTAATGAAATTAGCCCATTGGCAGCCTCTATAGCTGCCTGAAGACGTACAGTTTCTCTATCACCAGCAAACAAGAAACAACGAGAGATAACATCACCATCCAACAGTTTCCAGGCAACCCAGACGGTACCAACCGGCTTGTCAGCGCTTCCGCCATCAGGTCCAGCTATTCCACTGATTGACACACCAATTGAAACTTCGTCTGATTTTACTAATCCATTGACCATGGCGTCGACAGTCTGTTGACTGACAGCGCCATAATTTTCTAACACACTTAAATCGACACCTAAAAGTTCATGCTTGGATAAATTACTATACGTAACGATTCCCCGACTAAACCAGCCAGAGCTTCCAGCTTGGTCTGTTGCTACTTTCGCCAGTAATCCACCGGTGCATGATTCAGCTGTTGCCATCATATAATCTTTTGATTCGAGGACTTTTGCTAACACAGAAATTCTTTCTTTAAGCTGTGTTTTGTACATTTATTGATTACCTTTTTAATGGGCTCGTTTCTAGTATAAACAATATCTTATGCTTGATATTATATTTAAGTTCACTCTCTAACTTACTGTATTTGTTTAATTAGTTGTAATTTTTAATGTAAATTATTAAGAACATATAAGTAATTTTTAAAGCACTACGTTTAAGTTTCTTGTAGACTTTGCACCATGACACAAGTAGCTACTAAACCAATAAAAAACACCAATCACACACCAATGATGCAACAGTATCTTGGTATTAAAGCGCAATACCCGGACACACTTTTATTTTATCGTATGGGTGACTTTTATGAGCTCTTTTTCGATGATGCGGTTAGTGCTGCTAAGCACCTTGATATTACCCTAACGGCACGTGGTAAAGCCAATGGCAACCCTATCCCAATGTGCGGTATCCCATACCACGCAGCGGAAAATTATTTAGCTCGTTTAGTCCAAAGAGGCATTTCCGTAGCCATTTGTGAACAGGTTGGCGATCCAGCTACTTCCAAGGGCCCAGTAAAACGTGAAGTAGCTCGAGTCCTGACGCCAGGCACGCTGACTGATGAAGCCTTATTGGAAGAACGTTCAGAAAACTTACTACTGTCCATACACAGTACTAACAACGGTATTGGGTTATCATTTTTAGAAATGAGTTCCGGGCGTTTCACAGTACTCGAAGTTATTGATGAAACAGCATTAATAGCTGAGCTTGAGCGCTTACAGCCAGCAGAGATATTGATCAGTGAAAACGACCCTCTACTCGCCACTTTATCGACCAACTACCCGATAAAAAGGCAGTCTCCCTGGCATTTTGATTTAGACACTGCTGTACAACAACTCACATCACAATTTAAAACACGTGACCTTGCTGGCTATGGCTGTAATGATTTACCAGCAGCAGTAATGGCAAGTGGCTGTTTGTTGCAATACGTTAAAGATACGCAAAAAGCTGCCTTACCGCATATCACTGGCCTTCAAACTGACAGCACTGAAGATGCGGTTATCATGGATGCTGCCAGTCGTAGAAATCTTGAACTCGAACTCAATATGGCAGGCGAAAAAGAAAACACGCTAGCCTCTGTTTTAGATCGCACCATGACCACAATGGGAAGCCGATGCTTACGCCGTTGGTTAAAGCGGCCCCTTCGAAACCAAAAAGTTATTAAATATCGTCACCAGGCACTGGCTGAATTACTGAATAATCTTCATTTTCAGGATATACAAGAATTTTTGAAGCCAATTGGTGATATAGAGCGCATTTTAAGCCGTATTGCACTTAAATCAGCTCGCCCTCGCGATTTATTTACCTTAGGACTATCGTTAGAACAGCTTCCAGAATTACAGGCGAACCTACAACAATACAGCAGCCATAATCTTAAATTATTATCAGACAGCATCGGTACACACCCGGATGTTTGCTCGTTACTCAAGCTAGCCATTAAAGATAATCCGCCCGTTCTTATTCGTGATGGCGGCGTGATTGCTGATGGCTTTAACGCCGAACTCGATGAATTACGCAATCTAAGTCAAAATGCTGATCAGTTTTTGATCGATCTTGAAAATAGAGAGCGCGAACGTACCGGCATAACCACCCTAAAAGTCAGCTACAACAGGGTTCATGGCTATTACATCGAAATCACGCATGCACACGCTGATAAGATCCCTGCAGACTACACGAGACGCCAGACTTTAAAAGCCGCAGAGCGCTACATCACGCCTGAACTCAAGTCGTTTGAAGACAAGGTGCTGAGTGCCCGTGAACGTGCGCTAGCCAAAGAAAAGCAGCTCTATGATCAGTTACTAGATAAGCTACTTGAGTCAATTAAGCCCCTGCAGCTTTGTGCAGCATCATTAGCTGAACTCGATACGATTGCATGTTTTGCAGAGCGAGCAGACAGCCTTGACTACAACGAACCAACGCTGACCGACAAAGCCGGTATACAAATTAAAGCCGGCCGCCACCCAGTCATCGAAAGGGTTCTGGATACAGCCTTTGTCTCTAACGATATCAATTTAAATAACAGCCAGCGCATGCTAATGATCACCGGCCCCAATATGGGCGGTAAATCAACCTACATGCGGCAAACAGCGATAATCGTCTTAATGGCACACATCGGTTCATTTATTCCAGCTGAGTCTGCATTAATAGGACCTATTGATCGTATATTTACACGAATCGGCGCTTCTGATGATTTAGCCGGAGGCCGCTCAACCTTTATGGTTGAAATGACAGAAGCAGCTAACATCCTGAATAATGCAACTAAACACAGCCTGGTTTTAATGGATGAGATTGGCCGCGGAACCAGTACATTTGATGGCTTATCACTGGCTTGGTCCTGTGCTGAATTTCTAACCAGAAAAATCAAAGCCTACACCCTGTTTGCCACACATTATTTTGAGTTAACATCCTTATCTGAAGAACACAGCTCTGTTATCAATGTCCATCTTGATGCTGTTGAGCATGGCGACACCATCGTCTTTATGCATGCCGTTAAAAAAGGCCCCGCCAATCAAAGCTACGGATTGCAGGTTGCTCAGTTAGCAGGATTGCCAAAAGCTGTTATTGAAGCTGCACGAAACAAACTACTAGAATTAGAAAGACAATCTATAAACCAGAATAAAACAACTAAAGTTGACGGCCAGCTCGATATGTTTGCAGCCACGCCTCCTAACCCCGTAATTGAAAGACTCGACGATATCGAGCCTGATAACTTAACACCTCGTCAAGCACTG
>Ga0316206_1000282_pt1 | contig 81003 bp, 72 predicted proteins | sample 6monthpyrite_MG_FD_204942 | JGI IMG/M metagenome (GOLD analysis project Ga0316206, IMG submission 204942) | Microbial mat bacterial communities from mineral coupon in-situ incubated in ocean water Damariscotta River, Maine, United States -... | ecosystem: Environmental > Aquatic > Marine >...
TTGGAGAGGAGTTTGGATGTGCGTGTCGAGCCGAGGTCATCGAGAACAACATCGGCAAACCCCATCGGTGCATTCTTGCGGATCGGCATTGGTCATCTCCTGAAAGCAGATAAATGAGCGGTTTCAGAAGGATATACGGATCAAATGCTGATGGGTTGCGCGATTATTCAGAGATATCGATCGTTGTTTTTATAATTTTCAGCGTGCTCTACCTCAATGAAAAACCTCGATGGAACGAGGTTGTTTCATTCGCGTTGATCTTCGCGGCGGTGTTCATAGCGATGATCGGCAAGCCGGCAGCATCAAAGAATGAGCCACCCACCACCACGCATCAGGCCCCATAAACGGCTTGGTTGCCCAAGAACTCCGCGTTGAAGGCCCTAATCACGGAGCCACGAGCGGATTTTTCCGGCTTGTGTGCACGCGAAAAAGAAGAGGGTGCCGTGATTGCCATCATGCTTGAGCCGATCGACATGCCCATGTGCTGCGTTAAACAGCTCGGCGCTGGCGGTGGGTACAGCGTGATCCTTACTTGCATAGAGATGCAATGTCGGTGTATCACGGATCGTCGGCGCAAGAACAAGGGGATCGAGCCGGGTGGTCCGCAAATAGGCCCGCTTGACCTGCTCGATCTGTTGTTCGGTGGGTTCAGGGGCTTGCTTGGGTTTGAAGTTGAGGATCATGTTTCCCATCGAACTTTGTGTGGCGATGGTGAGCAGATCGCCGCCGCTGCCGACGAGGACGAGCCGGATCGGGCGATCAGGGAATGCGATTTTTAGTCGCGCGACAACACCGGGGGCGACGAGCGAGCCGGCGCTGTATCCGATGACGACGATAGGTTTGTCGGCAAGAATCGGGAAGAGCTCATCGCTCGCTCGAACGAGTGCCTCTGCGGCATAAGCATGCTCGGCAATCTTGTCATCGACATCCTTGGCGATCAATGCGCCGAGTTTGCTCAGGTCGGTGTCTGGATAGATCTGGAACCCGTCTTCGATCGCGGGGAGTTCATCATCGACCTGATTGTATATTTTCTGCATGAAGACCCGAGACGCATTCATTTCTGCCTCGGTATACATGCGATATACACCCTCAGGAAGATTAAATGGATCCTCCTTGGACCGTACTTCCTTCAGTTCATCCCGCCTCTTACTTCGTTGGGCGTGACGGATTTGGCTCGCGTGCTCATTGGGGCCTTCGAGGAATATATCCGACTCAATATACGCCGCGGCGTACCCATGGGCTTTGAGCCGATTGGTCAGTGCCTGCTCGTACTTGGTTTCCATCAAACCGGTGATGTGGATGATGAGCCCGGCGGGGTCTTCGGGGACCACTTCGGGGACGGCCATCTCAAGCCCGTGATTGAGTTGCCAGCGTTCTTCAATGCCGGTGGGTTTGATGCCGTAGATGCTTCCCAGTGTCGAAGACAGCGGGCGATTTCCCAAGACTTCGAGCTCGATCTGTTCGCTTTCCTTCTCCAATACCGCCACGGGACCGGTGAGGTAGCTCGCGTTGCGTTCGAACTTTCTGGGCTTCTTGTCGGCGGCAACGGGGATGGGGTTGAGCGAGCCCTCTCGGCGATCTTTCCAAACGCGGATCAGCCCGTGCTCGTCAAGGCGAGCGATCAGCAGGTCGTCGGTGTGCCAGTCCCGCATGATCTTGAGCCCCTTGTCGCCCATCTTGGCCCATCGCGGCGGGAGTTGGTCCACGCTTTCGATGTGGTAGCGCTCGATGATCTTTGGTGTCTCCAAGAGCGGCTCGAGCGGGGCGGTATCAAAGCTCGCCCAGGCATCATCGGATATGGGTACCGGAGCGATCGCCTCGCCTTGGGCGCGGTGATAGGTGAAGCACCCGCCGAGCGGGAGCACAACACTCAAAAGCACGATCTCGCGGATCGGATGTGTACGAATAATCTGGAATATGTTCATGGAGAAGCATACCGCCGACGAAACCGGTTTGTGAAAACACTAGTTTCTTACATCAAAATAATCTTTGTGCCATCGCCCGCGTTCACTCGCCCATGAGCTTCGCGTTAAAGGCCTTGGTGGCGCCCGGGGCGAGGGTGAACCAGTTCCAGTTTTCGGTCCCGACGAGTTGGCGGGCGATGATGTTGATCTGCCCGATGTGGAAGCTGTAGTGGTCGATCTGGCGGACGATCGCCGCGTGGACGGGGTGATCGACGGTGCGGATCTTGACCACTTTGTTGAGATCCGCGGGCGTGAGATGGTCGAGTGTCTCGAACAAAGTTGACCAGCCCCGCTCGAATCGCTCCATGATTTTGGCGCGTTCCTCGGCAGTGTGCGGGGCAGGCGGATCGAACTCGGTATCCCGATCACGATCGGGCTTCTCGCCGTCGGTGGTGAGGAAGTCTCTCCAGCGGGAACGCATGTTGCCGGCGAGGTGATTGGCGATGATCGCACACGAGTTGAGCCCCGGGGCGTGGATGGCGAAGAACTGTTCATCGTCGAGCTGGTCGAAGGCGTGGAGGGCGAAGGCGCGTTGGCGTTGAAAAACCCCCTTCCAGACGGCGATGGTGTCGCTTGGGAGGGGGGATTGGTATTGGTGGTTGGACATAGGGGATGCTATGCCTTGGCGGCAACGGGTTGGCCGCACTCTGGGCAGGTGGTGAGCCCGGTGATGTCGTATTTACACTTTGTGCATTGATGTCGGCTCAGTCGCACCGCTTCGGTGATGCGTCGGCGGGTGTGTTTGATGATGCGGACGGTGATGAAGAGGATGCCACCGAAGAAGAGTGAGTTGTAGAGGACGCCGGGGAAGACGGGTTCGTAGGGGAATAAGACTAAAGATTTCCAAAAGGCCCAGCCCATGCTTTTTGTGCTTGGAAAACATTTCCGATACACGAGCCCAGTCGAGTTCCACCTTGCCTCACCACGCCATGCAAGAAAAGGCCACCCATTGAGTTGTTCGATCACATGAACACCTAGTTGAGCGTCTTCAATGCTTGGAACTGAGGCAATCCGTGTCCAAGAAGGGATAGATTCAGCCTTGAAAATGCGTTCAACCCCCGTATGCCCACGCGTATTGATTTCATGTCGGATTTGGTAGACCCGATGATCGGTATTGCGAACGCCGAGAACATCCCATGTCACACCGGTTTCGTTCGGCTCACCAATCATCCACCCCGTGGTGCTTGGATCTGTACTTCCCCATACAGCACTGCTAAAAAACCAACCCCATCCGTGAGCGTACCGATTTTCAAAGAAATTCAATGCAACCCATGTCTGCATGAGTGACATCAGCAATCCCAACACGAAAAACCCAATCACTAATCTGGCAATGCGACAATATTTCATTATTAAGGGCGTGGACAAGCCGGGCCAAACGGAGGTGTCCAAAACCAACCGTTCGTATGCGATACTGGAGCGAGACAACTTGTTGGTGGCGGAGGGCAAACACCATTTGGGTCAACACTACCCCGGGCAGTAACAGACCCACTCTGATTTCTGAACTGAGTCCATGTCAATGTAGAGACACCTGTTATACAGCTGACGCAGGTAGTTGTCATTGTACGCGTCTTCGATCTGCTCGCAATTGTCGTGTAAGTACAAATCCCTGTCGTTGGGTTCAATGTAGTTGTCCATGCACCACAAACCCATGATGACCATGCCGAGGCTGGACCTGGAGTAGTAATACGATAGTAACAAGGGCATCCAAATCCTGGAATTCCACCGATGAAAGCAACAGCTTCATCTATTGGCATTACCGGATCGGACAGGTGTAGATCGACGAGTGCCGCGAATCCGGTCTGAATACACGCATCGCAGCTACAATCGGTCGGTTGCGGATCACCGATATTCCCGCCGCTGACTGTTCCGGTATTCACCGCTGAACCGCCCGCTGGCAAACCCGCTGACTCGGCGCCTTGCGCTAGCGGCTGCGGATTCGGCAGTTGATTGGCAATAATATAGAGCGGATCCGTCACAAAGAATCCCTTGCCGAACGCGACCCTTGGCACCACATAACCGAGCACATCAATCTGATCGAACTGGATGAGCCAGTCGCCCAACTGAGGGTCCGGCAGCCCGAACTCGGTGGCGAGATCGATCAGCGCATCCTCTTTGGTCACACTTGGGTCATAGGCCGTGCCGTCCCAACCGACGGCAGATTTCTCATAGAGTACGACATCAATATCCGTTGTAAGGGCTTCATCATCATCACGCGTGGCGATGATGTGCGTTGTCAAACCGGCGTCGGTGATGGCAACCATGGTCCACCCATCCACTTCCATGGAAATATCAGCAAGATCACTCGCCAACGCCACGGAGGACAGGCCAACAACGGCCGCCAAACCAATGGCACAACTCAACTTACGGGGAACGGGGAACGGGGAACGGGGAACGGGGAACGGGGAACGGGGAACGGGTCATAAAATGGTCCTTTCTGAGAGTGAATAACTGAAACGCTGACCATATATACCATGAATGCAGAGTCTATGTTGCTCGGAATCAATAATATTTTCCCAGTACCGCCCGCCACTGTTCAATATTAGATACATAAATAAACTGTTTCTTCACCTCGTCGGCCTGCGGGTGATGGGCCGCGAACTTGATGCCGAACTTGCGCATGTTCTTGGCGGTCAGGAGTTCCGGGTCGCGGGTGTGGGCGTTGACAGCCAACGCCAGCTCGAAGTGTTGTTCGAGGACCTGTCGCTGCTGGGCGATGGTCGGGGGCTTGGGGTCATCGCCAGCGAGGATGGCCCTTGCCTGCCTGAAAATCCAGGGATTGCCGATGCACCCTCTTGCGACGGAGACGCCGGTGAGCCCGGTGTAGCCGATCATGCGGAAGATCTGGTTGACATCCCAGATGTCGCCCGAGCCAAAGATCAGGCGATCGGGGTTTCGATCGACAAGTTGTTTGAGCGGGTCCCATTTGGATGGGCCGAGGTATTTTTGTTCGACGGTTCTGCCGTGGACGGTGACCCAGGCGCAGCCAATATCATAACAGGCGTCGAAGAGGTATTCGAAGTTCTTTTTCATCGCCGGCGTGTCGTCGAAGGATCTTCTCATCTTGACCGTCACCGGGATGGATTCGGGCAGGGCATCCCGGACGGCACGCAAGATGGCGATGGCGCCTTCGGGCTCTTTGAGCCAGTGCCCGCCTCGGGATTTTTTGGAGATCTTTTTGACCGGGCAGGCAAGGTTGATGTCGATGGCGGCGAAGGTGCCTGCCCCATCAGATCCCCCGCTGGATCGCAGTTCGCCGATCCCGGAATCGACCATCTTGCGATATTCCTTGGCTAATCGCTTCCCCTGCTCGATCATCTTGATCGCCCCGGCGGCCATCTCTGCGGGGTCGTTGCCCATGATCTGTCCGATCAGAGGCAGATCCTCCGCCCCGCCGGGGACATTGTCGTGGACCTCGCCGAGATCGGCCTTGGCAAACCCTTTGCCGCCAGCGAGTAAGGTGCGATCGAGCAGGGCCTCGGTGACGCAGATCGGGCACCCGTGCCTTCTGGCGATGATCCGCATGGCAGCATCAGAGTATCCGGCGAGCCCGGCCTGGTAGAACGGGGCATCGAAACCGGGGATGAGTTGGGTCACCCTCGGGTCCATCGCGGTGGGTCCAAACTTGGCGATCAGGTCGGCTGCGACGGCTTTGGGGTCAATATCTTGAGCACCGTCAGCGATGGCGAAGGAGGGCTCGGTGGCATTCTTGCCTTGTTCATCGCATGGTTGGTTGCTTTGGACGCTCATACATGGGACGATAGGAGGGTGAAGATCAAGCCGCACATCAAGAGTCGAGCCGTCGTCGCTGTTGTTCTCATTGCCGGGGGCGCTGCCATGGTGCCCATCGGCGGGTGCCAGCTCTTCAACGAGCGGACCACCGCCGACCCGCACACGCCCTATCCCGAGGATATCACGCTCGGCGAGGTCTTCGATGTGCAGGTGTTCCGCGATGTGAGCACGCTCAAGTTCACCAACTCGACCACACGCGACTTTGGGGCTTCGGTGGTCTGGATCAACAAACGCTATTCGCTGGCGATCCCTGGGTTCGCATCGGGCGAGACGGTGGAGCTGGATCTGCATGACTTCGTCGATGAGTTTGGCGATGTGTACCGGGCCGGTGGATTCTTCGCTCAGCGAACCCCCGCGCCGGTGGTGCTGATGCAGATCGAGACGGTCGAGAACGACGAGCCGATCCTGTACGGATTTGTGGTCGTTGAAAATAAATACAACTGAGCGTGGTCGATCTGAATAGACTCGGATGCACATTGGTTGATGCATCCGAGGACGGAGCATTGCGCAAAGGATACACAGATTATGGCACGCATACTCGTTGTCGGCCCACACCCCGATGATCAAGAACTGGGCATGGGCGGGACGATCATCAAGCTCGCCCAGCAGGGGCACGACATCCTCATCCTCGATGTGACCAACGGCGAACCCACGCCGCTAGGCTCGCCAGAGATCCGCAAGGGCGAAGCGGCAGCCGCGCTTGATATCCTCAAAGAAGGCGCGACGGGCAAGCTCGAGCGGTGGCTCTTGGATCTGCCCAACCGGTTCGTCGAGCACACGATCGAGAACCGCCATGCGCTCGCCGGGGTGATCCGGGCGTGGCAGGCGGAGATGATCTTCACTACCTTCGCTGAGGATGCCCATCCGGATCATCGGGCCGTGACGCGCAGCATCGAGGATGCGCGGTTTGATGCCAAGCTGAGCAAGATCGACATGCCCGCGCCGGTCGATGCGTGGACGGGGGATCAGAAAAAACTCGGCCCGACGATCTATCCCAAGTGGCTGTTCTACTACTACGCGACGCATCTGCGCTGGGTGGCGGACCCGAAGTTCGTCTTCGACATCTCCGGCGCAGTCGAGCAGAAGATGCGATCGATCAAGGCGTACGAGACGCAGTTCGTGCTCCCAGAGAAGAACCGCAAGGCACTCGAATGGATCGAGGCGAGCGCGAAATACTTCGGCTCACGCATCGGTGCTCAGGCCGGCGAGCCCTTCTCTACAAAGGAACCCGTCGGATTGACGAGTTTCGATGGGCTGATGATGTGAGGGGCTGTATATACCTGGCTCTCATTTTCGATTGAAGATATAGGTGTATCCGCCGCCGGAGGTTGAGCGAAAGTTGCCAGTGTTGAGCACCCCGTCGTCGATGTAGGCGTCGAGGGCCAGGGCGTCGATGATCTCGGGCGCGGGGGTTGTGCGGGTCGAGCGGATCGAGATCCGGAGCACGCCTTCGTTGGGGATATTGTCGTACTCGAAGACGCCGCCGATGGCGGTCGGAGTCTGGAACGGATTGCCCCCTTTGAAATGCGCGACGATCTCGGGCGGCATCACGCCGACAATGGTGTCAGCGGGCCAGTATCCCTTGTTGGCCTTGTGATAATCGACCGCCCGGACGATTCCTTGGATATCCTCCGCGACGGCGGTGATCCGAGCATCCGTGCGGGCGCTGGCAAACTTCGGTGCCACGATCACCGCCAGGATCCCGATCACGACGACCACAACCGATAACTCCACAAATGTAAATCCATGCCGCAACGATCTCATTCGAACTCCTCGCACCCCATATGAATTATCATCCTCAGGTGTATCGAGCGATTCATGCAGATTCTGAATCTTTTGATCCAAGCCTACGAGGAAGATCGAAATTTATATCGTGTACACCCGTATCGGACCCCATTGAAGCCCGAGAACACCCATCGGGAGAATCTGCGTGGGTTGATCGGAGTTGATAAGATCATCCATGCCCACCTCAATGCCCCATCTTCTCGAGCCCGATCTTCAGCGGCTCATCGACGAGCAGAAATATCGAGAGATCCGAGATTCGCTGAGTCTGATCGAGCCCGCCGACATCGCGGACCTGATCGAGTCGCTGAGCCCAGAATCGGCGGCAATCGCTTTCCGCGTGCTCCCCCGCGAGCTCGCAGCGGACAGCTTCGCCCAACTCGAACAGCCCGCCCAGGAACTCCTCCTTGAAGAGCTTGGCACCGAGCGTTCGGCCCGGTTGATCGAGTCGATGGACCCCGACGATCGGGCGGCGTTGCTCGATGAGCTGCCCGTCGAGATCACGACCCAACTCATCGCCAAGTTCTCGCCCAAGAACCGCACCGTGACCCAGGCGATCCTCGGGTACCCCGCGGAATCCGTCGGGCGGTTGATGACCCCCGATTATGTGCGTGTCCGTCAGGAGTGGGCGATCGCGTACTCTCTCGAACACATCCGTCGGTATGGACGCAACGCCGAGACGGTGGATTGGGTCTATGTGATCGACCACGAAACCACGCTCATCGACGATATCCATATCCGCGAGCTGCTCTTGGCCGACCCTGAAGCACTCGTCAGCGATGTGATGGACAGCGAGTTCATCGCGCTCTATGCCAAGGACGATCGCGAGGAGGCGGTCCGGATGATGGGACGCTATGACCGCACGGCGCTGCCCGTCGTTGATTCGCTGGGCTTGCTCGTCGGGATTGTGACGGCCGATGATGTCGCCGATGTCGCCGAGGAAGAGTTCACCGAAGATGTCCAAAAGCTCGGCGGCATGGAGGCCCTCGATGCCCCCTACACCACCACATCAATTTTCAATGTCTATCGCAAGCGAGTCGGATGGCTCGCGCTCTTGCTGATGTTCCAGACATTGACCATCTCGATCATGGGGTTCTTCGGCGATCAGCTTAACAAGGCGGTCGTGCTGGCGGTGTTCGTTCCGATGATTATCTCGACGGGCGGCAACACCGGCTCGCAGGCGTCGAGCTTGCTCGTCCGCGCCATCGCCGTCGAGGAGGTCTCGATTAAACTCTGGTGGCGGATCATGCGCAAGGAACTGCTCACCGGTTTGGCGCTGGGCTCTTCGCTTGGTGTCCTGGGCGCGATCGTTGTGTGGGTGCTCTCGCACACCCCGATGGTCGAGACCGCGTATGTCTGGCCGCTGGCTTCGGCGGTGGCGGTGGCGGTTTTCCTGATTGTGATCTGGGGATCGGTCATCGGGTCGATGTTCCCGCTGATCCTCAAACGGCTCGGCGTTGACCCGGCGACCTCGTCGTCGCCTCTGGTCGCGACGCTGATGGATGTGTCGGGCTTGAGCATCTACTTCATCGTGGCGATGGTGCTGCTGCGTGGGACGATTCTCTGACTCCAGATTTGGGCACGATCTCTTCGGTTTGCTTTGCGTTGAGCATGTATTTGCGGTAGTTGTATCCGCCGTCTTCGAGGAATCCCTTTGAGCGATATTCCCAGTGGTACTTACCCCAGGTGCTCGGCTTGTACCACACCCGATCGCTGATCTTTCTTCGGATCACCCGGGCCCAAGTATCACGGTGGAAGAGATCGCAGGGCTGGTTGCACTTGGGGCAGGTTGAGAGATTCATCGCGGCGACGATGTGATCGCCGCCGTAGCACGGGCCGGTGAGGTAGAGGCATTCGTGCTGGGCATAGATCAACCATTTGCCGGGCTTGGGCATTGGGACAACTCCAATGGGTCTGATTGACGATCTGACTGTCCATTATATTGGCGTCTCGTTGATTTGTTGTGTTTTGGGGGCGATACAGTCACAATTTGGCGGGTCTCCCTATTGTCTGGGTATGGATCCGATTTCTCGAAGGTATTTTCTCGCGCGATCGTCTGCGGTGGCAGCCGGGTTCGCGGGGCTCAACGCGGCGCTGGCGCGTGGGTCCACCACCACACTGCTCCGGGCGCTGAGCAACACGATTGATGACCCGATCGGGTTTGGTGCCCTGATCCCCGATCCCGATGGCATCATCGACCTGCCCGGCGGGTTCTCGTATTCGATTTTCTCGAAGATCGGCGAGGTGATGGACGATGGGCTCCATGTGCCGGGCAAGCACGATGCGATGGGGGCATTCCCGCACATCAACGATGATGGATCCATCGATCCGGATCGCACGGTGATCGTCCGGAATCACGAAATCGAAGATGCGCACCGGACCACCGGGGCCTTTGGATCCCAAGCGGCGATCGATGCGCTCGATCAGGCGAAGGTCTACGACTTTGGACACGGGCGACCCTCGCGCGGCGGCACGACCACGCTGGTCTTCAACACCAAGACTCAGACCCTCGAAAAACACTGGCTCTCGCTGGCGGGCACGGAGCGCAACTGCGCCGGGGGGATCACGCCGAGAAACACCTGGCTCACCTGCGAAGAAACAGCGACGGTCAAGGGCGAACGCTTCGAGCAAGACCACGGGTTTGTCTTCGAGGTGCCCGTGACGACGACGCCTAAGCTCGCAGATCCCAAGCCCATCGGCGCGATGGGGCGATTCATGCACGAGGCGTGCTGCACCGATCCGCGCACGGGAATCGTGTACATGACCGAAGATCGCCACGACGGGTTGATCTATCGCTATATCCCCATCGACCCCGATGATCTCCACGCCGGCGGCGCCCTCGAAGCGCTGCGCATCGACCACACCCCGAGCATGGACACACGCAACTGGGACGAGCAGAAGATCAAACCCGGCGAGCCGACAAGTATTCGATGGATCCCCCTCGACGGGATCGACTCGCCCAAGGACGATCTACGCTACCGCGGGTTCAACAGCGGGGCGGCGCGGTTCGCTCGGGGCGAGGGAATGTGGTGGGGCAACGGCGGGGTCTACTTCGCGGCCACCACCGGGGGCAAGGACTACGACGGGCAGCTCTGGAGGATCATCCCCGATCCTGATGGGGTCTATGACAAACTCGAGCTCTTTATCGAGCCCAACGATCCGAGCGTGCTCGAGCACGCCGACAACATCACTTTTTCGCCTTGGGGCGACATCGTTGCGTGCGAAGACGAGAACAAGCCGCCGCATCTGGTCGGGGTGACGATGGGGGGCGAGTTGTATCGCATCGCGCGCAACGCGACGAGCAACTCGGAGTTCGCCGGTGCGGTCTTCTCCCCCGACGGCTCGACGCTTTTTGTCAACATCCAGAATCCTGGAGTTACGCTTGCGATCACGGGGCCTTGGAAGCTGTAAATATCGACATCATAGATAAAGCCCCGCCCGAACTGAGCGGGGCTTGTGATGTTTGAACACACGAGCGAACCTATCGCCGTCGACGGACCGACACCAAACCGGCGATGCCGATGAGCGAGAGGGTGCCCGGGCTCGGGAGGGTGAACGGGTTCGAGAGCGACGCGGCTCCGATCCAGCCGACTCCGCCGTTGGATCCCTGGATGGACCCGTACAAAGTCGAGGACCCGGTCTCTGGATCAAAGGTGAAGAGATCGCCGCCCTTCGAGAGGGCGAAGAAGTCACCACCGGACTCGAAGAAGGAAACGGGATCGAAATCTACATCAGTAAACTCGGTCTCGCCGGTGAGCGAGTTGATGACCGAGATCCGCCCGCCGCTCCAATCCGCGCCGAGGAACAAGTTCTCTCCGACCTGATGATGGTCAAAGTAGAGCCCCGTCGGGTTGGGAATATCTGCTAAACGAGTAAACTCTGATGTGAACGGGTTGTAGGTCCCACCAAACCACTCGATCCCTTTCCCGGTCACCGCTTCGGTTGTGAAGAAGACATCGCCCGAGGAGGTCGCGGCGAGCCCCATCGTGATATAAAACCCGGGCTCGGTGAAATAGTCACGCGTATCAAAGACGATGCGTTCCTCACCGGTCTGGAGATCAAAGCGGACCAGAAGCCCGTTGGTGTTGGCCAAGATGCCACCGTCGTCGAGGACCAGAATATCGTTCATGCTGAATCCGTTGTCAAGCTGAACAATCAGGCTTGATTCGAGCGTCGTCCCATCAACCCGGTAGATCCCGCCCACTGAATCGGCGAGATAAAAATCGGCGATCTCGCCCTGCGCCATGCCGACACAACCAATCGAAACCGCAACCGCGGCTAATCCATTCATCATCTTCATCGATAATCTCCTTATAAATATCCCAATATGACATCACATCGCCCCGGAACCAGTCAATACGAAAAAACGAGGGATCGGATCCCTCGCTGGTGTGTGATTGTGCGAAATGCCCCCCCTTATTCAGGGAGTTTGTCGAGTTCGCTCTGGACGCGTTCGACCAATCGGCCAACCGTCGCGTCGCCGAAGTCAAACGGGAGATCGGCCGCGGCGAAGAGTTCGGGCAAGGGCTTGGATCCCCCCAAAGACAACGCCTTGCGATACGCTGCCAGTGCGGCTTCTTCGCCTTGTTCGAGGCTGGTGAGCCAGATACCCAGTGCGCCGAGCTGGGCGATGCCGTACTCGACATAGTAAAACGGCACGCCGAAGAGATGCCCCTGTCGCTGCCAGACGAACTTGCGCTCCTCTTCGAGCCCGGACCAGTCGCACCGGTGTCCTTGGTGTCCGAAGCGATCCTCGATCGCCAGCCACTGCTCGGCCCGCTGCGCTTGGGTGTGGGTCGGATTCTGATAGACCCAGTGCTGGAAGGCGTCGATCGTGGCGATCCACGGGAGCAGCGAGATCGAGCCCTCGAGTTGCTTGCGCCGGGCGCGGTTGGCGTCGGCGGGGTCGGGATAGAACGAATCCCAATAGGGCATCGAGAGCAGTTCCATCGACATCGAGGCCACCTCGGCGAACTCGATCGGCGACTCGCGGTACCAGACCATCGGCTCGTCGATGCAGTACATCGAATGGAACGCGTGACCGGCCTCGTGGACCATCGTTTCGACATCGCGGTGCTGGCCGGCGGCGTTCATAAAGATAAACGCCCGGCGCGAGCGATCACGCATGTATTGATATCCGCCCGGGGCCTTGCCCTTGCGTGAATCCAGATCGAGCGACGCCTTGCCCCCGTCGGTGCCGTTGGTGTTGGCGCCGTCACCGAGCGTGGCGAACATCTTGGCGAGCTCGGGCGAGAGCCGATCGAAGGCCGCCTGTGATTTAGCAACAAGGTCCTGTCCACCCTCGAATGGTTTGAGCGGGGCGTTGCCCTTGGGATCGACCGCCAGATCCCACGGACGGAGCGCATCGAGTTCGAGTTCTTTCTGTCGATTGGAATCGAGCCCGGCGACGAAAGGCATGACATGCTTCTCGATCGCGTCGTGGAAGGCGAAGCAGGTCTCGGGCGTGTAGTCGAAGCGGTGCTTGGCCTTGAACGAATATTCAACAAAGTTGTTGAACCCGGCGTTCTTGGCGACGGTGTCGCGCTTGGCGATCATCTCGCCGTAGATGGCACTGAGCCGATCCTGATCCTGCATCCTTCGGGCCGCGACGGTGCGCCACGCCGATTCACGCACAGCGCGATCGGCGGACTCGGAGTATTTGCCCATCATCGGCATGGTTTTTTCTTCGCCGTCGAACTCGACGGTCATCTTGCCGCAGATCGTGTCGTACTCTTGGTCGAGCTTGGTGAGTTCGGTCTCGATGGCGACATTCTCCGGGCGGAAGAGATCGACATCGGCGGCCGTATCTCGATAGAGCACGGCGAAGTGCCCGCCGGTGAGCCCGAACTCCTCGGCCATCGCCTTGAACTTCTTGTCGAGCTCGAAGCCGATGGGCTTGACCTTGGGGATCACATCAGAGATAAAGGCGGTGTACGCGCCCGACTTGCTCTCGTCGGCGGTGTCGCAGGTCATGTCGATATAGGTATTGGCGCCCGATTCGCCGATGGCGGCTTCGAGCTCGGAGCGATCGAGGAGCCACTGCTCGAGCTCTTCCTTCGAGCCAACCTCGCGTTCGAGCAGGGCGTTGAGCAGCGATTCGATATTCTCCCACTTTGTTCCGTCGAGGATCTCGGGGACAAAGTCGGTGATGGGGGCTGATGTCATGGGGCTCTCCTGAGTTGTTGGCTCTTCGTGAGCCTCGATTCGTTCATGTTATGCCTGTTTTCGTGCGATATCTGTAGCCAGTGCGATCGCTTCAGGTTTGATCTCGACGCGTCCTTCGAGTTGAGCGTCATACACTGCGTCCAGAATCGCCTTAAATTGTGGCCCGGGATCGAGCCCGAGGGCGATCAGATCTTCCCCGGTGACCAACGGATCTGGTTTGAGTCCGCCGAAGCATGATGCGAGTTCTTCGATCTCGCCCGCGATCTTACTCGCCGCATCGTGGTCGATGGCGTGGTAGATGCCCAGCGCCTCGCGCACCCAAATGCGAGATGCAAGCCGCTTGCGCTGTGCTTCGCCGAGCCCACCCCATGCACCTGCGAACGATGCGAGGCTATCGAGCACCGATCGCATCCCGTCGCGATCATCATTCGAGAGATCGAGCGCCTTGCGGAACTGCTGTGTGATGATGGAGGTATCGTTTGTGATCGTGTGCCCGCTACCGATCGCGAGGGCGACGAGTGCGGTGGGATACGGTACTCTTTCCGGCAACTGCTCCATGACCTGCGGCTCGAACGGATGGACATCGCCGAAGATCGCGTTATCGAGATCGAGCTCGTCGATCAGTACGCACGCGCGGGTTCTCGAAGGATGGAGGAGCATCTTGCGGACTTCTTCGCCGATGCGTTCGATCGAGACGCCGCTAAGTCCTGAGGCATGCGCTCTGATTGCGTTGGATGTGCGCTCATCGATCGTCAGATCATACTTGGCAGCGAATCGTACCGCGCGGAGTGCCCGCAAGTGATCTTCTTTGAGCCGTTCCTCGGGGTCGCCGACCGCGCGGAGGATGCGATCGCGGACATCGACGAGCCCGTCGACGAAATCAATGATCTGGGTCTTGTCGGTGCCCATCGGATCGAGAAAGAGTGCGTTGATCGTAAAGTCTCGTCGGTGGGCGTCTTCTTCGGGTGAGGAGTACTTGATCGAGTCGGGCCTTCGCGTATCGGAGTACACGCCGTCGGATCGGAAGGTGGCGACCTCGATGGTCTCGCCGAAGTCACGGACAAGCATCACACCGAAACTCGCCCCGACCGAGGCGGTCTTGCTGAAGTGCTCCTTGATCTGCTCGGGCTTGGCATCAGTCGCAACATCAAAGTCTTTGGGATCTTGGCCCAAGAGCAGGTCGCGCACGCACCCGCCGGCGAGATAGGCGATGTGCCCGTACCCGACGAGCACCTCGACGACACCGATCGCCGCCTTGAACCCATTGGAATCGGGATGAAATCGTTGGACATTCACCCGAGCTGTTCCTCGCGGAGGTCCCGGCTCATGAGCATCGAGATGGCATCGACCGGATCGAGATGCTCGAACAACACGGCATAGACCGCTCTTGTGATCGGCATGTCCACCTTGTATTTTTCCGCCAGATCCACCACCGACTCGGTTGTCGCCACGCCCTCGACGACACACATCGAATCGCGGAGGTATTGATCGAGCTTGGCCCCCTTGCCGAGTGCTTCGCCGCAGGATCGGTTGCGCCCCTCGGGGCTAAAGCAGGTCGTCGCCAGATCCCCTACGCCGGCGACGCCAAAGAAGGTGCTCGTCTGGGCGCCCATCGCGCTGCCGAGCCGACCGATCTCGGCGAGTCCGCGTGCCAGCAGCGCGCTCTTGGCATTGACCCCCGCGCCGAGCCCGTCGATGATGCCGGCAGCGATCGCGATCACATTCTTCGTCGCCCCGGCCAACTCGACGCCCAGCGGGTCCGGGTTGGTATAAATTCGAAGCCAGCTCGTCGAGAACAACCTCTGAATCGTCTCGGCGAACCCGGGGTGATCCGACGCGGCGGCCATCGTCGCCGGCAGGCAGATCGCCAGTTCCGTCGCGATCGCCGGCCCGGACATGCACCCAAGCGGGCGTGGCTTGGCATCGGGATCATCCTGGAGGACATCGGCGATGATCTGGGTGGGGCGCAATAAGGTCCCATTCTCGATCCCCTTGGCGACCGAGATCACCGCGGCGTTGCTCGGCACCAAGTCCTTGAGCCGTACCCACGCCGGGCGGATGAACTGCACCGGGATGGCGTTGACGATGATGTCGGCACCTTCGAGGGCTTCGCGATCTGAGAGCGCGATACGGACACTCGACGGGAGCTTAAATCCGGGCAGCCGCTCGGAGCCTCGGGTCTGGGCGAGGACCCCATTCTCGTCCTCGTCGTGTCCCCACATCATGACCTCGGCTCGTGGGGCGTGCCCTACGCCGTGAGGGTCCGGGCTCGTCAGCGCCGAAGCGCACACCAGCCCCATCTGCCCGATCCCGAGGATGCAGACCCGAGGGATCTCGCCGGTCTGGTCATTTGTCTGGTCGGTATTTGTCCCCATATGTTTCATCCTTGGCGCTGGTCGATCAGTATCGAACCCGTATGTATCAGAGACGAACCAGACCCCAAACCCGTGCGTACGGGTTGGAACACGGATTCGATCGCTTCTAGAGGATATCCAGAACGGGCTTCCCTAGAGTAGAAACCACCCCCAGAAACCATCCATAGACAGACTTCACCCCCTGAAAACACATTATGAGTGATACACACACCCATTCGCACGATCAATCAACAGCCCATGCTTCCGCCCACGGCGTGATCGATTGCTGTTCGCACCACCAGATCCTCGACGAGAACAACGGGTGGATCTTCCTCTACCTCATCGGCGGGGTCCTCGCGATCGTTTCGTGGATCGCCCACCTCACTGGCTCCACCAACGAGATCGTCGCCACGCTCCCGGCGGTGCTCGCGGCGTTGCTCCTCGGGGCGAATCTCTTCAAAGCCGCGGCCCTCGAGGTCATCCGTCGCCATGTCTCTTCGTCGTCGCTGGCGGCCCTGGCGATCCTCGCGTCGATGGCGGTGGGCAAGTTCGGCACCGCGGCCTTCCTCGCCTTTATCCTCCTCGTCGCCGATCAGATCGTTTCACGGACCGCAGACGGGGCCAAGCGAGCCATCGAGCAACTCGTCTCGCTCACCCCCGACATCGCCCGCATCGTCGTTGAAGGCGTTGAACAGATCGTCGCGGTCGGTGAGGTCAAGGTCGGTCAACGCGTCCGCATCCGCCCCGGCGAGAACCTGCCCGTCGATGGGCGTGTCCTCTCGGGCGAATCCACCATCAACCAGGCCTCACTCACAGGTGAAGCGATGCCCGTCGAGGTCGAACGCGGGTCCGATGTGTATGCGGGCACCACCAACCTCACCGGCGCGATCGACATCGATGTCACCCAGGTCGGCGAAGAGACCACCATCGGGAAGGTCTCGAACCTGATCCGCGAAGCCGAGTCCACCAAGACCCAGCGCCAGCTGCTCATCGAGCAGGTCGCGCGGTTCTATGTCCCCGTCGCACTCTCGGTCGCGCTTGTCGTGTTTTTCCTCGTCTCACAGAGCGACGACCCAAATGTCCAGCAGTCAGCGGCATTACGAGCGGTCACCGTCCTCGTCGTCACCTGCCCGACGGCCCTGCTGCTCTCGTCGCCATCGGCGATGGTCGCGGCCTTCGCTGCGGCGGCCCGGCTGGGCGTGATGATCAAACGAACCGAATACCTCGAGGGCTCGGCCAATATCGACGCCGTCGTGATGGACAAGACCGGCACGCTCACCACAGGACGCTTTGAGGTCGCCCGCTTGGCACCGGCGGAGGGCATCGACGGGGCGGCACTGCTCAAGGCTGCGGCCTTCGCCGAGGCAAGCTCGAACCACCCGCTCGGGCTCTCGATCCTCCGCACCGCTGAGCAGGCCCGGATCGTCGTTGATGCTGACGGACAGTTCGAGGAGATCCACGGCGCAGGGATCAATGCCAAGACCTCGCTCGGCGCGATTTCGGCCGGTCGGGGCACCTGGATCCGTGGGCTCATGCCCAGCGCCAGCCCTCAGATCGACACGGTCGAGCAACGCATCGAGGGCATGTCGGGCGTGCATGTGATCCAGGATGGCAAGTACCTCGGGGCGGTCGGGCTCGAAGACAAGATCCGCCCGAACTCCAAGGCGGTCGTCGATCGGCTCCACGAACTCAGCGTCCGGATGGTCGCGATCTTCACCGGCGATCGCCTGAGCGTCGCCAAGCGCGTCGGGGCCGTCACGGGCGTCGATGCCGTCGAGGCCGAATGCCTCCCCGAAGAGAAGCATCAGCTCATCCGCCAGCTCACCTCCGACGGATACCGCGTGATGATGGTCGGCGACGGGATCAACGACGGCCCGGCGCTGGCCGAAGCCGATGTCGGCGTGGCGATGGGGCTCTCGGGCTCGGACATCGCCGCCAACTCCGCCGGCGTCGCGTTGATGACCGACGAACTCAACCGCCTGCCATTCCTGATGGAACTCGCAAGGCGCACCCGCATGATCGTGACCCAGAACATCATCGTCTCGATCCTGATGGCGATCGGCGGCTTGGTGCTCGCAGCGACGGGCTCGTTCCAGGCGATCGGCGGGGCGAGCATCGGCGTCGGATTCGCAGCCTTCTTCCACTTCATCCCCGATGTCTTCGTCATCGGCAACTCGTTTAGGCTCTTCCGTTTCGGCGAGGACTTCCTTGAAGCGGAGACCATCGCCAAGGAGCACGCCCAAGCCGCCGCCAACCGCATCCACCGCGAGGCCTCGGTCCGGAATCTGGCCGCCGAACCTGCGTAAGAAACAAGATTGGACTCATACCAAAGACCCGACCAATCGGTCGGGTCTTTTTATTCCCCGATCCACATCCCCATCAGGATCTCGTCGGCGTACGACCCGTCGGGCTGGTGCACCGAGCGATCCTTGCGCCCTTCGATCTTAAACCCCGCCCGCTGGTACATCCGGAGAGCTGTGCCGTTGCCGTCCATCACCGTGAGTTCGAGCCGATGGATCTTAGGGTTCGTTTTCATGTCCGCAATCGCCCGATCGAGCATCCACGAGCCAAGCCCAACGCCCTGCCACCCGGGCAAGACCCCGGTGCCCATGCTCGCGACATGCGCAAGTTTGACTCGGGCACCGAAAATAAACGAGGTGCTGCCGACGATGATGCCGCTCGCCGGATCAAACGCCAGGAGCGAATAGAACAAGCCATCCTTGATTTTTTCATGGGTTTCGTACTGATCCTTGGGACGCATATCCTCGGGGAAGGTCAGGATATAGGGCGTCGACGCCCCGAGCGCCAAAAGATAGTCGTACACCAACGGGCCATCACCCGCCTGCGCAAAACGGACCCGCACACTTCGTCCATCTTTGAGTGAGATTGTTTCGGGTTCCATCAAACATGATCCTGATGCGCCCGGCATTCATCAACCCACGCCACCGCCCGCCGAAGATGCGGGATCACGATCGAGCCACCGACAATCAACGCGATATCAAAGGTCTCGAAGAGTTCTTCATCGCTCGCCCCATGCTCGATGCACTGGTCGATGTGATACGCGATGCAATCGTCGCACCGCAGTACCATCGACGCCGAGAGCCCGAGCAGCTCCTTGGTCTTGGCATCGAGATGCCCGCTGTCATAGGTCTTCGTATCAAGCGTAAAGAACCGCTTGGTGATCGTCGTTCCCCGCGCCAAGATCTTCTCGTTGAGCTGAGTGCGAAACTGCTGGTATTCTTCGTATGATCGAGTATCGTTGCTCATGGGCGATGATAGAGCACGCGATGGTTCAGATTCTGGATATAATCCTGAAAGATCCGTCACCGCCCGCCCAACGATGCGGTACACCCATACACCAACTGCTCAACTGGAGAACACGCGTGAAAAACACCCCCCGAATGATCATACTCGCTACCGTCGTACTCGCCGTTCCCTTGACCATGTCCGGGTGCCTGGTTGCCTCCTCAAACCACCACACCATCTCAGGCGCTTATGTCCAGCCCGGAGCGGTCTCGAGGGTCCGGATCGACACCACCACTACGACCGAGGCTGAGGAAATCCTCGGACAGCCCTCAATCACCACAACCAACGATGACGGGTCCGAGACCTGGACATGGAACTGGACGGAGACCAAGGACGACGGCGGGGCCGTCTTCCTGATCTTCGCCGGCTCGAGCGAGAAGACCGTCTCAGAATCCGTCCACATCAAGTTTGCCAATGGCGTCGCCGTCAAGAAATGGCGAGACTGATCAAATCTCTTCTCCCGAGTCTGCGGGGGAAGAAATAAAATCACTCCCCAATCAACCCATCGATCAACGCCTCAAACCGGATGCGTTGTTCTTTGTACGCATCCCCCGTCGCCCGGCCGCTGAATCCGGAATACACCGCCTGTACTTCGTTCGCTTCGTTCAGAAACACGATCGTCGGATACGAGCGCACCTGATCTAAGAATCCCAGCGTTTTCGTCGCTTTATCCTTCTCACTCAACCCCGCCACCAAGATCGGTCAGCGCAGCAATAAAAAAAATATTAAAATGCTACCCAAACGATCTTGACAAAGGGGGGGGGGGGGGGTGGTATTCTAATACTGAAGATCCCTGTTTACATGGAGAAAACTAGATTATGAAGTTTTTCATATTCATACCGATGCTTTTCGCTTCATTCTCAAGCTTATCTTTTGGACAACCAACAGGTTGTGAAGTTGTCCAAGGCGGCTATTTAAGCAACAGCGATTGTTACGGCTGCCAGTTCATTCGGGACGAGCACAATGTCTGGGATTACGAAAACCCGGTTATTCATACACTGCCAGATCAGCCAACAGATGGCCCAGGCAGTGTGTTATACAACTGTACGGAAGGCACGACGATTCCTTCTCTGACAGTGCAAGCTACTGTTTCAGCTTCGGAGTCACTCACTTTCAGCGAGAGCGGGTCCGGAGGCGGTAGGGTGGGCTTGAGTGCTATTCTTGTCGCTCAAGGCACATTCGGCTTATCAGCTAGCTCAGGGGGAAATAGCAGTGTGACGGGATCTTCCACGGGGCAAGCAACAAGAAATAATGTGTCAGATTGCAATGGTGTAGGCATAGAAACTGAGTATACTCGTTTCCAACGCACCGGCTATATTCGTGAGTTTGCGCTTGTATCTTACTATCTTTGTGATTGCCTAACTTCAGACGGCATCATATTTGAAGGGGTTCAAGTCACCTACAAATGCCAACCCCGCCTTGTACATGCCAACTCTGATCTTATACGATCTACCGCAAATGTTTGGGTTTGAGCCGCTTCATTTTATCCTCCACGAGCACCATCGGCATCTTCGCCCAGCCGTTGCAACAACTACTGCAGCCAAAGCGATGACGATGGGGGTTGCGATTGTAGTGATGATCTAGATCCCGATGGCGATGAAGACGGGGATGGGACAAGAAACGCAGATGACGATAGACCATATGGATACGACGGAGATGACCCAGATGGTGACGATGACGGAGACGGGACTTCAAACGCTGATGATGCCACGCCCTATGGCTATGACGGCGACGACCCTGATGGCGACGACGATGGCGACGGTGTAAAAAACAGCCAAGACAAATACCCCGATTGCCCAGATGATCCAGAAGCTGACGATGACAACGATGGTATACCCAACTGTGAAGACGACACTCCCAACGGAGAAGACAGGGTGTTTACTGCCCCGGGGGTCTCATTCAGAATTAGATTAAACTGATCCAAGTCAGGAGATTATTACAATGAAAACCACACAACTCATCATTCTCTCAACCATCTTTGGGCAACCACTTGCCTTCGCCCAATCACAACCCACCCAAGACAACCTAAATATTTCAACACCAGTGCCCAACACGGCGAAATGGGTAGACGAAAGAGATCTTTCTCTACTCTTTGACCAATCAGACAATCGCATTCTGCTTGCCGAAAACATTATCTCTGAGTGTGTCAACAACAGCACACTATCAACTCTGACGAGAGCAGATGGTTTACGAATTGCGGGACACATCTGCTACAGAGACGGGTCATATGAAAACGCAAACAATGCATTTTCAGCACTTCGCGACCTTGACGCATCGCCTCGCTGGAACTCCGAAGCATATAGAATGCTTGCGCAGTTGAGCATGGATGAATCTGATATAAATATCTCGATTGAACTATTCACTCAAGCATGGAACTTTGCACTCCAGGACGATCCGGACGGTATTTTTCTTTCTACCAAATCACTCTTCAATACATTATGCAGCCTCAACACAGCAATAGGAAATCACGAGATTACTCTAGAAACCGCACAAGTTGGAATAGCTCTTTATTCCAAACCAAACACACAACGAGAAAAAGCTCAGTTTATTTACTGGGCCTACAAGGCGAATAAGAATCTAGGCGATAACGCAGGCGCCCTATTCAATCTCAATGATTTACTCGAAAATCATCCCGATTTTCAAGCTGGCAACAACATTCTTGGCATCCCACCCCTGCTTCGAGTTGACCAGTTTGCTTTGCAGAATCAGGCGTGGGATCACCCTTCCGAAGATTTTGTAAATACTGTTATCGATATTTGCTACAATCCAGATTATCTATACATGCCGAGTCGCCTTATTGTGCTTAAAAACTTTGGTAAACTACTCGAACAAAACAAACAATACGATGCTGTTCTGCAAATACGATCAACTCTAAGGCACGAGCTTGCTTCTCAACTTGACACAAACAATACTATCGAACAACTTCTCAAATCTGATCTGCAAGGCCGTTTAGCAAGTTTGGCTTTGGATGATGCCAAACTCCAGATTCAGTTGGATGACCCAGTATCCGCTATGGCCACGCTCGCAGAAATCACAGACTCCACAGATGCACTGCCACAAGAAATACGAGATCAAGCTTCCGTCTTGACTGAGGCCGCTCAAGATTTATTCTCCAGCCCATAGGATATATGTCTGCTTTTCGCTCATTTGAACCTTACCATTGTGGACGATGCCTGAAGATCAAAGACCCTCCACCTTCTCCGCCATCGAGGAAATCCTCGAGGACCTCCGCCACGGCAAAATGGTCATCCTCACCGACGATGAGGACCGCGAGAACGAGGGGGACTTTGTCCTCCCCGCCCAGTTCGTCACGCCCGAGGCCGTCGCCTTTATGCTCTCGGTTGCGCGTGGGTACATGTGCCTCTCGCTAACCGAGGCCGACTGCGATCGGCTCGAACTCGCGCCCCAGGCATCAATCAACACCTCCGTCCGCGCCACCCCCTTCACCGTTGCCATCGATGGGCACCCCAAGCACGGCTTAACCACCGGCGTCTCCGCCAAAGAACGCGCCAAAACCATCCAGCTCGCCATCGACCCAACCACCACCGCCTCCGACTTCGTCCGCCCCGGGCACATCAACCCGCTCCGCTCGCGCGACGGCGGCGTACTGGTCCGCATCGGGCAGACCGAGGGCTCGTTGGACCTGTGCCGACTCGCCGGGCTCAACCCCGCAGCCGTCATCATCGAGATCATGCGCGACGATGGCGAGATGGCCCGCGTGCCCGACCTCATCAAGCTCTGCAAAGCGCACAACATCAAGATGTGCTCCGTCAAACAGATCATCGAGCACCGCCTCGCCCAGTCCTCGATCATCGAGCGCCTCGACCCGATCGAGGGCACCACCATCAACACCCCGCAGGGCCAGTTCAACCTCATCGCGTTCCGATCGCTCGTTGACCCCATGCCCCACCTCGCCCTCACCGTCGGCGATGTCGGCGTCCTCGACGAGTACCACAACCCCATCGCCACTGACGAGCCCACCCTCGTCCGCGTCCACAAACGCGACCTCCTCGGCGACATCTTCAACGAACTCAGCTCAAGCTCAGAGCCCAACACCTCCACCGGGCACATCCTCCGCCAGTCCATGCAGATGATCCAGGACGCCGGACGCGGTGCCATCGTCTACCTCCGCCCCCACGGCGTCGGCGACGGGCTCTCCCAGATGCTCTCTCGCCCGTTCGATCAAGACAACGCCGACAAACCCATCCAATCCGTGTCCCCCACCATGATCGAGTACGGCACCGGGTCCCAGATCCTCCGCGGGCTCGGGCTCTCCCACCTCAAACTCATCACCAACTCCGAAGCAAGCTACCCCCAGCTCGAGGCCTTCGGGCTCACCATCACCGAGCGGGTCAAGATCGAGCAGAATTAATCGCCCAGCTTACGCGGCCTGCGCCCCGTCTACGGCATACTTAAACACGCAATAAGTCGAGCCGTCATTGCCGATCCGCGAGGAATCGAAGACCGCAAGCAAATCAGATCGCCCTGATAAACTCAGCAGCACCCGCTCGGACCCCTTGAACCGAACATCCAAACGGACCATGACATGGTCAAAGTCGGATTCGAGGAGTTCGGCATCGATCGACTCGCCGCTGGCACGCCGGATCTGAACAAGCCCGTCGTCGTCATCGACTTTCGGGTTTTCGATTTGCTCACTCTCGAGTGTGGGCATGAGATCGCTTACTGATGGGGCATGGGTCCCCTCGGTCTCGGCTACCACCCGGCTCGGATCCTCGACGACCATCCGCTCGATCACGCGCTCCCATGCGACGAAGATCTCTCCGTCGATCGTGGTACCAATCTCTTCACGCATTTTGTTGAGCACCATCCTCGGCGGGATTGGCCCCCGATACGGGCGGGCCGAAGTCATCGCATCAAATATATCGACAATCGTACAGATCTTGACCGCCATGCTCAGTTCGTCTTCGCACAACGAGTTGGGATACCCCTTCCCGTCGAGCCGCTCGTGATGATTCATCGCCATCTCGATGATGACCGATTTTTGTCCGCCCTGCCTCTTGAGCATGTTCGCGCCGACCTCGGGGTGGCCGCGGATCATGGCCCAATCTTTATCGGAGAGTTTGCCCTCCTTGTTGAGCACATCGGGCGACACACCAAACTTGCCAACATCGTGTACAAGCCCGCCGAGCATCAGATCGTGGACCATGGGATCATCATCCCCCAGTATCTCAGCCCCGAGGAGCCCACACCCGACGCCGACATTCACCATGTGCGTCGCGGTATAAAAATCATGCTCCGACATATCAAGCAGATAGCTGAACTTAGATTTGTCCTCGGTGCACCATCTCGTAAACTGTGCTGCCAGATCGTTGATCGTTTCGCCCAGACCAGGCGCTTCCGGATTGCTCATAAAGTCCTCGATCATCCGCCCGCACGAGCCCCGCACGATCCTGGCCCGCTCGAGTTCACAGATGCTCGGATCCTCGTACGAGTCGATGATCATCTCCGTCATTGCCTCTTGGTAGATGCGGTGCTGTCCCATCGGTATATACAGATGCCTGATACCCTTTTTTCGAAGTTTATCGCAATCCGATATTGAGTACGCCGAGCCCTTGGATCGGTAGAGCACCGCCGTCCCGCCGTTGTGGATCAGATACAGATCCATATCGATCGTGCTCGATTTCAATGCATCAATAGGAATGGGGAAGTACCCCGCATTCACCCTGCCTATACGCTCTCCTTGCATTTTTCCGCTCATAAGCAGTCTCCCTCCATGGACTGCTCCAGAGTCGGCCATTCACTGATTCAAATACATAAATGACTTCGATTTATATATAATCAACATCTCGCGATCTGTATAATAGGTATATCAGATGGGCACCCCCCCCTGTTTTCGCATCCGATAGTCGTGTCCAACGATCAAAATAGGGCAATCTCTTCATCCACGACGAGTAGCTTCTCGAAATCACATATTTGTTCGGCTTTTTTTCGTTGTTCCGATAATTTCCCGTGACTTTTGTCTTGTCCTATGAGAAACTACCCAGACGCTCAGCGGTACAACCCGCTGGAACACACACACACCAACTGTAGGAGACACACACATGCACACCAAATCAATCATCGCATTCACCGCCGGCGCATTGACCGCCGGCTCGCTCGCATTCCTTATCGCTGCCGGCCCAGAGCACGACGAGCACAAGGGCATGGATCACGACACGGACAATGCAATGGGCGAAATGAATCAAGACGATATGATGGAACAGATGATGCGCCTCGCCACACCGAACGAGCATCATGCCAAGTTGCTCAAGGCTGTCGGGAGTTGGACCGCCCATTCGAGTTTCGTCATGGATCCCGCTGCCCCGCCGACAGAGAGCGAAGGAACGATGGTCGTCGAATCGGTCCTCGGCGGACGATACATCGTGTCACACTTCAAGATGGACTTTATGGGGCAACCGTTCGAGGGGATCGGATACAACGGCTATGACATTGCCCATGAGCAGTACATCGGCACCTGGGCCGATTCCATGTCCACAAAGATCACATACATGACGGGCAACTATGACGATGAGGGCAACCTGGTCATGATCGGCACCGCGACAACGCCGATGGGCGACAACCCCATGAAAATCGTTTCAACAGTCATCAACGAGAACAAAACCGTCGACAAGTTTTACGACAAAATGCCCGACGGCACCTGGTTCAACTCCGGTTCGATCACCTACACCCGCGACTAATGTTCCCAAGTAGAACGGGTTTCCAGCCCGCTTCACCCAATCTCAAAAACCCCACACACACCCGCCCGAACACCGGCGCGGGTTTTTTCGTATACTCAATGAAAACACAAGCCGGAAAACACACATGCCACAGTTCATCTGCTTCCTCGAACCCACCCGCAAGGCCATGCCAGACGACCCTACGCCCGAAGAGTCCAAGGCCGCCGAGGCTCACTTTGCCTATTACCAGCGATTGCTCAAACGCGGCTCGCTGATCCTCGCCGGGCGCACCCAAGAGTCGCCGCATATTGGCATTCTGATCTTCGAGGCCCCCACCAAAGAGGACGCCATCTCCATCGCCGCCCAAGACCCCGCTGTCACCGCCGGTGTCTTCACATGCCGGGTGCAGGAGTACAAGATCGCGCTCTGCTCAGATTGAATGCTACTGATCCGGCGTGCGATCAGGATGGAATAACATCTCAAAGAGATCCTCTGACAGATTCACCGCTGTGGGAATATCGCCCGGATGAACAAGTGCGTTATCGAGTTCAAACTGAGCAGAGTCGTATACATCCGGCCTGAGATACATATACCGCTGAAGATAGTTGACCAACATATCTCGACGATTGTCCGCAGCGAGCATCTGCATAACGGATTCGACCTCGAGCATATACGGCGAAGCAGACTCGGAAATCACCGCCCACGGCACCACAAAGACAAAGCTCGGTCTCGATCTCCCAATCACCGTGAACGCTTTTTCCCACTCGCTCACGAGCCTCAACAAGTCTGGTTCGATTGATGCCTGACCACCCGGTTCTTGATTATGCCCAAGCATCATCATGATGTACTGTGCATCGATCATCTCGATCAGGGCAGAGCGTGAAGCGGGACTAATCCGATCGAGATGTTCCTGCGCACTCCATCCGCCTCGCCCCTGGTATCCAATCAAGGTCCCGTTGAGCCGCTGCCCCTTGGGTCCGACGCGCTCGATAACCACCCCGAGCACTTGGAGAAACTGCCCGAACTGCTCGACCGAGCTGCTCGGCAGATAGAATCCGACTCCCACATCATCGCCCAATGGATTGAAATCGATCGGAATTGGTTGTTCGATGATCTGAATGCCCCACTGCTTGCTGAGCTTGTGCACCGTTCGTGCGCCCGGGCTGCTGATCCCCCCACGCTCGGCCCGTGTCTCGATGGCATCGACACACATCGGGCTCGTCCGCACCGCGATCTTGGCGACCAGTGGCTGCCCGACACCCCACGGCTCTTCCCATGGCGCATCGGTGTTCGAAATTCCAAACCGCAACCGGTACCGACCGATCCGTGAACCAGGCGCATTGATGTCCCCCAAGAAGGTCCAGTTGGCACCGAAGAGCGCAAAGAAATCCGCCGGCCCGCCGTTGGGCCAGCCCTGATTCATCTCAATACTCTGGTACACAATGTCGCTCTGGCCCGCGTTCGAGTTATTGACAAGAAACCCGGTCGCAGAGTTCCCTACACATATCAACTCACCGATGATCGGCGCATCCCACCCGTGCGTCTGCGTACGGATACGAAAAGCGCTCGGATCGGTGGTCTGTGAATCACCCACGACAATACAACGGAACCGGCTCGGGTTGAGCCGAACGCCCACATCCTGATTGGACTTCGGTGCAACCGCCCGTCCCGGCTGGATCGGCCCCATCCCCGCCAGAACCAAAAAGCCTAATCCAACAAAGCCCAACACACACATCCGGGCCAAAGAACGCCGATCCCGTTGAAACAAAGTGGGTCCAATCATCTTCCCAGTGTAAACGACAATCCAAACAACTTGCAATATCAAACTTGAAACTTCATCCAAATCGTACCTCGGACCAAGATCATCACGGCCGATCCGACCCATAACACTCAAATCCGCTCATACAAAGGCAGATCCCCAACAAGCGGACGACAGTAATCCAAAAACTTCTGCGTCACATTGTTATACCCGTCGATAAACTCCGCCGGCATGTGTTTCGTCTTGGCCGCCACATCGCTCAGCTCGAGCCGCTCGTACCTCGCCGCGTACGGCTGGCTCACCCCGATCGGGCTCGTGCGGATGATCGCCACCGACCCGTCCACATCCCCGCTCGTCGCGAGCTTGGCTGCGAACCGCCCGACCCCGCGCGCTTCCTTCTGGTCCACATGCGATTGATCCGGGAAACACCTTTGCACATACCCAAAGGTGTCTGCCCGCACCCGCACCGGCGTGCCGCCTGCTGGCGTGAGTTTCTCTTTGAGCAGATCAGACAGCGCATCGCCCAAAGCCCCCGAGCCCGAGAGCTGCACATTGCCGTGGGCATCGGTCTGGGCGTTCTTGATGAGCATCCCGCCGATCGAGTTGCCGTGCTTGTCGGCGATCCCTTCCGAGACCGCGATATGCACCCGCTTGCGCTTGTCATAGAGCTTGGCCACATCCTCGACAAACCGATCCGTATCGAACGCCACCTCGGGCAAATAAATCAGCTGCGGACCATCGGTCGAGCCGCCCTCATGGGCGTAGCGATCGTCCCGTCGTGCCAGCGCCGATGCCGCCGTCAGAAAACCGGCGTGGCGACCCATGATGACATTGATCTTGATCCCCGGCAGCGAAATATTGTCCAAGAAATCCGCCATGCACGCCTTGGCGACGAACCGGGCCGCACTGGGGAACCCGGGCGTGTGGTCGTTGATGACCAGATCATTATCCACCGTCTTGGGGATATGAAAACAGCGCAACTCGTAGTCGGTCTCGTTGGCCATCTCGTTGACGATTCGGCAGGTATCGCTCGAATCGTTCCCACCGATATAAAAGAAGTACCGGATATCGTGCTCTTTGCACGCTTCGAGCACCCGCTCGCAGTACGCCGCATCGGGCTTGTCGCGCGTCGAGCCGAGCCCCGCGCTGGGTGTCTGGGCCAAGACCTGCAACCGATCCTGCGAATAATCCGTCAGGTCATACAGATCGCCGTTGGTCAGCCCCGTCACGCCGTGACGCATCCCGAGGATCTTCTTGATCGGGTTCCCCGGGTTCCCCGCCCCGGTCCGGCGGAGCCCCTCGATCACCCCGACGAGCGATTCATTAATCACGGCTGTTGGCCCGCCGGACTGCCCAATCACCGCATTACCACGCACGAGATCAACTGCCATCGCTCACCTTTCAAAACGAATCCGGTAGAACGGGCTTCGGACCCGTTACTTCTCCCAAATCCTAGCCCCATTTCCCCACCACAACACCACAAATTCCGCCACCTCCAACCCGCCCGCCGGTACCATACGCTCACAAGGAGTCTCCATACCATGAAACTTGCACCCGTCCTCCTCGCAGGCTGCTTCGCAGCCCTCGCCATCGCCAACTCGCCAGACCCACTCGCCCCACGCCCCAACGGCATGCGCTCGGCGGCACCATCTCGCCACATCCTTCTCGGCGGCACCATCCACCTCTCACCAACCGAAACCTACAACGCTGACGCCCACCCCGCCATCTACATCGAGAACGGGCAAATCACCAGCATCGCTCCAGACACACGACTTATAGACCTTAAGACCACGGGCTACCAAGTCCACTACCTTACCCCCGACACCCACATCTACGCCGGGTTCATCGATCCCTACATCGAAGTCGATGCCCCCAATCTCCCCGACAACGCCGTCGGCACCCACTGGAACGCGCTCGTCACCCCCCAGCAAGATGCCCTCAACATCGGGCTCCCCGCCGACGCGGCCAAAAACCTCCGCAAGATGGGATTCACCACCGCGATGATCGCCCCCGCCGACGGCATCTTCCGCGGGTGGTCCGCCATCGTCTCGGCTGCCGAGGCATTCCCCGATCCGTCCATGGGCACGCCTCCAACCTACAAAGCCCACGCCGGGCAAATGCTGGGCTTCGATCGAGGCACCTGGCCCGATCGCGCCTACCCCAACTCCCACATGGGCGTCGTTGCCCTCATGCGCCAGACATTCATCGATGCCCAGCACCGCGCACTGACCGACCACACCGATCAAAGCTGCCTCGACGAGATCAACCCGAACTCCACCACCCTCTTCTACGAAACCAACCAAGAACTCGAAGCACTCCTCGCTGACAAAATCGCCAACGAGTTCGACCAAAAGAACCTCGTCATCATCGACAACGGCACCGCCCACCGCCGACTCGCCGCCTTCAAAGACTTGGGCTATCCCGTCATCGTCCCGCTCACCTTCCCCAAGACCCCCGAGGTCTTCTCGGTCGGCGCCGCCGACACGGTCGATCTGGCGACCCTCCAACACTACGAACGCGCCCCCGCCAATGCAAGATGGCTGCTCAACTCAGGGCTCGATGTCGCCCTGACCACCTCCAAACTCCGCGATGGCGAAAAGTTCTGGGACAACCTCCACACCGCGATCGAAAAAGGACTCCCCGAATCTGATGCACTCGCGATGCTCACCACCAACCCCGCCAAAATCATCGGGCTCCACCACCAAGGCACCATCGCCAAAGACCAAGTCGCCAACCTCGTCGTCGCCTCAGGCAACCTCTTCGACCCCGATGCTAAAGCCCAGATCATCGACCTCTTTGTCGATGGGCGACGCCACCACATCAACGATCCAAAGAACACCCGCTTCGACGGCTCTTGGACCATCGACCTCGTCGGTATCCCCTTCCAACTCAACATGGACATCGAGGGCAAGAAGATCACCATCTCCACGGGTTCCGGCGGCGATGACGAAAACGCCACCGAAAACAAAGCCCGCAAGGTCAACATCGATCACAATCAGATCTCGTTCATCACCGACGACCCAAACAACGACACCACCGTCATCACCGGCACCCTCTCGCCCGACGGCATCATCCGCGGCTCAGGGCTCAACCCCACACAACAACCCTTCCAATGGACCGCCACCAAGAACCCGCCAACAGAAGATGAAGCCGGTGATACAGACACAGAAAAAAATGCCGAAGACGATACTGATTCCGAACTTGACCTCCTCCCCGACCTCCCCGATTCCCCCTTCGGCCCATTCGCGTATGACTCGGCTCCCGAGCAGCGCACCGTCCTGCTCACCAATGCCACCGTCTGGACCCAGTCCGACAGGGGCACCCTCAATGACGCATGGGTCCTCATTAACGACGGCAAGATCGCCAAGCTCGGCACCGGACCCACCCCGCGCGTCGCCGCCGACCAATACATCGACGCCAAAGGAATGCACATCACCCCAGGGCTCATCGACGCCCACTCCCACACCGGGCTCTTCCGTTTCGGCGTCAACGAATCCGGACAAGCCGTCACAGCCGAAGTCCGCATCGCCGATGCCCTCGATCCAGGACACCCCGGGTTCTACCGCGAACTCGCCGGCGGGCTCACTACCGCCAACCTCCTCCACGGCTCGGCCAACCCCATCGGAGGCCAATCCCAAACCATCAAGCTCCGCTGGAACGCTACCAAACCCTCCGACATGTTCTTCGAAAGCGCCATGCCCGGCATCAAGTTCGCACTCGGCGAAAATGTCAAACAATCCAACTGGGGCGATCGCAACACCACCCGCTACCCACAAACAAGAATGGGCGTCGAAACCCTCATCCGCGACCGCTTCACCAAAGCCCGCGAGTATGCAGAAGCGCAAGCCCAGTTCAAAATTGAAAGCCGCGATCTTGTCATGCAAATGAAACAAGTCATGAAAGACAGCCAAGTCAGCGAAAATCGAGTTGCAGGAGATGCACCCAACAATGCAATCGAGAAAATATATAGACACCGACAGCAGTTTATGACTGACCATCCCCGCGACCTCGAACTCGAAACCCTCGCCCAGATCCTTGCTGGCGACCGCCTCGTCCATTCCCACTCCTACCGCCAAGACGAAATCCTCATGCTCTGCCGAATCGCCGAGGAGTTTGATTTCAAAATCGGCACCTTCCAGCACGGGCTCGAAACCTACAAGGTCGCCGAGATCGTCAAAGAACACGCCATCGGCGCCTCCATCTTCTCCGACTGGTGGGCCTACAAGGTCGAGGTCCAAGATGCCATCCCCTTCGCAGGCCCCATCAACCACGAAGTCGGCCTGCTCACTTCCTACAACTCTGACTCCGACGATGTCGCCCGGCGCATGCATGTCGAAGCCGGCAAAGCCCTCAAGTACGCCAAACTCTCAGGCATCAAAATGACCGAGCAAGAAGCCCTCAACTTCGTCACCCTCAACCCCGCCATCCAACTCGGCATCAACGACCGCGTCGGTTCGCTCGAGCCCGGCAAAGACGCCGACCTCGTCGTCTGGACCGGGCATCCCCTCTCCTCGCTCTCGCGCCCCGAGATGACCTTCGTCGATGGGCGGCTCATGTTCTCACGCGAACTCGACCAACACCTCCGCGAAAAGAACGCCGCCGAGCGCCAACGCCTCATCCAAAATATCCTCGCCGACGGCAAGCCCGACCCCAAAGAAGAACCCCAAGACACGAATGAGCCCGAAGAACACCACGACCCCGCCGCCAACACCTGCAGCCAACACTTCCCCGCATGGAACACGGACTACTAGCCCCCATCCCCGGTCGCACAGGCGTCCCGCCTGTGTTCTTCTCTGCAAACATCAATCCCAACCCATACAGATCGACCCACCCATGAAACACACCACCAAAATCATCACCACCCTCGCCATCTTCTCTACCCTCGCCGCCGCCCAAGACCTCCAACCCGCCGCCCCCCCGCAAGATCACCCCATCTTCCTCGTCGGCGCCACCGTTCACACCATCAGTGGCGAAACAATCGAGAACGGCGTCGTCTCTCTCACCGAGGGCAAGATCGGCATCGTCGCCGACCATGAGATCATGTCCCGTATCAACCTCACCCCCGACACCGAGATCATCGACCTCACCGGCAAACACATCTACCCAGGCATGATCGACTCCGTCACTACACTCGGGCTCCAGGAAATCTCCGCCGTCCGCGCCATGAACGACTACAACGAGGTCGGCGACATGACCCCAGAGGTCCGCGCCTATGTCTCGGTCAACCCAGACTCCACCGTCATCCCCACCGCAAGATCCAACGGCGTACTCACCTTCGGCGTCTTCCCCACCGGCGGCACCATCCCCGGACGAGCCTCGGTGCTCCAAGCTGACGGATGGACCACCGAAGATATGGCTCTGGCCCGCGATGCCGGGCTCATCATCAACTGGCCAAGAATGCGAAACACCGGCAAGAACAAGATGAAAGCCAACGATCGCCGAGACCAGACCCTTAATAACCTCAACACCATCTTCGACAACGCAACCGCATACACGGCCAAACACGATGCCGTCGATCTCAAACTCGAAGCCATCACCACCGTCTTGCCATCTGAAAATCAGCACCCCATCTTCATCAACGCCAACGACTATGACCAGATCACCGCCGCCATCAACTGGGCTGTGTCACGAAACCTCCACCCCATCATCGTCGGCGGCCGCGATGCGCACCTCTGCACCGACCTGCTGGTCTCCACCAACACCCCCGTCATCATCGGAGGCACCTACAACTTCCCCAAACGCGCCGACGCCCCCTATGACCAACCCTACACCCTCCCCGCCAAACTCGAAGCCGCCGGCGTCCTCTGGTCGCTCTCCATGTCCGGGCGACACGCCCACGAACGCAACCTCCCCGAAGCAATCGCCATCGCTGTCGCCCACGGGTCAGACCTCGGCTTCACCCAAGAAGCCGCCCTGCGAGGCATCACACTCAACGCGGCCAAAATCCTCAACCTCGACGACCAACTCGGCTCGATCGAATCCGGCAAAGCCGCCACCTTGTTCGTCTCCGACGGCAACATCCTCAATGTGGCTTCAATCGTCACCTACGCCTGGATACAAGGGCGAACGATCGACCTCGCCAACAAACAAACCACCCTCCGCGACAAGTACAGAGAAAAATACCGCCAACTCGATCTGATCCAATCTGACGATTAATCTTTTCTCTTCTGTGCTGCTCTGCTGTTTTTCCGCTCTGCTGGTCTTCGCTACCGCATCATATACTCATCCTGCAAAACAACCGATTCCCCATCCGCCTTCGAAGTCCGAAACAGCACCCGCACCCGCGCCCCCACCATTTCCTGGGCCACAACCGAATCCGCCAACCACGCTGGCAATCCACCAATCACAATCCGGTAAGTCCGCGTCGCCGAATCAAAGTACGACACATTGATCTCGATATCCCGCAGATCAACATCCCATCGCGTCCCACGATTTCCGACCTCGCTCGTCGCGCTCTGCTTGCGGAGTTGCACCTGAAGCTGCCCCACTCCCTTGACCGTATCTCCCCAGGGGTCTTTGAGCTCGACATGGAGGATCATCACCGGCTTGCCATCGCTGCTGATCTCGGTGTGCGTCAGCGGATGCACCCGCATCACAGCCGGGCGGAACGGCCCGGGCACCGCAAGGAGATCGTCCGTCCGGACAACCTGCTCCTGAAAGATCATCCCGCCAGAGCACCCCCCGAGCCAGAACCCCATCAGCACGCTGCCCGCGCCCATCAATCCGATTTGAATCAGCCTGATCTTCACGCCTTGAGTGTAGCTTGGAATCATCCCCTACGCCCGTTTCTCTGTCCGAACCACCCCGAGCCGATCGATCGCTCCCACAAGCGATCGCTGCCCCGCTTCAAGAGCAGCCATCGCCTTGGTATTCTCCCGAACCACTTCGAGCAACGCCCCGTGCTCCTCATCCTTGCGGATCAGCTTGGTGTGGGCTTGGCTGAGTTGACGCTCCCGTTCAGCCGATGCCCGGCGCTCGCTGAGCCACATCCAACACACCAGCCCCGCCACCCCGAACTGCGATAACGCGCCCATGATCTCTGCTTCCATCGAACCTCTCCCTTATCCGGTGGCCAGGCGCCCGAACACCGCGGTATATCCAACACTCACGACCCGCCCCCGCGCAGTCGGGCCGTCCTCCTCAACGCTCAGCAGCTTCATCGTCGACCACTGATGCCCCCATTGATCCTCGAGCACCCCCGAACCCACCGTCGAGTCCGCCTCGCCCATCAACGCATCACGCAAGACCCACAGCGAGGGCTCATCAATCGCCACCAAACGACCCCGCACCTCGATCCTAAGCTCGAGATCCCCAAACTCCGCCGCCCCCGCCACCGACGCATCATTCGTGATCGCCGCCAGCGAGATCACCCGCCGACCCTGACGACCGATCACAAACCGATGCGCCCCGGATCCGAAGAGATCATTCCCTTTATACGAACTCGCCATCCCTACCCCCGTTCTCTGCGACCATCATGAACTCACCGTGATCGGATCGACCGATCCGTCGCTGCTCACCGCGATCAAAGTAATCACTCGTGTGCTGCCGAAGTCGCTCACCTTGCTGAGCACCGATTCGACCACCGCGTTCGCCTCGATCTTCCGTTCGCCCACATCCGAGCCCGCAGAACCTGCAAACGAGAACACCCCCAGATCCCCCGGGATCGGCGAGCTCAGATCATCGCCCACGATCTCCTGGCTCACCCGGATCACTGCCCGCCGACGCACCACATCAACAAACACTAGGTTCGGCCCAAGATCGTCCCATTCGTCGATCGTCTGCGACGACAACCGATCCACCGACACCCGCGCCACATTGTCCCAGTCATCGCTCCCAAACTTCACATCTCCGGGTCGAAGCACAATCATCGCTCACCTCCAAAGTTTCACCACTCAACCCCGAACAAGCACAAACGCATTCGGTCTCCTCGTCGTCTCGGCGATCCCGTCCCCGTCGAGATCAATCGCCGCCACCACCCGCTCTCGCTCAGCGCCGAACCGCTCCTTGTACATCTGCGCCCGCTGATCGAACCCGTCGCTCCCCCGTCCGGGTGCTGCTGCACTCGCATAAATCAGGTGCAGCGTCCCGAGCGCCTCGAGCCGAACCAACGCACCCGGGTTCGTCACGACCGAACCGCTGAACCCCTCCGCATCCGGATCAAACCCGAGCATCGTCAGGATCTGTCGATGCACCATCGCCCGCTGGGCACCAAAGTCATACACCGCCACCCCACGATTGCTCGCGTCGAACCAGGGCACCGCCGAGCTGCTCAAATCACTCCGCAGCACCGACACCGTCGCCTGCGTCGCGCTCTCCACGCTCACCACCTCTAGCGGCACCCCGTCGAAGATCAGCACATGGCCCGCGGCAATCTCCTTGGTCACAAACGAACCCGTATTGATCGTCACCGTCGTCCCCACCAACGCCCCGATCGTCGAGATCCGCTTGAACCCCAGCCACGACACATCCCGGAACAACCCGGGCTCAAACACCAATAAATCTCGATCCAACGCGAACATCAAACCCTCCAATCACCAAAGCCCACAACCATTCCAAGTGCCCGGACGGACGCCCATCCGCCCGGGCCACCAAGCCCCAGCGCACCCCCGCGCTGAAACCCCGCACCTTTGTGCCGCCGTTTCCAGCAGCCCCTCACTCACACACCAAGCCCAGTCACCAGCCCGTGCGCATTCTCGTTCTTGATCTCCATCGTGTACTCACCGATCACCTGACCCGAGATCGAATCCCCCGTCGCTGCCAAGGGCTTATAGTGGAAACTCCGCCCCTGCATCGGCAGAACTGAGACTCGAGAACTATCAAGCAACAGCACCGAATCCGTCGGCACCCATCGGCTCATCACCACCCGGCACACACCGAAGTCGCTCTCGTACACACTGATCAGATCTGAATAGGTCTGATCGTCCGGCAGATATGCCCGCGAGACCGTCGCGAACCCGTTGATCTTCCGCTTCTGCGCCCCACCAACCACGATCGTGTCCACGCCGCCGCTGCTCTGATCCCAGATCTGCTTGAGCGCTGCGTTGAGGATCCCCTCATTAAGCTCATCGCTCCCGGCGCCATCTCCAGCCGGGATCCCGCCCACGCCGGGCGCGAACAGATTCGTCTGCATCGAATGCACAATCCCGTTCATCGAACGACGAACCGTGCTCGAGCCCTGACCGCCGCTCACCGGCGAGACCCCGTTGATCACACAGTTCTCCAGATCCCGAAGCAACTCACGCATCCGCTCCTGCTTCTGATAGTCCACCTCGTCGGCGATCCCATAGGCCCGTGAAGCCTGCAAAGAACCCGACACATCAAGCCCTGCCGTAAAAATCTGCGTGAAGTTGCTCTTGCGGCTGCGATTGGTAAACCTGGCCGCCGGCGCGTCGTCCCCCTCGAGCGCCGCGTTCCCCAAAATCGTCAGCCCCATGTTGTCCGCCAGAGTCGCCGCCACCGTCGCCCCGTATCCACGCACAACCGCGATCTGATTCGACCCCGTGACCACCGCCACGATCATCATCACCTCGCTGCTCTCGCCTGGGCGCACAAGGTCGCCAACCTGGAATACCGTCGCATCATCAACCGTGATCGTCGCCTCCGTCTGCGGATCAGGATTGAACACCGTCTGATTGATCTGCCCCTTGTTGGGCAAGAGTACATCCTCGATCCACTCATGCACTGTCGAGAGCGCCGCCCGCTTGGCATCGCCAAGATGATCCAACAACGGCGTCTCGAACGGGCTCACGATCCCGATGATGTCGCTCACATCCTCCACCAACTCCGGCAGATCCGCCCCCGCCCCATAACTCGCCTTCCCAGTAAATGCCATTCAATGCCTCCATTTCAAAGTTCCATCTCGACTACACAAACCCAACACCACTCAAACCCCTCGCCGCACCCGTAGATACCGCAACAACTCGCTCCGATCCCCGCTGCTCTTGGCACGCATCGCCATCGATTCCAACTCGTCGTCTCCGCCCGTTCCGCCCGTCGCCCCCATCGACACACCCACAGATCTCGCCCGCTGACGCCCCGCAAACAAGAACGGCTTGCGATCACACAACTCCCGAACCGCGATCGAAACATCCGGCGAATCCATCTCCTCGATTGTCGCCTCAGTCAGCAACCGCGCCGTCTCAAGATCAATCGTCTTGGCTGCCGTCAGCTCCCGATCGATCTCCCCCCGCCGCTCCACCGCTTTGATCGATTCATTCGCCGAGGCAACCTCACCCTCAAGCTCGAGCACCCGCGCTTCAAGCTCAGAGACCTTCTCCTCCGCGTCCTGCGCCCTCGCCTTCCACACCACCTCCTCGCTGATCGCCACATCCTTGGCAGCCGTCGCCTCGGCCCCGCCGCCACCAAATCCACCAGCCCCGCCCTGATCCTGCTTCGCCATCTTTCCGCTCCTTATTCATCCTGATAGGACGGGCATCCTGCCCGTTTCTTCTCTTCCCAATCAACCAACACCACTACACAACACCCTGGTCCGCCTGCCCAAACCCAAGCTCATCAATCACCGTCTGCTCATCAACCCCAAGCTCAATCTTCGCCCGACCCGCCTTGACCACACTCTCCTCATCGATCACCGGCAGCGCACCCCACACCACCTTCACTCCCCGATCACGCACATCCGTTGAAAGCACACCCGCCGCATCGAGTGCATCGAGCACCATCACGCTCGCCCGCTCGATCCCACGCCCATACCCAACCCGCTTGCGCATTGTCTTGGCAATCAGACTCATCAAGGTAATCCGCAACGCATTGGCGCTCGACAAGTTCCCGAGCTTGGCCCGCACGATCCCGCCCGCAACCGGAGGCACCCCGCTGATCTTGTCCATCGCCTCGCGGATCTCCCCGATATGCGACTCCTCGCTCGGGCTGCTCGCATCGCCGCCGAAGCTCTCGATCGCCGCTTCCGGATTGTCCGTGCTCCACACCACTCCCGGCCCGACGCTGCTACCGCCAAATCCTTCGATCCCCTTCGCCAGATACATCTTGAAACTCTGCATCGTCACCCGAGACGCCCGATCGCTCAATCGCGTGTTCAACTCGTCCTGCAACCCAACAAGCGCCTCCACCTCTCCGATCCCGCTATAGACAAACGGCTGGCTCATGTTCTGGATATGAACAATCGGCACCACCCCACCGAGAAGTTTCCACTCCTCCCCAGCAACCCGCTCGTCATCAACAAACCTCGCCCACCCCTCACGCGTGAACACCTCACTCACTGTCTGCTTCTTCTTCGTTCCCTCCCCAGCGTCCTTGCGCCGGCGCATCCCGAGCCCGTGCCGCTTGGCTTTGGTTTTCTCCTCAATCACATCCCGCTGGACATGCACCGCGTACGCATCAAGCTCGCGATAATCGCTCGCCGACATCACGGCTACCCCCCGCCGAGCATCGATCGGCTCGATCGAAACCCACCGCGCTGCATCCCACGCCCGAGACCCGACCAACCCCTCTTCATCAATCCGAACCAGCAGATCCACATGCCCGAACACATGCCCGAGCGTCGCCATGTCCTGCATCATCGCGATCCCGCCGCTGCCCTCCCACACCGCTTCGAGCACTTCCTCGATTGCCCGCTTCGTCGTCTCGTCTTCCGCCAACGATTCGATCCGCACCGGCGAACCAAACATAAAGTCCACCATCGTCCCGACCCGCCACCCGATATCGTTCTCGATCACCACCTCGCGCCGCCCGCGCTCGCCCCCAACGCCGTTGCCCGAACTCAGTCCCACAATCCGCGCCGGCAGCCCAACCTCCTGTGCCGAGCGGTACCACCCCCGCGTCGATCCGCCGAGCGCAAGACCCGACTGACGAACCAGCTCGAGCGGGTTCCTGAAATACGCCCACATCTTCTCATACCGAGCAACATCTCGGCTCACATGCTCACCAATAGCAAGCTGCACAAGCGCCCATACAGGGTCCGCGTTACCATTCACCGTTTCGAGCTGGTCCGCCATCAGGTCTCCCTCCACCACTTCCCTGCGTGCTCTCAACTTTCACACGCCTACACACTCCCCCCCGCCGGACCGATTTGTGCGCACGATCCCTGTATATGCGCGACAGACAATTCGCCGTAAACTCTGGCCGGGCAGACACTAAAAATTTTCTCGCCTAATCTCGAAGAAAAACCCACCACGACCAATCTGTGCGCACAAACCAAGACATCCATCTCTGTGCGCGCACAAAAAAGCCCACACCAAATGGCGCAGGCCGCGATCTGTTTCTTTATTGCCTACTCCCCAACAACCTCGACCACCTCGACCACCGCCCCCTCATCGAGGTTCACCACCACCATCTCACCGTCCGCCTTCTTGAGCTCCAACCGATCCAGCCAGAGCTTCTTATCCCGCGCATGGGCATACCAAGACCCCGTCTTCTGCTGCCCCATCCGCACGATCTCTCCTTCGATCACGAACGCCGATCGCTCCTCGCCATGCGAAAGCTGCTTCGTCACCCGAACTAAAGACCCGATCCCATACTCGTGTGCTAAATCACTCATGCCCAACTATAGCTCCATTCATCCAACCTGGGCGATATGCCCGTCTATCTCACCAGCCACCCGCTTCGCCTCATCCTCACTCGGCGCTTCCACAATCACCCGCATAATCGCTTCCGTATTGCTCGCCCGCACATGAGCCCACACCCCACGCTCGTCCCAGTCAATCCGGATCCCATCGACCAGATCCACCCGACAATCATCCTGCTTCGAATACACCGCATGGAGATGCTCCACCACAGGCATTGCATCCGTCTTGCTCACCAGATCTGATTTGATCTTCAAAATCGTGTACCCATTTTTCCGTACCTCGGCTGTAGGCCCCATCCCGTTGACCATCGAAACCAACTCGCTCACCGTCTTGCCCGTCCGCGCCATCAATGACAAAATCAATGCCATCCCAGACAGAGAATCCCGCACATATGTGACCTCCGCCCAGATCACCCCCCCGTTCCCCTCGCCCCCAAGCACCACATCGCGCCCCTGGCTCGTGAGCTTCTTCATCGCTTCAACAACATTCGCCTCCCCCACCGCCGTCCGTACCACCTCCGCGCCATAATGGGCCGCCACATCATCGATCATCCGTGAAGTCGAAAGATTCACCACAAACATCGGCTTCCCTTTACTCTGGTGGGATGGGCTTCCAGCCCGTCTCTCCCCCTGCTCACTGTACAGCTGCCCCCCCCTGTGTATTCTTGCCTCCATCAGCGCCATCGCGCAGAGCACCATCGTATATTCCTCCCCAATATACTCCCCAAGCTCGTCAACGACCGCGAGTCGATCCGCATCCGGATCCTGCGCAAACCCAACATCCGCCTTCACCCCAGGCACCACATCACACAACCCACCCGCACCCGAAAGATTCTCCCGCGTCGGCTCAGGCGTATGCGGGAAGATCCCCGTCCCCTCACCATACAAATGGATCGCCCGCACCGGCGTTTCTGAAAACATAATCTTGCTGATCAACCCACCACTACAGTTCACCGAATCAATCACGATCGTTGGTTTCAGCCGTTTTTCAAACCAATCCCAAAAATAATGATCCTCTGCCCCCATCGCCTTCTCGCACGCATTGAGCACACGCAAACAGTGCGGATCTTCGGTATCAGTATCAACCCTCGTCTCGCAAACCTCATCGCCATCCCACCACTCGATCTTCCCCTCTTGAAATCGAGAGACAATCTCCTGAGCAGTCGCAGCATCGGGCGCGCACGCATCACTCACGCCCTGATCGACAACTCCACGCCCATCTGACCCAACCGCATTTTTCCAGCTTGCCTTGCGGAGCAAAATCTTGATCCCGTTCCATTCCTGCGGGTTATGGCTCGCCGTGATGATCAAAGCCGCATCCGCCCCAACCAGATCACACTGCACCCCAACCGTCGGCGTCATCGCCACCATCACCTCGCGAACCCGGCAACCACTCCCCAACAGCCCGCTGATCGCTGCTTTATAAATCGAATCCCATCCAAGCCGACCATCACTCCCGATCAACACCACCGGCGTCCGATCCTCAAACTGCTCCTGTAGCCATGTACCAAAGCTCGCCGCATACCGCACCGCCACCTCAGGTGTCAGGCTCTCACCAACAATCCCCCGCAACCCACTCACACCAACAATTAATCCCGATTCACTCATCACAGCACTCCTTATACCTTTCCACACTCTAGGTTCCCCTCCCCCCTCGGGTGCCACTGCTTGACCGTCTTCGGCAAGCAGTGTCTTCTCTTCCCCCCTCTTCTCTGCCCCCATTCCCCCCCCTCCCTCCCCATCTTTTCCCCACCCAATCCCCAATCCCTCATCCCCAATCCCTATCCTCCCCACTATGCCCGAATCCATCAACAACTTCCTCTTCTCCTACTACGGGCTCGACTGGGCCGCCGCCGTCTTTATGTTCCTCTCGATGTACCGACTCGGCCAACACAAAAAAGATGGGTTCGTCTACGCCGCCCTCGCCTCGATCTGCTGGATCGCCTTCAACCTCATCGCCCACTCCGCCGCCGGCGTCGTCGCCAACATCGTCATTGCTTACATGGCCTTCCGTTCTCTCTCCACCTGGAGCAAGACCCACCCAGCCACTACCCGCAACGCCCCCTCCTACAACGAACCGCGCCCGTAAGGAAACGGTCTTCTCGCTCCCCTCTACTCCCCATCTTTCGCCTCCCCCGGGCCTCCGGGGGAGGTGTCGGCGTCCACGCCGACGGAGGGGGTCTTCCTCGCCCACCCATTCCCCTCTTCCCCTCCTCTTCTCTTCTCTTCTCCGCACCTCTGCGTGATCTTCGCCCCCTCTGCGTTCAACTCTTCTCCCCTTCCCCTCCCCCCTACCATCCCCCCATGCCCCCCTCATTCCAAATCCAGGTCACCCACGAGTTCTGCGCCGCCCACTCCATCATCCTCATGGGCACCCCAGAACCACTCCACGGCCACAACTTCAAAGCCACCGCCACCATCACAGGCGATCAACTCGACGATGAAGCCCTCCTCTGCGATTTCCACCTCGTTGAGAAAACCCTCAAAGAAATCTGCCAACCCTTCACCAACAACAACCTCAACGAAATCCCTCCCTTCGACACCCTCAACCCCACCGCCGAGCACCTTGCCCAATACATCGCCGACCAGCTCGCCAACAAGCTCGACGCCACCCTCTCCCCCCGCGCCAAGGTCCATTCCGTAAGCATCACCGAAGCCCCCAACTGCCTCGCCATCTACACCCGCACATAACGCGCAACTCTTGCCCGCATGACCATCCAATCCTCACCCTGTGCTCCAAATCGAGTGCAATTCACCCATCCTCCACAAGCACCCCTCCAACCCCGCCGATCCTCATCTCGTGACGCCGGCGTGGGTCGGTTTCGCAGTGATCACACCAACACCTCTGCACAGAGAAGGAAACGCATCATGTTCAACACACCATTCGCACCAAGCTTCCCAACCAACAACTTCGGATTCCCCGGATTCTCCGGCGGGTTCCCATCAAACGGGGGCGGCAACTGGAACAACGGATTCTCAGGCTTCGGCGGCAACGCCCCAACCGGGTGGAACAACAACTTCGCCGGCAACTTCGGCGGCAACTGGGGTTTATTCCCGGGCGCATGGAACTGGAATAACAACTCCACCCCATGGTCAGGATTCACCGGCGGGTTCGGCAGCGGCTTCGGCGGCACCGGCTTCAACGGCGGGTTCAACGGCTTCAGCGGGTTTGGCCCAAGCAACTGGAACGGCAACTTCAACGGCAACTCTGGTGGAAACTGGGGCGGCAACTGGGGCTCATTCCCAGGCGCATGGAACTGGAACGCTCCATTCAACGGGTTCAACGGCGGCTTCCCATCAAACTGGGGCGGCGGCTGGAACAACGGATGGAACGAAGGCAGCGACTGGAACTCCGAAGGCAACTTCGACTCCGCCATGCCATTCAACGGGTTCGCCCCGTTCCCCGGCGCATTCAACCCAGGCTTTAACGGCGGGTTCAATCCCGGGTTCAATCCAAACTTCGCCGGCCCACAAGCCGCCTAACTAACCAACACCAACGACCAACCCAAGCAAGAGCAGCCCTCGGCTGCTCTTTTTCATGCGCACAACCTACCATCACCCATGCAACTCCGTTTCCTCGGCACCGGCACCTCCGCGGGCATCCCCGTCATCGCTTGCGATTGCCCAACATGCACCTCCACCGACCCACGCGATACCCGCACCCGCACATCCTCAACCATCGAGTTCACTGACCCTGATGGCATCGATCGCGTCATCCTCATCGATACCTCGCCCGATCTCCGCGAGCAGGTACTCCGCGAGCGCATCACCCGCATCGACGCCATCCTCTATACACACAACCATGTCGATCACACCTTCGGGCTCGACGAGGTTCGAAGGTTCAACGAGGTCATGGGCACCCCCATCAATATCTACGCTGACGCCCACACCATGACCGCCCTCAAACGCGTCTATCAGCACATCTTCGAGCCCCACAAGAATGTCCAGAAGTCCTTCATCGCCAAGCTCATCCCCTACCTCATCGAACCTTTAATCCAATTCACACTCTTCGGGCTCACCATCACCCCGATCACGCTTCACCACGGCAAACTCCCCATCCTCGGGTTCAGCTTCGATATGCCCGCTGCCAATTCAGACCTTCTCCCCTTGGCCTACTGCACCGATGTCTCCGAGATCCCGCCCGAAGCTCTGGCAGCCCTCGCCGGGACCCAAACCCTCGTCCTCGACGCCCTCCGCCACCGCCCGCATCCGACCCACTTCACCGTCGCCCAAGCCCTCGACGCTGTCGTACAAATCAATCCTTCTCGGACCTACCTCGTCCACATGACCCATGACCTGATGCATGCCCCCACCAATGCGGACCTTCCACCCGGTGTAACACTCGCATACGACGGGCTTGTCACCCCAGAATTCTGAAACGCCCTTGCCTTTGATCGAGGTTGTGTCACTCTCTACCGTCGCCCATTCGTCCGGTCGACAAGTCATCGAAAGAGAGGATACCATGATGTCCGACACACCAAAAAACATCACCCCACATGCCCAGATCCCCCAGATCACCGCCCTCTCGATCGCCTTCCCCCTCAACTTCGAATCAACCATCCCAGAATCTTCAAATCCGCCAACAAACCCCAACGCAACCCCCGCTCAACCCACCCGCCCCCCACGCCGCCACGACGCAGGCGAGTAAGCCCGCCCCAAATCCAATCCAATTGAGCCGCGCCCACTTGGGAGCGGTTTTTTTATGACTAACGACCGCCAAACCGCCCGCTGCCAATGCACCGAATCCATATCCCGTGTACAATGACACAAACAATGACATCGGGAGCGGCCAAAGATGAATCACCACGAAGACCACGCAGAACAACTCGACGATCAGCAAACTCGACGCGAGTTCCTCAAGACCTCTGCCATCACCGCGGCCAGCGGGCTCGCTATCGCCCGCGTCGCACAAGCACACGCCGCCACGGTTGCAGCCTCCACCGCCACACTTGCCAGCTCACCTCCGATCATTGATGTCCCAACTTCGGGCCCGCTCGAACTCGTTGTCGGACGAACACCCATGATCGTCGCTGGACGACGCACCGAATCCGCGATCACCGTCAACGGGCTACTCCCCGGCCCAACCCTGCGCATGCGCGAAGGGCAGAATGTTGAAATCCATGTCCGCAACGAGCTCCCCGAGCAGAGTACCTCGATCCACTGGCACGGCATCATCCTCCCCGCACCAATGGATGGCGTCCCCGGGGTGAGCTATCCCGGGATCGCACCCGGAGAAACCTTCGTCTACCGCTACAAACTCCGCCAGAGCGGCACATTTTGGTATCACAGCCACACAGGGCTCCAAGAACAACTCGGCCACTTCGGCACGCTCATTGTCGAGCCCGCCGGCACCGACCCCGTCGAGGCAGATCGCGAGTATGTCATCAACCTCTCCGACTGGATGTTCCGCGATCCCTATGTGATCCTTAAAAAACTTAAAAAGTTCAGCGGGTACGACAACTACCAACGCCCGACCCTCGTCAACCTCCTCAGCGACGCAAAGCGCAATGGATTCGGAGAAACGCTCTCCCAACGCCTCAAGTGGGACGCGATGCGCATGGACCCCACCGACATCGCCGACATCACCGGCGTCACCTACACCTACCTCTTCAATGGGCACACAAGCAACGAGAACTGGACCGCAATCGCCAAGCCCGGGCAGCGTGTCCGCCTGCGGATCATCAACTCGGCCACCATGACCTACTTCGATTTCCGCATCCCGGGGCTTCCCATGACCGTAGTTGCGGTGGACGGGCAAAACATCAAGCCCGTCGAGACCGATGAGATCCGTGTCGCGGTGGCGGAGACTTATGATGTCATCGTCACCCTCCCCGATGACCGCGCCTACACCATGTTCGCTGAAACGATGGATCGCAGCGGCTACACCAGCGCCACCATCGCACCCAGAGAAGGTATGCAGGCCCAGATCCCCGCCCGCCGAGCCCGCGTGATGCGCACGATGGCCGATATTGGGATGGCCGGGATGGGTAAAAAAACGGATATGGCCGACCCACAAAGTGGATCAATGCCGGGCATGGATATGAAAACTGAAACAAAATCCAAAACCATGAAGAACATGGACAACATGAAGAGCATGCCCCTGCCCACCGAAAACCTCCCCGAATCCATCATGCACTCCCCGGACAAGCACGGCGTGGGCACCTCCATGATCGCCATGATGCCAAGACGACGCTACAACGATCCCGGGCTCGGGCTCGGCAATGACGGGCACCGCGTGCTCACCTACGCAGACCTGCGCTGCCTCGAAACGCCGCCCGATCGACGCCCACCCACCCGCGAGATCGACCTGCACCTCACCGGCAACATGGAACGATACATCTGGGGCTTTGACGGACTCAAATATTCAGAAGCTGAACCCATCCGATTCGTCTATGGCGAACGGCTCCGTATGAACATGATCAACGACACCATGATGGACCACCCAATCCACCTTCATGGCATGTGGATGGACCTCTACGCCGGGGGCAACAACGACAACAACCCACGCAAACACACCGTAAGCATCAAGCCCGGCGAACTGCTCACCGTAGACATCTCCGTCGATGCCCCAGGACGATGGGCCTTCCATTGTCACCTGCTCTATCACATGGATATGGGTATGTTCCGCACCATTGCTGTCGTCAAATCGCTCGACGAGGAGATACTTTCATGAACAGCCAACTGCTCATACACCCGGCCTTGGTTGGCGGAATGCTCATTGTCTCCCCAATGGCCCACGCCCAGCACGCCGAAAAAGCTGCGGAAATCGAAGCCTCCCCATACGAAGACCCGCCCTTGATTGAGGGTACGACGATCAGCGAGGCGCTCAGAGCTGCTGCTCAAGCTCCTCCTGAGTCCTGGCCAGAGCCGATCGACGATAACCTAACCCTCGCCTTTACCCTCATCGAACAAATCGAGTTTCGCACCTCCGACGATCAACCAGACCAGCTCGCCTGGGATGCCCAAGGCTGGATCGGAAACGACAACCACAAGTTCTGGTGGAAGACCGAAGGAGCCGCCGCTCCCGACGGCCCAAACGACGGTGAAGCCGAGTTCCAAGCTCTCTACGCTAAACCAATCTCCCCCTTCTGGTTCCTCCAAGCCGGCCTGCGCTACGAAAACACCTGGGGCCCTGGCGATTCAAAGGATAGAACTTCACTCGTCCTCGGGCTCCAAGGGCTTTCCCCATACAAGTTCGAGCTCGAACCCGTCCTCTTCCTCACCGAGGACGGCGACCTGCTCGGGCGACTCACCGCCTCCTACGACATCTACATCACCCAAAGACTCGCCCTCCAGCCCCGGAGCGAGATCAATGTCGCCGCCGGTGATGTCGACGATTGGGGACTCAGCGAAGGGTTCAACGATCTGAGCCTCGAACTCCGTCTCCGATACGAAATCCGCCGAGAGTTTGCCCCCTATGTCGGGCTCAACTACCTCACTCTTCTGGGCGAAACAGCCAACATCGCCGAGCGGGGCGGATCCAGCACCGACGACCTCCAACTCGTCTTCGGAATCAGACTCGCCTTCTGACCCTGAGCCCACTCGACGCAGATCTACAATCACAGACTCCACAGACCAACGCCTCACCATTACTCTCGAATCCTGCAGTTTCGAATCATCCAAGCCTAACACGCAATCAACCCCCCAATCAGCCCAACGAGTCCCCAACCGTCACGACGCGGGCGAGTGAGTCCCTCTCAATATTCTCATCCCAACTCCACCGCCCATATCAGGCGGTGGCTTGTCTGCGCATACTTCACCCGCCAATAAGCGATTTCCCCCATATTAACCCCGATAATTCTCAGTTCCGGTTTGTGTCACAACAAGCTGTCTTGTATCATGAGGCAAGATAATGACAACTCATACACCGAGCTCGGAACGGATCTCATGCAAACACCTTCTTCGAATTCTAGAACTTTCATGCCCATATGGTTGATCGTTCTCATGATTGCTGTAGCATCCATCCAATCCAAGGGCGATGGCATGCTCTGCCATGCACGCGACTATCTCGGCTCAATCAGCACCGAGGGCTTTGCATACGATGTCGCTGTTGCGGGCAACATCGCATACATCGCCGATGGCCCATCTGGACTTCAGATTATCGAACAAAGCGACCCGAGAAATCCTGTTCTTCTCGGATCCTACAACAACCCTGGCGATGATGTTCGTGGGGTCGCAGTAGCAGGCAACAGGGTCTATCTCGCGAATCGGTTCTCCGGCTTCCAGATTATTGATGTCTCCACCCCCTCTCAACCCACACTCATTGGATCGTACGACACGCCCGGGTTTGTAGAACACATCACCATCTCCAACGGCATCGCGTATGTCTCTGATATCAATACTGGACTCTTGATCTTTGATGTGTCGAATCCAGCGCCCCCCCTCTTGATCGGTTCCTATTCACAAAACACCGGTATTATTGATGTTTTCGTCGAAGGCGGCAATCTATACGCCACCGCCTACAACGGGCTCCTCACCATCGATGTCTCCGATCCGACGGCTCCACAACTCTTGGGGTCAATCGAGTTTGGAACTGACGAGTATCCGATCGGAGCATCTGACATCGCAGTCGTCAACTCGACGGCATACCTCGCCGACCGATACAATGGTCTAAAAACTGTGGATGTCTCCGATCTGACAAATCCTGTGCTTCTCGGATCCTACAACAACAACTTAGGACAGTACACCGACATCGCAGTGATCAACACGACAGCATTTGCCACGATCAAGAGCACATTCAACGGCACCCTCCAAATCCTTGATGTCTCCGATCCATCTACCCCTGAACTGATCACATCGTACGAGCTCACATCACCTGCCTACGGGCTAACAATCAAGGACAACAAGGCATTTGTGTGTGATATCGCAAACTTAGAAATACTTGATATGAGCAATCCACCTGCATCACCCCAGATCGTTGGATCGTTTGAAACCCCAAGCCAAGCGGTTAATATCATCACGGATGGCGAGCTCGCCTATGTAAGCGATCGACTCACAGGAATCCAGATCATCAGCTTTGCGGACCCACTCAACCCGGCACTGATCAGTTCGGTCCCACTCCCGGGATCCACCTGGCCGATTGAAATTGTAGGCGATCTCGCATATGTCGGGAATAGCACCAATGGTTTGATGATATTTGATATCACCGACCCGGCCTTGCCCATCCTGCTCGGAACGAACAACATGCTCGGCGCCGTCGCAGACATCACGGTCTCGGGCGACATCGCCTATATTGCCAGCGGAAGCTTTGGACTCGAGCTAGTCGATGTCTCCGACCCGACCAATCCGACCATCATCACCTGGCTCAGCATGTCGGGAACATCCTCCTATGTCAGAAAACTGGGCAACTATGTCTATATTGGTCACCATTCAGTAAGCCAAACCAGCATCAGAATCATTGACATCTCCGACCCAACACGACCCGTGCTCGTCAACGCATACACGACGCCCACGCCCTCAAACAATATGGTCATTGTGGGTGACATCGGCTACACAATCATCAGCAATACGCTCTCTGTACTCGATCTTTCAAATCCTGTGTCACCCACTGAAATCGCTACGTTCCAAGGCCGAACACTCTATAAACAAATTAGAATTGTTGGGCAAAGGGCATATCTCCCCAACGGGTACTACGACGGGCTCGATATCGTCGATATTGCAGATCCGTTCAATCCGAAACTACTCGCATCTAAACGAACACCCGGAAATGCGCTTGATGTTGCGGTCATCAACGAGATCGCGGTTGTCGCTGACAACTCGAATGGACTTACGCTGATCGACATCTCCGACTGCCCCCCTTGCTCCGCCGACTTCACCAACGACGGCATCCTCGATTTCTTCGATATCTCTGCCTTCCTCACCGCCTACAACGCCCAAGACTCCATCGCCGACCTCACCAGCGATGGCGTGTACAACTTCTTCGATGTCTCCGCCTTCCTCACCGCCTTCGCAGCCGGGTGCCCATAACCCGCCCAATCAGGCTCTCAACCCATTAAATTCACACAATTCCACCCCCAGAGAGCAGTTCTTCGCGCTGACCATTCGCCCCCAAGCGCCTACCATCTCGGCCCATGGGTAATACACAAGACATCAAGAAACGCATGAAAGCGGTCGCCAATATCAAGCGTATCACACGCACGATGCAGATGATCGCCACCTCCAAGTTCGCCCGCGCCCAATCGGCTTCGGTTGCCTCGCGCCCCTACACCGAATCGATCTTCGGGCTCGTCGCCAAGCTCGCTGGCGCCGGCATCGGCGAGGGCAACCCATTGCTCAGTCAGCCCAACCCCGATGCGCCAGAACTCACCCTCGTCATATCCGCCGATCGCGGGCTCTGCGGCCCATACAACGGCACCATCACCCGCACCGCACTGACCCACCTCAAAGCCCTCACCAACCAGAACGCCATTCTCGAAGTCGTTGGCAAAAAAGGCGCCGGGGCACTCAAGTTCAACGGGTTCACCAACTTCACCCTCCATAGCCAGTTCGGCGATAAGCCCAACTACGAAGAGGTTGAACGGCTCGCGACCACCTACATCGATCGATTCATCGCCGGCGAGATCTCCGCAGTCCGCATCGTCTACATGAAATACTTCTCGGCTGGCAAGCAGCGCCCGACCGTCCTCCAACTCCTCCCCTTCTCAACCCCCGAAACCACCGAAACGGAAGAATCCAAGCACGGGTTCACTGACGCATACGAGTTCTCACCCGATGCTGACTCATTGCTCGAGCACCTGCTCCCCGCAGCGGTCAAGGCTGTCACCTTCCAGTGCTTCAACGACGCGATCGTCTCCGAACACATCGCCCGCATGATCGCCATGAAGTCCGCGACCGACAACGCCGGCAAGATGGGCAATCTGCTCAAACGCAAGTTCAATCGCATGCGTCAGGCGCAGATCACCACCGAGCTCACCGAGATCATCTCCGGTGCCGCCGCCCTCGAATAAGCGGGTATAACACTCAATTAAACCATTTGATCCAACGAGCCGTTCCCAAAAGGAGCGGCTTTTTACTGCCCATGCTCGGATCGAACGATCTCCACTCTGAACCGCTCGTTGCTCGCGATCAAATCTGCAAAGACCCGCGACACCTCTTGGGTATCGATCGAACGATACCCCTCCCGGATCGTCCAGAGATCATCCACGCTGCGGCCATATATCCCGAGCGTGCTCAGGCGCTGACTCCAATACATCGGCGAATCAAAGTACCGATTGATCGACTCGATCACCCACTCCTGCGCTTGGGCCAACTCATCCTCCGTGATCCCATCGCCGGCGAACCCGGCGATCTCCTCGCCAACAATCGCGTTGATCTGCACGATCTCGTCCGGTTCGCACCGCGCACGGATCAACAACAGCACCCGCCCGGGCACCTCCTCGGCGTACCCCGTCTGGGTATAGACCTTGCCCTCAATCCCAGCCGCCACCATCTCTTGATCGATCCGCTCATCGAGCACGATCGCAGCGAGCGTCAGCGCCCGCAACATATCAAGGTCGCTCGCCGGTGCCCCGATGTACCCAACAACCACACCCTGCTCGTCCGGAGAATCAACACCCACACGGACGACACGCTCGCCGGCGATGGTATTGGGCGGTGGCGCCCAGAGTCGCCGGGCTGAATACTCTCGCTGACGATCGACAAGCGTGCCAAAGAGCTCACCGGATGCTTCAATCACCCCCTGCGCATCACCCGCCCCCGCGATCCCGATATCGATCTGGCTGTTCCTGACGATCTGCGTCAACGCCCGCTGGGCATCGTCAAGACTCAGCCGCACCTTCCGCGTCGATTTGATCGAATGGGCCGCGTATAACTCGGCGACCCCTCGATCAAGCGGGTCCTGCATAGATGCACTCCGCTCCTGCTGCCATCGCGAGAACGCATCGCCCTCAATCATCGGCCGATCTAATAGCACAAACATCAACTCTGCCGCTTGCTCAAACGCCCCACGCGGTCCGTCAACACGCAGCTGAATATACCCAACCCCGCGTCGAGTTCGGACCACGAGATCATGCTCTTTCATATAGGTCGAGATCATCTGGTGAGATCGCATCTCGCTCGTCGGCTCTCGCCACGCCTCCATCGCCGCGTCGAGCAACTCCATGTCAAGTCCGAACGGCGCATCAGCTGCGCTGTTCCACAACGAGGCACTCAATGAGATCCGATCCGGCTGATCGGACTCTCCGTCCGATCCCTTGACGCGAACACGGACCCTGTTGGACAGCACTACAGACCAGACCCCTGAGCCCGGATGCTGTGATACCTCCTCGATCCGTCCGCCCGTGGGCTTTTCATCGAGCAGATCGCCTGCGATCCGATTCATCCAGAGTGGATCGATCGGATCCATCGGATTCAAGAGCCCATCCTTGACCACCTCCAACACCATATCTGATCCGTGTGGCCCTGAAGGACCATCACCGCTCGGAACGATTGCTACATATGCCGCCGAGCGCGGATCAACCAATCCACGCACCGCCCAATCAATCTCTTCGTCGTTGATATCGCTCATCAACTCGGTCGTCAGTTGATCCCATCGAACCATGTCGATCACCGGGCGCCCCGTCGTCACCAACCAATGAACCAGACTCATTTTCGAGCGTGTATCCCCGTTGACCCAGTCATCCGCGTCGCGATGCCAACGCGATAAGACCGATCTCCTCGCTCGTTTGATTTCTTCATCACTTGCCCCATCACGCGTGAATCGATCGCACTGGCGGACAAGAAACCCGAGCGAAGCAGCCCAGTCGGTGTCCGAGTCCGATGCATTTTTCTCTTCGCTCTCCGAGCCCGACTCGATCCCGATCTGCATGACATCGAGCTGCCCCCAGAGATCCAGCTGCTCGACCCCGAGATCCAATCCGCTGCCGAGTTCATGAACGCTCAATCGCCCCAGACGATACCGAACAATCTCGCCAGCGACCCGCTCGATCACGATCCGTCGGATATCCGCCCGGGCGTATTGTCCCGCCCGTTCGCTCCACCCATCAAGAGCCTCATCGCCCCGATCGTTGAACCAGATCATCGCGCCCTGTTCTTGCTCGAGCCCAGGATCAGAACCGATCGCCGCACGCATCGAGAGATCCACGCTCGTGCGCCCATCAACAATCGGTCGTCGATCCCCGCCGGGAATCTTCCCGAGCATTTCCCCCGCAATTTCAACAATCTCATCCGCATCGACCCGCCCAACCACAATCAGTGTCGCCTGCGATGGATGTTGATAGGCACGGGCAAAGTCACGCACCGAATCGGGTCCGAGGGCTTCGAGCGACTCAATGCTCGCCGATGGCAGCCGATCACCGATCGGCGTCCCGCCCAGCAGCTTCGGAAGCCACCCCTGCCTCGCTCGCAACTCGGGTGAGGGCTCATCTTCGAGCCTGGCAATAAGTTCCCCGATGCCCGCGTCGATCTTCGCATCATCGAGCCCGAGCGCGTCAAATCCGAGCACATCGGCATAGATCCCAAGCACACGCTCCAATCCCTCCCGATCATCTCGGGCGAACGCCGCCATATACACCGAATGATCGAAGGTCACCAACGAGCCCGTCCGCTGCCCATACCCCGTCTCAGAATCAGTCAAGATCGCGTCGAGTTGCTCGTTCGTAAAACGCGTCGTCCCCATCCGGATCGCCGCCTCGAGCACACCCGCTGCCCCACGCTGCTCGTCGGATTCATACAATGAGCCCGCGCGAACAATCAGCCACGCCTGCACAACATCTGTCTTCTGTTCACCCGTGACAGAGACCACCACCACTTCGAGCCCATTACTCAGACTCGTGCGCTGCGTGCCGGGCTGATCTCCGATCGGCGCATCAAGCCCCGGTCCCGCCAACGCGAGCCCAGCAGCTCCGCCCAAGTACGCAACCACGACCATCCACGCTCGCTGTCGATTCAACCCGATCCATCTAAACTGCAAAATATCAAACCCGCCGATCAGTCCCACAAAGATACTCCACGCACAGAACTGTGCATCTGGGTATACCGCGCCGAGCGAGCCACGATTCAGGAATTATTCAATTTCCCGAGGCTAAATCACCCCGCCGAATCACCCAAATCCTCAATCCCGTCGATCTCATCAAGGATCGAGCACGCCGATTCCCATCGCCCGTTCTTGCACCGGGAGCTCTGGGACCACTCGCCCGCGAGCATCCCTGCGATCGCCTTGTCGATTCGCATCCTGATCTTGTCCATATCAAGCGCCTCCATCCCAATCGACCCGGCCGACCCGTCCTGCAAGAGCCAATATTCGCACACGCTCCCCGGCCCCGGATCACCATACTCATTGGCCAGCGCCATCGCATAGATCCCGAGTTGGAGATCATCCTTCTTGGGCTCGGCCAGATCCTTGCGTGCCTTGCCCGTCTTGTAGTCGATCACCCGCCGACCGCCGCTCTCCGTCGCATCGACCCGATCGAGCACCGCGCGGATCGTGTGCGTCTGCCCATCGTAGACATATTCAAGCGTGTGCTTCTTCTCAAGCTCTTCGATATGCGCATCGTCGCGATGGAACTTCTCCCACACCGTCGCCCCCATCGCCCTCGCCTGTTGGAGCTTGTCGGCATCGACCGCGATTTCTCTGGGCCAATGGTGAAAGAAACAATCCTTGATGAGTCTATCGAGCACCTCAACACCCGGCGTTTCTTCCCCTTCCGCATCCGCCGTCTGCCAACGCTTATAAAACTGCTCGAGCGCCTCGTGCACCGCTTTGCCCACCACCGCCGGGGCCTGCTCATCACTGGGCAACCCGAGCACCCGCTCGACCAGATAGCACCGAGGACAATGGATATATGCAGCGATCTGCGTAAAACTCAGCTTCAACGGCCCCTTGAGTCCGGGATAGATCCCGCTGGACGCTTCATCCTGCGTTTCACTCAACGCCTCGACGAGCCCTTCGCCAAAGCCCGCAAGCGCCGTCCCCTTGGTCCACCCGGGCACCTCGCCGCTCTTGAGCACCGCGTTGATGACGGCCAGCCGGTCCGCCGCCTCTTTGAGCCGATCGCTCGTCTCGTCTCGATCCCGCTCACCGAGTTCGAGCGCATCGAGCGCCGACGCCGCGAGCCGACGGGCATCACACCTCGCCTCGTCGAACACATCGCGCATCCGATTCATTGCCTTGAACTCCGCCCCGAGTCGGCTCAGCGCATCGCTCCCCGCACCCGGATCGAGCACATCGCCCGCGTCGCGCTCAACGAAGTCGCCCCCCAATGAATCACGAAGCTCAAAGACAAAGTTCACCGAGCTCGGCTTCTTCGGCACCTTGGCGAGCACCACCGCCCGCTTTTCTGCGCGAGTGAGCGCCACATAAAACACCCGGCGTTCCTCATCGATCCGCCTGCTCTTGGGATCGCGCACATCCCCCGCCCGATCGATCAACCCATCGGGCAGCGCATCCTCGTCGCCGCCGCTCATTTTGGGGAATCCATGCGGCCCGCTCACGCGGGGCACAAACACCGTCTCAAACTCCAGCCCCTTGGCTGCATGGGCGGTCAGCATCGCCACCGCCCCAGTATCATCGTTCTTCCCAAATCCATCATTGGCATCGACCACCCGATCCTCGGGCAGCTCGCTGAGCCCCTGCTCATTTGGATCCAGATCCGCCCAATAGCGCAGCATCGCCCCCAGATCCCCCGGCGAATCGAATCGATCGCCGCGAGAACTCGCAAAGCGCACAAGCGCCACCAGCGCTGCGATCCTTCCTGCCCGCGCCCGCCCATCGAGCAACTCGCGATGCGCCGCCCCGCTCCGCTTGATGATCTCCAATACCGCTTGCGCCGCCATGGACTCTGAAGCGATCGTGCCCAGCTCAACAGCCAACGCATGCATCGAACCGATCGTCTTGCCCAGCTCACCATCGCTCTTGGCGACGAGCCACTCTATCAATCCCCCGGGATCTTGCGTCCCGTTGTCGCCCTCGCTCCATCGCGAGCGGACCACGCGCCAGCTCGACATCAACCCACCGAGCTTGATCGGATCACACCGGTACGGCGGGCGCACCAAAATCCGCTTGAGATCCACCGTCGAATCCGGATCGCACAGCACCCGAGCCCACGCCATCACATCCATCACCCCCTCGTCGTCCATCGGGCTCGCCTGCTGGCGGATATCGACCGGGATCCCCTCGAGCATCAACACCCGCGCGATCCCTTCAAGTTCCTTCTTCGTCCGCGCGATCACCGCGCAGGTGCCAAAGCCCCAATCCGGATCGTTCTTGCGATCGCTCGCCATTTCCAAAAGCATCGCCGCGATCACCTCCCCGCTCTGAGGCTCCCCCTCAAGCCGAACCAGCTCGACCCCCGACCCGGAAACTTCACCCGCATGCGAAACCGCCTCCTTCTGATCGTCGAAGCGAACGATCGCCCGTCCGATCACCGCATTGGACGCATCGACAATCGCGTCACTGCTCCGGAAGTTGGTGCTCAGTGTAATCTTCGTCGGCGCCCCATAGATCCCGTCAAAGTGCGCAAAGGCCCGCTCGTCGGCCCCGCGGAACCCATAGATACTCTGATCGTCATCCCCCACCACGCATAGATCCGGGTTCGACGCCGGGGGGCACAGCTGGGCGATCAACTCGATCTGCGCCGCGTTGACGTCCTGAAACTCATCAACCACCACATGCTGGTGGTCCTGGCGGAGCATGGCCGCGATCTGGGCGTGCTCGCGCATCAACTTCGATGACAGCATAATCAGATCGTCGTACACCAGCCAACCCCGATCGCGACAGCTCGACTCGAAGTGCTGATACACCAGCACCCCCTGTTCGAGCCGATCCAACTCGCCCGCCCGCGCATCGCGTTCTTGGTGTTCAAGGGCATCGAGCCCGCTTCGAGCCTCTTCGAGCCAACCCAACCCATCGCTGGCGCTCTTGCCCAGATTCCGCAGCTCGTTCATCACTGAGTTCGCCATCTCCACGGCGCTCTCAATCCCAGAGCCCAGCGCAGACCGATACAGCCCGTGCTGACGGATCAAATCGCGGATCAACTGTCGCCGTTGTGATGAATCGATCAGCATCGGCTCAGCAGGCACCCCGAGCACATCGCCGAAGCGGCGCACGATCCCGAGTCCTAAGCTATGAAAAGTAGACGCCACCACCCGCGCCCCCGTTGTCGCTCCGACGAGTTCGCCGAGCCGCTCACCCAACTCGCCCGCAGCCTTGTTCGTAAAAGTCACCGCGACGACCCGCTCCGGGTCAATCCCGCGATTGGCGATCATGTGCGCCACCCGCGCCGTGATCACCCGCGTCTTACCCGTTCCCGGGCCGGCGAGCACGATCAGCGGACCTGCGTCATACTCTACCGCCCGCTGCTGATCGGGCGTGAGTTGAAGTTGCGATAACTTGATCTCGGTGTGCGTCTGCATCCCCATGCGAGAGTGTACACGCTCGGAGCCCGATTCACCATCCGATTTCATCGGTCCCACCCCCGATGCTCACGACAGCAGTGCGATGAGCAGTGCGATACAGAACAGCCAGAGCAGAAAAATTGGGAACGCACAGAGCAGCGTGATCAGTATGGGGCGCCACTTCCCAGAAAGGTTGTTGGTTGCCAGAGCAAGCAGATACACCGAGACCAGCACCGAGAGGTAGCTCCAAACAAATCCAAGGTTGAAGAACCAGGCCGGAACTCGCGCCGGGGCCGATCCACCAGCCGAAGCCGAACTCGCAGCGCCCAGCACAACCATCGCGGTCGAGATCACAAAAGATACCGCCATGAGTTCCATCAACAACCGCTCTGTGCCCGTCATCATCGGCCTGAGATAGTCCCGTTGATTGCACCCACACTCAGGACAGATCGAAGAATCATCGAGCATCGACAAATCGTACTGGCACCGCCGACATTCCTGCATAATCTACTGCCCATCGCCCCGTTTCATATACAAATGCAACGCCATCTGCCCATAGCTATGCGTCTCGGGCCCAACCGCCCCCTCCATCGAGAGATCAATATCGGTGAGCACAAACTTGGGCTTGCTCGCATCGCGGCGCATGTCCTTCTCGAAGGCATCCATCATCGCGTCGGCATTGGGATCGTTGAGATCGATCTCGATCACCTCTTCGCCCTCGATCTTCTCGAAATCAATCCCCGTCTTCTTGGTCCCCTTGGCATCATCGGACGCTGAAGGGCTCACCTCATCGCGATGGACCGCCGGCCAGGGAGTCCGCAAGACCGCATACCCGGTGTCGTCGAGCATCGAGATCAATCGCTCGAACTGAATCTTGATCCGTGCCCAATCCGCCTGGTCACGCACCATCGGGTACGGCGGGTCAAAGAAGACAATATGCACCGGCTTGGGACACCGATGGATCGTCGCCGGGCCCAGCGCATCACCCGTCACCACCTCGACAGTCTCCTCGGCCCCGAGCATCTCGATGTTCGCTTCGAGCACCTTGGTCACCCGTCGATCGCGCTCGACGCACACTACCCGCGACGCCCCCCGGCTCGCCGCCTCGAGCCCCACCGTCCCGGTGCCGCTAAAACAATCGAGCACCGCCTCGCCCTCGAAATGCCCTCGGAGTAGGTTGAACATCGCCTCCTTGACCATGTCCGGGAACGGCCGCGTGATCGCCCCCTCGGGAGGCGAGGCGAGCTTACGACGACGGTACTGTCCGGCAATGATGCGCATAGACAAATACCCAAGACCGGTCAGACCGCGAAGTCAAGGAACCGCAATAATGTGATTGGTTCAGAACGAGTCAATGAGCGAATCAATCGAGCACAGGACCGTCATCGGGGCCTCTTCGCCCGTCACCAGCGACCAGAACGGCACCCCGGGTCCGTCGTCGGCCCACCGATTGAGCATCGAGTCCGCATCCCGGGCGACCTCGGCGAGCCGAGACCCACCGATATACACACACCGCTGGATAATCAGCGCCGCATCGCCCGCATATTCGAGCTCCGCTGAGACCCCTGCGATGACCTCAGCGATCTCGCCAAAGAGCACTGGATCATGGCGGATCATCACATCGGCATCATGCCAGAGGAAGAACCGCTGCCTCGTCGCCAAACGCGTCGGCATCGCGGTGCGTGTCCGCAGGATCGATGCAAGCCCGTTGGGTCCATCGACCGTCCGAGCAAGCTTCTCCGTTGGGATCAATCGTTCGAGCTGGGCACAGAGCCCTTCGAGATCGAGGATGCTCCGACCGTGGAGCACACAGACCTCGGTACCTGGTTGTGAAGTGAGGAACTGCTGCAAAGATGCACCAAACCGGGTCCGCAACGAAGAATCGGGCGACCATGCGGCTACATGGTGCGATTCGAGCTTGGCGAGCACCTCGGGCTGCCAAGTGCCACGCTCGAAAACAAATCCGGTTGTCCCAAAGTGAATGGACATACTTCACGAATCAAGCACACACTCAGTGCTTGACCCTTCTCCTCTTGCACGATGTCTTTGGGGGTGGTGGTGTCAGTCTCGCAAGATCCCCAGAGCCCTGCGACGAGTCGAGTATGCCTCAAAATACGCAATACGCCACACAATCCGTAAAATCGCGCCCACTTTCGCGCTCTCAACGCCCGAATTAGATCACAAACGAGGATCTCCACCCGTTCGGGGAGAATCAACGCCGATATGAGAACCAGTCCTGACGAGTATCAATCTGAGAATACACACCACCGATTATCCCGCATACCTCCTATAAAATTGGTCATTCCTGGCCCATTTTGATCCTTGACCCGGAATTCACCCCACGAAATCTCCATCATTTGGTATATTCAGGTTCTCGAGGCGAGGGAAATAGGAGATAAACCGCTTCCACACACAGGAGGCAGATGATGAAGAGGACAACCCGCCAGATCCACCGTGTGGTCCAAGCCACTCGTTCGATCTGCTCATTACCAGCGGTCCCATCACAAGGGTGGGCAACAGATGTCGCTAACGCGATCGCTGACATCTCTCCCTGCTCGATCGTCGGCGTGCTTATCACGACCATCGATCCGCAATCACTCTCGCTCAATCCCGTATCCACCGGCGTCTCATGCTCAACTTGGGAACATTCGCCCACACCCGATACGCTCAACCAAGCCCTCTACCTCCAAGACAAACTCGAGCGGATCAACACGCTCGGCTTATCTATCCCCGAGCATTCCCTCGATCGGGGGCTTGTCGCGTCGCTCACACTCCTCCATCCACACTGGTCCACCACCCCGATCGGGCGGATCTTCGCATCCCAAAAACTCCAAAGCCCGGTCTTGGCGATTATCCCGATCACCGATTCTTCACCCGGGCTCTTCTTGGTCATCACAGTCGCCCACGACCCCAACCATACCGATCATGCTGATCACCCTGACTCATCCTCGACCTCATCCCCATCGACAGAACTCACCACCGGGATCCTTGGCTGCCTCGTCCCGCTGCTCTCCCAGCGTGCGCGAATGGCGTTGAGCCAGGTCACCCATCCAAAGGCGTGGCTGACCGATCGCGAGCTCGAAATCCTCGACCAGTTGATATTGGGTCACTCCGTCCGCGTGATCGCTGAGAACCTCGGACGAAGCGCCCACACCATCCACGACCATGTGAAAAACCTGCACAAGAAACTCAATGCTTCATCCAGAGGCGAGCTCATCGCCAAAGCACTCGGGTACGACACATGCACGGGCGAAAACGCGCCACTTGAACACGACCCGGTCGTGCTCCTCGCCACATCGCAGCTCGCCGAACTCAAGCCCCAGAGACAGAGCGCCCCCCACGCCAAATCGCTGCACCCCAAAGCCTAGCCATGCGGCCAAATCAGAATCTCCGCTCGCTGCATCACTCAAACCGACGATGAATCTCGTCAGCGAGACGATCTGCAAAGAGCGGGTCTTGCCCGATCGGTTCACGGAACTCGCTGGGTTCAAACGCTCCGTAAGAGTCACGGGATCGTGCGAAGGTAGAGAGCCGAAGACTCTCGGATTCGACCCGCCAGTTCGGACGGTGCACACGCTCGATATACACCCGGACCCGGGCCTGAACAACCTCAGGGTCGTCATCGATTTCGAACTCGATGCGGACCGTCCGCTCTTGCTGATTGGAGAGGTCTTCCCATTCCTGCGCCATCGTCGATTGTTCTCGATCCCAGAACGAACCAAACCCCTCGGTCCGCTTGGAATGGCTCGTGATCACGCCCCGGGTCGCATCGACCCGGTTGATCCCGAATCGGAATTCTCCGAGCACCTGTCGGGCTGCTGCAAAGACTTCGTCGTATGAAGCACCCTCGATCTCAACCAACCCCGATGCATCGGCGATCCCGCTTGCTCCATCATGCCCGCCCCCACTTGAAGAGACACACCCGCAGAGACCGAGCCCCGTCCCCGCTACCGCCACCATGACCATCAGCCAGTGCTTCATACCCATTACTCTACCCCTTTATCGAGCACGGTGCCGATCTCGCGGATCAACTCTTCGATATGCCTGCGATCAACCCCCGTCGACCCGACCGCCACCCGTGCGATCACGCCATCGCGTGTCTCCCCCGCCCCATCCATCAGCGGGACAACCGTCTGCGAGATCATCACCCGTCGGCGTCCATTGACCCGCTCGATGAGTCGACGCGTTCGTCCATCTGCCTCGGTGCCCCCCACAACCCGGAAACACACCAAGCCAAGCACACGCTCAAAAACCTGTTCAAGCCTCAGCTCGCCTTCCACGAACGCCTCGAAGAGCTTGGCCAGCTCGATGTGGTGGCGGATATGGGCTCGGAGTCCTTCGACCCCGAAGTGTCGGATCACGAACCAGAGCTTGATCGCCCGCATCCGCCGACCCAACGGCACATGCCAGTCGCGATAATCAATCACGCCCCCGTCCTCGCTTGACGCATTGTGCAGATAGGCCGGGGTGATGCTCATCGAATCCGTCAGCGCCCGCCGATCGCGCACCCAGAAGAGATCACAATCAAAGTTGGTCAAGAGCCATTTGTGCGGATTGATGCATAGCGAGTCCGCGTGCTCGACACCCGCGAGCATCGCGCGGTGCTCGGGACATACCGCCGCCGCCCCTGCCCAAGCTGCATCGACATGGAGCCACGGGCGCTGAGGCTCACGCAACTCCGCGAGATTCTCTCCGATCTCATTGAGCGGATCACACGCCCCGGTCGAGGTGGTTCCCTGCGTCGTCGAGACGAAGCAGGGTGTCAGCCCTGCGTCGATGTCGCACCGAATCGCGTCCATCAACGCCCGCGGATCCATCCGCAGCTGCCCATCGGTCGGGACCAATCGAACCCGCGAGCCATCTTCGGGGGTGTCGGCCAGCCCGGCGACCATCGCCGCCTTGACAATCGACGAGTGTGCTTGGGTCGAGGTGTAGAGCGTGACCGTCGTCCTGTCGCGCCCCTGATCGATCATCCGCCGCCGGGCTGCCACCAATGCAGCCAGCGCCGCCTCGCTGGCGGTCCCCTGGATGCACCCGCCCCCGATCGAGTGTGCTCGATCGAAACGAAACTGATCCGGGAGCCCAAAGAGATCCGCGCACCAGTCCATCATCCGCATCTCGATCTCGGTCGCCGACGGCGAGGTCGACCAGAGCATCCCGTTGACATTGAGCACCGATGAGACCAACTCACCCATCACCCCCGCCATCGATGCGCTGCACGGAAAATATGCGAAGAACCTCGGCGACTGCCAGTGCACCAGCCCGGGTTCGACAATCGATTCAACATCCCCGAGCAACTGATCCCATCCATCCGGACCAACCCCCTCAAGAGGGGGTTCCTCGGATAGTTTCGACAAAATCTCTCCCGGTGTGATCTCCTGAGAGACATCGCGATCTTCGAGCGAATCGAGGTATCCTAGTGCCCACTTGGCAACGGCATTGAGCCCGTTGAGGAACGAATCCCCGCGATATCCGCTGAGCCCAATCGGGGTGAATCCTGTTTCGTCCATGCGATACTCCAAATTAGATTGCTTCTTTGTGGAAAGTTTCTCTTGCAAGGGACGGGCAGATCTGGTATACCTGAAGTGTTCAGTTCTCGAGCACCGTGGGGGTATTTGAGAGTTCACCACTGATCCGGTTGAGATGCTCAGCGATGAGTCTTGCGGATTTGATACATAGGCAGTGAACGGCTGTAAGGGGTTTTATCGTTCACTCAAGAGCCTATGCATTCAACTCCGCCCAGAAAACCGGATCACTCGGTTGATCCACTGATGGTCAGCCGAATGGGTAGACACTTGAGGCTCCCCCCGGGCGTTTGCTCCGATCTTCGATCGGACCACTCAACGACTCGTGTGGGTTGAGTGCGAGCATATGTTGGTGTGCTGATCTTTGTCGCTGCAGCGAATCACTATTCGGTGCGCAGACACAGATTCGGCTCTGTTCATGTGTGGTATCAACAATGCAACTCTTGCAAAGAAGTATTTTTCGTCCGTCAACTCTTTCCTATTCATCATCGGTACTTTCCGCCTGCGTCATTGCTTTGGCCGGGGTCGCGATCAGTTCAACAGATGCCCGGGCACAAGTCTCGGCCATCTCCATGAGTGATTACACGACCCAAGCGGGGCTCGGCGATGCGATCCGATCAAACGCGACCGGTGGACGATACAACATCATGTCCGGTGGCGGTGTCGCGGGCGACTTCAATAACGATGGGTTCGACGACCTCTTCATGCTCGCTGGCGGGGGGCTCGCCGATTATCTCTTTATCAATAACCAAGACGGCACCTTCACCGATGTAGCAGACGAGTGGGGCGTCGGGCTCTACCAACACTCATTCGGCGCTTCGGCTGCCGATTTCAATAACGACGGCTACCTCGACATCTTCATCACCTCCTACGGTCCATCGAACGAACCCGCGGCCGCCGGGAACTTCAAGCTCTATCAGAACAACGGCCCAGACGAGAACGGGCAATGGTCATTCACCGATGTTGCTGCTGCTGCAGGAGTCGAACGGCTCCTCGGAGTCACCAGAGACGGCACCGGATCGGCGTGGGGCGATTACGATCTCGATGGTGATCTCGACCTCTTCCTCAGCGGCTATAACGAGGCGCGGATCTGCAACCGGATCTTCCGCAATAACGGCCCAGACAGCAACGGGGTGTGGACATTCACTGACACCACCATCGAAGCCGGGATCTCCCAGACGGGCGTCTACGGATTCCTCCCCAAGCTCGTCGATATGAATAGCGATCGGTACCCGGACCTGATCCTCATCGGCGATGCTGGCACAAGTATTTTCTACATCAACAATCAGGATGGCACCTTCACAAGCCGGACCGACGATGCACAGGGAATCGAAACGGCCAACGGCATGGGCGTCGATGTGGGCGATGTCAACAATGACGGGCTCCTCGACATGTATGTCACTTCCATCACCTATCCCAACACCCAGGGCCCCGGCAATGTGCTCATGATCCAGAATCAGGACCAGACCTTCAACAACACCGCACGAGACAACGGCACCTACGCCGGGCACTGGGGGTGGGGTGCCCTCCTCCTCGATCTCGATAATGATGGCGACCGGGACATCGCCGAGACCAACGGATTCACCGGCACCTTCGCCGGCGACCCCGCCGTCATCTTCGAGAACCTCAATGCCGGGATCGAGTTCAACGAAATCGCCAACCAGGCCGGGTTCATCCAGACCGGGCAGGGACGGGGCATGGTCCGGCTCGATCTCGAAAACGACGGCGACCTCGACATCGCCATCTTCGAATATAACGGCTCGCTCCGTTTCTTCCGCAACGAACTCATCACCGATCAGACCCCCGCCGATCGCAACTGGATCCGCGTCAATCTCGATACCAGTGCCCGCGACACACTCGCGCCCGCCGGCATCGGCGCGATGGTCAAGGTCTTCACTGGCGATCAGATGCAGATCATGCCCATGCACTCGGGCTCGAATCACGCTTCGTCATCGCCCAAGACAGTCCACACCGGACTCGGGAGCGCCACCATCATCGACACCCTCCGAATCGATTGGCCAGACGGGTCGTTCACCACACGCACGAATATCCCCGCGAGTCAAGTGCTCACCATCAACGCACCGTCAAGCCCCGCCGACTATACCGACGACGCGGCGGTCAATGTCAGCGATGTCTTCAGTTTCCTCAAGAGCTACTCAGCCAACGATCTCGTCGCTGATCACAACGGCGACATGGCACTCAACTTCTTCGATGTCGCCTCGTTCATCGCGGACTATCAATCCGCCATGACACCATAAGACTCTTCGCCAGATCCAAATCACCACACGAACCACGGATGCAACGCCCCTCCCTCGGGTTAGCATCCGTGGTTTTCTACCTGCAGGACCTAACTTAATTGCCGTCCATCGGACGGATCCGCTCTGACACATCCTTGGGCTTGCCCCCAGTGCGCAGCTCTTCAAGCAAACGGAGATAAGTGTCATACCGCGCCGGGGAAACATCACCCGATTGAGCCGCCGCCTTGACGGCGCACCCAGGCTCGTGGTCATGCGAACAGTCCGTAAACTTGCACGAATGGACATAGCTTTCAAACTCAGGGAACAACCAGCGAAGCTCATCGGGCGACATCTCGGCGAGCCCAAAGAACCGAACCCCAGGTGTATCAATCACCCGGATCCCCGGCTCGATAAAGTGCATCGCGCTCGCCGTGGTCGTATGGCGACCACGGTTATCCGTCTCACGCACCTCGTTCGTTTCAATCCCCAACGAATCATCAAGCGCATTGGCAAGCGAACTCTTCCCCACCCCCGAGTGCCCAACGAATGCACAGGTTTTCCCCGCCAGCAGCTTCCGCAACCCATCCACGCGCACGCTCGAATCATCGCCGGGCACCGCGGCGCACACCGCGATCGGGATCCCGGCTTGCTCATACGGCTCAAGCACCTTCAAGGCCTCGTCGAGTTCATCGGGTGCCAACAGGTCCGCCTTGTTCACCGCGATCATCGGCGTGCAATCACCCCACTCGATCGCCACCAGATACCGATCAATCAATCTCGGATGCAACGGCGGCGAGACCACCGACACCACAATCACGACCACATCGACATTGGCCGCCACGACCCGCTCCTGGTTCGTGTCGTGTGAGTCGGGGCGAGCGAGCTTTGATTCCCGAGGCAGCACGCTCACCACCTCGTGCTCCACCGCATCGGCCGCGATTTCCAACTCCGCAAACAACACCCGATCCCCCACCGCGATCCCATCCTGCTGGCGCCCAGCGAGTTCGGCGCTCAAACGGCACAACAAATGCTTCGACACATCCGCCCCGTCGCACCCCGCCGGCAGCACCGTCGCTCGCCGGCGCGTCAACCCAACAACCAACCCCTCAACCATCGCCTTGGCATCCGCATCCTTCTCGCCCTTCTTGTGGGCAAAGTCCCGCTCGACGAGCCGCAAGACCCAATCAACCAGCGGATCCGCCCGGCGCTTCCCACGCCCGAGTCGCTCGCCATCGACCGTCTCGCGGGATTTGGTGTTCCGGCGCTTCTGCGCATCGCTCCGCTGCTTGCGGGCCTCGGTGTAGAGCCGATCCCGATCGTCTTTGGAGAGCGATTCGAGAATCGCTTCGAGTTTTTGACGCTGATGCTTGTTCACTCCTTGATTCTTAGCATCCAAATCCCCCCAAACCCTCTACAATCCTTGACATTCACGAGGAGAGCCACCAATGAGCACCCAGACCACCGAATCCACCCCCTTCGCAGCCCGCACTCAAGAAACCCTCGACACCCTCGCGGCCGCCGGGCAGATGAAGATCCTCCAGACGCTCGATTCGCCGATGGACGCGACCGTCACCATGATCGACGCCGACGGCTCCCGCCACGAGCGCATCTGCATGTGCTCGAACAACTACCTCGGGCTCGCCAACCACCCGGCCGTCATCGACGCCGGGATCGAAGCGTTGCGCACCTACGGCGCGGGCACCGCTTCCGTCCGCTTCATCTGTGGCACATTCGCCCCGCACCTCACGCTCGAAAAAACCATCGCCGCCTACATGGGCACCGAGGCAAGCTATACCTTCGTCTCCTGCTGGAACGCGACCGAAGCACTCTTCCCGACCGTCTGCGAAGCCGGCGACATCATCATCTCCGACGAACTCAACCACGCCTGCATCATCGACGCGATGCGCCTCACCCCCGTTATCAAAAAGGGTGTCAAAAAAGGCGTCTACAAACACTCCGACATGGACTCCGTGCGTGAAGTCCTCGAAAAGGCCAAGAACAACCCCGAGGTCACCGGCCAGATCTGGCTCATCACCGACGGCGTCTTCTCCATGGAAGGCGATATCGCCAACCTCCCCGGGCTCCGCAAGCTCTGCGACCAATACAACGCCTACCTCTGCGTCGACGACTCCCACGCCCACGGCGTCATGGGCAAAACCGGACGAGGCACCCACGAACACTACGGCATGGTCGGCCAGATCGATGTCTTCACCGGCACCCTCGGCAAAGGGCTCGGCGGCGGGGCCGGCGGGTTCATCGCCGCAAGCCAACAACTCATCGACCTCATCATCCAACGCGGCAGACCAACCCTCTTTAGCAACGCCCTCCCCGTCACCGTCGCCGCCAGCGCCAACAAAGCCATCGAAATCCTGATGAACGAGCCGCAGCGCGTCCAGCAACTCAAGGACATCACGAGATACTGCCGTGAGCAGATCGCCACCAAGACCGCCTTCGATGTCCTCGAATCACCCACCGCCATCTGCCCCATCATCGTCGGCCCCACCGAAAAAGCCATCGCGATGTCCAAACAGCTATTGCAACACAACATCTTCGTCATCGGCTTCGGCTACCCCGTCGTCCCCGAAGGCGAAGCGAGGCTGAGAATCCAGATGTCGGCGGCCCATACCGAGAAGCATGTGGATCAGCTTGTTGAGGCTCTGAAAAAACTATGAGCAATACAAACATCAAAGCAGAAAACTTGACCGAAGCTGAGCACCAATGGATAGCTCAACAACGAAACACCTGTTTACAACTAGTGTCACTGTATCTCAATCAACCTTTGTTTGAAGCGCCATCCATTGCTGAACTACATCAAGCATTCGACAACTGGCTTGAACTGTTTATCCGCTCAACATCTAAGCGTCGATTGTTCTCCAAGAAAATTACTGTAGCAGACCCGAACGATATTGCTCTTAGTTTCGGAGTTGCCTTCGGTGATCACATACAAGCAACAACTACACTTGAGTGGAAAATTGTCACCGATGATTACGGCACAGACATGATGCTCTTTGCAGCAGGTGTAAAGGGTGAATATACCGATATAATTAACGCACCTATCAGTATGATCTCAAAGCGAATTGAGCACAGAGAGCATGGCTGGCTGAGACCCACCTTTGAACAACTCATTGAGCAACTCAACGAAATGTCTGGGAAAAAATAAACCAATCCGGCCGGGTGCCATGCTTTGACCCGAAGGGCAATGGAGGTTCTTCAATCAACTATGCGTGCCATCACCTCCTTCGCCGAAGACGGTCGAAGGAGGGCACCATCAGAAACGATCTATCAATCCAAACCCATCTCCCCCTCCGTGGCTCTCCGTGCCGGGTGCCCTGCTTTGACTCGCAGAGCAAAGCAGGTCTTCCACTATAACGCCGGGTGCCCCGAAGGAGCCGTCTTCGACTCCTTCGGGTTCAACAATACACACCCAAACCCGAAGGAGGATCGGAATCCTCCATCGGGCCACCCTTCGGTTTCTCAATACTCAACCCAGCTCATCATCCGCCACGAAGTACTCCGGATCCTCGAGCACATTGACCTCGACCATATCCCCCGCCTTATGCAGCAGCAATCGGCAATCCTCGCTCAGATGGCGAAGGTGCAGGGTCTTGCCGGCCTTGCGGTATTTCTCCGCGAGCGAATCAATCGCCTCGATCGCCGAGTGATCCACCACCCGCGAGTTGCGAAACTCGATCACCACATCATCCGGATCGTTGGCTGGATCGAAAAAATTGCGAAACTCATTGATACACCCGAAGAACAATGGCCCATTGAGTTCGTACACACGCGTGCCATCAGGATCATCGCGCTTGATGACATGAACATGGCGGGCGTGCTCCCACGCGAAGATCAGCACCGACACAATCACCCCGACCACCACCGCGGTCGCCAGATCGGTCAGCACCGTCACGGCGGACACCAAGATCAGCACAAACGCGTCCTTGAGCGGGATCTTGCGGATGATGCGGAAGCTCGACCACTCAAAGGTCCCGATCACGACCATAAACATCACGCCGACGAGCGCCGCCATCGGGATCTGCTCGATCAGGCCCGATCCCCACAGGATGAACCCAAGCAAGAACAAAGCCGCCGAGATCCCCGACAATCGCCCGCGCCCGCCCGAGTTGATGTTAATCATGCTCTGCCCGATCATCGCGCACCCGCCCATGCCGCCGAAGAGCCCGCAGACCGAGTTGGCGATGCCCTGCCCGACACATTCGCGGTTGCCGCGACCTCGGGTGTCGGTCATCTCGTCGATGAGTGTGAGCGTCAAGAGCGATTCGATCAACCCAACCGCCGCGAGGATAAAAGCATAGGGCAGGATGATCTTGAGAGTCTGCAGATTCATCATATCCGTAGCGATGGGATGAAAACTCGGCAGCCCGCCTTTCATGGTCTGCCCGGGCTCGAGCATATCAACCACCGTCCGCGTATCGAGATTGAATCCGATCACAAGCAATGAGACAACCACGATCCCAACGAGCCCCGCCGGCACGGCCTTGGTGAGCTTGGGTAAAAAGAACATGATCCCCATCGTCAGAGCAATAAACCCAATAAACATCAGCATCGGCGTGCCGGTCATCCAGACCATTTCACCATCGACGCCCACGACCTTAAACTGTTCAAGTTGGGCCAGGAAGATCACGATCGCCAACCCATTGACAAATCCGAGCATCACCGGGTGAGGCACGATGCGGATAAACTTGCCCAGATGCAGCACGCCCGCTGCGATCTGGATGATCCCCGCGAGCACCACCGCCGCGAAGAGATACTCGACCCCGTGATCGGCGACCAGCGCCACCATGACAATCGCCATCGCACCGGTCGCGCCCGATATCATCCCCGGGCGTCCGCCGAAGAGTGCCGCCAAGAGCCCGACCATAAACGCAGCATAAAGCCCAACCAGCGGCTCGACCCCCGCGATGAGCGCAAACGCCACCGCTTCGGGCACCAGCGCCAGCGCAACAGTCAACCCCGAGAGCACCTCGGACTTGATCCCGCTGCCAAAGAACCCGCTGGCAGAAAACGCGCTCACACCCGCCGGCGTGGCGACCTTTGATTCCAAGTTATCCATAGAGAGCGTTCCCTACCCACCAGACCAGCGACCACACGACGCGATATCAGGGGACCCATCCTAGTCCCGTCGCGTCGATCCGCCCAAAGGAAGATCGCACGAACTCTTCATATCACCGATATCCACACTCGCTGCATCGCCCCTGATCGTCGAGCGTCTCGTACCCACACCGAGCACACCCCCGCGCGGGCGGTCTCACCATCCATCGCGCCAAGCCGCTGCTAAAAAACCCGAGTCCCGCACCTACAAGAAGCATCGGCAATCCCAAGAAGATCCCCTGCTGCTCGCCTGTATTCATCCAGACCTTCCACGCGGCACTGAGATAGCCGCTCCCGAGAACCCCAAAGAGAACCCGGTTCCCGATAAGCACGATCACCCAAACCACCAGCACGACACTGCACACGCGGAGGAACCACTGTACAATCGCCCTCGCCGTGTGCACGGTGGAGTGATCGAGCTTCATCGTCTCGGATTCCTCGGGGTGCCCTTGGCGCCCGACGAACCGAAATCGTCCACAACCCTCGGGCCACTGATCGATGCCGGTTTGAGCGGCTTGACATCTTCGTCGTGCTCATCTCCATACCCGTCATCCTGCCCGCGATCCCGATCATCGTCCCGATCGTGGTCATGATGATGGTCATGGTCCGCCGAACGCCTGTGGTGCTGCGAATCCTGGATCGCCTGCTCGCGCTCGTCCGAATCCATCTCCGCCATGTCCACCCGCGCGAACAACAGCCGCCCCGCTGCCGTCTGCATCGAACTCGTAATCACCAGATCACGCGTCTCGCCAATATACGGGTACCCATCCTCAGCCACGATCATCGTCCCGTCAGCGAGGTACCCCACAGCCTGCCCGTGCTGCTCGCCGGGCTTGATGAGTTCGACCCGGATCATCTTGCCCGGGATCACCACGGGCTTGAGCGCATTGGTCAGATCATTGATATTGAGTGTCGGGATCTTCTGGATCGTCGCAATCCGCGAGAGCGCGATATCGAGCGTCACCAGCATCGCGGGCATCCGTGTACAAAGCTCGATCAGCGCCAGATCTACCGCCTTCTTGCTCACCGGCGTGGCATCGATCATCACATCAACACCGTTCATCCGCTGAAGCTTCGTCACCATATCGAGCCCGCGTCGCCCCTTGTTCCGTTTCATCCGATCGCGTGCATCGGCGAGAATCTGGAGTTCTTCAATCACAAACTCCGGGATCACGATCGTCTGCTGGATCAATCCAGAAGCCGCGATGTCTGCGATCCGCGCATCGATCAACGCCGAGGTATCAAGCACCAAAGGCAACGGCCCACGCATCTGCTTGGCGAACTCGACATACGGGATCACCAACCGGAACTCGTCCTGCGTCTGGATCACCATCGTGATCCCCAAGAACCCGAACGACACCCCGAGGAGCACCTTGATCGCTGATATAAAAGCGCCCGACTCAAAGCCCCAGGATTGAACAACTAAATCAATAATCGCCGAGAAGACCCACGCCGTCATCAACCCGGCCATGAGCCCAAAGATCACGCCCGAGATCATCGAGATCTTCTTGCGCGGGGTCAGCAGGTCAATCGCGAGAAAAATCCCAGAGAGAACCAGTGCAGTCACCACCGGTGCCCACCAGTTGGTCGCGAATCCGACCTCGGCCGGGCTCGCCTTCTGGTTGATGCTCCATACATAGAGGAACATCACGATCAGCATCATCGCGACGAATCCGACTCGAATAAATCGGACGAGCATTTTTTTATCGCTATTTTCGTATGTTCGCATTGCTCAAAGCCCTTGTATACTTGGAAGATGGTTCGTAGAACGCTCAATCGACCCCGGCCCGACATCCACGCATGTTCAGTGTATCCCGAATCTGCTCTCAATACAGCAAAAAACCGTCCCCCCTTTTCCACTCCTATCCAGACCCGTACAACCAATGACCGAATCCACCCCCAATCCTCCGATTTTGCCAAATGAACGCGCTATCAACCGAGATCTCTCGTGGCTCGAGTTCAATCGGCGTGTGCTCGCACAAGCGATGCTCGAATCCACCGAACTCCTCGAACGGGTCAAGTTCCTCGCCATCTTCACCTCAAATCTCGATGAGTTCTTCATGAAACGCATCGGGCTGCTCAAATCTCGCCATCTCCAGCACATCCCCCATTCACCCAACCGCCCCGATGAGATGCCCCCGCTCCAGACACTCAGAGACTGCGATCGGCTCATCCGCGAGATGGAAACCCAGCTCGGAGTCTATTGGAATGAAACCCTGCTCCCCAAGCTCGCCGACGAGGGCATCGAGATCATCGCCTACGACCAACTCTCCGAACAATCCAAGAACACTGTCGACGCATGGTTCAATACCGAGGTCTTCCCCATCCTCACCCCTCTAGCGGTTGATCCGGGACACCGGTTCCCCTTTATCTCGAACCTCTCAGAGAACCTCGGGCTCCTTGTCGAGCCCAAGAACATGAGCAAAGGGAGCGAGCCCCGCTTTGCGCGCGTCAAAATCCCCGATGTACTCCCGCACTATATCCGGATCGACGCCCTCGCTGATCCCGCTGCCAATCAGAATCCTCCCGACACGCAAGCCCCAGCACAATACATCCCACTCTCCGAGGTCGTGATCCACAATCTTGACGATTTGTTCCCGGGGATGCACATCATCGACATCCTCCCGTTCCGCCTGACCCGCAGCGCTGCGATTGAACTCGACGACGAGGATGTCGAGGACCTGCTCGAGCATGTTGAAGAAGAGCTCCGCATGCGGCGCTTCGCCGACACGATCCGGATCCAAACCCCGCCAGAACCATCGCCCAAGATCCTCGATTTCCTCCTCACCGAACTCGGGCTCAATGCGAGCGATCACTACACCCGCCCAGCGCCGCTCTCGAGCGTTGATCTCTACCAGATCGCCGACATTGATCGCCCAGACCTCCAATCGCCCCCGTGGACACCAGTCCGCCCGGCGGCCCTCGCCGATCCCGAAGCCGATATCTTCGCCACCATCCGTCAGCACGACATCCTTGTCCATAACCCATACGAATCCTTCTCCGACTCGGTCGAGCGCTTCATCGCCGCGGCTGCCAACGATCCCGATGTGCTCGCCATCAAGCTCACGCTCTATCGCACCAGCCGAGACTCACCCTTCGTCGATTCGCTGATCCAAGCCGCCGAGGAGGGCAAGCAGGTCGCCTGTCTCGTCGAGCTCAGGGCACGCTTCGACGAAGAAAAGAATGTCACCTTCGCCCGCCAGCTCGAAGCCGCCGGCGTCCATGTCGCCTACGGCGTCCTCGGGCTCAAAACCCATTCGAAGTGCTCGCTCGTCGTCCGCCGAGAACAAATTGACGGCAAGCCCGCCCTGCGCACCTACGCCCACATGGGCACAGGCAACTATCACCCCCGCACCGCCCAGCGCTACACCGATCTGGGGCTGCTCACAGCCAACGAAGAGATCACCGCCGATGTCGTACGCCTCTTTAACATGATCACCGGGCTCAGCGCTGGACAGGATTATAAACGATTGATCGTCGCCCCCGACCACATGCGATCCTACTACATGGAACGCATCGAAGCCGAGATCGCCAACGCCAAAGCCGGTAGACCCGCCCATATCTTTGCCAAGATGAACGCGATGGAAGACCGCCAGATAACCGAAGCCCTTTACACCGCTTCAAACGCTGGCGTGAAGATCGACCTTGTCGTCCGCGGGTTCTGTTGCCTCCGCCCCGGGGTCAAGGATATGAGCGAAAACATCGCCGTCCGCTCGATCATCGGGCGGTTCCTCGAGCACTCACGCATCTACGCCTTCGCTGACGGTCAATCCGATCTCAAGGACTACCGCTACGCCATCAGCTCCGCGGACTGGATGTTCCGCAACCTCACCAACCGCGTCGAAGCCGCCTGCCCGATCCTCGATCCCAAAGCCCGCGCCAAGATTGCAACCATCATTGAAACCCTCCTCAACGATCGACAGAACGCGTGGCAACTCAACCCCGACGGGTTCTACACGCACCTCACCCCAGAAGGCAACCCCGACCCAAACTCTCCTCAAGCCCTGGGGACTTTCGCGTCGCTCATGCAACAGATCAACCTGCATCCAAAGCATCACTGAACGCAAGCATCCACCATGACTACTCTACTCGACAATTCGGAAACACAGCAGACCAATCGCTGCAACGAATGCGGGCGAGACACCAACACCACAGCGTACAGCGATTATCCACGCACGCACCCATCTCGTCTGGTGCCCTTTGTGCTCACCACCATCACCGTACTGACTCTGCTGATCCTCTCGCTCCCATTCGTTCAGACCGCGATGGGGAACCCCTGGAATATCTCGAAATCCACTTCAAAAGGTCTCAACTACACCATCTCCATGCTCGATCCGGTTCTGTCTATCGAAGACACCCGCAGAGCCATCGCGGGAGAATCACTGAGCAAATCGGCTATCTTACTTGCGCTAAAGACCAAGCTCGACGAACTCGATGAGTATCTCCACGATGGACGGCTCCGATTCGTCAGCGTGAAACCAAGCGGGCAGATCCAAGAAGCCATCGACTTTGGGATCGGTGAGCGAATCTTCGGCAAAACCACCGTCTCACACCTCACGGATGTTCGTGACCCCGCGTCATGGATGCTCGAAAACCCAACAAGTTTCATGATGCCAGATTCGGTAAATTATTGGCCATACGACTATCACACCGTCACCAACTCCCACAACTACGCCAGGCAGGAGTACACATCGCTCCGATATACCGCAATCATCGCCCTTATCTCAACGAGCTGGCTCATCGTGTGGGGTGTCGGCTTGGCGCTAGCCAAGTTCAGGAATTGCTCCCTCCGCCGATGGACCGCCATCGCACCGGCCACGATCGCGCTCCTTGGGTCGATCATGCTTCTCTCGGCAATCACAGTTGAACGCGAACGGTTCGTGATCACCACCACCAAACCCACCGCGACATCCGAGTGGATCATGTACCAAAAACTCAATACTCTCCTCGATGAGCCCGCCCCGCTCTGGGAGATCCTCGACGAACACATCGTCCCCGAGACAACCGACAACAACCTCCTCCTCGGGATCCAGGTCGATCCAGGGTACGACACCACCCAGACCGACTGGTGGATGGGATGGGGTGGATGGTTCGAGTTCTGCTCGGGCAAAATTAGCTCGATCTCGCGCGTTGACCCACAGGGGAACACATCGCCCCTGCCCACGCCCGCGTGGATCGAAAGGGGCTGGAGCGTGGAGTTCGTCGAGAACCGATACCTAGTCTTTACACAGACAAGCGACACACAGATCAACACCTTCGAGATCGCACCGACAGCGGTGTTCTTACTGACAGCGGTCAGTATCTGGTACTGGATGTTCTGGCGTTGGATCGCTCGTCGAATTACGCGGACTGTCCAACGAAGACGCTTGGTTCGAGACCAATGTGTTTTTTGTGCCTATCCGCTCTCGGAGGACGCCATCGAGGCCCGTGCCCAAGCCAAGATTCCCTAGAACACATAATACTTATCGATCTGCATCCCTGCTTTGGGGGTCATTTGCTTCCTCGTCGCCCTGTTTGGTCATACCATCCCCCCATGCCCTCTCGTGTCGTCATCACCGGTCTTGGTCCGCTCTGCTCGGCAGGAGTCGGAATCGACCCGTTCTGGGAGTCCATCCTCGCCGGGCGTTCGGCGATCGGACCAATCGAATCCTTCGACGCATCAGGATTTCGCCCCAAGCTCGCCGGCGAGGTCAAGGACGCCAAGGTCCGCGACTTTGTGCCCAAGTCCTATCGCAAAGCCACCAAGGTGATGGCCCGCGATACCGAGTTGGCCGTCATCGCGGCCAAGCTCGCTGCACTCGATGCCGGGCTGCTCACCCGTGGCTCTGATGAATCCGAAGAGGGATTCACCATCGACCCCGCCCGCACGGGTTGCCAGATCGGCGCCGGGCTTATCGCCGCCGAGACCGAAGAACTCGCCCGCGCGGTCGTGAGTGCCCAAGACGATGCGGGCACATTCTCGATGGAGAAATGGGGCACCGAGGGTGACGGCGCCGCAGGGATGAATAACCTCCCCCCGCTCTGGCTGCTCAAGTATCTCCCCAATATGCTCGCCTGCCATGTGACGATCATCCACGGACTCGAGGGCCCGTCCAACACCATCATGGGCGCAGAAGCCAGCGCCATCCTCTCGATCGGTGAATCCACCCGCGTCATCGAACGCTCCAGCGCCGACATCTGCTTTACCGGCGGCGCAGAATCGCGGATCAACCCGCTCGGACTCCTCCGATGGGACTTCGCCGGACGATTGGCCGACACCAACAACGAGACCAACCCAGCCGCAATCACCAAGCCTTACGATCCAATATCCCTCGGCGGAATCCTCGGCGAAGCCGGTGGAATGCTTGTTGTCGAAGACGAACAACACGCTCTTGATCGCAAGGCCAAAATCTATGCAACCATCGAAGGGTTCGGCGCCGCCCAGACCCCGCCGCCGGTTTTTCCAGGGATCTTTGACGAACCCGATCCCGATCCAATCGACCGCGGACTCGAAGCCGCCATCGAATCGGCGCTCGATGACGCAGGCGTCACGATTGACACAGTTGATTTGATCATTCCGCTCGCTCTCGGCGTCCCCAACTTTGATCGCATGGAACTCGGTGCGCTGCGGGCCGTCTTTGGGGATCGGCTTGACAGTATCCCGCTGCTCACACTCGCAAATCTCACAGGGAACACGATTGCAGCCCACGGGGGGCTCCTCGCTGCAGCTGGCGCGATGTGCCTCCGATCCCAAATGCTCCCCCCAAACGCCACTCCCTGTGGGGCTTTCACCTCTACGCCAGATTCTTCGAGCCCCGAACCCATGCAGATCAGACGCGTACTCATCTGTGCCGGCTCACTCGGTGGGCAGACGGGCGCACTCGTATTGGGACGAAATGAATCAAATTCTGAATGATGGGTTCTCAATGAGAGAAATCCTTTCGCTCTGAATACAATATGAACCCAGATATCTGTTATTAAGCCCCAGGAGACCTATTGCATGCACCGACACAATCATTCCCCGCGCAGCCGACGATCAACGCCGCTCTCCGATCTTGATCCGGCACTGACAGAGATCAGCCGAAAAGTCATCGGATGCGCAATCGAGACGCACAAGGAACTCGGTCCTGGGTATCCGCTTGATATCTATCGCAAAGCGCTCCTCTACGAACTCAAGCACGAAGAGGTCTCCTACGAAGAAAACAAATCCTACGAGGTCGAGTTTGATGGCGAGGTCATCGGATCGGTCACCGCCGACATCTACGCTGGCGATCGATTCCTCGTCAAGGTGATGGCCGAGAGCTATGAGGTGGGCGGCAAAGAACGCAATGAACTCCGCGCGACCCTCCGGGCTGCGGATCTTGAACTCGGACTCATCATCAACTTCGGACAACGCCGACTCAAGGATGGGCTCGTCCGCGTGCTGAATCCGGATGCGCTGCGAACCGATGACGATGAGTTCGAGGGCGACGAGGGCGACGAGGACGACACCGAACTCGCCGAGGTGAGCGAGTCCACCGAGGACTAAGAACCATGGCCGCAGCTCACCAACGCGCCAACTCGAATCCAGAACAAAGAGTCGTCATCACCGGGATGGGGTGGGTCACCCCGCTGGGCACCGATATCGACACCACATGGGAAAAGATCCTCAGTGCCCAGAGCGCTGTCGGATCTGTCACCCGCTTTGATGCATCGACCTGCGCAACCAACTTCGCCGCCGAGGTCAAAGGCTTTGAGCTTGCCGACCATCTCGGTGAGCGTGCATCCAATCACGAGCGTGCGGGGATCTCGACCGGCTTCGCGCTGGCGGCGACCGCAGCCGCGTGGAAGATGGCCGGGCTCGATCACTCGCCGCCGAACCTCAAACGCACCGGGATCTACCTCGGCGCGGGCGAGGGCGTGCTCGATTACGACCCGTATATGGCGGCCAACATCGCGGGCTGGGATGCCGAGGCCCGCAGACTCAACCCCGTCGAGTGGGCCAAGAAGGCCTACGCCGGGATGCGCCCCGCGCCCGAGATTGAGCAGGAGCCCCAGCTGGGTTCAACGCACATCGCCGCCGAACTCGGCACCATGGGGCCGACACTCAACTGCATGACCGCCTGCGCTGCTTCGACCCAAGCGATGGGAGAAGCCTTCGAGATCATCAGGCGAGGCGACGCCGACATCATGATCGCCGGCGGGTGCCACTCGATGATCCACCCGCTGGGCATGACCGGGTTCATCCGCCTGACCGCCATGAGCACCCGGCGCGACGATCCGACAACCGCATCGCGTCCTTTCGATGTCTCACGCAACGGGTTCGTCATGGGCGAAGGCGCAGGGATCGTAATCCTTGAATCGCTCGACTCAGCGAAGTCGCGCGGGGCGAACATCCTCGCCGAGGTGGCCGGGTTCGGATCCACTGCCGACGCCTATCGCATCACCGACATCCACCCCGACGGCAAGGGCGGCGCTGGCGCAATGGCCGCAGCACTCAAGCAGGCCGGGATCGATCCAAACGCGACCGATGAATCTGGACGCCCGCTCGTTCACTACATCTCTGCCCACGGCACCGGCACCCAAGAGAACGATAAGACCGAATCCAACGCCGTCCGCTCAGTCTTTGGCGAACTGGCCCCCAAGGTCCCATTCTCGTCAATCAAGTCGATGATGGGGCACCTGATCCAGGCGGCCGGGGCGGTGGAACTGATTACCTGTATCCAAGCGATCCAGACCGGGATCATCCCGCCCACCGGCAACCTCAACGAGGTTGATCCGGCGTGCGGGCTCGACCATGTGCCCAACGAAGCCCGCGACACCAACTCCATCGGCGGCGTCGATGTCTGCCTCTCCAACTCATTCGGGTTCGGCGGACAAAACGATACCCTGTGCATCCGCAAGTTTGTCGGCTAACCCGCCGCCTCGCGTTGGGCATTGTCTTGATGCACATCGAGCACACCGCGCCCCGAGATATCCCCCGCCATCGCCGCCCACGCCGGGTCCCACGCGATCGCTTCGGGCGTGCAACACGCCACCGAGCGCCCATCCCCGAGCGTCTCGATCGCGCTCCGACCCGCCAGTTTCCCCTCAACGAACCGCTGCTCGAAGAGCAGCCTCATCCAGTACATCTCCTTGTTGGGCGCTGCGAACCCACCGAAGCGCTGCGCCGACGCTTCGAGTTGGGCGTCGCTGACGAGCGCCTCGGAATGGTCGCGCAGCGCATCGACCCATCCGTACCCGACACCGTCGGAGAACTGCTCCTTCTGACGATACAGGATCGCTTCCGGGATCCAATCCCCCCCCGCAAACGCTTCGCGGAGGATCGCTTTTTCCACCCCGGCCCATCGTCCGCTCTTCGATATCATCCGATCACGCGGATCAATCGACATGCACCGATCGACAAACTGGCGATCGAGCATCGGGAACCGAAGCTCGACGCCAAACGCCATCGGTGCCTTGTTGGCCCGCATGACATCGAACTGGTGGAGCCGCTGCATCTTGCGCACGGTCTCGGCGTGGAACGCCTCGGGCGACGGCGCTTTGTGGAAATACAGATACCCCCCGAAGAGCTCGTCGGCCCCCTCGCCAGAGAGCACCATCTTGAACCCCAACTCCGAGACACACTTGCCCAGCAGATAGGTCGGCACACCGGTGCGGATCTGCTGATCGCTCTCCAAATGCTCGACGACATCCTCGATCGCGTCCATCGCCTCGCCGACGGTGAAGCGGAACTCGTGGTGGATCGAGCCGATATGCCTCGCCACCTGACGGGCCTTGACCAGATCTGGCGAATCATCGAGCCCGATCGAAAAAGTATGGATCGCTTCGCCCGTCTGTTGACGATGGAGCCGAGCCGCGATCGACGCCACCAGCGACGAATCAAGCCCGCCAGAGAGCAGCACCCCCCATCGTGCATCAGAACGGATCCGTTTCTCCACTGCTCCGATCAACAGCGAGCGGACCACCGCCGGATCACTCTTCCACTCCGGTACCGCATCCGCCCACGCGGGTTGATACCACCGCTCGCAGCGCACTCCGCGTTCGTCGCGCACCCACGCGCTTCCCGGCTCAACAATCTCAATCCGGTCGCACTCGCCCACCAACGCCTTCATCTCGGAAGCGAACCAGATCGTCCCCGATGAGTGCCACCCGATATACATCGGGCAGATCCCCATGTGGTCCCGCCCCGCGATCCAATGCCCGCTCAGAGGATCAACACACACGATGGCGAACTGCCCATCGAACTGATCAAACGCATCAACGCCGAACCGCTCAATCATCGGGCCGATAGCCTTGGAATCCGCTTGACACGCTGGCTCTATGCCCAACTGCCCGATGAGTTCATCTGCGTTGTAGAGTTCCGAGTTGCTCACCCACACCCGGCGACCAATCAATCGCCCGTCATCCACCGGCTGGCGACCGTCTTCAGGCGACATGATCGCTAGTCGACGGTGCCCGAGCCAGGCGTGCTCACCACTCCACACCCCGCGCTGATCCGGGCCGCGATGG
>Ga0316206_1000283_pt1 | contig 80977 bp, 66 predicted proteins | sample 6monthpyrite_MG_FD_204942 | JGI IMG/M metagenome (GOLD analysis project Ga0316206, IMG submission 204942) | Microbial mat bacterial communities from mineral coupon in-situ incubated in ocean water Damariscotta River, Maine, United States -... | ecosystem: Environmental > Aquatic > Marine >...
TCCATGACGACCTCGCCGGCGTCGTTCATCGGGTGCGAGACCATGCGGAAGGGACGGCCGGCGGGGTTGACTGCGTCCTGCATTGTGCCCGCCATCTTGAGCGTCCCGTCCTCATCCTCGTGGCCCGTGCTCGCGGAGTAGCCGGTGCCCATGTTGTCGATCCAGATGCTCCACCACTCTTTGGTCAGCGTGTTGTAGCCCATCGTCAGTTGACCCTCGAAGGGTTGACCCATGAAGGTGCCTTGGGAGCGCTCGACGAGGTAGCGGCCTCCGAGGATCATCTCGACCTCGGCGGTGGTGTCCATCGCCATCTCTTGCCCGCCCGGTGCCATCCACATCTTGGTGCTGATGTCCCAGCTGCCGACGCGCTCGGCCATCCTGCGGTGCTCGGCGGTCGGAGTCATGAAGGTCATCATGCGCTTCATGACTTCGGGGTCGCCCATCGCGCCCATGTCGCCTTCATCCTGGAAGCTGGACATGCCCTGCAACTCGGCTTGGTGCGCGGACCCGGCGAACGGGGTGGTGCAGGCGGCGGCGAACAGGGAGAGGCCTAGGGCCAAGGTGAGCTTCATCATAGGGAGGCTTGAGTAGAAGGAGTCGTAGGGAGATGGGGGGCCGTGAACCATAGAGGCCCGGGCGTAAAACCGCAATCGAAGTTGGATTCGATCGCGGGCATGTATGTGGACCTGCCTATCGCGTGAATGGGGCGCATTCAGATCACTGGCGAGTGGCCGGGTTATAGCGCGGCCCCTGCAAGCCAGAGCGAAGGAGACCGCGCCCGCGCACTTCTGACTCGGGACTCCGCTAGCACTTGATTGCGTGCCCCTGTTTCCTGCGCGCTACCCCTCGCTGTCGCGGCTTGTCCCTTCGGGGAAGCCGAAGTGCACCGGGTCTTTCGCCGGGTCGAACTCGCAGAACCTCTCGTGATCGGCCGACTTGATCTCGTCGGTGCCGCCGTGGCAGTAGACGCATTCCGAGTGCTCGGCGACCGGCAGCTGCTTGCCCAGCCGCTTGCAGAAGACAGCCTTGACCGCAAAGCCCTCGGTGAAGCCGGGGTCGTGCGAACCTTGGTTCGGATCTTGTGCAGTCATGGTGTCCTCCTCATTCAGTTGCCCATCGGCGAAGGGCGGCCCAGTGCTCGTCGATGCCGCGCCGGACGGCCTCGAGGTCCACGCCGCGCTTGAAGCGGCCCTGTGCTTGGAAGTACGACTCGAGCGCCGCGGCTTTGGCGGCCTCGTCGGTGTCCGGTTCGATGTTGATCGTCAGCTTGCGGCCGTTCTCGATCTCGACCACGGGGAAGAGCCCCGAGCTGACCGCCTTGCGCACAAGCCCGACGCCATCACCCGGCTCAGACTTCCAGCCGGTCGGGCACGGAGCCAAGACGTGCAAGAAGCGAAAGCCATGCTCGTCGAGGGCGCGGTCCATCTTGCGCGTCGTGTCCGTGGGGTTCCCGAGCGAGATCGACGCCGCATACGGAATCCGGTGCGCCGCCATGATGCCCAAGATGTCCTTCTTAGCTTCCGGTTTGCCAAACGGCGTGGTGGTCGTCGCCGCGCCAAGCGGCGTCGCGCTCGAGCGCTGCCCGCCGGTGTTGCCGTAGATCTCGTTGTCGTAGCAGATGTACAGGACGTCCTCGTTGCGCTCCGCGGCTGCAGACAGAGTCGCCATGCCGATGTCGTACGTCCCGCCGTCACCCGCGAAGCAGATCGTGCGCGTGTCCTCGCCGTTCAAGCGCGCGACATGCGCGAGCCCGCTCGCGATCGCTGCCGCTGAAGCAAACGTCGACGCAACAACCGGTGCGCCATACGCCGAGTTCGGAAAGCGCCCCGGCGTCACGATCCCACAGCACGCGGGGATCACCATCTGCACCTTGCGCTGCCCCACGACGTGGCTCAGCATGTTGTGCACGATCGACATCCCGCAGCCACCGCAGTTCGTATTGCCCGGCCGCAGGATCGACTCGTGGCAAGCCTCGCCCTCGTGATATGTCCCCTCAAGGACCGGCTCGTGCACTAGATTCGAAGTCTTCATACTCATTGGATCAGCCTCCCACCTCGACGACGCGCGACTGCACTTCCGGCGGACCCGACTCGGTCGCCTCCATCAATTCGCGGAACAAGGCCTCGATGTGACCCGGCCGGATGTCGCCTCCACCGAGCCCGATCATGTAGTTCTTCACGACCGCGTCACGAGGCGCGGCATTGCGGCCTTCCGACCACAAGACGCCGCCCATGCCCGGGCTCATGTCGCGATCGACAAAGCCGACTTTGGTGGCATTCTTCAGAGCCTCTCGCAGAAGCGCCTCGGGGAACGGCCGGAACAAGCGCAGCCGCACCGAGCCCGCCGCGATGCCACTCGCGCGCAGCTCGTCAACGACTCCGCGCGTGGTCGAAGCGGTCGTGCCCATCGACACCAAAATTAGCTCGGCATCGTCCGCTTGGTAGCTCTCGATCGGGTCCGGGATCTTGCGCCCGAACACCGCTTCGAACTCGCTCTGCGCATCCTTATAGACATCAAACACGCGGCCCATCGCCTCGTGGTGTTGCTTGCGATGCTGCTCGGTCTCGTGCGGGAAGTCGAGGCCGCCGACTGTCACCGGCCGATCCGCCACACGGTGCGGCAAGTCCAGCTCGGGCAGGTAGCGATCGACCTGCTCCTGCGTCGGCACGTCCGTCTGCATCATCGTGTGCGACAGCACAAACGCATCCTGGCAGACCATCACGGGCAGCAGCACACGCGCGTCCTCGGCAAGCCGGAAGGCAAACAGGATCGAGTCGAGCACCTCTTGGTTGTCCTCGCAATACATCTGCACCCAGCCCGAGTCGCGCAGCATCAGCGTATCGCCGTGGTCGACCCAGATGTTCCAGGGCGGACCGAGCGTGCGGTTCACCGCCATCATCACGATCGGCAGACGCGCGAACGCGGCGGCATAGACGTTCTCGGCCATGTACGCGAGCCCGTTTGACGAGCTCGCCGTGAAGCTACGCGCGCCCGCGAACGACGTCCCGATGCAGACGGCCATCGCGCTGTGCTCGGACTCGACGCGGACCAAGTGGCCCTTCGTAATCTCCGTCTTGCACAAGAGCTCGATGCACTCGGTCTGTGGGGTGATCGGGTACACGCCGCCGCCAAAGCCGCGCGCCTCCCGGTTGGCCTCGCCCGCCATCGCCGCCGCCGTCGCGGCCGCGTGGTTGGCACTGATGAATTGCTCGCTCATGTCGTGGTCATCTCCATGGCTCCGCGCGGACACTCGTTCACGCAGATGCCGCAACCTTTGCAGTACTCCGAGTCGACCGCATAAGGGCCGTCCTCGCTTCGTTCGATGATCCCCTCGGGGCAGAACACGAGGCACGTATCGCACTCGGTGCAGTGCCCGCAGGAGAAGCAGCGGTTCCACTCGGCCTCGCTCTCCAGCCCACTATTCACCTCGTCGAACGAGGCCGTCGCGAGCTCGGGCGGCAGGCTCTTGCCGCCGTTTTGTGGCGCGCGCATAAAGTGGTCGAGGTGCATCCGCGCCGCGCTGATCGCCGTCTTGCGATCGGGCCGCGTGAAGGGTGCAGTGCCTTCGGGCAGCGCATCGAGGAACTGAAGCGCGAGGCCCGCCGCGCGGCGGCCGCTGCCGATCGCGTGCGTGACCGTGCCCTCGCCGGTGGCGAGGTCGCCCGCGCCAAACACGTTCAGCTGCTCGCCGGCTTTGTGCACCATGCCTCGCTCGAACTCGACGCCCTCTTGCGCGGCGTCCCAGACAAGGCTCCAGTCACTTGGCAAGAAGCCGGTATCCGCGCTCTGGCCCAGCGCCAGAAGGACATGGTCGCACGGCACGAGCTCGGTGTTTTCGGTCACGAGCGGCCGGCGGCGGCCATCTACATCCGGCTCGCCCAAGCGGACTTCGGCCAGCTCGATCGTCTTCACTTGGCCGTCTTCGCCATGGAATCCAACCGGCGCGCGCAGGTACGTGAACTTCACGCCCTCGGACAGTGCCTCACCGATCTCTTCGGTGATCGCCGGCATCTCCTTCACGGTGCGGCGATACGCCACGGTCACCGACTCGGCACCACGGCGCAGAGCGCTGCGCGCGCAGTCCATCGCCGTGTTTCCGCCGCCAAGAACCACAACGTGGCCCGCCAGCTTGTTCACGCCGATCATGTTCTGTTCATGCAGGAAGCGGATGCCCTGCTGCACACCGCCAAGGTCCGCGCCCGGCGCGTCGAGGCCGCGCAGCTTCTGCAAGCCCGTCGCAACCACCACCGCGTCGAAGTCCTCAGCAAGACGCGCAAGGCGCGCCTGATCTAGGAACGTGCCCGTCTCGGCCTTCACGCCCAGCGCAAGCACGGCATCGACCTCGCGATCGAGCACCTCGCGCGGCAAGCGATACGTCGGAATCCCCGTGCGCAGGACGCCGCCCAGGCTCGCTTCACCTTCGAAGATCGTCACCGCGTGGCCCGCCTTGCCAGCCTCGAATGCAGCGGCAAGTCCCGCCGGTCCGCCGCCGACCACAGCCAGGCGTTTGGCTCCGCCAACCGGCTCGGGGATCTCGAACGTTGCCGGTCCAGCGCTGTCCGCGACCAGTCGCTCGAGTCCGCGGATGTTCACCGCACCATCGAGCTCGACACGGTTGCAGCCCTCCATGCACGGCGCCGGGCACACGCGCCCGCACGTCGCGGCTAGCGGCGTCGAGCGATGAAGAATCTCCATCGCCCCCGCGCTGCCCGCCTTGCCACTCGCCTGCACGAAACCCACAACATCGTTGCCCGCCGGGCAGAACGCATTACACGGCGCGAGGTTCTCGACGTAGGCCGGCCGCTGGCTACTCCAGCTCCCTGTCGCGAGCCCCGTGGGCGCGCTCTCTGTGTGCTCGGTCAGCTCGCCGACTTTCGGCAGCTCATCATCCATCGGGAGCGGCGCCGCCTCGCGGTCCTCTTCGGCGATCTTCACCAAGGCCGCGCGCATCTCGACAAGCCCGTACGCCTCTTGCGCCGCGTCCAAGTTGCTGCCGAGCCCCAGGTCTTCGTACGCGGACTCCAAGACCTCCAGCGCCACCTCGTGCACCTTCGCGTAGGCGCCCGCAATCGTCGTGTTCACGATCACAACCGAGCGCGAACCGATCCCGTGCTTCCGCGCAATCTGCGTCGCGTCGATCACGGCCAGCGCGAACGGAGCCAGAGCCGCCCCAAAGCGCGCATCCAGCTCGGCGGTCGACAGCGTCGTGTTCACAAGCAAGCTGCCGCCCGGCACCAACCCCTCGAACACCTCCGCCCCCAACAAGCTGTCATCCAGGACAAGCAGCTCGTCCGGCTCGTACACCTTGTTGCGGTTGGTGATCTTCCCGTCCGAGACCCGCGTGTAGGCACGCACCGGCGCCCCCGAGCGCTCGCCGGCATAGTCTCCAAAGGTCTGCACACTACGCCCCATGTGGGCGTAGACCGAGGCCAGGATTTTGGCGCATGTAACGCCGCCCTGGCCGCCACGCCCGTGAAGGCGGACTTCAAAGGACTTATTCATACTTTATAAGTTATAAGGCTCCACGCCGCTGAGTTCAGCCCTCAGCTGGAATGGATCTCACGGCACCCCACAAGCCTTTTCATAGCAGTAACTTGTGACCAAACAGGCTACCACGGTGCTCAAACAGAAAGCGGGGGCACTTTGAGGAGGCTGCAATCCTAAGAAAGCTGGTTTCTTCGCCCGCGCGGCTGGAGCTCGGCACCAGGGGCCGTACGCATCTCAGCGGCCCGTGGCGACCCTCTCCCCGTCTACACGCGCCCCTTTACGCTCTTCCGAGCCTCCCGGGACCCGCTCTCTACTCGATCCAATCAAGAGCGCTAAACCGCGCCCGCAGATCATCGACCACCCCACGCCGGTACGCAGAGGTCTCCCCTTTCGACGCCTCAAGCCAAGGCACGATTGCCTCTTCGACCTGCTGCTGGTTGTCGAGCCGCCCAGCGAGATCGCGAACCCGAGACCAGTACGCGACCTCGTTCGCCGAGCGCGCTTGGAATCCGATCTGCATCGACTCGTTGTAGGCACTCGTAAGCCCCGCCTTGAAGTTGCGCGCCTGGAGGTCTGCCATCACGGTCGAGTCAAACGAAGCGAACTCCGCCGACTGCATCAGCTCGAGAGCCGCCGCCTCTTGCCGAGGACCTCCCGTGTAGACCTCGAACAGGCTGCGCGTCGTTGGATCGAAACCCGCAGCGTCGGCCACGGCCAAGATGTCCCCCAACTGCTTCGGCTGCATCGTTCCGATGTAGTAGGACAAGAGCTCGGGGTGCGGCGCGAGTCCCTCGACAAGGCCGACGCGGCCCTGTGGATTCTCGGGGCCGAACGCCACGCTTAGCCCAATGTTCAGGCTCTTGCGCGCCTGAAGCACAAAGGGATCACCGTCCGCATACTCGTCGCACATCTCGTCGGTGGCCTGAGTCAGGAAGTCGAGGCCGGACTGTACGTCCCGCTCGACGAGCAAGCGCGCGCCGAGCATGTGGTAGCTGCCTTCGGTGATGTCTCTGCCCGCATAGGTCGCTTGGAAGCGCCCGAGCTCCTCGGCAGGGATCGCTTGGATCCAAGCGCCGAGCAGCCGAATCTGGTCGAGCTGCGTCGCAAGCCCATGCTGCCGCGCGCCACCGCCATACAGCGCGAGGATCGTGTCAAAGTCCTCTGCGTGGGCCGCCTTGCCAAACGGACTTAGCCCCTCGAGCAGGACACGACTCATGAACTCGTTCTCGTCCGCAAGCCCAACGGTGGTCGCAATCAAGGCCCCCGCATCCCAAGGAGCAAAAGCACCGGGATCCTCCTCCATCAGGACCATTGCGCTCTGCAAGAGCAGCGCTAGGGTCATCGAGTCCGCGCGATTCGTCAGCCCGGGCATGAGCCCAAGCAGCCGGTCGACACCCGCGCCCGGAAACTGAAACCAGTCCATAATGAAGTCGCGGCAGCAGGCCTCGTCGCGCGCTTCGTAGCAAGCCTGAAAGTCCGCAAGTTGCAAGTCAAGCAGCGCGACCGGCTGGCGCGTCAGCCGGTCGGCCGCGACGCCCACGGCGCTCCGCGACTCCAAGATGTGGAAGCTGTCGAGTGGGACTTCCTCCTGCGCGGTGCTGGACGGAAGCGCTACGGGCTCGGCGGCCTTCGTGGGTTCATCCCGCAGGACGAAAAAGAGAGCCACCGATGCGGCCGCGATCAAAGCCACGAGGAAACTGCGCTGGAGCATGATGAAAGGCGAGGGTGTGGGAAGCGAGGGCGGCAACGTACATCAGCTAGCGCGAAGTCGTGATCACGGATTTGCAAACGATCTCGGAGTAGCTCAGCACCGTCTTGTCCGAGGGCGTGGCGGCTTGATCTGGATCCGGAATGCAGATGTCGCCGGTGCCCCACCCGGGAGCGTCCAGGCACTTGTACGACGCGGTCTTTCCTTTCCAGACCTGAGCCGGAAGGACAAGATCGTAGCCGGCCTTGGAGACCGACGCGTAGTGGCCGGGCAACGTCTCGATGAAGCTGGGGCAGCCCTCGAAGTGGACGTCCACACTGACGCTGGCTGGGTTAAACCCAATGGAGATGTCAAAGCCACCCGCGCAAATCGTCCCGCCCGCTTGGACGACGTGTGGATCGACCCATTCGACTCCTCGATTCCCGCAGGGCTCGACGGGGGCAGGCAGAGTTGGCCCCCCTCCTGCGCCGCCTTCCGGGAGCGGTGCGCCTGGAGAGTAAGGGAACGCGTGCGGGGGACTCGCCTCACCCGGTCGGATCAACACGGCGGTGAGAACAAGAGTGAGAATGAGGGCGGCGAGTTCGAGCGGTTTCATGGAGTTCCCTGGGAGCCTGGCTGCTTTGGCCCGGCCGCACAGAGCATGGGCCGGAGCTCACCAATGGATGAGCGTGCAAAAGACGCGCGCGAACCTCCACGGTGTCAGACTTTCCTCTGAGAATCTTTCGAAACGCGCGCGCCGGCGCATCCGCTACATCGTGAAGGTCACGGGCTCGGTCTTGCCCGGCTTCACGGAGACTTGCTGTGGCGCAGGCAGCTCTGCCGGGGCCTCGGGATCGAGCATGCCAAGACGTTGCAGGCTGACCTCCCACAGGCCGGGCAGCAACCCGCCAAGAGTCACCTCGCTACCCATCGCGACCTGGTTCACGTCGTCGATGTCCGGCTGGTCGCCCAGGTAGGTCGCCTTGGCGAGAGTCATGCCCCCGAAGCCCTCGAGCTTGACCTGGATCGATCCCGAGGCGGCCAACGTCAGGTCGACGCCACTCTTGTGCTCGCTGGGCTTGAGGGTCATGGACGCACTCTCGCTCTTGACCCAAGCGGGCCCATCGGCGCTGACCACGAAGGCCTCATCGGGAGCCACACCGCGCAGGACGTAGCGCCCCTCGCTATCTGTGACGGCGGGGTCGGGCTCGCTCGAAAACTTCATCGCACTAGTGCCTCCACCCGAATCCGAGCTGACCGTGCTGACCATCATGACCGTGGCCGTGCGACCATCCGAGCCTGCGCGCTTCGCCCTCACACGAATGCCCTCAAGCGGCTCGCCTTCGGGAGTCGCGACGCGCCCTTCGATGATCGCCACGTCGAGGTCGACGTCCCGGCGCTCTTGGCCAGCGTCGAGGTCGAGCTCGAGACGCGCGGGCATCGAGCGTGTCGGGTGCGTGACCTCAAGCGTGTAGCTACCGAGCTTGACACCCTCGATCTCGTAGCGCCCCGCGCCGTAGGTCTTCGTCGAGTTCGCGCTGGGCATGCCGGGGATGCGCATCGCGCCCTTGTCGCCTCCCTTGGCCACCAGCTCGACGTTCGCGCCGGCGAGCGCTTCGCCCAGTTCCGTCACGCGGCCGCTCAGGCTTGCGCGCGGCGAGCGCGCCAGCGTCAGCTCATGCTCGCCCCCTTCGGCGACCTCCACGCGCGTCCACGGCTCGCCAGCGTCCTTGGCCCCGAACTCCACAAAGCTGAACTGGCCCGCGGCGCCTCTCTTCGCGATCCGAAACTCCTGCGCGCCGGGAGCCAGGTGACGGAAGCGGACCTCGCCGTTGGCATCGGTGCGGCTCCTCGTGTCCGCGGCATCGGGGATGGCCCTTGAGGTCGAGATGCTGAAGCTGCCGTCCTGCGGGCCCGCAACGACGGCCGGCTGGGCCTCGCGCTCGGCAACCTCGACGCCCACCAATGGCGCGCCCTCGGCATCCAGCGCGCGCACAAGCACCTCGCCGCCCGCGAACAATAGAAGCTCCCGCTCGACACCTTCCCCGGTCGGCATCGCGAATCCAGCCAGCTCGAAGTCCGTAAAGTTCGGGTGCTGCACCGTGATTACGCCCGTCTCGCCTTCGATCGACGAGAGGCGCACAACCCCCGCCGCATCACTCGTACCGCGGTGCACCAAGTTCCTACCGCCCTCGCGCGTGAGCTCACCGCCCTCGTCAAACGTCACCGTGCGTGTGTCCTCGTCGGTGCTGCCGATTCCCACGGCAACTTTCGCGCCCTCAACCGGCAAGCGATTCTTCGCATCCAACACATGAAACGTCAACAGACTCGCGGGGGTAAGCGCGAGCCTGCCACCCTGATTCACTGTCCCCTTCGCCAACGAAAACTCGGCCATCTCGGTCCGGTACCCAAGCGACTGCACCTCGACCGTGAAGGCCTCGGGCGCGGGGTCGGCAATCAAGTCTTCGAGGCGCACGCGCCCCATGGAAAAGTGATCTTGGACCTGACCCCCGGCGCCCGTCAACGCAACATGCTCGCTGCGCCCATACTTGACGTGAAAGTCCTCAAGGGGCTGCCCGGTTTGGGCATCCACGACGTCGAGCACGAGCGCCGTTGTCGCGACCCAGCCCAGCTCGATGCCCGCATCCCCGCCGCGCACCACGAGCGGCAGCGAACGGCTCGTGCCGCGCGTCGACCAAAGACCGCGGTTCGGCTCGCCCTCGAACAGCACCAAGCTGTACTCGGCGTCAAGCGTGCAGCCCTCGATGACAAAACTCCCGTCCGCGCCCACGGCCGCATCGCGCGTCTCGGCGAGCTCGTCGAAACCCACCAAGCTCAAGCTCGAGTCGGTGCCCGGGCGCGCTGAGATCGCAACGCCCGCGGCCAAGCTCTCAGCAGGCGCGCCAACAATGCGCCCCGTGATCGTCGCCCCGGCCTCGAGCTCGAAGACGAGCCCCGTATCGCTGCCGCCCGGGAACTCAACCGCGCCGTCGAAGCTCTTCGTGGGGTTGCCCGGCGACTCGACGCGCACGCGCCAGGGCCCGGCAGCTAGCTCGTCGATGCGGAAGTGCCCCGCTCCGTCCGTGATCGCGCTCGCGCGCTGGCTGAGACCCTCGCCGAAGAAGAAGACCTGCCCATCGCGCTCGACAAACAGGCGCGCGCCGACGACGGCCGCACCGCTCCGCAAGACGACGTGCCCATCGAGAACCACGCCGGGCTGCAGCACCAAGTCGCCCACGTCCGCGGCTTTCCCCGCCGTCACGGTCAGCCCGGTTTTGTCGAGCGGCGCGAAGCCGGCGAAGCGCGCGCCGAACCGGAACGTCCCAGGACCGGGACCGAAGAGCTCGAAATTCCCGTCCGCGTCGGAGGTCGCCGACCAGCGCGAACCCATGCCGCCGGCCGCGAGGTCCAGCGGGCCCGGATCGTTGCCCGCCACAAGGAAGCGCGCGCCTTCCAGGGGCTGCCCGGCGGGGCCCACGACGCGGCCGGTGATCCGCGACTCGGGCACCTCTTCGCCAGCCATGGCGGGCCGCTCCGCCTCGGGCTCCGAGGCCACTGCGGAGCGATCCTGGGGGCCCGTGGACTGCGGCTGAGCCGCGCCCTCTGCGCCCATATCATCCCATTCGATGGCCGACTTTGCGCCACTCGAAGTGTCCTGAGCAACTCCGCCCGGAGTCAGGGAAGCGCCTTGCTCGGAAGTGCCTGCCTGGGGCCACAGAAGGTAGGTCGCCGCACTGGCGACAAGAACAAACACAAGAGCTGCCAACTGCATCGAGGCTTTGGACATGGGGCACGGAAATGGGGGTAGGAAAGAGGTGGCGCAACCGGCTCTACGTGCGCCAAGTCCTAGGCGTTGCCTCGATTCCTAACTTCGATTAAACGGTGGTCCGGTCAGGCCCCTGCAAACGCCGCACTTGGGTGTTTCCGTTCAACTGCCGAAAGGCGCACGATACACGCTCGCTCCCGCTCCCCCCGCGTCCCCCCCCCACACATCTATGAAGACCTCCGACCTGCTCGTCCGCTGCCTCGAAAACGAAGGTGTCGAATACATCTTTGGCATCCCCGGCGAAGAGAACCTGGACTTCGTCGAGTCGCTGCGCGGATCCAAGATCAAGTTGATCCTCACGCGCCACGAGCAAGCGGCTGGATTCATGGCCGCCACCGTCGGCCGCCTGACCGGCGAGGTCGGGGTCGCGCTCTCGACCCTCGGCCCGGGCGCAACCAACTTCTTCACGAGCGCTGCCTACGCGCTGCTCGGTGGCATGCCGTCGCTGTTCATCACCGGCCAGAAGCCGATCAAGAGCAGCAAGCAGGGCCGCTTCCAGATCATCGACATCGTGCAAATGATGAAGCCGGTGACGAAACTCTCCGAACAGATCGTCGACGGCAACACGCTGTCGAACCTGATGCGCGAGAGCTTCCGCTTGGCGACCACCGAGAAGCCCGGCCCGGTGCACATCGAGCTGCCCGAGGACGTCGCCAGCGAAGAGACTGACCGCCTGCCGTTCACCGTCACCAAGGTGATCCCGCCGCGCGCGAGCCGCGAGGCGATCGCCAAGGCCGCCGAGATGATCGCCGCTGCCGAGCGCCCGCTGCTCTTGATCGCCTCGGCCTGCAACCGTAACAACACGGCCGAGACCCTGCGCGACTTCGTCGACGAGACCGGTATCTACTTCTTCGCCACGCAGATGGGCAAGGGCGTCGTCGACGAGCGCCATCCGCACTGCCTCGGCACAGCGGCGCTGTCCGACAACGACTACCTGCACTGCGCGATCGACCGCGCCGACCTGATCATCAACGTCGGCCACGACGTCAGCGAGAAGCCGCCGTTCCTGATGCACCGCGATGGGATCAAGGTCGTGCACATCTCGTACTACCCGGCCAAGATGGACGACGTGTACTTCCCGCAGCACGAGGTCATCGGCTGCACGGTCAACAACCTGCGCATGCTCGCCCACGCACTTGAGGACTCGCCCGCGCGCGAGTTCCCCTACTTCGAGCGCGTCCGCAAGGAAGTCGAGAAGCACGTCCACAACGAGAAGCACGACGAGGACAGCTTCCCCAACGTCCCGCAGCGCATCGTCGCCGACCTGCGCAAGGCGATGCCCGACGACGGCATCCTCTCGCTCGACAACGGCATGTACAAGATCTGGTTCGCGCGCAACTACCCCGCGTACCAGCCCAACACGATCCTGCTGGACAACGCGCTCGCCACGATGGGCGCCGGCCTGCCCGCGGCTATTGGTGCCAAGATCGTGCGACCCGATCAGAAAGTCGTCGCGATCTGCGGCGACGGCGGCTTCATGATGAACAGCCAAGAGCTCGAGACCGCGGTGCGCCTCGAACTCGACCTCGTGGTCATCGTCCTGCGCGACAACGGCTACGGCATGATCAAGTGGAAGCAGGCGGGCTCGGGCTTCCCCGTCTTCGGCCTCGACTTCGGCAACCCCGACTTCGTCAAGTACGCCGAGAGCTACGGTGCTTACGGAACCCGCATCGAGCGCACGGGACAGCTTGTCGAGGAGCTGCAAGCCGCCTTCGACAAAGGCGGTGTGCACTTGATCGAAGTGCCGATCGACTACTCAGAAAACGAGACCGTCTTCCTCGAAGAGCTGAAGTCGCGGACCTGCATTCTCTAACGCAGACCAATCCCATGAGCACCCAAAGCAACACAACGTTCGACGTCACCAGCCCGTTTGATCTCAGCGTCATCGGTACCCAAACCATGACCAGCCGCGACGAAGCGCACGCCGCCCTCGCGCGCGCTCACGCTCTGTACGAAGACCGCGCGAGCTGGCTCGATGCCCCCACGCGCATCGCCGTGCTGCAGCGCTTTGCCGAGCTTGTGACCGCGCGCACGGACGAGCTCGCCCACCAAGCCGCGCACGAAGGCGGCAAGCCGCTGAAGGACTCCTTGGTCGAGATCGTGCGCGCCATCGACGGCGTGCACGTCGCGGTGAAAGAGATCGCCGGCTTGCACGGCACCGAGATCCCCATGGGCTTGAACGCCGCGTCGCTGCACCGCACCGCGCACACGTTCCGCGAGCCGCGCGGCGTCGTGCTGGCTATCAGCGCCTTCAACCACCCCTTCAACCTGATCATCCACCAGGCAATCACGGCGATCGCTGCCGGCTGCCCCGTCCTGGTGAAGCCCGCACTGAACACGTCGCTGTCGGCGAAGAGTGTCGTCGAGATGTTGACCCAGGCCGGTCTTCCCGAAGGCTGGTGCCAGCTAATCCTGGCCGACAACGAGGTCACCGAGTCGCTTGTCACCGACAAGCGCGTCGCGTACATGACGTTCATCGGCTCGGCCAAAGTCGGCTGGTACCTGCGCTCGAAGTTGGCACCCGGCGCGCTGTGTGCGCTCGAGCACGGCGGCGTCGCCCCCGTCATCGTCGACGCGACCGCCGACATCGATGCCGCGATCGCGCCGCTCGTGCGCGGCGGCTTCTACCATGCGGGCCAGGTCTGCGTTTCCGTGCAGCGCGTGTATCTCGCGGCCTCGATCGCCGATGCGTTCATTGACAAGTTCGTCGCGGCTACGAAAGAGCTCAAGACCGGCGACCCGCTCGATGCGGCCACCGACGTCGGCCCACTGATCACGCCACGTGAGCTCGAGCGCATCGAGGGCTGGGTCGACGCGGCCGTCGCGGGCGGCGCCAAGGTCCTCGCCGGCGGCAAGCGCATCACGGACACCACGTTCGAGCCCACGGTCTTGCTGAACCCGAAAGACGACGCCGAGATCTCGCAACACGAAGTCTTCGGGCCGGTGGTCGCGCTCTACACCTATGACGACATCGACGAGGCCGTCCAGCGCGCGAACGCCCTCGACGTCTACTTCCAAGCCGCGCTCTTCACGAAGGATCTCGACACCGCGCTCGGCGTCTCGCGCCGCCTCAACGGCGTCGCCGTGATGGTCAACGACCACACCGCCTTCCGCGTCGACTGGATGCCCTTCGGCGGCCACCGTTCGTCGGGCCTCGGCATGGGCGGCATCGGCTTCACGATGCACGAGATGACCCTCGAGCGCATGATCGTCTTCCACTCAAGTGCCCTGTAGGCCAACAAGCGACCCCAATTCGGCAACGAAGCTCTTCGTTGCCGCAGCCCCCGGCTTCGGTTTTCCACGCGTTGGGAATTCCATTCCATTGGGAGCACTCCTCCTTGACAACTCGGGGGGGGGGGGGGGAGAATCTCATCAGCGCTGGCAGGGAAGCCACCGCAATCTTCGCACCCCCCCCCCACCGGTACAAAGATCCATGAAAGCACTCCTGCTCCTGTCCGTCGCTGCCACGTTCGCCCTCAACGCCATGCCCCAAGCGTCTATTCCCAATGTCTACTGGGAATGCGGCACACCGACTCCGATCACCCTCCATGACGCAGGCACTATGTCGGAGAGATTCACAGAAACCTTGCCGGGAGGAGCGTGGGACGCCACCACGGCAGTGGGTGTGGCAGCTGCCAACTTCCACTCATCGATCCAGTGTGCGCAGGACTCCTGCGAAGACCCTGCCCCGCTCTCCTGCATCAAAATGATCACGAAGACTTACGAGTCCTGTATTCCCATAAGTCAGGATCCAGCGACCGGGAAGTTCACCTACAAGATCCGGGGCCTCATGGTCACAGGGCTCTGTGGTGAGTGCGTCAGCGCTGGGCAATAGGAGAAGAAAGCGTTGCCCATAAGACAGAAGGGAGCCACTGCTCTGCTCGTTGGGACGGCTTTCGCGACCTCTTTGCTGTGGTTCCTCTTCGATGGCCCGGGCGGGGGCGGCCACAACTACATCGGGCCCGAAAGCTCATCCACAAGCTCCCATTCCGCGACCGAGGCCTTCGGGTTGTCTCTCCCAAACCATGAGGAGAGGACCCCGCTTAAAGTTGAGGCTGTCGATGAGGATGCCGACCAAACCGAGATGATGCCTGACGCGCTAGCTAGCGTTTCGGGGTTCGAGCTCCGCAATCACGAACTCTTCTACGATGGAACTCCGGTCAAGTCGGTCCCTCTAGAACAGTGGAGTGTCCCGGAACTCGGAAAGCTACTGAGTGAGATTCGTGCGCAGCAGGTCGAGACCCTCGGCTCCAGCGTAAACGCGGCCCTTCTGAAGCAGACATTCCTCTCCCCCAGCGAATTCTCGCAGCAAAAGCTTTGGTTCTCAAATGAGGTCCACTTCATGACCCAGCGCCCCAGAGTCAATGAAGACGGAACCGTTGTCATGGAAGATGGACTCATCACTATCCCGAGATCCCTTAGCCCCGATGCGTACAGCCTGCGCGAGCTGACGCGCCGCGTGTACGCCACGCCAGCCTATTCAGCAAAACTCCTCGATGAGGGGCTCGCATATGAGAGAGATGTCGTCCTCCCACAGCACCCAGACGCGACTTCCGAGGTCACGCCGGACTTGGCGGTGTGGACGTTTTATTCGCCCGAAGGGGCGGTCGTCGGGCAAGTCTACAACACGGTAAACGCTAACAACTAGGCGCGACTCCAGCGCGTACGGCGCCGGGCACAAGTTGCACAGGATTCGCGCCTAAGCCGTGGAGAGAGCCAATCGCGCCCATGCGAGGCGCGCGGCGAGGTCGCGCGTGGCCGGGACTTCGAGATGCCGGTCGCGGGCGATGTGGCGCTCGGTGAGGCCCTCGACGCACAGCTGGAAGCGCAGCTGCAGCCACGGGTTTGGCAGGCGCACGCCGTCGGCCTCGAGCGGCAGGACGCCATGCGGGAAGACAAGCACGTGGCTGTAAGTGGCGGCGTGCTCGATCGCGTGCTCGAAGAACCGCGCCGTCTCTTCTTCACCTTCGAAGAAGCCGTAGTGCAGGCGGAAGGCGGCGAAGTCGAGGCTCGAGCGGTCGCACACAAAGCCGCCCGGGTGGGCCAGTTCGAGAGCGCGGTGTTCTTCCCACAGCTCACGATTCAAGGCCTCCAGAGCGTGGTAATCGAGGGATCCGATGTTCAGGCCGCCCTCGAGACGCAGGCGCATGCGCTCTTCGATGAAGGGCAGATCGAGCTCGGCGGCGAGGGCGCGGCCGAGGGTCGTCTTGCCAGTACCCGCCGAGCCACTGAGGGCGATACGCAAGGGCCCTTTGTACTCACGGCGCAGGACGTCAGGCCCCAGGCCGAGTCCTTCTAGCACGAAGCCGCCGCCGCTGTGCGCGACCGTCGTCAGGCGCGCGGGCGGCGGCGCGAAGCGCAGCGCCTCGCCGCCGGCGAGTCCCATGAAACTCGCGAGCAGCGCGCGGATCACGCCCGCGTGCGTCACGAGCGCAATCCGCCCGCCGCGCAGCTCGGGCTCATGCTTCTGCCACCACTCCAAGACACGCTCCGCCATGTCCGCCATCGACTCGCCACCGGGCGGCGCGGCGTGCCAGTAGTCGTCCCAGTAGTCGTTGATCGCGCGCCCCTCTGTGCGACTGATCTCATCCCACGTGCGCCCCTGCCACGCGCCCATGTGCTGCTCGGTCAGAGCCGGCTCTAGCTCCAGCTTCAGGCCCGCAGCAGCGCTCAGCGCCTCGCCCAGCTCGCGGCAACGCACAAGCGGGCTCGAGATCACGCGCGTCACAGCCTCGCCGCCAAACCACTGCGCCAGTTGTCGGTGCTGCTCGCGGCCATGCCCGCTCAGCGCCACGTCGCGCTGCCCACGCACCTCGCGCGCGCCCATGCCCTCGACCTCGCCGTGGCGAAACAGAAAGAGCCGCGTCACAAAGTCCTCGGGCATCGCCCCGCGCGTATCCGCGCCGAAGCCGTCGTTCTCGCTCACTTTTGCGCCTCGATGCGCAAGAGCTCAGCCGACAGAGCTTCAGCCGCACCCACCAAGTAGTGCGACGTCGTGCTGTACAAGTTCGCCGGCACCTCAGCGATGTGTCCCATCCGAATCGCGCGCAGGCCCGACAGCGCCGACTCGTTCTCCAAGTACGCGCGTGTCACACCAAGAGTCGTGCTGGGCTTCGACACCACAATCCAATCGGGATCCCATGCCAACAAGGCCTCGATGTCGACGGTGTCGTGCCCCTTGCGCCCCTCGGTCGCCGCGCGGTTCGTCAAGCCGCACAGCTCCATGACCATGCTCGCTGTCGTGCCACTGCCCGCGACCCAACCGCCCGATCCATAGTTCGTGTACGAGATCGCCGTCTGCCCCGCGCGCGCCTTCCCGGCTTCCGCCACCGCCGCCACGCGCGCATCGAAATCCGCCACCAGCTCGGCCGCGCGCGCCTCGGCTCCAAGGTCGACGCCCAGCTGCAAGATCACCGCGCGCAGACTCGCAAGACTGTCAACAGGTGGCAGCTCGAGCACGCGCACGCCGGCCTCGCGCAGCCGCTCGATCGTGTCTTGCCCTTGCCACGGACTCACGACCGCCACGTCGGGAGCGAAGCCCAAAAGCGTCTCGGCGCGGAACGCTGGGAAGCGCTTGTCGGGCCCGAACCGCGCCGCATCGATGGGCACGTTCGCGAACTCCTCGACGGTGGTGGGCACGGCCACGACCCGCTCGGGGCCGACCAAGTCGAAGACCAAATCTACGGCCGCCGCGTTGGTCGGCGCGATGCGCACGGCCTCCGTCGAGGCTGCCGTGGTCGGCGCCTTGGAGGACGCGCCGCAGCCCGCAATCCACGCGACCACCAGCCCAATGCCTAACGCGAAAGCTCTGCTCCTCGGATGTCGTCTCATCGCGGCATCATGCCCCTTCGCGCCAGAAGAGCAAGCCCACCTGGTGTTTGCGGCGAGTCTTCTCTTGGCTGGCCAGCTGACCGCGAACGCTCAGCCTGGATTTCGTGTAGAGTGCGCGCTCACAACTCAACCGCGAGGCAAGGGGAAGACCGGTGCAAAACCGGCGCGGTACCGCCACTGTGAAAGGGCTTCGGCCCTCAGCCAGGAGACCGGCCTCGCGCACCCCCTCGACTCCATGATTCTCAAGGCAGAGGGGCGGCCCCCCGGCGCCACGGAACATGGCGCTCGGCGGACCTCCCAACGAACACGACCGGCCCAAGCCGGGCAAAGCTGCGGTGGCCTTGCGCCATGACGCAGCGCCATCCCATTCGGCTCGGCGTGATCTTGGCTGCGCTGTTGATCGCGATTGCGCTCGTGTCCCTCGGGCTCGGGCCCGCGGCCTCGATTGGCCTCGGCGACGTCTTGCACGCGGCGGCGGCGAAGTGCGGGCTTGCAGAGACCATGCCTGGCTCGGTCCAGGTCATCGCGGAGCTGCGGCTCTACCGGCTGTTCGTCTCGATTGGCGTCGGCGCGGCGCTCGCGCTGTCGGGTGCGCTGTTGCAAGGCGTGTTCCGCAACCAGCTCGCCTCGCCTTCGATCATCGGCGTGACCTCGGGCGCGAGCCTGGGCGCGTCGCTCATGATCCTCGCGATCTCCAGCTCGTCCAGCTTCTTCCTCGTGGGCAACGCGGCCAGCATGGGCCCGCTGCTGGTCACGCTGGCGGCCTTCATCGGCGCCGCCGTCTCGACCGTGATCGTCACCGCGTTTGCGACAACCGGCGGGCGCATCTCGGTGCCGACGCTGCTGCTTGTGGGCATCGCCTTGAACGCCATTGTCGGCGGCGCGATTGCCGCCATCCAGCGCTTCGCCGTTGAAGAGGCCGACCTCATGCGCGCGCTGATGACGTGGACCTTCGGGCGGCTCGACGATCGCGCGGGTTATCAAGTCGTCACGATCTGGGTTGGACTCGCCGCCGCGGTGATGGTGATCCCGCGCGTTGCGACCGAGCTCGATCTGTTCGCCGCCGGCGAGGACGACGCGCACACCCTCGGCGTGGACACAAGCCGCGTCAAGTGGCTCAGCCTTGGCTGCGCCGCTCTGTGCGCCGCTCTGGCCGTCTCGGTCGCCGGCCAAATCGGCTTCATCGGGCTCATCGCGCCGCACGTCTTGCGCCGTCTTGTGGGCACTTCGAATCGCCACGTGCTCTGGCTGTCGCTGCTGGCGGGCCCCGTGCTCCTGTGCGGCGCCGAGCTCGGACAGCGCCTCGTCTTCGGCCACTCACCGCTCCCGCCCGGCGTGATCATGTCGCTGATCGGCGGGCCGTTCTTCCTGATGCTGCTCATGCGCAACCGCAGCTCGGTGGAGGGCTGGTGATGGGATCCAGAAACCTCAGCGCCGAGCTCGTCTTCGACCAGCTTCAGTTCCGCTACGGCGAGGACGGGCCGCTTGTTGTCGACGGCATCAGTGAGGCCGTCGCGCCCGGCGAGCTCGTCTCGATCATCGGCCCCAACGGCGCCGGCAAGTCGACGCTTCTCCGTCTTCTAGACGGGCTCGAGGTTCCCGCCGCAGGCTCCATCGATATCGGCGGCAGACCACTCGCAAGTTTCGATCACCGCGCGCGCGCGCGCACGCTTGCGTTCGTTCCGCAGTTCCTCGACCGCGTGCCGCAGATGCACGTCGCGGACTTTGTCCTGGGCGGCCGCTACGCCCATCGCTCCAGCTGGAGCCATGGGCCCGCCGATCGCGACGCCGTCGAGAAGGCTCTGCGAAGCTGCGACGCCACGGGCCTCGGGGCGCGGCTCTTGGCCAGCCTCTCCGGTGGCCAACGCCAGCGCGTTCTTGTGGCGCGCGCGCTCGCGCAAGAGGCGCCGATCCTGCTCGTCGACGAGCCCACAAACAGCCTCGACCCCGGGCACCAGCTTGCGATCTTCGAGCTGCTCGCAAACCTCGCCGCGGAAGGTCGCAGCGTGCTGGTCGTGACCCACGACCTGAATCTCGCCAGCCAGTTTTCGCACCGCATCGCGGTCATGGACTCAGGCCGCTTCGTCGCCAGCGGCACGCCGGCCGAAGTGCTCACCCCCGAGGTCCTGACGCCCGTCTACGGCACCGGCCTTGTCTTCGGCCAGCAGCCAGACCTCGCGGGCCACCCGCGCCCGTTTGTCTTGTCCTGGCGCTCGCCCGCGCCATGAGCTGCGGCGATCCGCGCGCTCTCTAAACAGGCTCAAGCAAGAGCGCCGCGAGCGCGTCGAGGCTGTCCACCTCGGCGTCGGGCTGGGCGTCCGAAGCGGGTGTCGCGCCGCTCCCCGTTTGACCGGCACGCCGGTTGACCCAGACCGTCGCAAGGCCCGCATCGCGCGCGGGCCCGATGTCGTGAAACAGACTCTGCGCGCAGTGCAGAATCTGGCTAGGCGCCACGCCTGCATGCACCTTCAAGTGCTCGAAGTTGCGCGCATCGGGCTTGTAGCTACCGATGTCTTCCGCCGTGAAGACCTTCGCAAACGGCACGCCCAAGAGGTGCTCACTGCCACGAAAAAGGTCTTCATCCACGTTCGAAAGCACGATCAAGTCAAAGCGCTCGGCAAGGCGCAAGAGAGCCCGCTTCGAGTCCTCGAAAGCGGGCCAGCTGCCAACCGAAGCCGCGAACTCGGCGCACTCCTCTTGGCTTGGCACAAAGCCAAGCTCGTCGCCGACGCGGTCCAGGACCTCGCTCAGGATCGCGCGGTACTTCTGGAAGCTCTCCGCCTCGACCTCGTGCTCGATCGCCGCGAACGACTCCAAGAGGACGCCGTCGTCCAGGTGCATCGCGCGCGACTCCAGCACACTGTGAAACGCGGCGAGAAGACCGCGCTCCCAATCGATCAGAGTTCCGTAGCAATCGAAGCTGAGCGCGCGGAAGCGGCTGGGGTCAAGACTTGTCATGCGCGGAGTGTACCGGACAAGCCATGGACGCGTCGGCGCGCTTCCCCACGGCTCTACTCAAGCGGCTTGCGATACAAGTGCACAAAGCGCGAGGTCGTGTCGCGGCCGGCGTGCGCGGGATCGAAGATGCTCCAGTCGAGCTTGTCGTCCGGGTCCGTCAGCACGTACGACTCAGCCTCGAGGACAAATCCCGCCGCCTCGATCTCTTTCCGCATGAAGTCGGCCTCGATGCGGTGCAGCCGTTTCCCTTCGGTGATGCCGGCACCCTCTTTCGCATTGTGGTCGACGACCCCAAGCACGCCACCCGGTTTCAGGCGCTCGAAGACCAGCTTGTTGAAGGCCGCGCGGTCCACCTCTTGCCACCCAAAGTCGTGGTAGAAGCGCACCAGGATCGCGGCGTCGATTCCCTTCGGAATCGTGCAGTCCGCAAACTCCTCATCCAGGCGCACAACGTTGGGCAGGCGGTCTTCGGCGAGCCGCGCGGTCAGCGGCTTATCCGCGAACACCTTCAACGGGATCGACGTGTTCTGGCAATAGACAACGCCGTCCTTGCCCACCGCGCGCGACAGGATCTCGGTGTAGTAACCGTCGCCCGCCATCAAGTCGGCGACCTGCATGCCGCGCTTGATGTCGAAGAAGTCGAGGATGCGCGCGGGCTTGCGCTCGGCATCGCGCGCATGGTCGCTGGCGAGCCGGTCGGGGTGCGCCACGGAGGCCGCGACGGGATCATCGATGTGGGACTCGGCCGTCATGCCGAACGCGAGCGCCACAAGGGGCGCGAGGAGAAGCCATTTCATGCGTGCAGTCTGGCAGGCGTGGGCGCGGCGCGCACGATCTGCCGCCAGCTTGGACAGCGAATTTACAGGGCTGTGTCCTCCGCTAGACGGCGGCTGAATGCCTCAGACGCGGCGCGTGTCAGGTGGTTGCGGTCGAAGTGCGAGGCCGACTTGAAGTACATGGGGTAGCGGCCGGGAGCGTTGTACTCAAACAGAGGCGGAGCAAAGGCGGCGGCGCGGCGCACGAAGGGCATCGGGCGCAAGGTCGGAGGAACGAGCCAAACGAGCTCGGCGCGCGCGGCCTCGGCTGCCGCTTGCCGCTTGCGCAGAATGCGTTCCCGGACGTCATCACCACTCCGCGCGGTCGCCTGCCTGTGCCGAGCAGCACGCAGCTCGGCCACCGACGCGGCGAGCGCGCCGCCGTCACCCGCTGCGAAGGCTGCGCCTCGGGTGATCACCGCTGGATCGGCCGAGTCCTCAAGCGCCTGATAACCCGCGCCGCTGGCGATCGTCTCTGAGTCAAGCCCACCGGGTTGATGGGGAAACAGTGCCGGCAGCATGCGCCGAAGAATCCGTTCGCCCTGCGCATAGTTGGTCCGGTTCCAGAGGAAGGCGCGCAGGTGATGCCCCGCGAGTTCGGCCGAAGCGCGCGGCCCGAGTTCGCCTGACGGGATCAGCTCGAGGGCGAGGCGCGTCGCTTCAACGTCGTGCCAAGCGACGCTGCGCTCGGTGGTCTCTTGGCCCGCGATCAAGAGGGCCTTGGGTTCCGTCGGCTCGAAGTAGACCGTCGCTGTGGAGTCGCTTGGCAACAGCTCAAGCAAGCCGCGCAAGGTGTGATCCGCCTCGAGCCCTTCCATGCCGGGCGAGCCCAGATTGAAGCTGCGTGCCGGACGGCCGAGCTCGGCACGGCGCGCGTCGAAGACGGCAGGCACGACGTGGCGGAAGACCACACTCGAGCCGACGAAGAACGTGTCGTAGTCGGCGATGTGGTCCTCGAGGTAGGCCAGCTTGGCCGCGGCCTCGTCGCCCGACGGCGGCCCAAGCAGAGCGCGGATCCCGAATGAGACGGCTGCGAAAGAGGCGCAGGAGAGGCCGACGAGAAGCGCGCTCTTGAGAGTTGTTTGGGTGCGCATGCCTAGAACTGGAAGTAGATAAAGGGCTGCACGTTGCCGGCCGCGAAGGGCAGCACCAAGGCCACGATCGCGCCGAAGGCGATCGCGAAGGGAACCGGTTCGAGGGCGCGCAAGCCACGCTCGAGGCGCCCGCTGCGCATCCACGCATGGACCAAGAAGAAGCCGACGATCAGCCCGAGCCAAGCGGGCGCAAACGTCGCCGGCCCGCCGGACGCGACCAACCCCAGGTAGTAGGAGCCGGCCTCGGGCACGCTTGGCGCGCGAAACAGGACCAAGCTGACGACCCAAACAAGGTTTGCGTACAGGACGAAGGGCCAGGCGAGGCGCTCTTCCGAAGAGCCAAGGACAAGCCGCTCGAGCACGACGAGCACGCCCTGCAGGAGACCAAACAAGACGAAGGTCCAAGCGGCACCGTGCCAGACGCCCGTCACGAGGAAGACCAGCAAGATGTTGCGAAGAGTCCGCCGCGCGCCTCCGCGACTACCGCCCAACGCGATGTAGACGTAGTCGCGAAACCAGCCCGTCATCGTGATGTGCCACCGGCGCCAGACTCCGGCAAGGCTGCGCGCGAAGTAGGGGAAGGCGAAGTTGATGGGCAGCCGGTAGCCAAGCAGGGCAGCAGTCCCGATCGCCATCTCGCTGTAGCCCGAGAAGTCACAGTAGAGCTGCACTTGGTAGAGAAGCGCACCAAGCCAGTGAGAGCCGACGCTGAAGCTCGCCGGGTTCTGCCAGATCTCGTCGACCGCAACCGACAGGTGATCTGCCACGCAGGTCTTCTTGATGAACCCAAACAGGAAGATCAGGAGCGCCGCGCGTACGTCGACCCGTTCGAAGCGCCGCGAGCTTTTCAGCTGCGGCAGGAAATCCACCGCGCGCACAATCGGGCCCGCGACGAGCTGCGGAAAGAAGGCTACGAACAGCGCGAAGTCGAGCGGGCTCTTAGTGGCCTCGAGGCGACCGCGATAGATATCGATCGTGTAGCTGAGCGTCTGAAACGTGTAGAAGCTGATCCCGACCGGAAGGATGATCGCGAGGGTGTGCTCGTTCACCTGCAAGCCGAGCAAGTTGCCGAGGTCCGTCGCCGACTCGACGAAGAAGTTGAAGTACTTAAAGAAGCCGAGCAGGCCAAGGTTCACGCCAAGGCTGAGGCCTAGCCCGCATCCGTCACCAGCCACCGACTGAGCCCGCTCGCGGCGCGTGACGATGGGCAGTTGGCCAGCTTTTGCAGGATCTTGCGCTTGCGGAGGTCTTGGTGAGCTCTCTCGGGGACCGCAAGTGGCCCGAATGGACACGATCCGAGAGCCGGTCCATGCGCTGCCCCCGGCTCGTCTCCCGAGCCGGCCCTCGACCGTTTACCTGGCAGCGCCTCGCGCGGTCAGGTAGATCGCAGCCTCGACCACACTTCGGCGAAGAGGTCCTGCAGTGGAAAGCCCTCGCTCATCGAGATCCAAATGCGCCGCACCGTCACTCGCACCCGCGCGCCGATCTTCAGCAGCCGAGTTCTGATCGTCCCGCACTGCGCGCGCGCCAGCTCTGTCCCCGCGAGACCCAGCCGTCGCAGCTCGCTCAAAAGCACGTAGGCCATCGACGACAGATACAGCCGCGTCTGGTTCGCGCGCATCGACCAGCAGCTCGTGCGATCGGCGAAGAGGTCCAGCTGTTGCTCCTTGATTCGGTTCTCCATCTCACCGCGAGCGCAGTACAGCTTCTCGTACAGCTCGCGCGCCGGCCACGTGCTCTCGTCCAGGCTCGTCACGACGAAGCGCGGGTTCGAGCGCCCGACGAGCTGCTCGGCCTTGCCGACCAGACGCCGCGTCCTCGACCAGCTTTTCTCCGTGCGGTACGTGAAGCCTTTGAAGAGCCGGGAGGCCTTGTCGGTGCGCTCCGTGATGAGACGCACCTCTTCGAGTTCGTCCTCTAGCTCGCGCACCAATCGGTCGTTCTTGGCCATGCCAAGCACGTATTCGACGTTTTGCTCCTCGCACCAGCGCATCAGCCACTCGCGACAGAAGCCCGAATCGCCGCGTACGATGATGCGCGTCTCCGGCCACGCCTCGCGAATGCGCGGCACGATGCGCTCGAGTTCGTCCAGCGTGCCGTCCGCCCCGTCGCGATCTGCCGTGCGCAGCCGCGCACCGAGCAGGTGGTCACCCGCAAAAACGTACAGCGGCAAGTAGCAGTAGCCGTCGTAGTAGCCGTGATAGAAGCGACCCTGCTGCTTGCCGTGGATGCGATCGTCGGTCGCGTCGAAGTCGAGGATGACCTCCGCGGGCGCCGCTTCGTGGGCTTCGAGGAAGAGAGTCACGAGGAGGTCGTCGACCTCGCCACCCTCTAGCGCGATGCGCTTGTAACGATCGTCCGGCGCGATGTCGGGATGCGCCAGCTCGAGGCGGTGCAGCGTCGAGCTGGCGGCGAGCCCCTTGCCTTCGTCGCGGGTTCGTGAGCGCTTCGCTCCCTTCGGGTCGGCTTTGCCGACGAGGGCGGCGAGCAGCGGGTCAAGCCGCAGTGTGTCATGGTCGTTCACATCCTCGTGACCGAGCGCGATGGCGTAGACGCGCTGAGCGACGAGCTCCTCGACCGTGTGCTCGATTCGGGCCGGGTCGCGGTAGTCGCGGAAGCAGCCGGCGAAGCGGTGCAAGATCCGACGGCGTTCCTCGACCAGCCCCAGGAGCAAGGCGCCGGCGTCCGAGGTGATGTCCCCGCCGTCGAAGCGCACGTCGAAAATGCGTCGGCCTGGGGCCTTGGCGTGGAGGCTGATCGGACTACACTCTGTCATTGGAACCGTCGTGCGTGGTTTTGGTGTTTGGCGTTAGATACCTGCACTATCCCACGAACGGCGGTTCATTAACAGGGGCTTGGTGACGGATGCGGGCTAGCCAAGCGCGGCGGCGATGGCCCTCTGCGACTCGGGCTCCTGCGACAAAGTCCACCGCTGTGGACAGAAGGATGAGGCCCAAGAAGCGCCAGTCCCAGGCGGCGTAGAACGTGTAGCTGGCCACGAGGAGCCACAGCTTGCGCGCGCGGTCGGACCGCAGCCCCCAATGGACGAGGAAGACAAGGCCGAAGAAGACCAGGAAGCGGAGCTCGGAGAAGATCAAGGGGCTGGGGGGCTGGCCCCAAGTCTACGCTGCCGGCCTCCCCTAAACGCAAACCACCCGTGACCAGACGCATCCGGCCACGGGTGGACTCCATTCCAACTCGGAGGGTTAGAAGTTCATGCGCACGCCGATCAGGACGCTGTCGGTCGACATGGTCGCGTTCACGTCGGATCCAGGTGCCGGCCCTGCGGGGCTTTGGATCGGACCGTTCACGCTGCTCTCGAAGCCGTGGGTGTAACCCAGGTCGAGCAGCATGTGGTCGTTGAAGTTGTAGGTGAGACCCAGGCCAAGGTGGTTCTCGATGATCGCGGGGGCTGGGATGTTGTACCCAATGCTGCTCGCGTCAATCGGGCTGCCGTTGAACGACAGGCCACCGCGTACGGTCCAGTTCGACGACACTTCATACTGAGCGGCGATGGCCAGGATCATGATGGAGTCCCAGTCGAAGCCTTGGACGGCGCCGGTGGCATCAAAGCCCGACTTCTCGAAGCCGTTGGTGTTGGCGTAGTCGATGTAGCGCAGGTCGGCACCAAGCTGCCAACGATCGAAGCCCGTGTAGCCCACGCCGAGGGACGCGATGGCGGGGAAGTCCATGTCGAACTCGAGGATGCGGGGCATGCCCACTTCGTCGACAGCGTTGAACTTGAAGGCCTGGAAGTTCTGGGTGCTTTTGTAGGACGCGCCGAAGTTCCAGCCGTCATCACCTTTGTAGAACGCGCCGATCTGGCCGCCGAAGCCCCAGGAGTCGTCACCGGAACCCGCCGACGGGTACGACGGAGTTCCATCGCCGTTGGCATCGTCGGGGCTCGCAAACGATCCGGGTGCCACGCGCAAGCGCGCCTGGTTGATGGTTGGAGCAAAGCCGACCGACCAGTTCTTGTCGAGCTGGCGTGTGAAGGTCGGCGTCAGCTGCAGCATCTGGAATTCAGAGCTGACTTGCCCGAAGCCGTTCGGAGCCGGCATGAAGATCGGGTTGGTACCGTCGGCAGCAAAGTCCACACCGAAACCAGCCACGCCAAAGGCGCCCAAGCCGAAGGTCCACTCGGTGCCTTCGATCTCGTGAACGAATGCGAAGCTCGGGATCGCCGAGACACCCAGGTCGCTATCGGTCGCGCCGTGGATGAAACCGCCGGAGCCGTCAGGCACGGTCGAGTCGATCGTCAGCGTCGGCTTGAACATCTCCATGCTGAACTGCAGCACGCCGCTGTGGAGGCCCGTGATCGCGCCCGGGTTCCAGTGGAGTGCGCCGGAGGGGTCGATCGGCAGAGCGGTGGAGACACCCGCCATCCCTTGGTTGACGGCACCCACGCCGTTCAGGTTGTGACCGCTTTGCGCGACGGCCCCTCCTGCAAAGAGGGCTAGGGTGGCCGCGGTGAAGGTGAGGTTTCGGGTTGCTGTGTACTTCATGTCTGGGGGAGAGGAGGCCCGCTGGGCTTCGCTTTGGGGATATCCGGAGTTGGATGTCAGGTATATAAGCACCTGCGAACCCTGAATACCCGTTCATTTCAAGAGAAAGTCGGCTCCTACGAACAATTTCGTAGGAGCCGCAAACCGGCCGTAAGCGCTCAAGAACGGCCGTTCTAGGCCGCACGGGCTCTTGGGATAGGGCGCACGGAACTAGGATCGTGCATTAGTCCAAAACGGGCAGCTCCTACCTCTCTGGCACGCCTAGTACTGAGCCGCCTCGCGGAACAAACGCTCCAGAATCGCTTTCACCTGCGCCCCGCCACTGTCGCCGTTCGTCAGAACGATGACGCCGGTCTCCTCGTCCCAAGGCCGCATCCAGAACTCGGTCTGCACTCCCTGATCGCCGCCGTTGTGCCCCACCGCAGGCAGGTCTCCCACGAATTGCCAATAGAAGGCCAACCCCTGATCCTTGGCAACACTGGGCAGCTGCACGTGCCGCATCAACCCCGCGGTGCCGGGCGCCAGAAGCTGCACTCCGCCGAGACTCCCGCCATTCATGTGCGCCATCATGAAACGCGCAAGCTGACGCGCGCTGGTGCGCAGACTGCCATCGGGATAGTCCGGGAAGCCGTAGAAGCCGTAGTCGATCAGCTTCGAGCCCGTCCATCCATACGGGTGCGCGATGTGCGCCGGGTCGAGGTCCGCCAGGCGGAAGCTCGTCTCGGTCATCCCCAGCGGCTGAAAGATCGACGCCTGGCAGAAGTCCACAAAGTCCTGCCCCGACAGCGCCTCGACCAAGTGCCCGTTCAGCGCGTACCCAAAGTTCGAGTACGAGAAGTGCGTCCCCGGCGCGAACGGCAGCCAGTTCGCGTTGGGATCGGACAGGCGGCCGCCGGGCACGATGTACTGCTCGCAAAACCAGCCAAGCGACCACGGGGAGTCGCCCACCGTGTAGGGCATCACGTTCCAGTTGTCTTCCAGGCCGGCCGTGTGCGTCAAGAGCTCGCGGAACGTGATCGGCGTGCTGGCGAAGTTGGGGTGCACCACGTTAAAGGACAGCGCCGGCGAGACCGGATCGTCCAAGGCGAAGTCGCCGGCATCAAAGCGCTGCATCAACGCGGTCGCCGTCACCGTCTTCGACACGGAAGCCAGAAGGAAGAGCGTGTCGGGTGTGACCTTTTTCTGCGCGACATAGTCGGCCCAGCCATAGGCGCCGTCCCAAACTATCCGCCCGCGCTTGACGATGACCGCCTCGAGACCCGGCAAGTGGCCCGTGTTCATCTCACCTGTGATGAACGCATCCAGGGCGGGATTCGATTGCGCCTGCGCGGGCACGCCTCGTCCAAAAAGCAGGGTGGTAAGGACAAGGACACTGGCTCTTGAGAAGAGGCGCATGACAGTTCGGCACGGCGGCCAAGGAACGAAAGGGCGGGATGCCGAGGCACCATGCCAACGGCATCACCGACCCAGGTGGACCCAGCATTCCCCTGCCAGGCGTAGTTTTCTGTTAGGACAGGGGCGCCCGCAATCCAAGCCCGCGGGACCACGGAAACTTCAATTCGATGTCAACCCCACCCAATCAAGGCCTCCCCACCCGCGCGCAGCTTGCGGCTCTTCGGCGCCGTGACCCCGCTCTGGCTGCAGCGATCAAGCGCTTGCCGCGCTTCCCCGGTTTTCCCGATTCTGCGGCGCGCACGAGAGAGAGCCACTTCGTCAGCCTTGCGCGAGCGATCATCTATCAGCAGCTGTCGGGGAAGGCGGCCGCCACGATCTTTGGGCGCGCCTGCGCCTTGACGCCGGGAGCGAGCTTCCCGCGGCCGCCCGAATGGCTCGCACTGGATCCCGAAGTCGTGCGCACCTGTGGGATCTCGGGCAACAAGGCCCGCGCCCTCGAAGACCTGGCCACGCGCGCGGTCGACGGCCGACTTGGCCTGCGCGCTGCCGCGCGCGCAAGCGATGAGACCTTGATCGAACGGCTCGTTGCCGTGCGCGGCATTGGCGTCTGGAGCGCACAGATGTTCTTGATGTTCAAGCTCGGTCGGCTCGACGTCTTGCCCATCGGCGACCTAGGCATCCAAGAGGGCTTGCGACTTCTCGACAACTTGGACGAGCGGCCCACCCCCAAACAAGTTGAGGTCCGCGGCGCCGCTTGGCGCCCCTTGGCCAGCGTCGCCGCGTGGTACCTGTGGCGTTTGACCGACGAAAAACCCGGCGCGCCGTCGCGCGCCGATCGCCAAGGCTAACCGCGCTTGGGACTAAGATGCACACCATGAGAATCCAACTCACCCTCGCTCTCGTCGCGCTGCTGAGCGCACCGCACTTCGCCCGAGCCGCAGGCGACGATGGCTGCCGGCGCTGCGATCACCGCGGGGTGGTCGCGTGCCCCGAGCACAAGCCCGAGATGCTCGAGTTCGAAGCGCATGTGCAGTTCTGCTCGATCGCCGCCGCTTGCGAGACGTGCCAAGGTGCGCTGCTTGTCGACTGCGAGCGCTGCAAAGGCGGGCCCGACAACCACCTGATCGCCGAGCGCCAAGCGAAGGTGCTCGAGTGGATGCAGAAGAATCGCATGAGCGCGTTCCTCGAGCGCCCCGTGCCGCACGTCGAGACCGAACGCTTCCAGTTGATCGTCGATACAGCCGCACTGAAGGACGGCAAGAAGAAGGTCGACGCGCACAAGATCATGCATCTCGTCGCCGACGACGTCGAGGCGGTCAGCGCGCTTGTCACCACGCACTTTGGTGTGAGCCCGGACGACTACTTCAACAAGATGCGCATGTGGATCTGGCAAAGCCCGGACGACCATAGGGCGGTGATGAAGGAGTTCTTGCTGTCGACCTCAACGGGCGACTTCAAGCTCTTGGGCAAGGACCCCGTGTTCTCGGTGTGGACCGAAAAGTCGTTCAGCACGGTGCCCGGCGTGCGGCGGCTGTTCACGCACAACGCGGCGCACATGCTGCTCTCGAATCTGTACAAGATGCTGTGGACGGGCGACACGGGCGGCGGATTTTTCGACGCGGGCGCGGGCCACTGGTACGAGTACAAGCTCCACGAGCGCAGTCTGAACTACTGCATCGAGGAGGCGACCGTCCCGCTCGACTACAACGGCGGCGAGTGGCGCGCGCCGATCCGCAAGCGGCTGGACAAGGACGACTCGCGTCAGCTGCCGCGGCTCTTGCCGATGAACACGGGTGCGATGGAGCTGCCAGATCAGGCTCTGTGTTGGAGCTTCTACGACTGGCTGGTCGCGGTGCACCCGGACAAGCTCGCGCCGATTCAGCGCGCTCTAAAAGACAAGCGGCCGGGTCGGGATGTGCTCGAAGAGGCGCTGGACCTGAAGGTCCTGAAGATCGAAGAGGCTTGGCGGGCTTGGGTGTCGGTCACGTATCCGATCAAGGGCGACAAGCCGAAGGCGCCCAAGAAGAGGGGCAAGCGGTAGCGGACTTGGCGGGAGAGGCGCACGCGGCCAGGATGCCGCGCTCGGCCAAAGAAATCCCAATCAGACTGACACCATCAAGGGTTTACGCCCATCTGCAGGGGTGGTGGCCGGGGGCGGCGGGTTTAACCCCACGAGTTCGGGAGGAGCGACCCGTCGCCGAGTAACGTCCGGCCCCCCCCCCCAGCCCATTCCCCATCCTCGCCCCCCATGCCCACGCCCACGCGCCCCTCCGCCAAGACCTGGACCGAGATCCGCATCGTCATCCCCGACGGCTGGGGCGAGCTCATCGCCGACCTCTTCGCCGCCGCGCCCTTCACCGGCGTCGCCTTCGGCCCCAGCTCGTTCGCCACCGAGCCCGCGCCCGACGGCCACGGCTACCTGCGCGCCTACGTCCCGGCCGACTTCGACACGGAACCGCTGCGCGCAGATGTCCGCGCGCGCCTCGACGACCTTGCCGCCCGCGTCGGCTTGCCTGAGCTCGAGAACATGCCCGTGCGCTTCCACGAGCTGCCCGCCGAGGACTGGGCCAACTCGTGGAAGAAGACCTGGCGCGCCTTCCGCTGCGGCAACCTCGCCGTCGTGCCGCGCCACTTCGCCGGCCAATTGCGCCCGACCGACAAGCGCCTGATCCTCGATCCCGGCGGCGTCTTTGGCACCGGCCGCCACGCCACGACGCGCACCTGCATCAAGGTGTTGCAAGCCCGGCTCCGTGGCGGCGAGGCCGTGCTCGACGCCGGCTGCGGCACGGGCATCCTCGCCGCAGCCGCCCTGCGCTTTGGCGCCAAAAGCGTGCTCGGCTTCGACATCGATTCTTCGGCCCCCTCGCACTTCGCCGAGCTCATGCACGACAACCAGCTCACCGCCGACTTCCGCCTCGGTGGCTTCGAGGTCCTCAAGCCCCAAGAGACGTTCGACGTCGTCCTCGCCAACATCTACAGCGACATCATCGCGCTACACGCGAGCGACCTCGCCGCGCGCCTCACGCCTGCCAGCGCCGGCGCCAAGAACCAAGGCGGCTGGTTCGCCTTCAGCGGCTGCCCCGCCCACCACGCCCGCGAGACGCGCGCCTGCATCGAACAGGCCGGCCTCGTCATCGAGGAAGAGCGCATCCGCGGCCTCTGGCACACCTTCGTTGGCCGCCGCGAGCATTAGCTCCCCCCCTCTCGGGCCCCCAGGGCCATCCCACAACCAACAAAGGCGTGTATTTGGAAGTTGAACTTCCAAATACACGCCTTTCCTTGAGGGGGCAACACTCCGAAGCAGTCGGTCACGAAGCTCTGATCTTCAACGTGGGAGCCGCGCTGCCGGACTACGCTGCGGCCGCATCGATTGGACCCTTCACAACGCGCGCTGGAAAACCGTGTCGGCCCATGTGGCCACGTACTCGAGTGAAGGCCAGCTTCCCAGCGACCACTTCCCCGTCGTGGCGACCTTCGAGCTGTTGCCGCGCGACTAACGCTCGAACAGAATGCGCCCGCCGACGATCGTGTAGTCGACGTTCGTGGCGGGGATGTCGGCCTCGGGGCAGGTCAGGATGTCCGTGTCCAGCACGACGATGTCGGCCAGCTTGCCGGGAGTCAACGAGCCCTTCAAGTCCTCCTCGAAAGCCGCGTAGGCGCAGTTCAAGGTGTAGGTCTCGAGCGCTTCTAATCGCCCGAGCCGCTGGTCGGGATAGAAGCGCGTGCCGTCTTGCAGCATCCGTGAGACGGTGGCGTAGTAGCTCGCGATCGGGCTGACGTTTTCCACCGGCGCGTCTGTGCCGTTCGACACGATGGCGCCCGACTCCATCAACTTGCGCCACACGTAAGCGCCCTCTTCCGCACGCTCTTCGCCGAGCCGCGCCAGCACGTAGGGCGCGTCGGATGTGCAGTGCACGCCCTGCATCGAGGCGATCACGCCCAGCTCAAAGAAGCGCGGGATGTCGAGCGGGTTCAGGTGCTGCGCATGCTCAACCCGCCAGCGCAAGCTGGCCTCTTCGGGAGCCGCCTCGAAGCTCTTCTGGTAGACGTCGAGCACCTCGCGGTTGGCTCGATCGCCAATCGCGTGAACGCACAGTTGGAAGCCATTTTCTCGGCACAGACGCGCCGTCTCGGTCACGCTCTCGACGGTCGACGTGTTCAACCCCGTGCTGCCCGGGAGGTCGGAGTAGGGCTCCAAAAGCCAAGCGCCGCGCGAGCCGAGCGCGCCGTCGATCCAGCGCTTGACCGCGCGCACGGTCAGGTGCCCGTCGCCCGTGCCGATCTGCCGGTAGTCGGCCATGCGCGCGGCGAGCTCTTCGTTGCTCGCGCTCAGCATGACCCACAGACGAACGCCGAGCTCGCCCGCGTCTGCCATCTCGCGCAGCGCGTCGACCGTCTCGAAGGAAGAGCCCGCGTCCTGGAAGCTGGTCACGCCGTTCGACAGGCACTCCGCGTCCGCAAGTGCGATGCGCTTGCGCAGCTGCAAGCGCGCCTCTTCCGGGCTCGCTTCCATCTGCTCGGCGGCCACTTGCTTGACGAGCCACTGCGCGGTCTCGCTGAAGATGCCCGTCGCTGCGCCGTCCGCTCCCCTCAAGATCTCACCACCGGCCGGGTCGGGCGTGTTGCCATCGACCCCGGCTAGCTCCATCGCCTTGGCGTTGAAGAAGCAGGCGTGGCCGCTCGCGTGAGTCAGGCAGACCGGGTTGTTGGGCGAGACGGCGCTCAACGCCGCGTGGGTCGGGAAACCTTCGACGGACGGGCTCGGCGCCACGTCCCACTTCTCCTGGTGCCAGCCGCGGCCCAGGATCCACTCGCCCGGCTGCGCCACCTTCACGGCAGCGGCGACTTGCTCGATCACCTCATCCCAGCTGTGGACGCTCATCAAGTCGAGCTGCAACTTCGAGCTGCCGATCCCCGCGAAGTGCCCATGCCCCTCGATGAAGCCCGGGATCGCACGCCTGCCTTCTAGGTCGAGGACCTGCGTGCCCGGGCCGACAAAGCGCTGCATCGCGGCGCTGCTGCCCACAGCCAGGATGCGTCCGTCTTGGACCGCGGGAGCTTGCACCTCGCCCAAGTTTTCATCGACGGTGGCGATCTTGCCGTTGTAGAGGACCATGTCCGCGGGGGCGGGCCGGTCGAGAGTCTTGCAGCCAGTGACGACGGCAAGCAGAACGATCGATAAGGGGAGGAAACGCATGCGAAGTGATTTTTGGGGGGGGGAGGCGACTAGTAGCAGTCGGGCACGAAGCTCTGATCTTCCATCGGCGGGCGCACGTAGCCGGTGTTCTCTTGGCGCGGCGGCAGCTCGATCGGCTTAGGCGTCAGGTCCTCGTACGGGATCTTGTCCAAGAGGTGCCGGATGCAGTTCAGCCGCGCGCGGCGCTTCTGGTCGGCTTCGACCACCAACCACGGCGCCTGCTTGATGTCCGTGTGCGCGAACATCACGTCCTTCGCCTTCGAGTACTCAACCCAACGGCTGCGCGACTCCAGGTCCATCGGGCTCAACTTCCAGCGCTTGGTCGGGTCCTCGATGCGCGCTTGGAAGCGGCGCTCTTGCTCTTCGTTGCTGACCGAAAACCAATACTTGATCAGGATGATGCCCGAGCGCACGAGCATGCGCTCAAACTGCGGGCACGAGCGCATGAACTCCTCGAACTCGTCCTCGGTACAGAAGCCCATCACGCGCTCGACGCCGGCGCGGTTGTACCAAGAGCGATCGAACAGCACCATCTCGCCCGCCGCCGGCAGGTGCGGCGCATAGCGCTGGAAGTACCACTGACTCTTCTCGCGCTCGGTCGGCACACCGAGAGCCACAACGCGCGCAACCCGCGGATTCAAGCTCTGCGTGATGCGCTTGATCACGCCGCCCTTGCCGGCGGCGTCGCGGCCTTCAAACAAAACCACCACGCGCAAGCCCTCCGCCTTGATCCACTCTTGCAACTTCACAAGTTCGATCTGTAGGCGCTCGAGCTCCTCTTCGTAGAACTTCTTCTTGATGCGGCCGCTCTTCGTCAGGTGTTCCATGCACGCAGTCTACTTCCCAAGCACGCAGCACCGCCACACCGCCATCACTTCCAAGCACGTCGCCAGTTTTGCCCTCAAGCCGGACCGCTCCACGCCTCCTGAATGCGAGGATGAGGCATGCCCCAAGCGCTCCCTCAAACCATGGACGTCCTTGTTGTCGGTGGCGGCGTCATGGGCGCCGGCATCGCGCTCGACCTCGCCGCGCGCGGGCTCAAGCCCACGCTGATCGACCGCGGCGACTGGGCCGGCGGCACGTCCAGCGCGTCGTCGCGCCTCGTCCACGGCGGCCTGCGCTACCTTGAACAGTTCGAGCTCTCGCTCGTGCGCGACTCGTGCCTTGAGCGCGCGCTCTTACTGGAAAACGCGGCCGGATTCGTCTGGCCCGAGGTCTTCCACTTCCCCATCTTCCGCGGCGACCGCGTCGGCCGCTCGAAACTGATCGCGGGCCTCTGGCTGTACACCGCGCTCGCCACGCCGCGCGCGCTTGGCGTCCCCAAGCACCGAAGCAAACGTGCGATGCTCGAGCGCCTGCCGCTGCTCGAGACCCAAGGCCTCGTCGGCGGCGGCAGCTACCTCGACGCCGCCACCGACGATGCGCGCCTGACGCTTGCCGTCATCCAAACCGCGCGCAAGCACGGCGCGACTTGCCGGACGCGCATCGAGCTCATCCACGCCGAATCCACCGCGGACGGCATCCGCGCGACCCTGCGCGATCACGAGCGCCAAGAAGACCTCGAGGTCACCGCTCGCGCGCTCGTCCTGGCCGGCGGCCCCGCGACCGACGACCTGCGCCGGCGCGCCGGCCAAGACACAAGCGCCGCCTGGCTCGCCCCCACGCGCGGCAGCCACGTGATCGTGCCGCGCGAGCGCCTGCCCACCGACGGCGCCGCGATCTTCACGTCTGCGGTCGACGGCCGTGTCATGTTCCTGATCCCGTGGCCGCGCCACACGATCATCGGCACCACCGACCTCGACGCCGACCCAACGAAGCCCCCGCGCGCGACGGGGGAAGAGGTGCGCTACCTACTAGACTCCACCAATCACCTATGCCCCGCCGCGGCCTTGACCGAGAACGACGTCGTCTCGACGTGGTCCGGCCTGCGTCCGCTTCTGGCTCCCAAGCGGACAAAGAACGGCCAGCCGTCCAAGCGCTCGCGCGAAGAGCGCATCGAGCGCAATGGCGCGGTCTTCACGATCGCCGGCGGCAAGCTCACCGGCTACCGCAGCGCTGCCGAGAAGCTCGGCGCTAAGCTGACCGCAGCGCTTGGCATCGGCGCATCCGGAGCCGTCTCCCCGACGCGCACGATCCGCCTCGAAGGCGCGCTGAGCGGCCGCATCCCGCGGCCCGCGTGGTCGCGCTTGAAGGCGGGCAAGCCGCGCGACCTCGACGCCATGGGCATCGCGTTTTCCGCGCGCTATGGCGCCGCCGCAGCGGCCGTGCGCAGCGAGCTTGCGCAAGACCCAAGCGGAGCCGCCGCCACCGAGCTCGACGCCATTACCTGCTTCGGCGAGCTCGAGCACGGCGTCCGCCACGAGGACGTCCTCTCCTTGAACGACTTCCTGTTCCGGCGCACCGACTTTGGCCTCACCGGCAACTCCGCGACCGAACTCGAGCGCCTCGCCGCACACATGGCGGGGCTTCTAGGCTGGTCCGAGATGCGCACCCAAACCGAGCTCGACGCCGCCCGCGCCGAGCTGGCACACCGCGCAGCTTGGCGCTCGGATCCAACCTAGTCGGGTATGAAATCGGTCCCAAGTCGCGCGAAGGAAGCGACAAACCCTTGGGAAAGCCCATTTCTAGTCCCAAGGTATCAGCACCGCGTGTCGATTCTGGACTAGGCCTCGTCCAGGCGGCACGTCGTGCCCATTAACAAAGTAGGCCTCAGCCACATCCCGACATGATCCTCGGAACTCTCATCCTCGACTGCGTCCTTGGCGCCGGCCTCTTGTTCGTCCGCCGTCCGCTCGCCGCCGCCACGGCCTTCTGGCTGGTCTTTTTGATCGGCGTTTTTGGCGGCCCGATGGCGCTCGCCGCGTCCTGGATTTGGGTCCTAGTCTTGTGGGCGGTCCCCATGGCGATCTTCGGCCCGACACCCATCCGGCGCATGCTGATCACGCCGCAAGTCTTCAAGATGGTGGCGCCGATCTTGCCGGTCATGAGCCAGACCGAAAAAGACGCGCTCGACGCGGGCACCGTGTGGTGGGACGGCGAGCTGTTCAGCGGTGCGCCCGACTGGAAGCAGCTGTTTGACTTCAAGCCGCGCGACCTGACGGAAGAGGAAGAGGCCTTCCTCGCGGGCCCGGTCAACAAGGTCTGCAGCATGGTCACCGATTGGGAGGTCAACCAAGCGGGCGACCTCTCCACGGAAGTCTGGGACTACCTGAAGACCGAGGGCTTCCTCGGCATGATCATCCCGAAGGCGTATGGCGGCAAGGGCTTCTCGGCCTACGGGCACTCGGCCGTGATCGCGCGCCTCTCGACGCGTTCGACCGTGCTGGCCGTGTCGGTCATGGTGCCGAACTCGCTTGGGCCGGCCGAGCTCTTGCTGCACTACGGCACCGAAGAACAAAAGGACCACTACCTGCCGCGCCTCGCCGATGGGCGCGACGTGCCCGCGTTTGCGCTGACCGAGCCGTCGGCCGGCAGCGACGCCGCCGGCATGACCAGCAACGGCGTGATCTGCCGCGGCATGTGGGAAGGCGAAGAGGTGCTCGGTATGCGCCTCAACTGGAACAAGCGCTACATCACTTTGGCGGCGATCGCCTCGGTGCTTGGGCTTGCGTTCAAGCTGGAGGATCCCGACGGGCTACTTGGCAATACGCCGCACTACGGCATCACGGTTGCCCTGATCCCGACGGACTTGCCGGGCATCGATTGCTCCGAGCGCCACGACCCGCTCGGCATCCCATTCTTCAACGGTCCGACGCACGGCAAGGACGTCTTCGTGCCGCTCGACTTCATCATCGGTGGCGCGAAGAACGCCGGCAAGGGCTGGCGCATGCTGATGGACAGCTTGGCCGCGGGGCGCGGAATCTCGCTCCCGTCCCTCTCGTGTGGCGGCGCGCAGCTGACCACGCGCACTGTCGGTGCCTACAGCAGCGTGCGCCGTCAGTTCGGCATGCCAATCGGGCGCTTCGAGGGCATCGAAGAGCCGATGGCGCGCATCGCCGGCAGCGCGTACTACCTGGACGCGATGCGGAGGCTCACGGTCGGCGCGATCGACGCAGGTGAGAAGCCGGCGGTCCTGACGGCCATCTGCAAACGCTGGATGACCGAGAGCATGCGCGATGCGGTGACGGACGGCATGGACATCGTCGGCGGCTCGGGCATCGTGCGCGGACCGCGCAACATCATGAGCGCCGGTTACGTCGGCGCGCCGATCAGCATCACGGTCGAGGGCGCGAACATCCTGACGCGCTCGATGATCGTCTTTGGGCAAGGCGCGATTCGCTGCCACCCGTTCGCGCAGAAAGAGATCGACGCCGCGGGCAAGAAGGACCTCGGCGCGTTCGACCGCGCGTTCTTCGGGCATGTCGGATTCGTCTTCCAGAACGCCTCGCGCGCGACGCTGCTGGCCCTCTCGGGCGGGCACTTGGCGAAGGCGCCGGTGCACGGCCCGACCGCCCATTACGTCAAGCAGTTGACGCGGCTGTCGGCCGCGTTCGCACTGACCGCCGACGTCGCCATGGGCACGCTCGGCGGCGGGCTGAAGCGCATGGAGAAGCTCACGGGCCGCCTCGCCGATGTCCTGGCGTGGATGTACATCGGCTCGGCCGTGTTGCATCGCTTCCGCCACGAGGGGCGCCTCGAGCGCGACCTGCCCTACATGCGCTGGGCCGCCCAAACCGCTTTGTACGAGGCCGAGCAGGCACTTTACGGCGTCTTCGCGAACCTGCCCTTGCGGCCGGTGGCCACGCTTCTGAAGCTGGCCATCTTCCCTCTGGGCCCGCGCCTTGCGCCGCCATCCGACCGTCTCGGCGGCAAAGTCGCGCGCGGAATCATGTTCGACGGCGAGGCGCGCACGAGCCTAACCGGCGACGTGTACCTGCCAGATGCGGACGAACCCGGGCTCGGTCGCCTCGAGACTGCGCTCGCCGCGATCAATGCGGCGCGCCCGATCCAAAAGCGTATGACCGATGCCGCGCGCGAGAAGAAGCTCGAGCGGAAACCCGCTGCCACCTTGCCCGATCGAGCACTGGCGCTTGGGCTGATCACGGCAGACGAGCGCGAGTTGATCGCCCACGCCGCCGCCGAGCGCGAGGACATCGTGCAGGTCGACTCGTTCAAGTTGGACGACTACCTGAAGATGCGGCGCTAGGCGCTCTCCTCCAACGCGCAGTCAAGCGGCCGCGGCCCGGACGCCTTCGCCATGAAGGTGTCCGGGCCGCGGCTCTTTCTTATCGGGTCGCTAGATCAGCCGGAAGTTGACCGGGTAGTCGTACCTCTCGCCGCCCCATGTACGGATCGCGCCGATGATCGAGAACACCACGGAGGCGATCGGGATCGCCAGCAAAATCAGAACCCCGACACCGACGCACAGCAGCGGGATCGCGATCAACGACAGCAAGAATGCGGTCAGCTGGAAGTTCAGCGCCTCTCTGGATTGCTCGGCCGCGAAGCCGCCCTCATCCTTCTTGATAATCCAGATGATCAAGGGCACGAGCCAGCCAGCAACGCCGCCCGTGACCAGCACGCTGACCGCTCCGGCCGCGTGCGCGATCATCGCCCACTGGCGCTCGTCCGCGCTGGGCATGTTCGGGTTGCGCGCGAAACCCTCGCGCGGGCCGTGGCCCTGCCTTGCACTGTCCCGTGACGCGTCTTCGAAGTCGGCCTCGGCATCGCGCCACGTGCGCTCATGCTCGCTCATCTCGGGCTCTTCCGCGTCCGCATCACGCGGCTCGAAATTGGGCTCGCCGGTTGCCTCTTCGAATTCAAAAGAAGGTCCACCGGCGCTGCTGGCTTTCCATTCGTTCTCGTCGAAGTCGTGTTCGTTCTCTTTTGCCATCGGGGGCGCCTGTCTCGTGGGCGGTGGTGGTCGGCTGCGACCGGGGAACCAGAAGACCCAGGTTCGAGCCCGGGTGCAACGTCTTCTTGGGATCCCGCGCGATCGGATTTCACACGGCCTTAGGTAGACTGCGCGCGTGCGCATCCTCTACATCTCTCAACGGGTCCCCTATCCGCCCAACCGCGGGGACAAGATCACCACCTGGCGGAACATTGAATACCTCAGCCGCCAGCACGAGGTCGTCTCGATCGCTTTCGCCCACAACGATGGCGATCGCGAGGCTGCGGACGCGCTGCGCGAGAAGGGCTTCGAGGTCCACACCATCGACCTCGACCTGAAGCGCGCCAAGATCACCTCGATGCCGCTGCTCCTCACGACGAAGCCGCTGACGCTTGGCGTGTACGGAAGCGCGAAGCTGCAGGCGCTGGTCGATCAGCTTGCGCCGGACGCCGATCTTGCCATCGGCTACAGCTCCAGCATGGGCGCCTTCATCCTGCCCCACTCGGACCTACCGCGCATTCAGTACATCGTCGAGCTCGACTCCGACAAGTGGGCGCAGTACGCGGGCTTCACCAAGCCGCCGATGAAGTGGGTCTATGCGCGCGAGGCCAAGCGGCTGCTCGCCTTCGAGCGCAAGCTGTGCCGTGCCGTTGACATGAACGTGTTGGTCACCGAGCTCGAGCAAAAGATCTTCCAAGACCGCATCGATGACGCGTCCAGCTGCGTCCTCAAGAACGGCGTCGACCTCACGCTCTTCAACCCGAATGCCAACGCGCCCGAGCCCGGTCACTTCGTCTTCACGGGGGTGATGGATTACTTCCCGAACGTCGACGGTTGCATCTGGTTCGCGAAGGAGATCCTGCCGCTGATTCGCCGGGACTTTCCCGGCGCGCACTTCACGATCGTGGGCAGCTCGCCGTCGGCCGAGATCACGGCACTCGCCAAGCTCGACGGCGTCGAGGTCACTGGCTTCGTGCCCGAGACGCGCGACTATCTTGCGCGCGCGGCCGTCGCGGTCGCTCCGCTGCGCATCGCGCGCGGCATCCAAAACAAGGTGCTCGAGGCCATGTCCATGGGCCTCGCGGTCGTTGGCACCACGCACGCAACGCAAGGCGTCGCGGGCGCGCACGGCACCGACTATCTGGTCGCCGACACGGCCGCCGACTTCGCCGCCGCTTGTGCGCGCCTCTTGGCGTGCCCCGCCGACGCCGCTGCGCTCGGCGCGACCGCGCGCCACTTCGTCGAGGCGAACTACGACTGGGAGCGCTGCCTCGAGCCACTCGGCGCGCTGGTCGCAAAAGTCGCCGGGAAGTAACGCCCGCGCCTTCGGTCAGTCGGCCAGCCTGGGGAAGGCCTCAAGCGGCGCCGCACTTGCCGCGCCTCCATACGCTTCTGCGAGTTCACGCGCGTATTCAGCAAGCGGCTCCAAACCAAGCTCGGCGCGGCGCTCGTCGACGTGTGCGAAGTCCTCGATCGGAAAGGGTCGATTGGCACCGGTTGCGTCCTGCCCAAACTGCGTCCCGAACCGCTGCGGCTGCCTTCGCGCGCAGAGCACGCGATCGGTCAAGTACGCAAAGTCCGTGGCCGAGGCTTGGCCCTCTTCGACAAGCGGCGCCATCAATCGGAGCGCCTCTTCCTGCAAAGCGGGATCGGAGTCGGCGTGCTGGACAAGTAGCCACGCCGTGTGCGCGGCCTCTTTGCCCACGCTGGTGAAGCTGGGCCACCCACTGGCCTCGATCATCGCCTTCAGGAAAGTGGTCGACTCCGTATCAATCTCTTGAACGGCTCGCATGGCGGCCGCGCCCGGGTCATCGAATACGAAGCCGCCGGTCGGTGTGGTCTCGGCAGTCTGCATCGCCTTGACGAGGGCGCCACGGGCCGCCTGGTCGCGCGCGCCAAGCTCGAGCAAAGCCTGGGCGAGGGCGGGGTTCGGGGTCCGGCTCGACCGCACTTCGGTTGAGGTCCTGTCCGCCCTTTCGGATTGGCACGCAGATAGAGCGAGAGCTGTACAGGCCACAAGGAGGAGGCATCGCATGGCTTCAATGTAGCAAGCTGGTCGGCTTGGGAGTCCTCGGGGCGCTGAGGTAGTCAGGCTCACGAGGGCCGATTAGAATGGTGGGCTCGAACTCCCACCTCTCCCGCGATTCTTCCACGACCATGAGCCACTCACGTATTGCTAGCACCTTCGATTCCTGGGCCAAGAGTGGCCGCGGCGACCGCATGGAAGACGGTCACGGCGACGTCGTCCGGCAGGTGATCCCGCAGCTGGGCATCAAGGCCGGCGACCAAGTGCTGGACCTCGGGTGCGGCACGGGTTGGGCGACGCGCCTGTTGGCGAAAGCCGCGCCGGGCGCCGGTGCCGTGGGCGTGGACATCGCGCCCGAGATGATCGCGCGTGCGGAAGAGCTGCACAGCTTCACAATCCGCGCGCGGTACGAGGTGTCGGCGATCGAAGAGCTGGCGCTGAAAGACGGTGCGTTCAGCCACGTGTTCTCGATGGAGGCGCTGTACTACGCTCCCGACATCGACAAGGCGTTGGCCGAGGCGCTGCGCGTGCTGAAGCCCGGCGGGCGCATCGACGTCGTGATCGATTTCTACGCCAACAACGCGCCGACCGAGGGTTGGAGCGAGGCCGTCGACGCGCCGATGACTTGGCTCAGCGAAGTGGATTGGAAGGCGCGCTTCGAGGCTGCCGGGTTCGCGGGCGTGACCACCACGCGCGTGGTCGACAGCCGCGGGCCCGGTGAAGAGGCCGACTTCGAGGCGAGTGCCTGCTTCCCCGACTGGGCAACGTGGCAGGGCTTCCGCGCGGCGGGCAGCCTGTGGATCCACGGCGAGAAATCCGCATGAAGCGCGGCGGCTGGCTGGGGCTCGCGCTGGCTCTCTTTGGAGCGGCTTGCGCCTCGTGCACCGAGAAGGCGCCGATCGAGTCCGTCGGCGGCGGCGCGGCGGATGCGTCCGCCGAAGCGGTCGAGCGGCTCGTGATCGACGTGCGCCTGCCGGACGCCTTCGCAGCCGGCCACCTGCCCGGCGCGCTGAACATCCAGCTGGGCTGGGGCCAGCTCGAGGGGCGCACGCGAAGCTACGTGCCGGATCTCGCGCAGCCCTTGTTCGTCCGCGCCGACTCGCAGTCCGATGCGGAGGAGTCCGCGGCCATCCTCCGCGACCTCGGCTACAAGGACTACAAGCGCATCGAGCCGGCGCCGGGCGAGGAGACCGAGACGCTGCCAGTGATGACCGCGGCCGAGCTCCAAGCCGAGCTCGCTCAGCCGGGCGCCCCGGTCGTTCTGGACATCCGCACGCCGTCCGAGTTCGACGATGGCGTCATCGACGGCGCGATGCAGATCGACGAGGATGAGGGCCCTGTCTCCGTCAAGGACCTCGATCCAAACGGCCACTACGCGATCATCTGCGCCGGCGGCTGGCGCTCGAGCCAGCTGGCCACCTGGATGCAAAACCACGGCTTCACCGACGTCACAAACGTGATCGACGGCATGTCCGCCTGGTACGACCTGGACTGACTAGCCTCCATAAGACTCGGCTTTTCGCGACACCGCGGCGAGGGGGGAGCGTCTTTGTCGGATGCTCCCTCTTGTCTTTTGCGCCGTGCCAAGTAGGGCTGGACGCCGATCTTGTGGGCGATTCATGGTCTGAGCACGCAAACGTGGAGTTGTAAGAGTCCTGGAGAGCAGCGAGAAATCGAGCCAAACCTGTGGGGAGTCCTGCGATCGACCACGAGAGGGGGACAGGCCGATTATTCGCTGCCCAAGTGTCCGGCATCTTCGGGAGCCAGCGGCAGTCGACGTGGTGTATACCTGAATCGTCCGACGAACTCGGAGTCCTCGACCATGAGGGGGGGGGGTTGAAAATAACCAGGAAACTGCGGAGCCAAGATTTCGACAGGAAGACTTACCGGCACGCGAAGCTCGGCGCGCAGGATTATTGCCTCCTTCCCACTGTGAATAGGGAGCAAGGAGGAGATTTGCCATGGCCTTCGAGGCGCGCCTGTTTGGGCACGGGCTCTCCATCCGCATGACTTCAGGTCCTTCACGCTCGGAGCTTCTCCGCCAGGCGCAAACTCCAACTCCAGCACAATCTTTGGAGTGGGCTTCAAATCCAAGTAGACCTCCTGGAAACCCGGGCGAAGATCCGCCACCACCAAGCCCTGGGCATAGGCGCCACCACCATATTGAAACCAAGTCACGCCAGCCAACAGGGGAACATTCCGCATCGTTGGGAAGCCCACTGTATTCCAGTTGAGTGGTGCCTGTCCTCGCCGTTCGGGCGCGGCACCAGAGGCATCCTGCCAGCATTGCAGTGTCTCAATGGGGACCGGCTCTCCTGTAGCCTGATCCACGACCACGAACTTGACTGTGGAAACACCGCCAACATCCCAATCGAGAAGAACGCTTTCTCCCGCACTGGCAGAGAACGACTCCCCAAAGGGGTTCCTGGCTATGGATGCTCGGTATTCTCCTGCCAACACCTCGATCGGGCCCCAGAACCACTCCCCTGAAGCACCCCCCGGTTGCGCTGGAACGCGCCGATCCGGAGCGCCTGTGTCCATTGAATGAATGACGATCACCACGTTCTCGTGGAGGTCAACAAGGCCCTCTACACCGGAGAGCCGCCCTTCCACGGGGACCAACTCTTGAACGCCTGGCACCAAAGAATCCAGTGAAACTTCGAGTAGTCCGCCGGTTGGAAGTGTGAAACTACACGCCGGCTTGCCGCCAGGGTCCCCCTCGACGGATGCCCTGCGTATTTGGTAGGATCCAGGCGGCATTGCAACTTTCGTTGTCCCAAAGGGTACGTCCAGGTTCTCCCTGTGTGACCAAGTTGAACAGGAGAGTTGGTACCCAATTCCGGCGTCCACACTTCCCACTCCCTTTCGATGGAAGTACACGACAGACTGCAAGTCCATGGGGACTTCCAATAGACCCTCTTGCATTCCCGGGAGCGCGAATTCTTTGGGGGCATAACCTTCAACAAATGCCCAATACAACCCAGGCGAAGGGAGTGCCAGCATCGTGGGCGAATCAATTTGCTCGCCGACCGTCTCCCATCTATAGGCGGGGTCGACCCGATCGGGCAACTGAGGCCTGAATGGTATGCCCACCTGGCGGATGGAAACTGTATGTAGATCTCTATCTGAACGGGAATCGAAGAATCGTGTCAGAACCCCAGCCCTCTCTCCTACGACCAACCTGCAGGGCCATGAATCGCTAGGCGAGATGGAGGGCTCGAGAAATCCGAAGTCCTCTCCTCCAAAGAGTAACCGGATAGCGGTAGCTCCCTTTGTGCGGACGGCCTCGGCTTGGGCCTTATCCAGCAGGACCGCTCCAGCATCAGAAATCGACGCTGCCCCCAAAATCGACTGAGTGCCTTGCCCAAGCAAGAGTTGCACTTCGCCCCCGCGAACCGGAGTCCCGTCGCCCCACAACACTCGCACCAACGGGCGCTCAGGGGCTAGCGTTCGGTGACTCAGTCTTTGGTGCTCGACTGGATCACCAGGGTCTCGGTGGCCCGCGCGCTCAGGAGAACTGTCTTGGTCGAGCACGACGGAAGATAAGCCATCGTTTTGGGGATCTACCCCCGACCAGAGGAGAATGGAACCAAGGATCGCGACGATGACGACCGCGCCTAAAAGCATCCCTTTTCGATTAATTCTCATAAGTCCTCGGTCCTCGCGCTCCGAGTCACCTCGGCTAGATGTTTGCAACTCGAACCGTTGGTAGCAATGTCAAGCAGTCCACGCGGTGCCCGACATGATGAAGCGCGACCCCTCGCCAGGGGCAGGGCAACCATCTAGGATAAAGTTACGCCAACAGTATGGCAGGCTCCTCGCGCGTTCCACCCGGGAGTCTAGACAAGATGGGTGGACCGGGCTCTGTCACTCGCACTCCGTACAGTGGATCTGGTATGTATCGTGATCAAACCACCCATGCAGGGATGCGGATGCGTCCCACCCCCCCGCAGGGGACGGGTTCGGCCCGACCCAATGGATCTCCCCTGGGTCGACAACGGGCTTGGCGACACAGGCGTCTTGGATTGTGCAAGACGTGGTTGCGCAAGACCCGTATCCCTTACTGGCATGGTAAGCCAAAATGGCTGAATTGAGATTCGCAAGGGCCATCCTGGAGGCTTCCTCGGGGCTCGAAGCTCCAGATACTGTGTCTCCGAAAATTCCCGGGTCCGGGTCAATCGTGATGGGCCGGGTTGTGGCGCCGCACAGGATCGTTGCCTTTGGATCGAAACCTCCAGCTCCCTGTGAAGCTGAGACAGTTGCGATCAGAATTGCCGTTGAAAAAATGACTGTAAACGCTTTCATCCTACATCTCCGGTTTGCGAGCACTATCCACTCCGGGCGAGTCAAGTGACATGACCCTTGCGCCAAGCGGTATACCGGCACGATACCCCCCCCCCGCAGGCATGTCCATCGAAAGTAGGGGCGATTGTGAACATCCCGCTAAGACTTTTGTTTCGTTCCGCAATCGCTCCGCTTCAGCTCTGAGTCAAGGACCTCGATCCAAACGGCCACTACGCGATCATCTGCGCCGGCGGCTGGCGCTCGAGCCAGCTGGCCACCTGGATGCAAAACCACGGCTTCACCGACGTCACGAACGTGATCGACGGCATGTCCGCCTGGTACGACCTGGACTGACTGGCACCTGAAAAGACTCGGCTTTCCGCGACACCGCGGCGAGGGGGGAGCGTCTTTGTCGGATGCTCCCTCTTGTCTTTTGCGCCGCTTGGCTGGCTCTCTTTGTCCTGCGCGCGGCGCTTGTCTCGCGTGGGATGGGCTACGACGAGGCGCTGTGGCTGCGCTTCATGCTCGCCTGCACGCTGCACCCGGTGCGCTCGAGCCTCGCTGTGGCGCTTGGGTTTCTGGCCCTCTCGCGCCTCTTGTCCGGCTTGCGGGCGATGCCTGGGTTGGGGCAATCGGGAAGTTTGGTTATCATTAGAAGGGCTGCCCCCGCATCCGCTCGAGATCGAGCGCCAAGAGCCCCCACGAGGGAGAGCTCAGCCTTCACGCGCCCGGCCAGCCAAGCATCCATTATGTCCACCACTTTGCGCGATAACATCATCACAGGCCCCAAGGAGATCGCGGGGCTCGGTGCCACTCTTACGATCAACCCCTGCCAGGAGTCGTTCCGCTCGGGCGTGCTGCTCTCCCAGGCGGTCATTGTCACGAAGGCTGCCTCGACGATCCGCGAGCTCTCCCGCGATGGCAAGAAAGTGAATACCGTGCTTGTTGCGGGCGAGATCGATCCCTTGGAGCACGAGGACTTCCGCGCCATCTCCGAGAACCTGAAGGACATCTGCAAGAAGTGGTTCCCGAAGGCCAAATTGCACCTGATCGCGTACCCGCGCTTCATCAACTCGCCCGGACGCTCGGTCGCTCTCGATTACTACCACCAGGTCACGATGCGCCTCGAGGCGGGCACGCAGAAGACGTTCGCCGCCATGACGGGTGAGAAGGGCGAGGTCTTCAAGCGCGTGGTCGACACGTTGACACGGCTCGACATCGGGCACCTTGTCGTGCGCGCACGCTTCGTCCGCGGCGGCATCGATAACTCGACGGTCAGCGAGGTGCGTGGCTGGATCAAATGCCTGGCGCAGATCAAGCCGATGCGCGTCGAGATCAAGTCGCCCAAGAAGGGTGTCTTTGCTAAGACCAAGCCGATCACCGCGACGCGTATGAAAGAGATCCTTGCCGAGGTCGAAGAGAAGACCGGGCTCAACGTCGTTCAGATCGAGCAAAAATGACCCGCTTCGAAAAGTCCAAAGACGGCAGCGTCACGATCGAGGTCGCGAACAGCGCCGGCTATTGCTGGGGCGTCGAACGCGCCATCGATCTATCGGTCGAGGCCGCCTCTGACAAGTCGCGTCCGACGTTCACACACGGCGACCTGATCCACAACAACTACACGGTCGCCAAGCTGCGTAAGGAGCACGGAGTCACTTCGGTCAAAGAGATCGAGGAGGCTCCCAATGGCTCGGCGCTTGTGATCCGCGCACACGGCGTCCCGCCGCAGACGAAGGTCGAGGCCGCGAACGCCGGCCTGACCGTCGTCGACGGTACTTGCCCACTGGTGGTCAAGATTCACAAGAAGGCGCTCGCCCTGCTCGAGAAGAAGTACCGCATCTTCGTGATCGGCAAGGCCAGCCACCCTGAGATCATCGGCATCGTTGGTGCCGTGGAAGACGCGGGCGGCACGGCCGAAGTCCTCGAGACCATCGCCGACGCCGAGGCGCTGCCGACTATGCGGCGCGTGGGCGTCGTCATGCAGTCAACGCTTGTCGCGCGCAAGGCTGGCGACATCGTCTCGACCTTGGTCACAAAGTCCCAAGAAATCAAGGTGGTCAACACGATCTGCCACGTGACGACCGAGCGTCAAGAGGAGGCCGACCACCTTGGTGCCGCTTGCGACTCGATTCTGGTTGTCGGCTCGCCCCACAGCTCGAACACCAAGAAGCTGGCCGAGGTCTGCGCAAAAGGCGGCGCTCCGACGCACCGCATCGAGGGCGTCAGCGATCTCGACCTAACCTGGTTCAAAGGCAAGAAGCACATCGGCGTCCACGCTGGCGCTTCGACCCCGGAAGAGGTCATCGAAGAGATCATCGCGCACCTGCAAGAGCACCTCGTCGCCTAGCGCGAATACGGTTCCTGGCACAGCATTCCCGCATTTGATCCGCACCGGCAGCCGCTAGGGAACCCAGCGTAGCCCCTCATCGTCTAAGTGGAGGTTGGCCAGAAAGGCGGGCCAACCTCTGGCGATGCAGCGGACGGCCATTCCGCCGCCGATGATCGCCAGGTCGCCCTCGCCCCCCCCAACTCAAAGCGGACTCGTCCCCATGCCTGCAAGCAAGGCAATCTTCTTCGCAGCTCTCGCGCTCCTCCTTGGTTCTGGTCGCGTGAGCGGCCAGACATTCGGCCCTCCGATCTCCGTCGAGCTCGACCCCCAAACGGGAGTCATAGACGTCGCCCTTGGGGACATCGATGAGGATGGCCTGCAGGACATCGTGGGCGCGTACACCCCGGTTTTCTGGCTTCGCCAGACCGGCCCTCTCACCTTCGCTCCGCGGTCCCAGATCGCCGCATCAGCCCATGCAAGGCAAATTCGCCTGGCCGACATTGACGGCGATGGCGACCTCGACGTCGTGGTGATGGCATGGTCTCCGCTTGCCTCGGTCGACTCGCTGACCTGGTTCGAGAACCTGGGTGCGGGCGCATCTTGGGTGCCGCACTTCGTCTCCAACGCCAAGACGCCCTTTTGGCTGGAGACGTCCGACTTCGACGTAGATGGCGACGTAGATCTCTTCATGCTGACGACCCAGAACGATGAGCTTCTGCACTTCGAGAACCTGGGCGGCGGAGCCTTCGCCGCTTTGCAGGCAGTGCCAGGCTCAAGCGGCGACGCCCAGGCGTTTGCCTTTGGGAACCTGAACGGCGATGGTCTGCCTGACCTTGTGCTCCGCTCAAGCACCCAGTCCAGTGTCTACCTTGGAAACCAGGCCGGCAGCTTCGTAGTGAGCCACACAACTGTGGAGAGTGTCGTCGGAATCGATGGACAAGAGATCGTTGACGTTAATGGGGATGGGTTCAATGACGTCGTCGGCCGTTCGATGGGCATTGGCGGCCTCTCATGGTTCGCGGGCGACGGACAGGGGAACCTGACGGAACAGCCGTCGATTCCATCCGTGCCCTTCATGGATCAATTCGCACTCGGAGACTTTGACTTCGATGATGATCTCGACATCGTCTTTTCGCAGCCCCTCACCAAACAGGTGATGTGGATCGCCAACGACGGGCTTGGTCACTTCGGGAGTGCGACTGTCCTCGCTACGAACCTCAATACCGCGCTCGCCAAGGCCGCAGATCTCAATGCCGATGGACTCATCGACGTCCTTACAGGCTCGTTCCAGACTGAGATCTTTGTGCTCAAGAACCTCACTCCAGGCCCGCTGCCGACGCTCTCGGGTCCAGCAGGCCTCCATTGCGCGCAGAGCGGGACGCTTACCTGGGCGGGGGAGAACCTGCTCGGTGCCACCGCCGCGATCGACGGCACGGCGCTCTCGGTTTTGTCCTCTTCCGACACGACCATCGAGCTCTTCCTCGAGGCGGACATTCCCGGCGGCCTGCGCAGTATCGACCTCACGAACGGATTCGGCACAACACCTGCGGCGGCGCTCGTCTCTCGCTATCCGGTCCTCGAAGCGCCCGCCACGCTGCTCCTCGGAGAGCCCGGCTTGATCGCGATCGACAACGGCGACGTCGGCCTCTACTCGCTCGCCATCTCGCCCGGGCTCTTCTCAGGCCCCGCCCCGTTCGCCGGTTGGTACCACGGACTCGAGCTCAACGGCGTCTTGATTCAATCGTGGGGCCAGTTCACTCCAGGCGCGACGAGCCGGACGATCAGCTTGCCTCCAACCAGCGAGGTCGCTTTGGTCGGCACCACGATCTACGTCCAGGCTTGGACCTCACAAGACACGCTTGGCCTAGCAGGCTTTACGCGAACTGCGGCCATCGAATTCCAAGCCGTCGCCCCCTAAGCCGAATAGCGAGGATGGCCCGCGCTACGACGGCGAGTTCAGCGGGATCGAGTTCCCATCGTCATCGACCGCGACCATCGTCACGATCGCCTCGGTCACAAGCCGGCGCTTCTGGCTGCCGAAGCGGCTCTCGCTGACGACCTCGACGTCGACCTTGACCGACGTGCGGCCCGTCTTCAGCGTCTTGGTGTAGAAGCTGACAACGTCGCCGACCAAGACCGGCGCGCGGAAGACGATCTCGTCCATCGCGACGGTGACCAACTTGCCTTCGTGGTGGTTGTGGCTCTCGACGGCGGCTGCAAGGTCAATGTGCGACAGGATCAGGCCGCCGAAGATTGTGCCGGCGGCATTCGTGTCGCGCGGCATCATCACGACGCGGATTGTCGGGCAGCGGTCGGGGCCGCAAGAGTCGGGGAACTGGGGAACGCCGGTCATGATTGTGCTCCGGGTAGGGCGAGCTGGGCTGTGGCCCAGGCGCGCACGCGCTCTTCGAGCTCGGGCGTCTGGCCGCGGAAGAAGTGGTCGGTGCCAGCGATCTCTTGAATGTCGAAGTTGGGCCGCGGCGCGCCGAAGCGCTCGACGAAGATCGTCTGTGTGCCGAAGTCGTCGTTGCCCGCGAACAAGAGCAGGCTGGGCTGCGGCACGGTCGTGATCGGGTCGCAATCGTACACGGCCACGGGCAGCGCAATGAACAGCGCGCGCACGATGCGCGGCTCGCGCGGCGCGAGCCCGCAGATCGTGCGAGCGCCAAACGAGAAGCCGCCCGCCCACAGGGGCAGCCCCGGATGGCGCGCCGCCATGTAGTCGAGTGCTGCCTGAGCATCGCCTTCCTCGAGGCCTTTGCCATCGTGCTCGCCCTCCGAGCCCTCGGTGCCGCGGAAGTTGAAGCGCAGCACGGAGAGGCCCGCCCGCCGCAGGCCCTTGGCCACGCGATAAACGACGGTGTTGTGCATCGTGCCGCCGTGCGCGGGATGCGGATGGCACAGGACGGCCGCCGCGCATGGAACGGCGGGCTCTTGACCCTGCGCCTCGGGCGGCCCATAGAGACCCTCGAGTTGGCCAGCCGGCCCCTCGAATGTCACGGGTGTTGGATGTACTAGCGGCATAGCGCGGTACTCTACCGTCCGAGCGCCGCGGCGGGCCTATTCTCGCCCCAACGCTCTGTGATCCGTACCTAACCCTGGCCCGAGACCGTCCCCACGGCCTTGCCCCAGAGTCCCCCTACTACTCCAAGCGCCGTACCGCGCCACGAGCCATGACCGATTCCAAGTCCTCCCCGTTCATCATCGAAGTCACCGCCGACAACTTCGAAACCGACGTCATCGCGCAGTCCATGAAGACCCCCGTCGTGCTCGACTTCTGGGCGCCATGGTGTGCTCCGTGCAAGACGCTAGGGCCCCTGCTCGAGGAAGAGGCGATCGCACGCGACGGCGCGTTCATCCTGGCGAAGCTGGATACCGAGGCGAACCCCGAGCTGGCCTCGGCCTTCCAGATCCAGGCCATCCCAACGGTCATGGTGCTGGACCAAGGCCGCCCGGTTGATGGTTTCCAGGGTGCACTCGCCAAGAAGGAGCTGGGCGAGTTCCTCGACAAGTTCGCCACCAAGAAGACCGCGCCGGGCCTCGAAGAGGCGCGCGCGCTGCAAGCTGAAGGCAAGTTCGACGAGGCCTTGGCGCTGCTTGAAGAAAACTTCGAAGAGCTGATCGAGGACGAGAGCGCGCGCCTCCTGCAGACGCGCCTGCTCCTCGACCTTGGCCGCAATGAAGAGGCGCAGGAGTTCTTCGACGCGCTCGAGGACGAGTTGCAAGAGTCCGAAGAGGGCCGCATCATCCGCGCGCGCCTCGACCTGAAAGCTGGCGCGGACGACCTCGGCAGCCTGGCCGACCTCGAGGCCTCTTTTGCCGCCGACCCGTCCACCGCAAACCGCTTCGCGCTGGCGAAAGCGCAGCTCGCGGACGGTCAAAACGAGACCGGCCTCGAGCACCTTCTGGACATCGTGCGCACCGACCGCGCCTTCGAAGACGACGCCGCCCGCAAGCTGATGCTGGAGACCTTCGAGGCCCTCGGCCCCGAGGACCCGATCGCCAACGACTACCGCTACCAGCTGCAAATGGCGCTGTTCGTCTAGCGGGAATCCTGCGCCGGGACGGCTCGCGGGTGCTCCGTTAGGGTGAATACGGTGCCAGGCACGATTCACGCTAACGGAGCACCCGCGAACGACTCCCTGAATGCCGGCTACGGCACCGGGAGACCTACCCACTTACATCAGCCTGGCGACGTCCTCGGGCAGCGGGGCGCGTAGATCGATGTGCTCGTTCGTGCGCGGGTGGGTGAAGCCGAGGCGCTCGTTGTGGAGGGCGTGGTGGTCGAGGGCGAGCTCCGTGAGGTCCTCGGGGGTCAGCTCATCGTTGGCGGCCCGCAGGAAGATGGTCTCGTCGGCTCCATACAGCTTGTCGCCGACAATCGGGTGGCCGAGGGCGGCCAGATGGACGCGCAGCTGGTGCTGGCGGCCGGTCTTGGGGAGGCAGGCGACAAGCGAGACGGGGCGGCCGTCGGGCAAGTGGCCGTGCTCGAGCAGCTTGTAGCCCGTGATGGCCTCCCAGCCGCCGGCTTGGACGGCGATCTTGAGGCGCACCTCGCTGATGGGCGAAGGGCCGAGGTCGAGGTCGATCTGGCCCTCGGGTGGGTCCGGGGTGCCGTGGACGAGGGCGAGGTAGCGCTTCTGGACCTGGTGAGCCTCGAAGGCCGCGCCGCGCGCTAGCTAATGCTAGAGACCTTCGAGGCCCTCGGCCCCGAGGACCCCGTCGCCAACGACTACCGCTTCCAGCTACAGATGGCGCTGTTTGTCTAGCGAGCGATGCGGTGCCGCACACAAGTGCGCCGTAGTGGGCCTTCTCGCAGAGGATGCGGTATCGCCGTTTAGTCGAGGTAATTTGCTGCCGTGCTCAACCCTAACGCTTCCCAAGAGGCTTCATCGGTCACAACGTATGAGTCCAGCCCCCCGTCTCGGTCTAGGTCTTCAAGTACGAGCCACCCGGGTGGCTGTGTGTCGCACTCCATTACCGAAATGGCGCCAAAGGCGCCGTGATTTCGAGACCACGTATCCCGATGACTGTGTGCCGCCAAATCCGGTACCAATAACGCTCCCGGTACGTTAGTGGATGAGGCTTTCAACTGCATTACCCCTGTGCCCAGGTCAAGGCCCCAAATGTCTTGACTATCCCAGAACTGAAGAAAGACCAAATCCTCATTCACGGCATCCCGCCAGGCGTCCTCAACCATTTCTCTGCCTGGATTCTTAGCATCATACATCACGGTCCGGCTTCGAACCCCCGCTCGACTCAGACGCTTGGTGCCCAAGACGTCATCCAGTAGAACGACTGGGGCCCTTAGTACCCATTCCTCGACGACTGTGTTGTGTGTAATCGGCCGCCTACCAGTAACGATATAGCGAATACCTCCAGCTCGTGTGATCGGCGTGATCGACGTCGGGTAGAACGCGCAAGAGACGGTTTGGTTTTGGGCCAGTCCCCCTATAGCTGTCCAATAGAACCGAACTTCTTGCATGCTCGTCACGGCACTTGATTTAATCGAAAGGTCCGGGTTGAAGCGAACGCGCTCTCCTTGCGTTGGAGCAAAGAGCCCAAGGGGTGGTAAATCCGACTCACTCACGCCCTGTTGAACGGGGACTGTCACTGGAAGTGCCCTTGGAGCGCTCCTAGGAAGCACAAAAGGGGATGCCGCAAACGCTAGAGCGATGGGAAGTAGACGGCTCCACGAGCTAATACTATTTGTCATTGTTTACTGTAGTTGTGGGTATTCCTAATGCATTCGTACGCGCATCAAAAAACATAGTCGTGGCAGGAGCACTCATCTGTAATATTGTCAATCATCGCCTGAATAGCAGCGATCATTCCGAGATCGGCAAGTTTTGCGTAGTGCGCCTGAGCGCTGTTATACTCGGCCTCCAAAGCGGCGCAAGTCAAAATGCCTAGAGTGGTCCCACTGGAATAGTTCCCGTAGCATAGATCTAAGGCGATTTGAAGCTGCTGGTCCGCGTGCAGCCTATACTTAGCCTTATCCTCATCTGTCGCGTCCTTAGGCAATTCCGATAGCACACCTGTATCTCCATCAACCCCACCTTTGCCTGCTGGGTCATTGGCTTTATCTTCTTGCCAGTGCTCCCACTCGTGAAGAAGTGTTCCGCAGAGCATGGAAGGGTCATCAATACCAAAGATGCTTAGACGGATTAGAACTAAAGATAATCCATCTGGGTTGGTCAAGACCTCATAACTGCCTGCATCGGGCGCATAAATTGTGCCGCCATCCTTGACGGGAGGTAGCGAATCAATGTAACCGCCATTGCCAGCCTTGAGATCTCCCAAATCGGAGGCTGCTTGCGGATTGATCTGGGCCAAGGTTACAAGGGCTGCATCCAGAATTGGTTCAAATTCACTCCAAGGAACGTCGAGTTCCGGATCACCCTCGATACTGCCACCTGCAAAGGACACAGGCATGAACGCAAAAATCGCGGCAAGCCCGATCCAACACCTAAGGCAAGTTGCAACGACACCTCGCTTGTTTCTCTTTCCCATTCACGGACCGTACCCCCCCCTCGCGAATTGTCAAACGGCAATTCAATTCACCCAACAAAAGCTGCTGCCCTACCGCAGCGCCCCGGCGACATCTCCCGGCAGCGGCGCGCGCAGGTCGATGTGCTCGTTCGTGCGCGGGTGGGTGAAGCCGAGGCGCTCGTTGTGGAGGGCGTGGTGGTCGAGGGCGAGCTCCGTGAGGTCCTCGGGGGTCAGCTCGTCATTCGCGGCGCGCAGGAAGATGGTCTCGTCGGCTCCATACAGCTTGTCGCCGACAATCGGGTGGCCGAGGGCGGCCAGATGGACGCGCAGCTGGTGCTGGCGGCCGGTCTTGGGGAGGCAGGCGACAAGCGAGACGGGGCGGCCGTCGGGCAAGTGGCCGTGCTCGAGCAGCTTGTAGCCTGTGATGGCCTCCCAGCCGCCAGCTTGGACGGCGATCTTGAGGCGCACCTCGCTGATGGGCGAGGGACCGAGGTCGAGCTCGATCTGGCCCTCGGGTGGGTCGGGGGTGCCGTGGACGAGGGCGAGGTAGCGCTTCTGGACCTGGTGAGCCTCGAAGGCAGCGCGGATGTCGGCGTGGGTGCGCGCGTCCTTCGCTGACAGGACCAGGCCGCTCGTCTCGCGGTCGAGGCGGTGGCACAGCTTGATCGGCAGGTGCTTGCCTTGCTTCTGGTAGTGCGCGTGCAGGCGCTGGATCAGGGTGTCCGACATGTGGCGGCCGCTCGGGTGCACGACGAGCCCGGCGGGCTTGTTCACGGCGACGAGGTAGTCGTCCTCGAAGACGATGTCGACCGGGCCGCAGCTGGCGGGATCGAGCTCGATGCGGTCCTCATCGGGCACGATCACAATCACGCGCGACTGATCGAGGAGGCGCCGGCCGGGGCGGCGCTCGGGGGTTGGGGTGGCGCTTGGTGGGAGCAGCGGCGGCGGGCGGTGCGCCGCGCGTGCGCGGTGGCCGGCGGGCGCGTCCTCGGGGCGCGAGGCGGCGACCAGCACGTAGCCGTCCTTGATCAGCTTCTGGATCTGCGAGCGCGAGCGCCAGGGCAGATGATGGCAGAGGAACGTGTCGAGCCGCATCGCCACGTCCTCTGCGCGCATGCCGAAGTCGCTGGCGCGCACGTCGAGCTCGACGGACTCGAGCGTCTCGGCGAGGTTGCGATCCTTGGGGAAGAGGGCCATGGGAGTACTGTACCGAGGCAGGCCGTTCATACTGTGCCGGACACATCTCCGCCGGTCGTTATCCGATCCGTACCGGACACTTCTTCAGCGCCAACCCGCGAATGTGTGTCCGGTACGGATCGTCTAACGACCGGCGGAGATGTGTCCGGCACGGTATGAACGGTAGACACGAACAAGCCCCGGTCCGCATCTGCGGACCGGGGCTTGTTCGCTGCCAACGCGTAGGGGCCTAGCCCCGGCGGACGCGGGCTTGGTGCTTGCGCTGGGCGCGGAGGATCGTGCGGATGCGCTCGCGGCGCTCGCGACGACGCTCGTCGGAGCGCTTCTCGTGCCAGGTGTTGGCCTTGGCAAGGCGGAAGACTCCGCTGGAGTTGCACTGACGCTTAAAACGGCGCAGAGCGGCCTCGAGGGACTCGTTGCTGCGGACTTGGACCTTGATCGACATGAACTGTTGTTGTTGCGTTGGCTTGGCTTGCGGGTGGCTCACCTGACAGGATTCAGGTCAAGGACTCACACACAAATCGGGGCGAAGATTCTAGACATCCTGGGCCGCTGCGCCAAGTCCCAACTGGATTTTGGAGGCCCAACCTGCGATCCTCTGCAGCATGAGGTCAGGGGATTCACGGCCCGCTAGCCGGCCTGGTGGCCCTGCTGCGAGCCCCGCGCGTGCAAACGAGACCCTGCAGGGCGAGCTCGAGATCGTCACGTTCCACTCGGAAGAGTCCGGATACACGGTCCTAAGGGTCTTGCCTGAAAAGGGTTACGCCGACCCCGAGGACATCATCCCGGGGCGCGTCACAGCCGTGGGCGAGATGCAGTCGCCCGCCGAAGGCATGCGCGTGCGGCTGACCGGCCGCTGGACAAGCCACCCTAAGCACGGCCGCCAATTCCGCATCGAGACCGCCGCCGTTCTGGCCCCAGCCGACAAACGCGGGCTCGTGCGCTACCTGGCCTCGCCCACGTTCAAGGGCATCGGCGAGAAGACCGCCGAGAACATCGTCAAGACACTCGGGCTCGAGGCGCTTGAGATCATCCGCGAGACGCCCGAGAAGCTCACGGGTGTCCCCGGCCTGAAGGGCGCGGTGCGCGAGGACCTGATTGAGACCGTGCGCGGCCAATACGCGAGCCACAAGCTGCGCGCGTTCCTGACCGGGCTCGAGCTGAACCGCTGGCAGATCGACGCTGTCGCCAAGAAGTTCGGGCCCGACTGCGAGGAGGAGCTGCGTGCGAACCCTTACCTATTAAGTCGTGGCATCGAGGGCATCGCGTTCCGCACCGCCGACCGCGCGGCGAAGGCGCTTGGGCTGGCGCCGGACTCGCCCGCGCGCATCGAGGCCGCGCTGATCTACCTGATGCGCCAAGCCGCTTCCGACGGGCACTCGCTGCTGACCGAGACCGCGCTGTTCGAGCGCGGCGAGGCGCTGCTTGCCGCGCACATGCAGAAGCCGCGTTTCGACGAGGCGCTCGCGGTTCTTGCCGCGCGCGGCGAGCTCGTGCTGGACGACGAGACGCTTCAGGCGAGCGGCCACGCCGTCGCGCTCGTGTACCTGCCGATGTACCACACGTGCGAGCGCCGCCTCGCGCAGAACCTCGCCGCGCTCGCCATTCGCGAGGCGCCCGCCCTCGCCGACGACAACAAGCTACAGGTGGCCGAGCGCGAGGCGAAACTCGAGCTGCATACGGACCAACGCGCGGCCGTGCTCGGGCTCTTGAACACGTCGGTTGGCATCTTGACCGGCGGGCCCGGCGTCGGCAAAACGACCGTGCTGCGCTTGATCGTCGCGCTGGCCGAGAGCGCGGGACTCAAGGTCCTCTTAGCCTCTCCAACCGGACGCGCCGCCAAGCGCATGAACGAGGCCACCGGCCACGACGCCGCGACCATCCACCGCACGCTGGGTTACGACCCGATCGAGCGGCGCTTCGCGCACCACAACGAGAAGCCGCTCGTCGCCGGCCTGATCATCGTGGACGAGGTCTCGATGCTCGACCTGCTCTTAGCCCACGCGCTTGTCAAAGCCGTCGCGTCGCCCACGCGCATCCTGTTCGTCGGCGACCCGGATCAGCTGCCGTCGGTTGGCGCGGGCAACGTGCTGGGCGACATGCTTGAGGCAGACTGCCTCGCGACCTATCGCCTGACCCAGATCTTCCGCCAAGACGAAGCCAGCCACATCGTCACCAACGCGCACAGGCTTCTCCAAGGCGAGCGCCCGGTCTTCCCACCGCCCGTCAGCGGCGCCACGAAGAGCGACTTCTACTTCTTCAAGAACGACACCGACGAGGGCACGGCCGCGCTCTTGGCCGACGTCGTCACCAAGCGCATCCCGGCCACGTTCGGGCTCGACTGGACCCGCGATGTGCAGGTGCTCGCTCCGATGTACAAGGGCGCGTCCGGCGTCGACAACTTGAACGAGCTTCTCGCCGCGACGCTACCGGCGTCGGGCCCCGAGCTCGAGGCGCGCGGCCGTACGTGGAAGGAAGGTCTGCGGGTCATCCACACGAAGAACGACTACGAGCGCGACGTCTTCAACGGCGACATGGGCTTTGTGCATCGCGTGCACACCGACGGCACCGGGCTCGTCGTGCGCTACCCCGAGCTCGACCTGTTCTACTCGTTGGAACAGCTTGGCGAGCTGCGCCCCGCGTTCGCGATCACCGTGCACCGCAGCCAAGGCTCCGAGTATCCGTGCGTTGTGATCCCGCTGGTCTCGCGCCACTACATGATGCTGCAGCGCAACCTGTTCTACACCGCGATCACGCGCGCGAAACAGCTGGTGGTCTTGGTCGGCTCGGGACGCGCGATGGACATGGCGATCGAAAACCAAAGCCAGCGCGAGCGCATGAGCGCCCTCAGCGCGCGGCTTCGTGAGCTGGTGCCGCACTAAGAAAGCGGCGGCGCTCCACACCGCATCGTGTGGAGCGCCGCCGCCCAAACTGCCTTCGCGAAGACTTACTGCAAGCGACTCTTCTTCAGCTTGAGGATCATCTTCTCAAGCTCGGCGCGACGCGCGTCGAGCTCCTTCAGTTGCTGCTCGAGTTCAGCTTGATCTTCAAGCAGACGCACTCGCGAGAGATCGATCCGCTCACGCTTCTCGAGTTCCTTTGGCAGCGTTTCTGTGCGCGCCTTGGCTACGTTCGCAAGAGCCCGCTCAAGCTGTTTGCGCACGGCCGCCTCTTCCATTCTGACCAGCTTCTCGGCATGGGCCACCTTGGACTCGGCACCTCCGCGCTGCTCCAAATTGGCAAGGCGGTCAGCCAGTTCTGCCAGCGCGTCATCTTCGGCGGGACCTTCATCCATCGCCTCTTCGTATTGCCGCACAACTGCCTCGAGCTTAGCCAGCTCGGCGTAGGCCTCGGCCGACGCAGTGTTGGCCAACTCGCGCGCATCCGTAGGGACAGAGGCGCCGCGCAGCCAGTCCACTAGTTGCCCATGCGCCGCATCGTCGGCACCGGACCCAAGCGCCGAATACGTTGCACCCGGCAAGGTTTCCTGACGAGTCAGCGCTTCGATTACGCCGTCGAAACCACGCCAGCCTTTCAGCGACTCGAGGTCTTCGTCTTCCGCTGCCGGCGGGTACGAGAAGCCCAACTCGGCGGCTTCGTGCAGCGACATGATCGCTCCGTCTTTGTCACCAAGACGCGCCCGCGCACAGCCTTGGTTGTACATCGCCGTGGGCGCCTCGTGGCCAAGCTGCGCCTGACGCGTAAAGCACTTCAGCGAGCCCTTGTAGTCACCGTTGTTGTGCAGCGCCATGCCTTAATCGGCGAAGACCTCGCCGTCGTCGCTGGCGATCTTCGCGATCGTCCCCAGCGCGCGCAGGCTGTCGCCTTCGCCACTGCCGACCAACGCGCGCTGGTCGCGCAGGATGGCGGCGAGCTTCACGGCCGCCGCGAAGCTGCGCGTGTCGCGGATACCGGCCAAGTCGCTATCGCCCTTGATTTGCCCGGGGTCATCGAAGCCCGCGCGAATCGCCGCGGCCAGCTCGTCGATCGCGCGCTGGTTGTCGCCCATGCGACTGGACACACACGCCAAGTTGTAGCGGGCGATCGGCACGTTCGCACCCAGCTCGGCTTGCCGCTGCAGGTGACCGCGCGCCTCCTCCAGCATGTCGAGGCCAATCAACATGTAACCAAGCCGCGTGTGCGCCAGCGCGTTGTTGGGATCCAAGCGCACAACGCGTTCATAGACGTCCACGGAGGCCGGGAAGTCGCCCTCTTGGTATAGCTGTTCGGCCCGAGCAATCGTCTCCTTGACTTGGCTCGCGCTCGCGAGGGAATCGACCAGCTCTTGGACTTGCCGCTCGCGCTTCCCGCCAGCGTCTTGCGCGGCGCTGTCGTAGACCAATCGGATGCGCTCGTACGGGCCGTCGCTTTCCCCTGGCTCTTGCGTCAGGCCCGGGGCGACGAGCAGTGCGCCCAATGCGGCGGTGAACAGGACGGCGCGCGAAGCGCCTCGTGAAACTTGGTCTCTCATGATTAAGGTGAGTCTCCGTTCGAGATCTTTGACGTCGGGGTGAGTTGCGCACAGCCCGCGGACGGGAACTGGTGCGAGGCGGTTTTGCTCTTGCGCTCCGAGTAGCGCTTCCGCGTAGGCGCGGCGATCGGCGGGGTAGGCCCACAGGGCCCAGGCGTCGCAAGAGAGCTCGGCGAAGCGGTGCACTTGGCTGCGGATCAGCCAGAACAACGGATGCCAAAAGAGAAGGATGGTGGCGAGGGGCTCGAGCCGCGCGGTCCACGTGTCGCGGCGCGCGATGTGCGCGAGCTCGTGAGCGATCACGCTGGGCTCGATGCGCGCGGCTTGGCCGGCGAGGCTGGCTGGCCACAGAAGGCGCGCGCGGCCAAGGCACCACACGGCGGGGCTGCCGATGCCGGTGACGAGGCGCACGTCGGGAACGGGCACGCCGAGGCGCGCGGCGACGCGGCGGATCTTGGTGTCGAGCTCGGGGTGCACCAGCGACGCGCGCGGCGACGCGAGGACGCGCTGGTGGAAGCGCGAGATGCGCGCGGCAAAAGCCAGGCCCGCGAGTAACGCGGCGAGCGCCACGAGCGCCAGAGCGAGGACCGACTTGCTGGGCACGAAGGTCGGCCGCGCGCTTGAGAGCGCGGCGAGCTCGGTGTCGATCGAACCCAAGAGCGCGGTCATGTCCTCGGGCGCGGCCGGTGCCGAAGCCGCGACAACCGGCTTGGCTTTCGAGGGCCAGTCGACGCGCACCTCGGGGTAGCGACTCACGCCCTTCACCTGTGGCGAGGCGTCGAACCAGCTGGCGATCGACGTGCGCAAAGCGTGACCGGGATGGCCGTCCGTGGGCAAGGGCGGGGCGACCAGCAAGACAAAGACAAGCAGCCACAAGCTGTGGTTCAGCTCGGGCCGCTTTTGGTTGAAGCGCGAGATCAGAGCGACAAGCAGAGCGGCCGCCGCGGCGACAAGCGTGTTCCCAATCAACCAAGCGATCACGACTGGCCTCCTTTGGTTCCGCGCTCGCGATCAAGCTGATCGATCAAGCCGCGCAGGTGGTCGATGTCGGCTGCGTCCAGGCGCGACGAGTGCACGAGGTTGAGCAGTAGCGGCATCGGCTTGCCTTCGCAGACGCGCTCGGCGAGCTCGTCGAGGCGCGCGCCGACAAGGTCGTCGCGTGAGACCGTCGGTAAGAACCGAAACGCGCGGCCGTCTTTCTCGCGCCGCACGACGCCCTTGTCGATCAGGCGCGCCAAGAGCGTCTGCGCGGTTGTGTAGGCCCAGTCGCGGCTCTGGGCAAGGGGATGGTCGAGGACGTCGCGAACGGTCGCGGCCCCACGGTCCCACAGGACCTTGAGGACGTCGAGTTCTGCGTCGCTGATGTTCTTGGGGTGCTGCATGCGGTACGGGGGGTGAGGTTTTCTCCTACGCTCTGTAGTACTACGCGCCGTAGTAGTTGGTAAGCCCATTTGGCTGGGCTGCGGGGCTTCGGCAGCCGGAATGCTCATTCAAGCTGTTTGCAGGCAAGCACTTACATGCGTGTAACGACAATGTTTAAGCTAGGCCGAGCGCTACCCACCACCCTCCAGCTACGTCCGTTCTTGACCGAACTGTCATCCCCCATGATCGCGAAGACGGTGCTACATTTGCTGGCTCTCACCCCACGCATCACCCCATTGCACGCCATGAAACGCACCCTCTGTTTCGCCCTTCTCGCCGCCGCTCCCCTCGCGAGCGCGCAGACGCCCTCCTGGCAGGTCGAAGACTCGACCAAGCTGGTCTTCTCGGACGCCGCAGGTGCCCGCGTCAGCTTGGCGCGCCCCGATCAGCCCAGCCATCTTGCGACGCCCGCCAAGGCGCTCGTCGCGCAGGGCTGGACCCCGCTTGGCCCCTTTGGAGGGGACGCCGATGACGTCGCCGCGTCGCCGACGAACCCGAACGTGGTTCTGTGCGGGCTGGCTCCTGCCACGTCGAGTGGCACGATGTTCCGCTCGACCGATGGTGGTGTGAACTGGGACGAGGTGACCGGCATGGCTGGCATGGACGTGCACGAGCTGGAGTTCGCGGCGAACGGGACCGCGTACGCCGGCACGATCGACGGCGTCTGGAAGAGCACCGACGATGGCGCCACGTGGACCAACCTGCCGCTGGGAATCGGGCTGAACGATCAGGTTTTTGAGATCACGTTGGACCCCTCCAATGCAAACGTGATTTGGGTCGGCGTTGCCGATGCGATTGGAAGCCAGCCGCAGAACATCTTGCGCTCGTCGGACGGCGGCGCCACCTGGGCCAACCGCACGCCGCCCGGCGCGGCGGGCACGTCGGGGCGCGGGATCGCCTTGGACCCTACCGATGCCACGAAGGTCTTCGCGGTGTTTGGCGGCGGCTTCGGCGGCGGCTCGGCATGGCGCTCGAACGACACGGGCGCGACGTGGACAAGCATCTCAAGCGGGTTGCCAAACGCGCCGATCAACGACGTCTCTGTTGCCGGCGGCAAGCTGCGCGTGTGCGGCGGGCTTCTGTTCGGCAGCCAGTTCTTCGGGTTGTATGAGTCGTCGAATAACGGCGCGAACTGGACGGCTCTGCACGATGGCACATGGCCCAGCACGGTCATCAACGACATCGAGGTCGACCCCGCGAACCCGGCGATTCTGTACGTGGCTTCGGCCGGCTCTGGCGCGTTCCGCTCGGTCGATGGTGGCTCGAGTTGGTCGTTTGGAATCGGCGGAACAAGTGGTCTGTCGATGAACGAGGTCAGCGTGTCGCCGGCGGGTGGGATTCCGATCTACACAGCGAGCTCATCCAACGCGGTCTGGCGCAGCACCGACGGTCTGACGTTCGCGCCTTCATCAGGTGGCATCGGCGCGCTGAACATCGAAGGCGTGGCGGTGAACCCGGTGGACGCGAGCGAGATCGCGGGCGCCTTCCAGGGGCTGAACGATGGCGGCGTGTACACGTCGACCGACGCGGGCGCCACGTGGACGCTGGAGCCGCTTCCGGGCACGCGCTACAACGACGCGAGCTTCGGGCCCGATGGCAAGTTGATCGCGATCTCGGACGGGCCGACGACGATTGCCAAGGAGGGCCTCTGGCGCCGGAGTGGTGGCAGCTGGACTTCGATTGGGCCGGACCAAGGGACGTTGTTTGAGTCCGAGCTGTTCTCGATGGACTTCGGTGTCGCGGATGCGAATCACATCATCGCGGGCGGCAGCGACTTCGGCGTTGCGGGATTTGAGATCACCCTGTGGACCACCACCAACGGCGGCGCAACGTGGACGAAGTCGTTCGAGGGGACCGACAACAAGGACGTGCGCGACGTGCGCTTCTTGCAGGATGGGACGAACTCGACCGCAGTGGCCGCGTTTAGCGACTTCGGCGCATCGCCGCAGTCAGGCGGTGTCATGCGCACCGTGAACGGCGGCGCGACGTGGAGCGTCTCGAGCACGGGCTTGAACGCGACCGCTCAAGGCTTCGGTTTGGGCTTGAGCCCGGCGAGCTCGCAGACGGTGTACTTCGCCGACCGCGACTTCAGCGCGGGCGGACTGTTCAAGTCCACCGACGGTGGCGCCACGTGGGTGGCCACGGGCGTGACGGGCTTGATGCAAGAGGTCGCCGTCGATCCCTTGCACGCGGGCATGTTGTACACGGGTGGACTGTTCACGCCGAAGGTGCAGCGCTCACTCGACGATGGCGCGACCTTGTCCGATTTCTCGGCGGGCATGCCGGCCAGCTTCAGCGTGCGCGACATGGAGGTCTTGGCCGGGCCGTGCACGACGCTGCTCTTGGCAACAACCATCGGCATCTACACGCAGGTGCCTAGCTGCAGGTTGGAGGCGGATGTTCTGGACGTCTCGCTCTCAACGGGCGGCGCGCAGAACTTCGCCATCAGCGGCGGACCCGCGCATGGCGGCGAGCTGTATTGGCTCGTGGGCTCGGCTTCGGGGACGGCGCCCGGCCTCGTGCTAGACGGCCAAACGTTGCCGCTGAATCCGGACGCGTGGATGTTCACAACGCTGTCGTTCGCGAACACCGCGGTCCTGCCCAACAGCATCGGGATCTTCGACGCAAACGGCGAGGCGAGCGGCGCTGCCTTGGTCGTGCCGCCGGCTACGGACCCCGCGCTAGCTGGGCTCACGCTGCATCACGCTGCCGCGGTGTTCACGCTGGCCGGTGGCAGCGCGACGGTCACGCTGGCGACGAACGCCCAGCCGGTGACGCTGCTGCCGTAGAGCTTTCAGAACTGTGCCGGCCTGTTGGCTGGCACTTTGCATCGCGGCGCGCACTTCGAAAGCGAAGTGCGCGCCGCTTGCGTTTCGCACTCAGCTAGACGCGGCCAGCGTTGCCCAATCGAGTTCGAATCGCGCGAGGTATTTCTTCAGTCGGTCCGAGTCGTTGCGCGAGGCTTTGCGCAAGCGCGACTTCTCGAACAAGTGGCGACCCGCAGCCGAGAGAGTCGGCGAGCGAAGGCAAACGCGCAGCACCTCTTCGAGCTGCACGCGATCGAAAGTGTCCAGTTCGGCCGTTTGCTCATGACTCAAGAAGCGCTCGACAAGGCAAGCCGCGCTTCCACTTGGACTCTCGAGGCGCTGCCAGTGCGCGTCAAGCCGCGCCGTCTCCTCGTGCACCAAGTCGGCGGTCACGCGGCCACGCGCAGCCAGCGTGACCAAGCGCTCGACCGCCGAGCTGAAGTCGCGGAAGTTGCCACTCCACGCGGCGCCGGGTGACTTGGCGAAGTCGAGGAACAAGCCGCGCGCCTGGCGGTTGAACGTGAAGCGTCGACCGGATCGCTCGGTTTGGCGTTTCAGTTCGAAGTCCAAGTTGGCCTCGAGGTCCTCGAGACGGTCGCGCAGCCGAGGCAACTCGAAGTGCCACAGGTCGATGCGCGCAAGCAAGTCCTCGCGGAAGCGCCCTTCGGCCACAGCTGTATACAGATCGCGGTTCGTGCCGGCGATCAACTGGAACTGACTGCTGCGCGCGCGGTCCGAGCCCAACGGCAAGAAGACACCCTCTTCGATCGCGCGCAGGAGCATGGCCTGCTCGTCAAGACCGAGCTCGCCGACCTCGTCCAAGAACAGAAGGCCGCCGTCCGCCTGCGCGAGCAAGCCACCGCGCCGCGTCGCCGCTCCCGTGAACGCGCCGCGCTCGTGGCCAAACAGGGCGCTCATCGCGCCGTCGCCACGAATCGTGGCGCAGTTGACCTCGACAAACGCGCCGGGCACCAGGTGCTTCTCGCGCTTGAGCTCGAAGATGCGGCGCGCGAGCGCGGTCTTGCCCACGCCCGTCGCGCCGGTCAGCAAGATCGGCGCTGTCGACGAAGAGGCCACGACCTCGATGCGCTCGATCAGTGCGTTGAAGGTCGCGCTCTTGGTTTCGATGCCGGCTTTCAGAAGCGAGGTCGCGCTCTGGCGCTCGGTGTCGAAGCGCGTGGCCAGCGCGTCGTAGCGCGAGAGGTCCAGGTCGATGATCGAGTAGCGTCCGTTCGCGCGCGAGCGGCCGCGCGCGCGAGTCCCGCCGGGCGGCGACGATTGGATCAGAGCGGCGGGCAGGCGGCGCGACTCGGCCAACAGGAAGAGGCAGATCTGCGCGACGTGCGTGCCGGTGGTCATGTGGACGAGGTAGCGCTCGTCGTCTTCGTTGAATGCGTAACCATCGGCGAGCTGCGCCAGCGTCTCGTACACGTCGGCGAAGTCCCACGGGTCGCGCCAGTGGACCGAGTTGAGAACGACCGTCGTCTCGGGCGACGCGCTTTCGATGTCAGCGGCGAGCTCGGCCGCGCCCTTGGCGTGAGCGGGCTCGTGGATCAGCTCGATGCGATCCGGCAGGAAGTCGTCGTGCTGGCACAGACTCAAGGTGGGGCGCCAGCGCTCCCAGCGCTCGGGACCGCGGGCCGAGTCCAGGTTGACCCCAAAGATGCTGAAGATCACGGTGCGTGCCATTGGGATTGTTATACCACAGGATAAAGGACAAGACATGAATAGCGCACAAGGCCGATTACTGTCCCGCGGCGCGCGGCGCTCCTCACGCGCTTGACCGGCGTAAGCCACTTACAGAAAGGGTGTTATGGGAGAACCCGTGGAACCCACTCCGGGCTTGGCACGCACCTCGCTTTTGGAAGGCAGAAGTCACGAGAATCCACTGGCCGCCAAAGCAGGTCCCAAAACATGAAGCACTCCATCCACATCCCCAGCCCCGGCGTCCCGATCCAAGCGTGGACCGATGGCGTGGACCTCGCCGAGAACGCGATCGAGCAGCTGCGGAACACCGCTCTGAGCCCCGTGATCCACGGCCACCTGGCCGTGATGCCCGACTGCCACTGGGGCATGGGCGCGACGATCGGCAGCGTGATCCCTACGCGATCGGCGGTGATCCCCGCGGCGGTTGGGGTCGACATCGGTTGCGGAATGGCCGCGGTGCGCACGACGCTCACGGCGAGCGATCTGCCGGAGAGCCTGCGTGGCATGCGCAAGATGATCGAGCACGCCGTGCCCCACGGACGCACGGCTGGCGGGCGCCGTCGGCGCGATGGCGGGAGTCGGGACAAGGGCGCTTGGGGTGAGGTCCCCACGCGGGTCGCGGGTTTGTGGACGGCGCATTTGGATGCGCGCTTCCGCGCTCTCTGTGATCGTTACCCCGCGCTGAAGAACACGAACAACATCGGGCACCTAGGCACGCTTGGGACGGGCAACCATTTCATCGAGGTCTGTTTGGACGAGACGGATCAAGTATGGCTGATGCTTCACTCGGGGTCGCGTGGCGTGGGCAACCGCATCGCGACGATCTTCATCGAGAAGGCGAAGGACGACATGCACCGCGTGGGCGCGAAGTTGACCGATGAGAACCTGGCCTACTTGACCGAGGGCACGCCTCACTATGACGACTACATCGAGGCCGTCGAGTGGGCGCAGGACTTCGCGCGCATCAACCGCCAAGTGATGATGGAGAACGTCATCACCGCCGTGGACAAAGTGCGTGAGCTCCCCCGCTTCAAGGCGGACCTGATGGCCGTGAACTGTCACCACAACTACGTGTCGCGTGAGGAGCACTTCGGTGAAGAGCTCTTGATCACCCGCAAGGGGGCGGTGTTCGCTGGGCTCGGAGCCCTGGGCATCATTCCCGGTTCGATGGGTGCGAAGAGCTTCATCGTGCGCGGGCTTGGCAACGAAGAGAGTTACTGCTCTTGCAGTCACGGTGCGGGACGGGTTCTGTCTCGGACGAAAGCGAAGGAGCTGTACAGCATCGACGATCACATCGCCGCGACCGAAGGGGTCGAGTGCCGCAAGGACGCGGCGGTGATTGACGAGACACCGATGGCGTACAAGAACATCGACGACGTGATGGCCGCGCAGGCGGAGCTCGTCGAAGTGGTTCACACGTTGAAGCAAGTCGTCTGCGTCAAGGGCTAAGAGCCGCTCGCCTCGAGAGCCTCCCAAGTTGTGCAGCACCGGGAGGAGAGGTTTGTTCGTCGCCTTCGGGTCGAGGCGAGCGGTTGAGGGGTGCGGACCGGTGGCGTCCGCACCCCGGGCGGCGGGGAAAGCCGCACCAAGCGAGGAGTCAAGAGTTCACAATGTGTGGGACACGGAACATGAAGAGTCAAAACCAAGAGCCGCTTGTCATCGACGGGCGTCAGGGAGAGGGCGGTGGGCAGGTGCTGCGCACGGCGCTGGCGCTCTCGGTGCACACCGGCCGCCCGGTGCAGTTGCAACACGTCCGCGGCGGGCGCAAGAAGCCCGGCCTCAAGCGTCAGCACCTGGCCTGCGTGCGGGCGGCGATGGCGATCTCGGGTGCGGTCGTGCGCGGCGACGAGCTGGGTAGTGAGGAGCTCGCCTTCTTCCCCGGCGAGCTGCGCGGAGGTGACTTCGAGCTGCGCGTGGGCTCGGCCGGGAGCGCCGCGCTCGTTCTGCAGACGGTGCTTGCGCCGCTGCTCTTCGCCGATCGGGTCAGCATCGTCCGCGTCCACGGCGGAACGCACAACGCGTGGGCGCCGCCGTACGACTTCCTTGCGGAGTCCTTCCTGCCCTGTGTTGCCAAGCTGGGCGTGGAGGTCACGGTCGAGCTTGAGGAGGTTGGATTCTTCCCCGCCGGCGGGGGCGTTCTTGTGGCTACGGTTCACCCGATTCAAGGCGCAAAGAGGCTCGAGCTCCTTGAGCGTGGTCGCGAGCTCGATCACTACGCGCTCATTCGACGCGCTCACCTCGACGCCGGCATCGCGGATCGCGAGTGGCGCGCCGTCGCGCAGACGCTTCACTGGACAAGCGCGAAGCGGCGCGACATGACGCACCCCGAGAGCCGTGGCCCAGGGAACGCGGTGCACCTTGTCAGCTGCTTTGAGCACATCACCGAGGTCGTGACCGCCTTTGGGGCGAAGGGCCGCGGCGCCAAGTTCGTGGGCTCGGCGGCGGCGAAGGAGATGCGCCGCTACCTTGCGAGCGACGCTCCCGTTGGGATCCACCTAGCGGACCAGCTGCTCTTGCCCATGGCCATGTTGGCTGGCGGCGCGTTCCGTACGCTCTCGCCCAGCAAGCACCTCTTGACAAACCGCGACGTGATCAACGCGTTCCTTGGCAACGTGGTCGAGATCGAGACCGGAACGCGCGACGATGCGCTCGTTCGCGTTCACTCGCCAGCCTCTCCGAAGTAGTCGCTGCCCGCGAGCTCGTCGGGCATGCAGTTCATCTCGTCCTTCGCGGTGGGATCGTCGTGCGCGTAGCGGTAGCCCTTGCCGTAACCGGCCTCTTCCATCAGGTTCGTGGTCGCGTTGCGCAGGTGCAACGGGACGGGGCCGGCGCCCTTCGTCTGGATGTCGGCCTGCGCCATTTTGTACGCGGTGTATGCGGTGTTGTCCTTGGGCGCGCGCGCGAGGTAGACAACGGCCTGGATGAGCGCGAGCTCGCCTTCGGGGCTGCCGAGCCGGTGGTAAGTCTCGTCGGCATCGAGGCAGACGCGCAGGGCCACAGGATCGGCGAGGCCGATGTCCTCGACCGCGATGCGGATCAAGCGGCGCGCGAGGTAGCGGCGGTCTTCGCCGGACTCGAGCATGCGTGTCAGCCAGTACACCGAGGCCGTGGCGTCGGAGTTGCGCACGCTTTTGTGCAGCGCCGAGATGAGGTTGTAGTGCTCTTCGCCGGCCTTGTCGTAGTGCAGCTGTTTGTGCTGGACGGCCTCCATGAGGAGCGCGGGCGTGAGCTCGGGCACCTCAGGACTTACAGAGTTTTCCTGACACCGAACGCCACCAGCCGCGTCTTCCCCCCGCTCATCCCCATTGGGAGGGTGGGGGTTTGGGATGGTACTAGGGGCAGCTTCCGGGGGTAGGGCGCGCGTCTCCACGCCCACCAAGTGCGCCGCCGTCTCCAGCAAAGTCAGCGCCCGCCGCGCATCCCCATCCGACGCCCGCGCAATCGCCTCAAGCGCACGGTCGCTGGCCGCCATCCGCCCGCCGAGCCCGCGCTCCACATCCCCAACCGCCGCCCGCAAGATCGCGACCACCGCCCCAATCTCAAGCGGCTTCAAAATCAGCGTCCGCGATCGCGACAGCAGCGCCGGAATCACCTCGAAGCTCGGGTTCTCAGTCGTCGCCCCAATCAGCAAGATGTCGCCGCGCTCGACGTACGGCAAAAACGCATCCTGCTGCGCCTTGTTGAACCTGTGAATCTCATCCACGAACAGAAGCGTGCGCTCCCCATTCCGCCGTCGCTCAGCCTCGCTCTCGGTCATCACGCGCCGAATCTCTTTGATGCCGCTCATCACCGCCGAGAACGGCACGAACCGCATCGCACTCGCCCGCGCCACCAACCGCGCCACCGTCGTCTTCCCTGTGCCCGGCGGCCCCCAGAAAATCAAACTCTGCGCCGCGCCCTCCTCCAAGATCCGCCGCAAGAGCTTCCCCTCACCGACCAGGTGCTCCTGCCCCACGTACTCGGCCAACGTGCGCGGACGCATCCGTTCAGCAAGAGGCGCATCCGCCGCCACCGGCGCGTCCAAGTCCATGCCCGGCGCGGAGCTCGAATCTTCACCAAACAACGAGCGCGTCACGACGTCCGCCCCGCAGCAAACAGTAACAGCGACGCCGCCACGGTCACGTTCAGCGACTCGACTTCCCCCGCCATCGGGATCGTCACGCCCACACCGCCGATGTCCGCCGCGCGCGTCTCGCCCCCGATCCATAGCGCCACCGCCGGCGACCAATCCACGCTGCGCCAGTCCACCCCTCCGCGCGTGTCCGGCCGCACGACTTGAAGCCCCGCCGCCGCAACCGCCGCGCGCGCCGCATCCGCATCCGCCGCCGCAAAAACCGGCAGCCGCAACAAGCTCCCCATCGATCCTCGCAGCGCGCGCGCGCCAAAGACCCCCGCGCCGCCCGCAACCCACACAAGAGCCGCCGCGCCCGCCGCCTCGGCGCTCCGCGCAAGCGCGCCCAAGTTCACCGGATCCGTCACCCCATCCACGACCAAAACCAAGGGCGCACTCGCCCCCTCCAACCGCGCGCCAAGCTCCATCGCATCCCGCATCCGCGGAGCACGCGCCAGAGCCAACACCCCCGGCGACGTCTTCAAGTCCGAGATGCGGTCCAGCAACGAGGCCTCGATCAACATCGCTCGATCGAACTCCACAAGCAGCTCCGGCCGCGCCTCCGAAACCAGCACCAGCTCCAACCCAAGCCCGCTCGCCACGGCATCCGCCACCAGCCGCTGCCCCTCCAACAGGACCAACCCAGGCTCCTTCCCCGCGCGCACCGCACGCACGCGTTTTACGTGACTATTCGCCGCTGACCGAATCGCTTCCATCGCCTCATTATGCCCGACCTCCCGAAGAACCCGCCGCCCACCCTTGCCATGTCTTCCAGATCAACGATCATCCACACATGCTCGACACCCCTCCGCCCACGAATCCCGAGCGCAATCCGCGCTTCGTCACCGGCCGCATCCTGCGCGTCGACGCCAAGGTCTGCCACGTCGACGTCGATGGCGACGTGCGTCACTGCGCCGTGCGCGGGAAATTGTTCGAGTCGCTCGGCGACGTCAAGAACCCCACCACCGTGGGCGATTGGGTCGAGGTCGATCCCACCGGCGACCCGCAAAGCATCGAGTCCGTCCACAAGCGCAAGAACCAGCTCAGCCGCATCGCGTCAGCGCACGACCCGCGCGAGCAAGTCCTCTTCAGCAACGTCGATCACATGTTCGTGATCGCGTCGGTCGCCAAGCCCGGCTTCTCCAGCAACCGCACCGACCGCATCCTCGCCGCCTGCCGCCACAACGACATCCCGGTCACGCTGATCCTCAACAAGATCGACCTCGACCAAAAGGGCGCCACCGCCGACCTCGTCCACACCTACGAGCTCGCCGGCATCCCCATCATCCAGACCTCCGCGCTGTCCGCCGTCGAGGACGACGAAGGCCTCGAGTCCCTGCGCCTCGCGCTGATCGGCAAGACGTCCGCGTTCTACGGAGCGTCCGGCGTCGGCAAGTCCACCTTGCTCAACGCGCTCGAGCCCGGCCTCAAAATCAAGGTCGGCAAGATCAGCAAGTACTGGACGGCCGGCAAGCACACAACGTCGCACTCGCAGATGCACCGCCTCGCGCTCGGCGAGTCACGCGCGGACGCGCACGGCTGGGTCATCGACACGCCCGGCATCCGCGTCTTCCGCCTGTACGGCATCACCCCCGCCCGCCTGCGCGACCTCTTTCCCGAATTCGCGAAGTACCAAAGCGGCTGCTTCTTCCCGAACTGCTCCCACGATCACGAGCCCGACTGCGCGGTCTACGATGCGCTCGAGGCCGGCAAAATCGCGCCCACGCGCTTCGCCAGCTACCTCGAGATGCTCGACGAACTCAAAGGCACCGACGCACCCGAAGAAGAGCCCGAGGACTAAATGCCTCTCGCCCAAGCGCGCCTTAGCCACGTCTTCTTGCTCGTCTTCGACCTTGACGTCATGGTGCGCTTCTACCGCGACACGCTCGGATTCGACGTTGCCTTCGAGGCTCCAGGCGAGTGCGCCTTCTTCCAATTAGGTGGCGCGCGCGTCGCGCTCTACCCAGGTCGCACGCGCGCCGAGCCCGCCGACATGTGGCTTGTCGTCGACTGCGAAGACCTCGATGCCACCGTGGCCAAACTCGCGGCGAACGGCGCTCAGTGTGAGCCCATCCGGCCGGTCCCCTTCGGCCGCGCCGCTGACCTTCACGACCCCGAAGGCAACCGCCTCGAGCTCCACGAGCCCGAGGCTTAGCGCAGCTCTTCCGGGTCTTCCCAGATCAAGACCTCGAAGCGCCCATCGGAATCCGCCGCCGCGCGCAGCATGCCGGTCGTGTTGTAGACCAGCGCGATCTCGCCGTCGTTGGACACGCAGATCACACCGCCGACGCCGGGCTCTAACACCTCGAACATCGCGTGCTCGGCAGCCTCGGTCACGCTCTCGCCCAGGTACTCCATCCGCGCCGCGATGTCGCGCGCGATGCTGTTGCGAATGTACTCCTCGCCCACCCCGGTGCCCGACACGCCGCAGGTCTTGTTGTCGGCAAACGTGCCCGCGCCAATGATCGGCGAGTCGCCAATGCGGCCGAACATCTTCGCCGTCAACCCGCCGGTCGACGTGCCCGCGGCCAAGTTGCCGTGCGTGTCCAAAACGACGCAGCCCACGGTGCCGAAGCTCGACGCCGGCGCATCGGGATCCACAACACTCGCGGTCTTCCCCGCGCGCTCGTCCAAGACGCTGTGCAAGTACTTGCGGTTGTCCTCGGTGTCGAACCATGTGTTCGGCACGCGCTCCACATCCTGCGTGTCGGCAAACGCCTCCGCGCCGTCGGCCACAAACAGAACGTGGCGCGTCTCCTCCATCACCTTGCGCGCCAGCGTGATCGGGTGGCGCACAGTCGTCACACCGCCGACGCCTCCGCAGGCAAGCGTCGCGCCGTCCATGATCGACGAGTCCAACTCGTGGGCCTCCTCAGCTGTGTACACCGCGCCGCGCCCCGAGTTGAAGTTCGGGTTGTCCTCCAGCGTGCGGATCACCGCCTCGACAATGTCGAGCGCCGGCGCGCCGGCTTCCGCCTTCATTTGCGCAAGCTCGAGCGCATGCTGCAGGCCGTCGCGCAAGTCGGCGCGGTGCTCCGGTGACATGTCGCGCGATGGCGAACCCGCCCCGCCGTGAATCGCAATCGCGTAGCGCGGCGCGGGGACCTCGGGCGCAGGTGTCAAGTTGGCACAAGCGGTCAAGGAAGCAAGAAGCAGAAGTCGCAGCATGGGGCACCGGGGTAGAAGTGGAAGCCTGCAGGCTAGCAAGCTTCGGCTACGCAGCGAACAACTTGTAAGCCCAAGACCCGACCACGATGACACCCATCGCGATCACAAACCGCGCGCGCGACAAGTACAGAACGTCTCGCACGAGATCGGCGCCGCGGAGCGAGCGCCACGTGGCCAACAGCGGCAAAGACAGCGCAAGCACGCCCATCACGAAGCCAAGCGGTTGTGTCCGCAGCGCTTGCAGCGGCGCGCCATGGACGAAGTGCGAAACCGAGGTCGTCACGCCGCAGCCGGGGCAGCGGAAGCCAAACAGCTCGCGGAAGCGGCACGGCGCTAGGCCCAGCTGCTCGTGCGTGCCGATGCCGCTTGCAGCGGGGCTCGTCCACAACCAGATCGCGAACAAGACCGCCGGCAACAGCCAAGCGGCAAACAGCACAACGAAGTGCATGCGGGTTCTCTTGCGCGGGGATTCCACGCGGCGATCCTACAGGACGGCGCCCGGTAACGCAGTCCGGCGCTAGTTGTTGAAGTCGTAGATGTACGCGAGACGGTCGCGGCTCAGGATCGCGTAGTCGAGCGTGGAGAGCAGCTTCAGATCGTCGTCGCCGTCCCACTCGACTCCACGCAAGACCGGGTTCTTGATCACAAAGAAGCGGCCCGTGCGCTGGTCTGTCATCTCGTAGCAACCGGGCCGAATCTCGCCGGCCACCTCGAGGTTCAAGCTGCCCGTGTAGAACACGCGCACCTTGTGATCGTGCACCGCGTGCTTGGCCAGCTGCGCCATTGTGGGATCGCTCGCCGTGTCCAAAAACTCATGCGCCAAGATGACCTCGGACAAGTTCACGAGCAGCTGTGGAGTCTGAATGCGCTCGCGTGACCTCAAGTCGACAAGAGTCGCATTCTTCACCGTGACGAACCGCTTGCGATAGCCCTCTAGAAGCTGGCTCAGGCGCGTGTATTTACCTTCGACCGTGCCCTTGATCAGGAAGTGGTCGGTCAAGAAGACGTCGGAGACGAAGGTCAGCATGGGGGTTCAGCGCTCACGATCGGGCGCAGTGCGCCAATCAAATGCAGGGAGCCAGTGATCAAAATCCAGCCGCCAGGTTGGCAAAGCTCGGCGGCGCGGGTCAATGCCATCCGCGGGACGGACGCCATTTCGGCGCCCGCCACGAACCGCCTGGCGTTTTCTACCAGCTCCTCGGGAGGAGCGGCGGTTCGGCTTCCAACGGATGTGCAAACCAGCCTATCGACGCGGGCGGCCAGCATCTTGAGCATGCCTTCCAGATCCTTGTCTTTGGCAACACCAAAGATGACCACCGGAGCCGCCTGAAGAGCCGGCCGCTTGGCGCAATCGGCAAGAACAGCGCCAAGGCTCGAGGGCACGTGAGCTCCGTCGAGAACGACCGGGATTCCCTGCCAATCGAAGACTTCAAGCCGCCCAGGCAGGCGCGCCTCCTGGGCCACGTCTTCGGTCAACAAGTCCGCGAGCACGGTCTTCGTGCCCGACCAGCCGCGGCGGCCTAGCTCGTCGAGGACGAGGGCCGCGAGGTCGCGATTGCGCTCGTCGATTGTCTGTGTTGTTGCGGCGGTTGCTTCGGGCCGTAGCGTGCGGCTGCCCATCATCTCGGCATGCCGGGCCAAGACCGCGCCGGCCTCATCGGGCTCCGGCGGCACGCCGGTCACCAGGGTTGCTGCTTGGCCGAGGATCGAGACCTTCTCGAACGCGATCTCGGCGCGGGTCGCGCCCAGGATCGCCGTGTGCTCGAGTTCGATGTTGGTCACGACGCAGACCTCGCCGACCAGCAGGTTGGTCGAGTCCAGCCGGCCACCCAAGCCGCACTCGAAAACCGCGTGACGGATCCCGGCGTCGCGCATAGCGACCATGGCCGCAAGCGTCAGCACGTCGAACCACGTCGCGTCCTTGCCGTCGCTACCAATCATGACGGCGGCATCGCGCATGTCGAGCGCCTCGCCTAACGCGCTCGCGAGCTGCGCATCACCGATCGGCGCGCCATCGATTTCGATGCGCTCATGGATGCTCTCGACGTGCGGCGACCCATAGCGCCCGATGCGCATCCCGGCCGCGCGGCAGCCGGCTGCCACCAGAGATGCCACCGAGCCCTTCCCCTTGCTGCCCGCCACATGCACCACGCAGAGGCCGCGATCCGGCCGGCCCGCAAGGCTCGCCAGGTCCTCGATCGGCTTCAGATCGACGCGCATCGCCTGTGCGCGCTCGCGCTGCTCCCAATCGATCAGCTCGTCGAGGCGCCGCAATGCGTCCCCAAGTCCCACTTCTTCTGCTCCAACTTCCATCGCGCTCTATCGTACAAATCCTTTGAACGAGTCACCTCATGCCCGCGGGCCTCTCGTCCGATAACCTCAGTAGCCCAAGCTCCCCGGAGGAACCATGTCCGTCTTGCACCGCGTCCGCGTCTTTGTCTACAACCAGTCCCAAGCGGATGCCAGCTACCTCCTCTTGCACTCGGCTCAAGGCCTTGAGGGCTTATGGCGACCGGTGCATGGCAACATCGAGTTCAGCGAGCAGTTCGAGATGGCCGTCCGCCGCGAGGTCCTCGACGAGACGGGACTTGTGGCTACCGGTGAGATCGTCGACCTCGATTTGCCTTTGCGCCAAGTGCTGGGCGACGAAGAGATCGTTAACTGGAACTTCGGATTCCCCATCGCTGCGCGCCCGGAAAAGCTCGACCTCGACAGTCGCTGGGACGAGCACCGCTGGGCCCGCTTCGAGCAAGCTTTCAGCCGCTTCGAACTCGAAGGCGACCGCGCCGCGATCACGCGCCTGCACTCGCTCTTGCACGCGGCGTAGCGTACGGAGCCAGGCTCAAAAGTGAACACTTTGGCGTTGTGGCCAGCCTTCGGGTGAAGGCTGGCCACAACGCCAAAGTGTTCACTTTTGAGCCTGGCTCCGTACGTTACAGCAGCGGCAGCGTGCCGTAGTCGTGACCGAGGAAGTCACGCCGAACGTCAAACTGCGCGGCGGCCACGGTGGCGTAGACCGAGCGGAAATCGGTGGTGTAAACCAGGTCGCCGTCATCGAGTTTCGTGAGGGATGGGTGCTTGCCGTACAAGCCACCCTTCACGGATGCGCCCATCACGAACATCGGGCCGGCGGTTCCGTGATCGGTTCCGTCCGAGCCGTTTTCGGCGACACGGCGGCCGAACTCGCTGAAGGCCATCGTGACGGTGCGCTTGCCGGCTTCGGTGCCCGCGAGGTCCTCGCGGAAGGCAGTCAAGGCCGCATCGAGGTCGCGCATTTGGCGGTCGTGGCGGCTGCGCTCGTCGTTGTGTGTGTCGAATCCGCCCATCACGACCGACACGATGCGCGTGCCAATCGAGCCGTTGAACAGGGCCGCCGCGCTGCGCAGCGCGTCGCCCAAATCCCCCGTTGGGTAGACCGCTTTGGGACGATACCCCCCCACGGCTTGGCGCACCGCTTTCGACGAGGCGCGCGCGTCGTCCAGCACGCGTCGCAGCGCGCCGAGCGTTCCGCCCACTTCGCCGCCAGTCTTCTTGTCGTAGTCCGCGATCTCGCCCTCGGTGTCGATCCAACGATAGCCTTCGGGGATCACAAACGACGCGCTCGGATGGCTCTTCGAGGCCAACGAGTACGGCTGCTTCTCGCCCACGTTGATCACGCGGTTGACGTCGGCCGCATCCTTCCAGGCCGTGTCGCTGAGGCGCCCGATCCAGCCGTCGCCCGACGAGCGACCTCGGTGATCCGCCGTCTGCCAGATCTCCATCGACTTGAAGTGCGAGCGGTTCGGATCGGCATAGCCGCAGCCCTCAACGATCGCGAGCTCGCCCGCATCAAACGCCTTGCGCAAGCCAACCAGCTCGGGGTTCAGCCCGCGGTAGGTGTCGAGAGCGAGGACCTCGCTCTTCTTTCTGCCCAGCTTCGGCCGCGCCGCATGCAGCGCGTCATCGCCAAACGGGATCACTGTGGCGAGGCCATCGTTCCCGCCGGCAAGCTGCAAGAGCAGCAGGTTGCCCGAGCCGCCAGTGGTCGCTTGCGACCACGTAAGTCGTGTCGCGTGGCCCAGCGGCGACGTGAAGGTGAGAGCGCCCGCGGCTGTAGCCGCCTGCAGAAATGCGCGGCGAGAGATCGGGTTCTTCATTAGTTCAGCTGCGCTTCGGGCAGGCTTAGGATCAAGTGGGCAAGGTTGCGTAGATCGTCCTCATCGCGGCGCCGATCTCCGAATCGCGGGCGGTCCACCTCCATCCGTTCCGTCGCCTGCAGCTTCGTGTATTCCCCGACCAGGAAGGCGCGCGTGTCGGCGGGCAGCTCGACGCCCAGCAGCATGTCCGCCAGCACGTCGACGCTCGCTGCGGGCGTCCGCGCGCCTGCGCTCGCCATGTCGCCGGCAAGGTTAAGCGAAGGACTCCAGCCCTTCCCAATCTTCTTCAAGCGCGCCAATACGCCCCGCTTTTTGCTCTTGGGCTGCTCCTCCAACGCCTCCATCTGCATGTCATCCAGCTCATCTATCACGTCAAGCTCGGTGTCGCTCAGCACGTCGTTGACGTCCACGACGCCAAGCAAGATGCCCGCAAGGTTGCCGCGCTGCATGAAGCTAGCCGTCGTGATCCAAGCCATGCCCTCATCCCAACCTTTCACGTTCGGTGGAAAGAACAGCTCTTGGCCCAAGAGCTCGCTGCCATAGGTCAGCCACACACGCGGCGGCATGACGTCCATCCGGCGCGACATGCCGACCAGATAGTCAATCGGGCCCGCGACGCGGCTGCCAACCACTTCGTCGCGGTAGAAGTCGGGGTCGAGGAACAGCTCACGCAAGAGCGCCTCGACGTTGAAGTCGTCTGCGCTCAGAACTCCCGCGTAGTGCGAGCGGCGCGCGTCTGTCGGCGTGACACCTTCGAGGTACTCGATGATGCGGCCGGCCACGTACGGAGCGCACGCGCCGTCGTTCAACAGGATCGCGAGGACGTCCTCGCCATCCAGCCTTCCGGTCACACCTAGCACCGACTTCTCACCCGCGTCGTGGCGCCGCTTCGAGCTCGTGAACTCGGCGCCCTTGCTACGCCAACCGGTGAACGCGCGCGCCGCCTCCTTGATGTCGTCCTCGGTGTAGTGCCCCTCGCCAAGCGTGAACAGCTCCATCACCTCGCGCGCAAAGTTCTCGTTCGGCGAGCCCTTCTTGTTCTCATCGTTGTCGAGGTACTCGAGCATCGCTGGGTCCTTCGCGACGGCAAACAACAGATCGCCAAAGCTGCCGAGCGCGCCCGTGCGCAGAAGCTGGTTCTGCTGGATCATCCGGTACGAGCTCTTCACGTCCTGCATCGAGCTTGTGAAGTAGCCATGCCAAAACAGCGTCATGCGATCGCGCAAGGGATCCTCCCCCGCGATCATCGTGTCAAACCACCACGCCGTGTAGTCGCCAAGCTGCCCGCGATCGGTGCGCCGCATCATCCCCCGCTGCTCGCGCGCGTCGTCCAAGAGCTCCTTGGGCGCCACGTCTTTGCCACCCGCGTCGCGCACGCGCTCACCCGCCTCCGACTTCATGCCGTCCTTGCCACTCTCCCGCTCGGGAGCGATCAGCGGCACCTGCCGGTCGGCCGTCAGGAACAGGCCGTCCACGGTCGCCGCAAGCCCGCGCGCCACGGCCGCGTCCACCTCGGCCGGCGAGGCGCCAAACCCCGCGCGGTTCAGAAGGTGCTCGGCGGTGCGCCGGTTCCAATCAATCCCCGCAGCCTCCTGGGCACTGGCGGAGACGGGGAGCAGAGCGGCGAGGGCAAACGGCAGAATCAGGTGGAGCTTCTTCATGTGCATATAGAATCCCCCAACAGAGCGCGCATGTCTAGGTTCCGCGTTTTCGTAGACTCCCCGACATGAGCTCAGCCCCAAAAAACCGCGCCCCGCGCGACCTCGGCGCTTTCCTGCGCACGCTCGAAGACGACGGCGAGCTCGTCCGCATCCAAGCCCCCGTCAGCGCCGACCTCGAGGCGGCCGAGATCCATCGCCGCGTGATCGCGGCGAACGGTCCCGCGCTGCTCTTCGAGAGCGTCACCGGCAAGGACTTCCCGCTTGTCACAAACCTCTTCGGCACACAGAGGCGTGTCGAGATGGCGTTTGGCAAAGAGCCCGGTCGCGTCGTCGCCGAGGCCGCGCGCCTGCCCGAAGAGCTGATGCCGCCCACGCCGCAAAAGCTGTGGCAAAAGCGCAGCCTGGGCATGCGCCTCTTGAAGGTCGGGCTGAAGCGCGGCGCACGTGGACCGTCGATGATTCGCCGGCCGCCCGAGCTCACCAAGTTGCCCGCGCTGCGCACGTGGGCGCGCGACGGCGGTCCGTTCCTGACGCTACCGCTTGTCTACACCGAGCACCCCGAGACGCACGGCAGCAACCTCGGCATGTACCGCGTCCAGATCTATGACGACGCAACGACCGGCCTGCACATGCAGATCGGCAAAGGCGGCGGCTTCCATTTAAGTGAGGCGCAGCGCGTCGGCCGCGACATGCCTGTCAATATCCACCTCGGCGGTCCGCCCGCGGCCGTGCTTGGCGCCATCGCGCCGCTACCCGAGAACGTGCCCGAGGTCCTGCTGACCAGCCTCGCGCTTGGCACGCGCCTGCCCATGTCGACGAACCCCGCGGGCAGGCTGCCCGTGATGGCGGACGCTGAGTTCTGCCTCGTCGGCCGCGTGACGCCCGGCGAGGTGCGCCCCGAGGGACCCTTCGGCGACCACTACGGCTACTACTCGGAAACGCACGACTACCCCGTCTTCCACTGCGACGCGCTCCTGCACAAACCCGGCGCGATTTTCCCCGCCACCGTCGTGGGCAAGCCGCGCCAAGAGGACTTCTTCCTCGGCGACTTCCTGCAAGAGCTCCTCTCGCCGCTCTTCCCCGTCGTCATGCCCGGCGTGCGCGATCTGTGGAGTTATGGCGAGACGGGCTACCACTCGCTGTCCGCCGCCGTCGTGCAAGATCGCTATCGCCGCGAGGCGATGGCGAGCGCGTTCCGCATCCTCGGCGAGGGCCAGCTCTCGCTCACGAAATTCCTGCTCGTCCTCGACAAGCCGCCGGGCGACACGGGCGACCTGCGCGACTTCCGCGCGGTCCTCACGCACATCCTCGAGCGCGCCGACTTCCGCACCGACTTGTTCCTGATGCCCAACCTGTCGATGGACACGCTCGACTACGCGGGCCCGCAGGTCAACGAGGGCTCGAAGGGAGTCCTGCTCGGCCTCGGCGAGAAGCGCCGCGACCTGCCCACCGAATTCCACGGCACGCCGAGCTCGGCCGTCCGTGACATCAAGGTCTTCTCGCCCGGCTGCCTCGTCGTCGAGACCACGCCGTTTGGC